>WNFJ01719784.1_pt1 | contig 10879 bp, 8 predicted proteins | sample 5400461 | NCBI WGS metagenome assembly WNFJ01 (sample SAMN13153349, study PRJNA577476) | soil metagenome | isolation source: 115 cm saprolite on Douglas fir-dominated hillslope | place: USA:California | collected 2013-09-17 | reverse complement strand
AGTAAATCTGATGCACTTTATCTTCACGAATAAGGTTACGAATTGCGGCGTTGGGGACCAGAATCTCCATCGCCATCACACGCCCTTTGCCATTGGCTTTCGGCAGGAGAGCCTGGCACATGATGCCCTCCAGAACGAAGGAGAGCTGCGCGCGGATCTGCGGCTGCTGGTGCGCCGGGAACACGTCGACGATACGGTTGATCGTCTGCGCCGCGGAGTTGGTGTGCAGAGTGCCGAAGGTCAAGTGGCCGGTCTCGGCGATGCGAAGCGCGGACTCGATCGTCTCGAGGTCGCGCATCTCGCCGATGAGAACCACATCAGGATCCTGACGCAGCGCTGACTTGAGCGAGTTGGCGAACGAGTGCGTGTCGGCGTGCAGCTCGCGCTGATTGACGATGCAGTTCTTGTGCTGGTGGAGAAACTCCACCGGGTCTTCGATCGTGATGATGTGCTCGTGCCGCTCGCGGTTGATCTTGTCGATCATGGCGGCCAGCGTCGTCGATTTTCCCGAGCCGGTCGGCCCGGTGACGAGGACGAGACCGCGCGGGCGATCGCAAATCTCTTCGACAACGCCCGGAAGTCCGAGCTCTTTGAAAGTCAAGATCTCGTACGGGATCTGCCGGTAGACGGCGGCCGTCGCGCCGCGCTGATTGAAGATGTTCGCGCGGAAGCGCGCCAGTCCCTTGATGCCGAAGGAAATGTCGAGCTCCAGATTTTCTTCGAAGCGGTGCTTCTGCGCGTCGGTCAGAACCGAGTACGCGAGCTGCTTCGTCTCAGGAGCGGCCAGCGGCGGCATATCGAGCGCCGTCAGCTTGCCGTCGATGCGGACCTGCGGAGGCGAATTGGTGGTGATGTGAAGGTCCGAACCTCCGCGTTCGACCATGGTCTTGAGCAGCTGATGAAGGGTAACCGACATGTTTTTCTCCCAGATCTTAGGTGTCAGGCGTTAGGTGTTAGGCTACTAACGCCTAACATCTAGAACCTAACACCTATAGAACAGTTTCTCGCACAACCTCTTCAATCGTAGTGACGCCGTCCTTGATTTTAATCAACCCCGAACGGCGGAGACTGATCATGCCTGACTCGGCTGCTTTCTTCTTGATATCGATGGCCGTTCCGCCGGAGAGGATCAGCTCCCGGATCTCGTCGCTGATGAGCATGACTTCGATCAGGCCGACGCGGCCCTTATAGCCGGTGTTGTTGCACTTGTCGCATCCTCGGCCCTTCATGACTTTGAACGTGCCGACTTCCTCTTTTTTATAGCCGAGGTTCACGAGGGCCTGCGGCGCTATATCGACGACTTCCTGGCAGAACGTGCAAATGCGGCGGACGAGCCGCTGCGCAGCGATGAGCAGTACCGAGGTCGCGACCAGGAAGGGCTCGATGCCCATGTTCATCAGACGATTGATCGTCGAAGGTGCATCGTTCGTGTGCAGCGTCGAGAGCACGAGGTGGCCGGTGAGCGCGGCCTTGATCGCGATCTCGGCGGTTTCGAAGTCGCGGATCTCTCCCACCAGGATGATGTTCGGATCCTGTCGCAGGAACGATCGCAGCGTGGCCGCGAAATTGAGACCGATCGCCTCTTTCATCTGGACTTGATTGATTCCCGGAAGGTTGAACTCGACCGGATCTTCCGCGGTCATGATGTTCACTTCCGGCGAGTTCACTTTGGCCAGCGCTGAGTAGAGCGTATTTGTCTTGCCCGAGCCTGTGGGCCCGGTCACAAGAACCATTCCCCACGGCTTGAAGATGGCCTCTTCGAACTTGACCAGAGACTCCGGCTCGAAGCCGAGCTTGGTCATGTCGAGGCGGAGGTTGTCCTTGTCGAGAAGCCGCATGACGATCTTTTCGCCAAACAGCGTCGGAAGAACCGAGACTCGAAAATCGAGCTCTTTGTTCTTGTCATTGAGCTTCATCTTGAGCTTGATGCGGCCGTCCTGCGGAAGGCGCTTCTCCGAGATGTCGAGCTTCGCGAGAATCTTCAGGCGCGAGGTGATGGCGTCCTTCAGCTTGAGCGGCGGATTCATGATCTCGTAGAGAATCCCGTCGACGCGGAACCGGACGCGAAACTCCTTTTCGTACGGCTCGACGTGGATGTCGGACGCGCCGCGCTTGATCGCGTCGGTCATGATCAGGTTCACGAGTTTGACGACCGGCGCTTCTTCGGCACCTTCGGCGAGCGCGGCGACGTCGAGCTCTTCATCTTCCTCGAGGACTTCCAGGTCGGCGCTCTCCGCCTGCTGCAAGTCTTCCATGACCTTCTTCAGCTCGAGCGAAGAAGTCGTGCCGTAGTAGTTGTCGATGGCCGCCTTGATTCCGAGCTCGGAGGCCACCACCGGCTCGACGTTGTAGCCCGTCATGAACTTGATGTCGTCCATGGCGAACACGTTGGTCGGATCGGCCATCGCGATCGTGATGGTCGCGCCGGTCTTGTTGACAGGAAGGATGTTGTACTTGCGCGCGACGTCGGCGTTGATCAGCTTGATCACCGACGCATCGATCTCGAAGTGATCGAGATTGATCGACGGCACACCGAACTGCTGTGAGAGGCACTCGGTGATGTCCTCTTCGGAAACGAACCCCAGCTTGATGAGCGTCTCACCCAGTTTCGAGCCGGTGTCCTTCTGGACTTTCAGCGCGTCTTTGAGCTGATCTTGGGTGATCAGACTCGCTTTGGTGAGTAGTTCTCCCAGGCGTACGCTCATATGAGGGTCCTGCCGAAGTGCATAATTTTCCTACAATTTGGATCGAACGGTCGAGTTTACCGTGGTGGCAAACAGCGGTCAACGCGCTTTTATTTTGAGTGCTATGGCTCAATGGAGATGACGCCGGTGCGGATGCGGCGCAGGGCGGCGGTGATCGAGCCGATTTTGAGGTCCGATTTGATCTGCACGGGGATGTGACGCGCGTCATCCGTGTACCAGATCGTGAGGTCGCCTTCGTCGCGGAAGAGCCCGCCGGCAAGCATCTTCGGCTCCACGGCAATGGTTTTGAATTTTCCGGCAGGAGTCGAGATGGACCCGCGCCGCGTGATTTTGGCTTCGAGCATGTAGAGCTTCCCGTCGGCGAAAACCGAGAATCGCTGCACCGTTCCGGGATCCAGCGGCAATTGGCGAATGTGATAGACGAGCGAGAGCGGATCGAAGACCGGCTTCGGCACGACGACTTGTTGGGTGTCGTGATTCGGCCGGCGCCGCGTCGCGATCTTCCGTCGCTCGTCGATGGTCGTCCAATCGTCCTTCGAACGCCCTTTCTCGTTGAGGTGCTTCTCGTATCGGATGGTCGACAGATCGTCGCGATTCACGATGGATTGGATCTGATCGCGCATTTTGAACAGAAATGCGAACGAGGAGCTCGACTTCGCAACCGACGTGATCCGGAAGTGGAGCGGGTCGTTGGTAATCGGGCCGATCGTCATCCGCAGTGCGCCGCCGGCGATGGCGACCCACGTGAGCTCGAAGTCGAGCGTTTCGCCAGCCATGAAGATGTCGTTGATCGCCGCTGACGCGGGAGAAGCGAAGGCCAGGATTGTCACCAATAGCCACTTCATGTCAATTTGCGTAGTACATTATTCACACTAATATCGTTCATAGATTTCGAGGCCGTAAAGGTCTCGACACAGTTCTCGATCTGACCGTAGGGTCCATTGCGTTTCGGGTTCGTGGGTCCGTACAGGCCGACCACTCTGGTGCCGAGGGCGGCCGCGAGATGGAGAGGTCCGGTATCCCCTCCAATCACGGCGGATGCGTCTCGCAGAACCCGCGCCAGCTCGCTCAGATTCGTCGGCGGCGCGAGCTCGGCTCCGATCTCTGCGGCCCGGTCGCGCTCGCCGGGACCCCAGACCACCAGCGCCTTCGATCCGATCCCCTTCGCCAGTTCTCTGAAGCGATCCAGCGGCCATTCCTTTTCTGATTGTCCAGCGAATGGAATCAGAACGATGCGCCCGTCGAAGCCGCGCGGCGCATCCGCGGCGAACGGGGAGAAATCGACGCGCGGCATCGTCACATCAGGCGCGATCGCGCGCGCGAGTTGAAGATTCCATTCGACGACGTGCGATGCCGGATCGATCCTCACCGGACGGTTCACGAACCAGGAGGCCGGCTTCTCGCGGATGAAATCGCGCGCGAATCCGAATCGCTCCCGTGCGCCCGAAAGGCGCGCCAGGACCGCCGATTTGATCAACCCTTGAAAGTCGACGACGCGATCGTGATGGCGCCGAAGGTTTTCCCACGAAGGCGAAAGTGCGCGAACGCCCGCGACGATCTCGACGAGCTGCTGATAGGCGGGACGAACGACCCATTCGATGTCGTAATGCGGACGCAGCGCGACGACTGCCGGGATCGTGTGGATCACATCGCCGAACGCGGAGAGGCGGATGACCAACAGGCGTCGGGCGTCGGGCCTCAGGCGTCAGCTCCTGAGCCTTCGAAGCAGATCGGTCGTCGAATGGTCCTTCGGATCGCCGACAATCGCGATGCGTCCGCCGTACGCCAGCACGACCTCGCGCTCCGGCACCGTATCGGCAGTGTAATCGGTTCCCTTGCAGTGCACATCCGGCTTGAGCACCGCGATCAATCGCGCCGGACTGCTGTCGTGAAAAATCGTCACGTACGAAACGCCGCGAATCGCCGACACGAGCTCCGCGCGCTCGCGTTCGTTGGTCACAGGGCGTCCCTCGCCTTTCAGCGCGCGTACGGATTCATCGCCGTTGACGCCGACGATCAGGATGTCGGCCTCCTTCGACGCATCCTGCAGATACCGGACGTGGCCAACATGCAGCACATCGAAGACACCATTCGCGAATGCGATCGACTTTCCGGCCGCGCGCTCGTCATGCACGACGCGTTGGAGGAGCTCGGTCTCGGTGAGAATTGGAGCGTTCATGACTTCAACTCTTCGTCGCGCTCGATCGCGTGCCGCAGTTCGTCATTCGAAACGGTCGCGGTTCCCATCTTCATCACCACGATGCCGCCGCCGTAATTCGCGAGCTTGGCGGCTTCGGCGTAGGACGCACCGGCAGCCAGAGCGAGCGTGAATGTCGCGATCACGGTGTCGCCGGCACCGGTAACGTCGGCCACCTGATCGGTCCCATACACCGGGATGAAGATCGGTTCGCGGCCGTCCTTCTCGAACAACGCCATCCCGCGGCTCCCACGGGTGATGAGCACGGCCTCGCAATCGAGGCTTTGCTGCAGCGCGGCGGCGACTTCCTGGATGCGATCGTCGCCGTCGTCGTAGAGCGAAATGCCGGCCGCCAGCGCCGCTTCCTCTTCGTTCGGCGTGGCAGCCGAGACGTCGGGATATCGCAGCAGGTTGTAGCGCGAATCGAGTGTCACCGGTTTGCGCAGCGCGAAGGCCGAGAGATTGGAGGCCAGTGTCGGCGTCACCACGCCGTATCCATAATCACTGATGAGGGCCGCGTGGCATGTGCTCATCTGATCGCGCAGCAGCGCCGCGAATGCCTGCGATTCGTCCTCCGCGACCTCGAACGTGTCTTCGATGTCGTATCGCACGATCTGCTGACGCACGCTATGCGGAAATCCGCCGAGGATGCGGACTTTCGTAGGTGTGTTGTAGCGATCGACGCGGAGGATTCCACCGCAGTCGATTCCCTGCGACGTCATTTTCTCGACGAGCTGATCGCCGTGCGCATCGCGCCCCAGCACTGAGACCGGAATCGGCAACCCGCCTAACGCGAGAATGTTGTTGATGGCATTTCCGCCGCCGCCGAGGAGAACGTCCTCCCGGTATTGTCGGAGGATGAGGACCGGCGCTTCGCGCGAGATGCGCTTGGGAGTGCCGTAGACGAAGCGATCGGCGACGATGTCGCCGTACACCACCACCAGCTTCCCCTTCATCGCCTCGGTAATCTGCAGAAGGCGCGGGCGCGCGAACACCGCCGAAGGATACTAGAAAGGCGTCAGGCGTTAGGCGTCAGATCGTGCAATTCGCGCTGTTCGTCCGCCGTGAGCAGACTGTTGATATCGAGGACCAGGAAAATCTCCTCGGTCTGCTGCGCGATCGCGACCAGAAACTCACCGCGAATGCCGCGGACCATCGCCGGCGCGGGAAGCAACGCATCGCTACTGAGGGTGACGATGCGGCGCACTTCGTCGACCTTCAGTCCGATCACGCCGGCCGTGGAGTGGGTCAACAGGACTAATGGTTGATCGGCGACATTCTCGCGATGCGGATAGAGGCGGGCGTGAACGTCGATGACCGGAATCACCGCGTTGCGAAAGATGATCACGCCTTCGATGAACGACGGCGCGGTCGGGACGCTGGTCGATTTTCCGGCCATCACGATCTGCCGGACAGCCATGATGTCGATGAGGAATGTCTCCGGACCAGCGCGGAACGCGATGAAGCGGAGAGGACGGGAGGTCATCCGCGAACTCGAAACTTCCGCATTTCCTCGTCCAGGCTGCGGATGGCATCCGAGAGCAGCGTCAGCGAGTCGCTCATCTCGCCCGCCGATTTTCGATTCTCGTCCGCGATCGCGCGCACCTGCTTGACGGTCTTCATGATCGTTTCGCTTTCGGTGGATTGGTTGGCTGCCGCCTGAAAAATCTGATGGATCATGTCGATCATCCGCTCGGCCGATGCCGAGATCATCGACGACCCCGACTTCTGCTCGGCCATCGCATGACGCACGTAACGCGTGACCTCGCGCATCGACTCGACCGCGTTGCGGATGTGTCCCGATCCCTCCGCCTGCTGCACCGTGGCGGCGTTGATCTGCTTCACCATTCCCTGGAGCTTTTCGACCGCGCGCGTGATGGTCTCGCTGCCCTTCGCCTGTTGGTTCGTGGCCGCGGCAATTTCTTTCCCCATGTTCGAGGCCGTCGTCGCCGATTCGAGGACCTTCTTCGACGAGCTTCGTTCCGGTTGTCATCGAGGTCAGCGCATTGCGGACTTCCTGCTGCACGGACTGAATGAGTCCGCCGATCTCACGCGTCGATGATGCGGTGCGCTCGGCGAGCTCGCGAATCTCTCCCGCAACGACGGAGAAGCCCTTGCCGTGTTCCCCCGCCTGCGCCGCTAGGATGGCAGCGTTGAGCGCCAGGAGATTCGTCTGCTCTGCGACATCTTCGATGACGTTGAGAATGCGTCCGATCGCCAATGAGCGGTCACCGAGGCGCGCGATGACGCCGTTGGCATCGACGACGGCTTTGCGGATGTGCTCCATCGCCTCGATCGTCTCGCGCACCGCCTGCATTCCTGATTCCGCCGCCTGCGCCGCAGTCGACGACAAATCGTAAGAACGTGCGGCGTTCGTCTCGACCTGTCCGATCGAGGCCGTCATCTCGACCATCGACGACGATGTCTCCGACACGAAGCTCGAAAGGTAGTCGATGTTGCGGTCGACCTCGTTGATCGACGACACCATCTGCTCCGCCGCGGTGGCCGTTTCTTCGACCGACCGGAAGAGTGTGTCGGTCTGCCTGCTGACCTCTTCGATCGAGGCGGCCATCTCCAGCATCGATGATGAAGTTTCTTCCGACGCCGCCGACAGCGACTCGACGTTGTCGGTGATCTTCTGGACGCCGCTGTTCAACTGATCGATCGAGCGGTAGGCATCGTCCACGATGGCGCGCTGGCCGTCGACGCGATTGACCACCGTTCCGCTTCGCGAGCTGACAGTCTCGAAGACCATCTTGAGCTGCTGCGACGATCGCTGGAGCCGCGTCAGCATCTTCTCGAGATTGGCCGTCATCGCGTTGAACGATTCCGCGAGCTCCCCAATCTCGTCGCTGGTCGCGATCTCCGTCCTCTGCGTGAGATCGCCCTCCGCGATGCGCGTGGCCGTCTCCGCCAGATCGAGCATGGGCCGGATGATCAGTTTTGCGGCCACCAGCGCCAGCAGCAGCGCGACGATGAGCGCGATGACGCCGACCACCAGATAATCGGAAGCCGGCGAACCGCGCCCGCTGCGGATGCGCCACTCCTCGATTCCGACCGTCAGCAGCGTGATGAAAAGCGTCTGCACCACGAATGCCGCAATGAATTTCGTCCGCAGCCGCAGCGTGCGCGCGCGCGGCGAAGACGTGTCGCGGTTGAGCATGGACGAGCGAAAGTGTAACGCCTATCATCCGCGCATGCCCCTCATCCGGTGCCCGAAATGCGGTCAGTCGTACGACGTTCCGGGTGCGATCGCGGTACTTCTGCCGAATGCAATCGCGACGTGTCACTGCGGTGAAGTGCTCGCGGGCAGCAAGGCGGCGGTCCTGGCGCGGCTCCTCAATCCCGACGAAGGGAAGGAAATCGATCTGCAGCCGTACAAGGTCAATCGGCCGCCCGAGTCGCAGGTTCCCAGCGTCCCCGCCGCGCCACCTGGGAAGCCACGGTCGATTCGCGTGATCGCGCGCAGCGCAGGACAGTCGCTCGATCGCGTCTTCACGATTGGAAAACATCCGCTGTGGATCGGCCGGAAGGGATCTCACATCGACATCGACGAGGCCGATCTCGACATCCGCCACTGTTCGATCGTGCTGCAGGGCGATGCGCTGGTCGTGCGCGATTCCGATTCGCACGTCGGAACGTTTCTCGATGGACAACGGATCACCGAAGTCGTGCTCACCGATGGCGTGCACCTGCTGCGCGCAGGCGCTGCGCTCATGACGATCGAGCCGACGGATGAACCGGGGCAGGACGTACAACCCGTTCGACTGGCGACCACCGAGATGCTCGACGAGTCGATGCTCGCGAGAAAACTGAGAGACCGCCAGCTGGCCGCCGATGGTCCGAAGCGAAACATTCTGGTCTGCATCAACGGTCCGCTGGAAGGACAGGAATTCGAGATCCCATCGACAGGCCTGGTCGTCGGCCGCGAAGGACACGTGCGCGTGCCGGACGAGTTTCTGTCGCGCAAACATTTCGAAGTGGTCCCCGACCCCGAGGGCAACATCCGCGTCCGCGACCTCGGCAGCCGCAATGGAACTTTTCTCAACACGCTGCCGGCGCAGTACACGAAGGTGCACAGCGGCGATGAGATTCGCGCGGGAGTGAATCGTTTCCGCATCGAGCAGCGTGCCTAATTTGATTGATGCCTTATTGCCGTCGTGGGTACCTGATTTTTTTGGGTATACTCCGCCCGATTTCCGAGGGCTATTGCAATCCGAAGGATCGCCGAAGCTGCCGGTCGGGTCCTGAGACCGTTATCCGCCATGCTGAAAACCCGCCTCAAGGTGGAGAGCGGAACAGCAGCGGATGAGAATCGCACGACCGTTCCCATCAGCGGCTCGAATCTGGTCATTCGAGCTGCCGACGGACGCTCGTTCGATGAGACGGAGCGCGAGTTCCTGCAGGAAGTGTTCGATCTGATCCGATTGGCCGAAGAGAGCGATGCACGTCTGCGCGCCTTCGAGGATCGGATCGGAAAACTGGAGTCCGAGAATCTCGATCTATTGATGCAGAACCGCGCGCTGTCGGAGATCTCCGCGCGCGACACCCTGACCGGCCTGTACAACCGCTGGTACGTGATGGAGAAGATCGATTCGGAGATGAATCGCGCGCTGCGCCACGGCGCACCGATGTCGGTGCTGATGCTGGATCTCGATCATTTCAAGAACGTGAACGATTCGTTCGGGCACTCGGTCGGCGATCAGGTCCTGAAGAATGTCGGACAGGTGCTGCGCGAGAGCTGCCGCGTGTACGACGTACCGGGACGATACGGCGGCGAGGAATTCTGCATCGTGCTGCCGGAGACTCGCGTTGGAAACACGACCGCAGTTGCGGAGCGCATTCGCAGCCGGCTCGCGTCGACGAAGATTCCGATCGGCAATGCCTCGGTGACGGTGACGGCGTCGATCGGCGTCGCCGGGATGGATTCGGTGCCGGACGAAGGTGTGGTGAGCGCGGCCGCGCTGCTCGATCGCGCCGATCGCGCGCTGTACGCCGCGAAACATCACGGCCGCAATAGGGTGGAGCTGTGGTTGCCCGAGGCGCCACCGTCGTCGACGTCGCACTGACCGCCCGCCCACCCGGTCGGGACGTAAGGATGTTGGGATGTTAGGACGTCCCCGCACCCAAGTTCGGACAAACGGCGGGTAGTGGTAGCGTTCTGCCACAACCAAACGGGGGTACTGGGTCATTTCGCCCAGAAAGCTGTAACATGAGCGGTCAAGATGCCGCTCTGCTCATCCGGCCTACTCATCGGCGACCCCTGAACACGCGGCCCGATGGGCGGCGTATTGATAGGTTCCAACGACACGCAATGACTATCTGCATCGCGGCCATCGTCGATCCGGGCGAGATGATCCTTACGGTCAGCGACTTTCTGTTTGTTGGTGATGGCCGATCCATCGAGCCCGGCTCGCAACCGAAATTCCAATTCGTCGGCCCGAATGATCGATGGATTGTGATGTTTTCAGGAAACGACTGGACTCACTTTCCCGATCTCATCGATTTGATTCGCGATGGGGTCTCTGGCTCTCCGTCCGACCGTGGCGATCTGAAGAAAGCGGTACGCAAGGCTTTTCACGCTCTCGTGCGCGACGTCGCGGAGGACCGTATTCTTGGACCGTTCCAGTTAACGCTAAAGGAATTTCAGCGGGGCGCGAAGAATCTAGACGAGCGATTTTTCTACCAGAAATACGCGGAGATTGCCTCGATCGATCTGGATCAGACCTCAATCATTGTCGCTGGCTTCGATTCGAAGAAAAAGCCGCACATTTTTTCGTCTGACGCGAAGACAATCGTTGATCACGACATTACGCGCTTCTGTGCAATTGGAGAGGGCGCGCGAGCCGCAACGGTTTGGCTAGACATTAACAATGACTTCCGCCATGCGCATGCTGCATATGGCCACGTCGCGTACAGGCTGTGCGAAGCGAAATACGTCGCCGAATTAGCCAGCAGTGTCGGCAAACTCACAGCA
>WNFJ01277250.1_pt1 | contig 10880 bp, 10 predicted proteins | sample 5400461 | NCBI WGS metagenome assembly WNFJ01 (sample SAMN13153349, study PRJNA577476) | soil metagenome | isolation source: 115 cm saprolite on Douglas fir-dominated hillslope | place: USA:California | collected 2013-09-17 | reverse complement strand
CGCCCAATATACGAGCGACGAAGTGCCTACCCCATGCTTCGCCGTGAGCCATGGCATCCCCCGCCGTGGGGAACGGCCCATGACCGGCGGTCAATTCGCCAGAATCTTCCGCACGCATCGAGCCTCGAACCGGCATTCCATCATGGCGAGTCACGGCCACTCGGACGTTATAACCAATGATTTGTTCTGCGTCAGCAGGATCGTTTTTTTGCTCGACGTTTATAGCCAGAAGGTAGTCGCCAACTTCAACGTCTTGATGCATGACCGTCTCCTTGTTCGTCGAGGAATCTCATTATGACCGCGATCATCAGTCCCTGCGGCACGTACCGTTACGCGCTGACGCGGGCCGGCGACACATCGTTCGGCAAACGTGGAAAGGCGATGTTTCTCATGCTGAACCCAAGCACGGCCGACGCCACTCTCGACGATCCGACCATCAGGCGGTGTCGTTCCTTCGCGTCTTCATGGGGATTCAATGGAATCGCAGTCGCGAACCTATATGCGCTACGTTCAACAGACCCGGCAGCGCTGTGGCTGCATTGCGACCCGGTCGGTCCGGACAACGACGACCACCTGTACGAGATGGCGGTGGCGCATGGCCGCGTGGTGTGTGCCTGGGGTGCGAACGCTCGGGACGATCGCGTGGCAGCGGTGGTAACCCTGTTGCGCGATGCGGGCGCCCAACTCACCTGCCTTGGTACAACGAAGAATGGCGCACCGCGTCATCCGTTGTACGTGCGCGGCGACCAACCATTGATGGAATGGTCCATGCCTGTTTCGGAGCCAGCATGATGCAGCAGATCGACTTGTTCCCGCGCGCCGCACGTCGACAAAAATGACATTCCGAAGGTTGGGAAGATCAGCGGCAAAAAATAGGGGTGTGGGTTTGTCTGCCTTCGCATCGCTTTCCGCTGTTTGTAAACACAGTATTTCGCACCCCGCAAACCCTTATAATGCCGTCCGAACCTTGTGTTTACGTACAGCGAGACAGGACTTGAAGTCCAGCGCCTAACGACTTGCCGGTTCAGGTCCGGTCCCCGCTACCCTGCGTCAGATTCAATGAGCATCGCCGCAGCAACGGCAATGCTTAGCCGCCGTTCACCCTGTCTTCGCTTAACCGACTGAAGTAGACTGCGCGTCCTGCCTAGCGCGAGCCATCATGAAACATCGAACCTTTTATGCGGTGGCCGCTGCTGCCGTTCTTACCTGCACCGCGGGTTGCACAACGGCGTATCGCAACGGCCAGGAATGCAAGGCCAGGATGGTCGAGACCTACCCGGCCTCGAAGCCCAAGCTGAGTTACGACCCGCCTCGGGTCGCTTATGAAGGTACGCGTGTCGTGGTCGAGGGAAGCTACACTAAAAAAATCCCGCCGACAGGCGTGACCCCCATCAAAACGACGTCGGTGGCTATACCGGCAGCGGTCGAATGTACGTTCGCAGGCGGCACGCTCAAGACGTTCCAGTGGCTGACACCCGCAGACCTCGCAGAAAAATACCCGCTGAAGCCGAGCACCGACGACACGGAGTAAGTGCATCATCAGCCATCGCGGGGACGTGGTCCGGTTGGCTCGCCGATGAAAACCAGGGTTCGTTCAGGCAAAGGCGGACGCTGAACACGCCAGCATCTTCTCCCAAGTAGAACGAGAACGACCCCTGGGCGACGGACGGCGCCACCGTCAGCAGACCACGATCGTCTTTAGTATCATCAGCGGCTCGCTTCATGCCTTGAATCTTCGAGCCCCCGCCATGTCCGCTGCCGCCACCGATTCCGATTCCAGTTCTCACGCCCCGCATCATCCGCACTATTCGCGCGCCACCTTGCTCGTTCTGGCGACGATCGCGGGCATATCGGTGGCGAATATCTATACGAATCAGCCGCTGCTCGCCGCATTTCGCGCGTCGTTTCCAGAAAGCGCGGGGCTGATCGGTGCAGTGCCGGCCGTCACGCAACTCGGCTACGCGATCGGGATGTTATTGCTGGCGCCGCTCGGCGATCGCTTCGACCGCCGTCTGATCATTCTTCTGCAACTAGCCGCGCTTGGCATCGCGCTGGTCGGGGCAACGGCCGCGCCCACGCTCGGCGTGCTGATCGCCGCGAGCCTCGCGCTCGGCATCGTGGCGACAATCGCACAGCAAGCGGTGCCGTTCGCCGCCGAACTCGCGCCGCCAGCGCAACGCGGTCACGCTGTCGGCACGGTGATGAGCGGCTTGCTGATCGGCATCCTGCTCGCGCGCACGGTCTCGGGTTTCGTCGCGGAATATTTCGGGTGGCGAGCCGTGTATGGCGCTTCAGTCGTCGCTACGATCGGGCTCGCCGTACTAGTGGCGATGCGCCTGCCGCGCAGCAAGCCGACGTCCACTCTGCCCTACGGCAAGCTGCTCGCATCGATGTGGCATCTCGTGGTTGAGACGCCGGCGCTGCGCGAGGCATCGATGACAGGCGGCGCCTTGTTCGCGGCGTTCAGCATCTTCTGGTCCGTGCTCACGCTGTTACTCGCGGGCGAGCCGTTCCATCTCGGTCCTCAAGCAGCCGGCCTGTTCGGCATTGTCGGTGCAGCGGGCGCGCTGGCCGCTCCGCTCGCGGGCAAGTCGGCGGACAAGCGCGGGCCGCGCGCAGTGATCTCGCTGTGCATCGTGCTCGTGGCCGCATCGTTCGTGGTGTTCGCGCTGTCGGGACGCAGTCTCGTGGGGCTGGTGATCGGCGTGATCGTGCTCGATATCGGCGTGCAAGCCGCGCAGATATCGAATCAATCGAGGATCTACGCGCTCAAGCCGGAAGCCCGCAGCCGCGTGAATACCGTGTACATGGTCGTGTATTTCATCTGCGGCGCAGCGGGGTCGGCGGTCGCATCGCTGGCATGGCATGCGTTCGGATGGGTCGGCGTGTGTATGGCAGGACTCGTGGCAACCGGGCTCGCCGGGCTGAGCCATTCGCGAAGCCGTTTGAAGAAAGCCTGAGAGAGAGTGAGAGAGTTAAGCACGAGTTAAGCACTCTCCCGCGATCAATCCCGCTCGCGCGCGTAGTGATGCAGCGCATCGAGAACGCGGTCGAATTCCAGGGATTTATCGAAGAAATGGCGCATGGTTGGTGAGCACGGCGGCGAAGGTCGACTCGGTCATGCCGGTACGCTGCAAATACGCCAGCACCTCGACGCCGGAACCGCGCTTCAATTGCAGATCGACGATCACCGCATCGAATCTCTGCGATGCCAGCAGCGCAATCGCAGTCTCGGGGGTATCGGCCCATGCCGTGACCCGCAGTTCGCCGGACGCATCGATCGCTTCTACCAGGCTTCGCCGGATCAACGGCGAGTCCTCGATCAACAGTACGCTCAGCGGCCGCTCACGCGCGAATCCGGTTTTGTCGACGATCGTTTGTTGGCCCACGGCGGGCATCCTCCTACTCGATCAAGCCGTTCTTGATCGCGTAATACGTGAGATCGGCATTGTTCGCGAGCCGCATTTTTTCGAGAACGCGCGCGCGATACGTGCTGATCGTCTTCACCGATAAATGCAGTTCCTCCGCTATTTCCGTCGGAATCTGGCCGCCCGCAAGCTTGCAAAAAATCTGGAACTCCCGCTCGGATAAGGTCTCGTGCGGGCGCTCGGTCGCGGGTTTTTCGAGCTTGTCGGCAAGCGCATCGGCGATAAATTCCGACAGGTACCGGTGGCCCCGCGCCACCGTGCGAATGGCCCGCACGATCTCGTCGGGCGCCGCGTCCTTGTTCAGATAACCGTTGGCGCCCGCGCGCAGCAGGTTGATCGCATACTGGCTCTCCGGATAACCCGACAGCATCAGCACGCCCTGCTCCGGGCGAATCTGCTTGATCACGCGCAAGGTGTCGATACCGTTCTTGTCCGGCATCGCGATATCCAGCAGCACGACGTCGAACGCGCTTTCGCGCACGAGCGCGATGGTTTCGTCGCCGGTGGACGCTTCGGCGACGACTTCCATGTCGGGTTCATCGGCTACGAATTGCCGGAACCCGCTTCGCACGATGGCGTGATCGTCCGCTATCAACACTCGAATCATCTGCGCTGCCCGCGGCCATTTTTATGGTGAGTCATTGTACTGACCACGCACGGCGAGAAAAACCCCGACGCGCGTCGTCCTGGAGTTTCGATTCTTCTACCCCAAAGTGCACGATCAGCCGTCGAGACCGTCGAGCAGGTCCGCCATGTCGTCGGCGTGCTCTTCCTCGACCGCCAGAATCTCTTCGAAGATCCGGCGCGTGGTGACATCTTTCTCGCCGAGATAGTGAATAATTTCACGATACGTATCGATCGCAATGCGCTCCGCGATCAGGTTCTCGCGAATCATGTCGATCAGATTGCCGCCTTCCTTGTACTCGGAATGCGAGCGCGACGCGAGGCTGTCGGGTGCGAAATTCGGCTCGCCGCCCAATTGCACGATGCGTTCGGCAATGGTGTCGGCGTGCTCTTGCTCTTCGGTCGCGTGCTGCGCGAATTCCGCCGCAACGGCTTCTGAATGAATGCCCTTCGCCATGAAGTAGTGGCGTTTATAGCGCAGCGTGCAGACGATCTCAGTGGCGAGCGAGTCGTTCAGCAGCCTCAGTACGACTTCCTTGTCGGCGCCGTAGGTCGATGTGACGGGACCATCGTCCATGTGTTGACGCGCATCGGCGCGAATTTTTTCCACGTCCAGGACGAACGGATCGGACTTGCGGCCGGGTTCCTTCGATTGTGCCGGTGCAGCTTTTACAGCAGACGATTTCGACATGGATGTGCTCCAGAAAGAGGGGTGTTGTTTGTTCTGCGGTAGGACAGGTTCGTGACAGGAGCCTTGCCGGAGACCGGCTCGCGCGCAGGTCGCAGTCACTTTTGCGCAGTCACTCTGGAGACCGAGCGCATACGGCGTGCCTGCTCGCGCCGTGCATTCCGTTTGTCAGTCAGGCCGGTCGCGCACGGGTCGCTCACGGGTCGTTCACGTAACCGGGCCGTCCATGAGCGCTAGCCAAGGATTAAAGTCGCTAATCGATTATTTTCTTCGTGACGACAAAACCAAGCACGAGGAACACCACGCACAAGATCAGGAACAGTACGAACAGGAACTTCGCGATGCTGGCCGCGCCCGCTGCGATGCCGGTGAAGCCGAGCAAGCCCGCGACGACAGCAACGATGGCGAAAAACAATGCCCACTTCAACATGATCGGTTCCCCAATAAGGTTGGACTAGTAACCGGATGTTAGCGAGGCGATCCCGGACTGCCATCTGGATGCCCGCCGTTTTTCGCGTAGGACTCCACCGACAAACGCTTTCAATTCACCTTTAATCCGTCGCAAATCGAGCGCAACTCATGTGCAAGTCATGTCCAATTCCATCAGCCCCACGCGGCGCGAAAAGTTACACTGACCGGACAGAAAACCTGGCGTGTTCCCTATGACTTCCTCTTTGCACGAAGGCGGCGCGGCGAACCCGGTAGCGGGCGTCACGCGGCGCGCGACCCGGTTCAGCATGCGTTTGAACGGCTGGATGCGCCGCTGGAACTGGGCCGTCGCAATGACCGTGGCCATCGTGATTACCGTCGGCGGACTCGTGGTACTCGAATCGGGCCGCATGCGCATCGCAGCGGAATACGAGACGGCGCTCGAGGCGAAAGGCGCGACCACTCAGTTGACCTCGCTCGCGGCGGATATCGCGTCACTGACCGCCGATGAGCGCGCGTTCCGCCTCACACCGGATAACACCTACACCGAGCACTACGACGCCGCGGCGGCAAGGATCAGACAAACGGTGGCATCGCTGGATGCGTACTATCTCCGCAAAGCCGACGACACCGCGCTCGCCAGTTTCAATCAGGTCAGGGCGATCCTCGACGCGCGGATCGGCGCAGGACTGGCTGCGCGCTCCGCTTCGCAAGCCGACGCGAGCACCGATACCCTCGACGGCGCCCTCGCCCTGCTCCGTCTCAATGAAGAGCGCCGGGCGCAGGCCGCGCTCGACGCGAGCCGCGCCGATCAACGCATTTCCACGTTTTGCGTGGGCGCGTTGTGTGCGTTGAATATCGTGTTGTTCCTGCTGCTGTTCCGCAATCTCGGCATTCAGCTGGACAAGCAGGACCGGGTGCAGCAAAAGCTGATTACGCAGCAAGAGGAACTCGATCAACTCGTGTTTGAGCGCACGCGGCAACTTGAAGCGCTCGCGTGGCATTTGCAGTCGGTGAGCGAAAACGAGAAGACCGAGCTTGCACGCGAACTGCACGACGAACTCGGTTCGATCCTGACGGCCAGCAAAATGGATGTGGCGTGGGTCAACAACAAACTTAAAAGCACGGAACCCGCCATGGCCGAAAAACTCGGCCGGGCGCTCGCCAATCTCGACCAGGGGATTGCGCTGAAGCGCAGGATTATCGAAGACATGCGGCCGACCGTGCTCGCCAACTTCGGGTTGGTCACGGCACTGCGCACACTCGCCGATGAAACCGCGCAACGCACCGGCTGGACGCTCGAACTCGCGCTCCCCGAGGAGGACATCAAGCTCGGCGAAGAAGTCGAAATCGCGTTGTTCCGGGTCGCGCAGGAGTCGCTTACGAACGCGGCCAAATACGCGCGCGCGTCGCGCGTTTCGATCGCGCTGGCGCTGGACGACGAGCGGGTATCAATGCATATAGCCGATGACGGCGTCGGCATCCGCCCGCAAGATCTGCTGCGTACGCACACGCACGGGCTGCTGGGCATGCGTCAGCGGGTCAGCGCACGCGGCGGGCGTATCGAGATCGAACGGCGCCGACCGCATGGCACGGATATCCGCGTGACCATGCCGTGCGTGCGCAACTTCGATGTCTGAAGTGCGCCTCCGGTTTCTGTCGCTCGTGTAGGACGGCGCTGACACAAGATGCAGACCGCGCCTACACGATAAAAACATCCACGCCTACAGCCTGCGAACGCGCAGTTTTTTATGATTCTTCAGACCTGTGTGATCGATCGAAGTGGTGTCGGCAGGGGTTATCGTTTGGATGTTCAAACCCCGCGAAGGCGTTTCAAGGATCGGTCGTAGCCAAGGCTACAATGCTTTTAAACCCCGGGTGGCCGGGATTCGAACAACGGGCACGCTTTCATGGCCACGGCGGCCGGCGTACCCGCATCAAACTCAAGGGGAATTGTTCATGACTCGACTCATCGCTTTACTGTTGATCGCCGGAACCGCCGCGCTCGCGGGTTGCAATACGATAGCCGGCGCCGGCCAGGACCTTTCGAAGGGCGGCAATGCAATCACGAATTCAGCCGATAAGCACGGCGCGGAGTAACGGGAATAGCCGGGGGAGACCCTGCTTGCCCCCAACTGGCTGATCTGCGAACCTGTCCGATGCGCTACTGGCGCCGGCTAGATGAGGGCAATGGCCGTATCAATGGTTGATGTTGCTGCGAATCCAAATAAAAGGCCGGCCGTTTCGAGAAAAAGCCTGCTGTTCTTGCGCTCCCGGTCCTCACGCCCCCTCAAACCAGCCCACGCCTCTTGTAGTCGAACCAGAACGACAAGCCGACGCTCGCCAGGATGATCAGTGTCGCCATTACGGTCCACTTCGTGATCCCCTCGCCGAGGAACAGCGCGCCTATCACCACCGCCACCACGGGATTCACGTACATGGAACTGCTCGCGATGATCGGGCTCGTATGCCGGATCAGATAGGCATACGCGACATACGCCGCCATCGAACCGACGAGCATCAGGTAGAGGTAGGCCAAAAACGGCGTGAACTCCATGCTCACGATGCGCTCACCTGACACCCACGCGACAATCGTCGCCATCGCGCCGCCGAGGCTGATCTGCAGCGCAGTCGACACCAGCAAGTCGGACGGCAGCTTGAGACGCCCTGCCAGAAACGAACCGCCTGCCCAGAAAATCGCGCCGCAGAGAATCGCGAGGCTGCCGGCGGTGGAACCCGACGACGGATCGCCGTGATTCAGCAACGCGATCCCGACCAGCCCGAGGCCCACTGCAACCCACTCGCCCTTCGCCACTTTGCGGCCTGCAATAGCCGCGATAACCGTCGCGAACAGCGGCACGGTCGCGACCATGACGGCAGCCGTGCCGGTCTCGACCGTGCGCATGCCAAACGCGAGCATCCCGCTCGATAACCCCACGAGCAGCGTTCCGACTGCCGCTGCGTTACGCACCTCGGCGAAAGTCGGCCAGACCGGATCGCGGCGCGCGGCGAAGATAAACAAACCGATGCCCGCGAACAGGTTGCGCAGCCCGGAGAGCATCAGCGGCGGAAACGATTCCAGCGACAGATGCACCGCCATGTAGGTCGAACCCCAGACGAGATACACCACGCAGAGCGCGAGCGCTACACGGCCGCTGCGCGTCGCGGGAAGGCGAAACGGGAAATGGTTGGGAAGATTAAGCGGCCGACGCGCGGGGGCATCGGCCGACGCTTGTGGCTGCGTTACGCTTGGCGATTCGGCTGGCGATTGCGATTCGGCTCGCCGTCGCGCGTCGGCTGGCGGCTGCGGAAATGGCAGCACGTCGGCCGAGGGCTGCACCGGTGGCTGCTGTGGCGGCACGAACTGCGAAGCTGAAGATGACGATGACGAAACCGGCGATTGCGAGGGCGGCAACGGTGTGGACATCCGTTACTCCGCAGCGAAGATGACTGCAACGTCAGCCGGCCAAGCGGCCAGGCTTAAAGCCGCCGGTTTCGCTTCACCCAAAACCGGGTGAAGCGATGAACGGCGCGCATGCCGCTCGAGCGTCGCGGCAAAACGGGCAAGGCAGGACAACATGTCGGAAGCAGAAAAAAGGGTCGGGCAACAAGGTGCCGAAGCTCGTGCCGCCGCGAGTTTGCCGGAGCGATCGGACGAAAAATGTCGGAACGCATCCGGGAAAACACGGTGGTCGCCATTATGCAGTAAGCGCCGCACGCACATCCGGGAGTGTTACAGATGGTTGCCAACACGCTACGGCGCGGTGTATTGTAGCGGCTGCTAACGCGGGGGTCCTGCGCTGCACATCGCAATCTGCTGCTGGATTGTCCGTGTGTCGCGGGTGAGAAATACCCTTTGAACCTGATCTGGATAATGCCAGCGCAGGGAAGCGTTCGGATTTTGCCGCGCTGGGGTCTTTCTCTATCTCGCGCATCCTCGCCAAATCCGCCCGCCTTCTCTCTCTGCTTTTTCTTCGGTCTCCCGTAGCTAGCGTTTGACTCAGCCGATTCCGCGCGCCTATGCGTTTTTCGCTGGCCGGCTGAGAAACACCCGTCCCCACAGCAACCATCTGCATGGGACCGGAATAAGCGCTAAAGCGCTAACTCCGGTCGACACAGGAGAGCCGCATGAACGCAAATCCGAAATTCCTGTCTGACGACGCTGTCGTCGACGCCGCCGCGATCGCGCCGCTGCCCAATTCGCGCAAGATCTACGTGACGGGCTCACGTCCCGACATCCGCGTGCCGATGCGCGAAATCACCCAATCGGATACCAACGAAAGCTTCGGCAGCGAGAAGAATCCGCCGGTGTACGTCTACGATTGCTCCGGCCCGTATTCGGACCCGGAAGCAAAAATCGATATTCGCTCGGGTCTGCCGGCTGTGCGTCAGGGCTGGATCGAAGAACGCGGCGATACCGAATCGCTCGGTGGTCTCTCGAGCAATTTCGGCCGCGAGCGCGCCGCCGATCCGGCCACCGCCGATCTCCGCTTCAAGGGTTTGCATCGCACGCCGCGCCGCGCGCTGCCGGGCAAGAACGTCTCGCAGATGCACTACGCGCGCCAAGGCATCATCACGCCGGAGATGGAATACATCGCGATCCGCGAGAACCAGCGCCGCGCCGAATATCTGGAATCGCTGCGTACGAGCGGCCCGAACGGCGAAAAGCTCGCCGCGATGATGGGTCGTCAGCATCCTGGTCAAGCGTTCGGCGCCCAGGCTTTCGGTGCGAACGCGCCCAAGGAAATCACGCCCGAGTTCGTGCGCGAGGAAGTGGCGCGCGGCCGCGCGATCATCCCTGCGAACATCAACCACCCGGAAAGCGAGCCGATGATCATCGGCCGTAATTTCCTGGTGAAGATCAACGCGAACATCGGCAATTCGGCGGTGACGTCGTCGATTGGCGAAGAAGTCGACAAGATGACGTGGGCAATCCGCTGGGGCGGCGACACGGTCATGGATCTGTCCACCGGCAAGCATATTCACGAGACGCGCGAGTGGATCATCCGCAATAGCCCGGTGCCTATCGGCACGGTGCCGATCTATCAGGCGCTCGAAAAGGTCAACGGCAAGGCTGAAGACCTGACCTGGGAAATTTTCCGCGACACGCTGATCGAGCAGGCCGAACAAGGCGTGGATTACTTCACGATCCACGCGGGCGTGCTGCTGCGCTACGTGCCGATGACCGCGAACCGCATGACGGGGATCGTCTCGCGCGGCGGCTCGATCATGGCGAAGTGGTGTCTGGCTCACCACAAGGAAAGCTTCCTGTACGAGCACTTCGAAGACATCTGCGAAATCATGAAGGCCTACGACGTAAGCTTCTCGCTCGGCGATGGCCTGCGTCCCGGCTCCATCTACGATGCCAACGACGAAGCCCAGCTCGGTGAACTGAAGACGCTCGGCGAGCTGACGCAGATTGCGTGGAAGCATGACGTGCAGGTGATGATCGAAGGTCCGGGCCACGTGCCGATGCAGCTCATCAAAGAGAACATGGACCTGCAACTGGACTGGTGCGACGAAGCGCCGTTCTACACGCTTGGACCGCTGACCACGGACATTGCGCCGGGTTACGACCACATCACGTCGGGTATTGGAGCCGCGATGATCGGCTGGTTCGGCACCGCCATGCTCTGCTACGTCACGCCGAAGGAACATCTCGGCCTGCCGAACAAGGACGACGTGAAGACCGGCATCATCACGTACAAGCT
>WNFJ01708168.1_pt2 | contig 10882 bp, 3 predicted proteins | sample 5400461 | NCBI WGS metagenome assembly WNFJ01 (sample SAMN13153349, study PRJNA577476) | soil metagenome | isolation source: 115 cm saprolite on Douglas fir-dominated hillslope | place: USA:California | collected 2013-09-17 | reverse complement strand
TTCAGGAGGTGAATGTGGCTCAGTTAAGGAGGTCTGTTAAGGATGGTCATCTATTTATTTTAGCCGGCCAACGTCAGGGTACCTGGCAGGTTAGCGAGAAAGGCGAACAGTGGCTGCGGCAGAATCATTACTCTATTCCAGATGAGGATGAGTATGTTGATATTGATTCTGGTACCTTCTCCTGGCTAAAGAATAAAGACTATCTATTCACTTGGGATATTCCATACGATCATAGCGGCAAGGGTACAACGTTCGACGTCGACCAAGTATCTGCAAAGATTGCTGGGGGTCTTCCATTGCTCTTACATCTGAAAGAGTGGAAAGAACCCGGCTGGGAATTATTTCTGGACCTGTCAGAGCTGAATGAAGAGGTATGGGAGGAATTGCATAGTCATCATACTGATTCTGTGACCGCTTCAAATGCATTGGCTTCTATTTCACTGAAACAGATCATTTATACGCATAGCCTGCTACGTGTGTATCCATTTCCCCATCCATACCAGATTTATAGTAGCCATAGCGTAAATAACAAACAAGTATTACAAGAGGCTCCTGAAACGCCTGGGCTCATCGAAAACTGGCAAGGTAATGTCTTTATTAAGCGGGCAACGCAGACAGAGATCTGGCAGCGCCGCTTGCCTGGAAGCAACATAACATTTTCAGGAGATATGCTCTGGCTGGCAAGGCCCGACTGTGAACTTGATTGGCCAGGTCAATCTACGAAAGTTGGACAAACCCACGTGGGATGGCAGCTATGGCGTCTCACTGTGGACGAAAACGCACCGGTTTCATGGGAATCAATCCAAGACTGGTTTAAATATCGCTCAATCGATGTAGTTCCGCGGCGTCAGCGCCTTGAGATTGTCAGTCTCCCATCTGCTGTAACAGAGGAGGGTCAGTATATTATCGAACCGGGTAAGCCAATATGGATCGTGTGCTACCCGCCCAGCAGACATACTAATGGTATTTTCAGAGAAATCGCTTTATCAGCCGAGCAGATATCCTCTACCGTGCACAATTCAAACCCTCCTTCCAAACCTATTTCGGCCTCATATCCTGCTGATCGTGTAAATTACTTCAGCTGGTCAGCCGGTCAACCCGGGGATTATCGTATTCGTGTACAGGGCGATGCGAGCGGGGAACCATTGCTTGTCCAAGTGAACACACTCTCTAGCACTCGACCGCAATGGCTGTGTGGATTGTCATGTACGGCCATGTCGCTCGCATATCAACATACATTTCATGCTTTCAATGATTTTTTAGATTCTGGTGAAGAGTTATATTTGCTGAATCAGTTTGCGAAACAAGAACTGACTACCCTAACCTGGACATACGAGCCAGAAGGACTGCCTGTGCACGTTACATGGGGCTATATCCCCCCTGATGGGTTGCAGGGCGTTAGTAATTATCATATCCAATCAGGTGAAGAGCTTAGCCGGTGCTGGAGCGAACAGATTTGTCCTGCCCTTTCTGCTGATATCCGAGCAAAGGTGACATTGGATGGCGGCAGCTACGGCTGTATCGAGCTATCCATCGCATTACCCCAACAGCAGCCAGTTGAGCCTGCCTGGTGGAGGGACGAGCGGCTAGTCTCCCAATGTATCTGGTTGAGCCGGATGACCAGAGAGAAGCTGAGACAGAAGCCGGTATTCATGCCCGTGCCCCTACGTGAGACTCTTCGCCAACTAAGCGTTCAAACGGATATAAACACGGAGCTCCGCGCTGCGTTAGAGCGGCTTGCAGCAGTAAATATTGTCCCCGCATGGGTACTTTTCCGGTTACGGACTTTGATAGCAGGAATAGAAAACATGGAGGCTAAAGATAACCCACAACAAGGCTGGTAAGGAGATAGAACGATGAACGCAGAAGATTATGAATGGGTCGGCATTATCTATCAAAATGATGTCAGATCTGGAGTAACCTTTATCACTCCACTGGCATTCTATAATAATGAGGGTATGTGGGAAGCGATCGCGTTTGATGCGCGCCACCAGTGGTTCCCAAACAATGGGAAGGCCGCCATTTTCGAAAAGGATTTCCCGCGTGCCAGGGTTGGCCGACTCTGGCTATTTCACCCAGAGCAAAACACCCTGCTCACCGATCCCTATGCTCATGGACATTCCCACTACCTTGTCCCTGGTAACCTCGAGCCTGTGCCCCTTGCACAGATAATCAACTGGACAGCCAGGGTAAATAACTCCTTTGATTTGCCTGATCTCCTCGATCAAGGTATCGACGCGCAAATCTGTTACTGCCAGCGAATCTACATCTGTTGCCAGTCTCGTGTATATGGGCCAATCAGGATAGAGCTTGATGCTGATCGGTTCAAGCCGCGCGAGTATCTCCAGAGTTCAAGCGCTGGAGGGCAACCGCTGTTCGTCTGGATGTACACATTGCCGGAAGATGGCATTCTCAACCTGACTGATACACATACACAATTCACCCTCCTGGACGAAAGTATGCTGGATACGCCAACGGGAAAAGAAGACTGGTCGCTTCCCCAGGTAACGATCAAGCAGGTCCTACAAGCAAGCAACCAAACTTTAGCAGAAACTGAAGGTCATGTTCATCTGGTTGATAAGCGTATACGCGAATTAGCGCGTCTCAGCAGCCAGGAAGGCCCTCGTGCTTTACATCTTGATCCAGCCACCCTCAAGCGAGCGCAATATATCTTATCTAACCAGATTGGACGCATGCAAGAATTGCGCGCTTTAACTGCACATTTAGCTGAATTATCTCCAGAGCATCCTCTTATGAAGACCGCCCGCGAATGGGAAATTCAAGCGAGAAGTAAAGAGATTGAGCGGGCGGCTGAAGCGCTTACGCAAGATAAACAGGAACGGCTACAGCAATTGCAGGGTGATATACAGGGAGCTGAGGCAACGCTCGACCAGTTGCAAAACGCCGCAAATGACACTCAGAAGCGTCATGAGCAAGCAATCGAAGCTTTGAACGCCTTTGAGCATACTGTACGCGAGCGACTGGCAACACTGAAAGAAGAACCCTTACGTGTCCTGGCAGAGCTTCAAATAACAGCTTCGCTCTTTCCCATGCTGGTAGACGAGAGCAGGCGGCCAACATATGAAATGAGGATACCATCACCCTATTCTTCAGTGGCTCGAAACTCCTATGATGCCGAGCTAGAAGAAACAGTTTCTATGAGTGGACTGGACTGGGGGTTAAAAGACAACTCAGAAATCGTCCACGTAGAGCTGCGCGAATTACAGTTGAAGAGATGGAGCCAAATTGCTCAACAAACAGGAGCGAATCCAAAGGATGTACGTATTTGCGCCGCCGCATTTCTCGCAGGGCTTATCCCTGCGGTAGCTGGCGATGCTGCTATCCCAACACTGAGGGCAGTTGCCCAGGTCATTGCAAACGGGAGAGTGGCAATTGCGCCAGTTCCGTTGACGGCACTTACGACGCTTGATCTCTTCGGGGCAATCGACTCGCATCGACGGGCGTTCGTACCTTCAAATGGATTGGCTGATTGTATTCTCGAAGCTCAAGAACACCCCGACGAACTGGTAATTGTGATCCTGGAAGGGATTGATCGCATTCCGGGTATGCCGACCTATGTTCCTCTGCTGCGCCAGTATATCGAGGCTCGACAGCATGAAGGCTGCGCCGGGAACAAAACACCTGTACATCTTTTCCATCCAAGAGCCGTCACCGCGAATGATCCTTATCTCAAACTAGCCTGGTTCACCTGGCCGAGCAATGTGTTGCTCGCAACGATGCTTGACGATGACCAGCATAGCCTAGCCTCGCCGTCGATTTGTGATCGCTGGCTCGTTCGCAGGGAAACAACCTTAAAAGAAGACGCTGCTTTTTCCCCTAAAACAATTCCTAGCTACTCCAGCGTGTCATTAGAGCGATGGAGGACATGGGAAGAAGAGGTCAGTACAAATACAGTGAACAGTACGGCTTTGCAGGGTTTTCTCGATCAGCGCCAGAAGTTATTTCACACCGCATTAACCATACTCAATATTAAGGACCCGGATGCCGTTGTAGAGTATACCTGGCCTGAGCAGTTCCAGCAAGATGAGGAGGAGGCGAAGTGATACCGGCACGTAATTCTACATGGGAAGTAGGTATTTCTTCAGCATTAGTGGTCGCAAAACGCATCAAGGAGGCCCCGGTAGGCCCGCACGCGAGCCAGGCTTCGGTGGAGGCCCTGGCCGCTGAAATCATTCGCGTTGCGCTCTGGGCGCACTGTGCCCACAGCCAAAAATCATCATTTTCTGAGGCGAGCGTAACGACGCGCCGGCTGCTGGAGCTGGCAAGGGCCATATGGGCGCCTATAGCAGATGCCGCTAAGGGAGGCAATACGGCGAATGATACAAAATACGGTAATGAGCCAGATAGAAATGTAGAGATAGGGCGGGAACTGCTCGACACTCTGGCTGAGCAGGGCGATATATTCGCCCTGAGTGGCGGGCGCTGGTTGCCTGCCCCGCTGCGCTTTGTTCCTGTTACGCCAACGCATCACCTGTTGGTGGGTGGGATGCCGACCCATCTTCTCCCGCTTGCACTACTTCGCACTCTCCGTTTACATGGCAGTTTTCGGCACGTGGAGGGCAATGCGATTTCATCACTACAACAAGGCTCTGGGTCAATCATTCAATGGCAGTTCCAATCGCTTCAGAGGTGGCTGGGTTCATCTCAAACATTAGATGATCTCATCAGATATTTCGATGGGCAGGAACTGCTCACCGTTGCTCACCAGAATGTTTCAGAGACATCGCTCGAAGCCTATGTAGCCAGCGATGATAAGCCGCAACTTCTGCGCTGGCGATCACTCGACCAGGTTACAGATGGGCGTTACTTGCTTAGGACCAGTACCCCCTGGGGCGCATATCAATACAGTATCGGGCTTATCAGCAATCGCAGGTTGACACAACAGAGCGCTGGCTTGTGGCAAATTGATATTCGTCGGCTTTGCTATGCCCTGGATAATAGAGCGGGGAAACCGACAAGCGTGAGATGGAACGAAGTTCAACGTGAACTTATCTTGAGAAGCGAGCTTCCCGGACGCGAGCGAAAATTTCTCTCGTCGGTTGGCACATTACAAGAGAATACAGATGGTAACTATTATCCCAGGCAATGGATTATTGCAATGGATAGCATGACTGTTTTAACGATGCTCCAGGATTTAGGTATTCAGATAGAAGTGATTCACTGAGGAAGGTGTGAGTATAGATGATTAATGGTCAAGGGAAGCTCGATAGTAAAGAAACGGCCCACGCACTCGATGTACCCGGACTCGCGCGTGAATTACATGTACAACTGGAGCGTTACATCGAGGCACAATATCCTATTCGCCATGCCAGCGTTGTCGCTGAGCGGCACGCACTGCTGGAAACGACAAAGGTTATCTCACAAGAGCCGTTTATCGAAAGCACACCTGGATATGCCTCGGGGCCACTCTACAGCAGCCTTGCTCTTCCTTCTCCCATAACCGCCGCGTTAGAAGACTTGGCTTCATGGGAGCAACCTGTCATTCCGTCTCGCCTTTACAAGCACCAGGCCGAGGCAGTAGAGGCATTTCTTGGTCGTGATGATGACCTTGTAGTGGTGACGGGCACCGGGTCTGGTAAAACAGAAACATTTTTGCTTCCAATTCTAATGCGTTCACTTGAAGAGGCCAGACTGCGCCCACGTGCGTTCGGGATGTCGGCCATGCGCGCACTCATCCTCTATCCGATGAATGCGCTTGTGAATGACCAGTTGAAACGCCTGCGCGCTCTTTTTGGCGATCCCCGCCTGGCATCGTGGCTTCGACAACGCTACGGGACAAGACGCCCGGTGCGCTTCGGAATGTACACTTCCCGTACTCCCTATCCTGGGATGATGAGTGGCGAAAAGAATAGCAAGCAATTGCTTCCACTGCTCGATTACTATCTGACATTGGCACAGGAGCAGCCTGAGCAGACACAAGAACTTAAAGCCCGGGGACGCTGGCCCGAACTCGACCTGGAAACTTTACGAATGGCTATACTCGCTGGCAAGATACAAGTTGGCGATAACGACTACGAACTCTACACCCGACATCAAATGCACCTGTGTTGCCCTGATATTCTGATTACCAACTACTCGATGCTGGAATATATGTTGATGCGCCCTATCGAGCGAACGATTTTCCAGCAAACGGCTGAATGGCTGAGGCAGGACGCAGCGAATACGCTGCTGATCGTGCTTGACGAGGCGCATCTGTACAGCGGCGTTACAGGTGCTGAAATTGCTCTGTTGTTACGCCGGCTACAGGCCCGATTGGGCATTGACCGCGACCGTGTGCGTTATATCCTGACCAGCGCGAGCCTCGATACAGGGGATGAAGGGCAGCACGGTATTCTTGATTTCGCCGCCACGCTTGTCGGCACGCAGCGGGGTTCTGGTTTTGCTATTATCCAGGGCCAGCGTGTTGAGGCTCCTCCCTCTTCAGCTACTTCATACACTCCTGAGCAGGAAGCCACCGCTCTTGCCAAATTTGATCTACAGGCGTTCACCCATCGTACAACCAATCCAACAGCCGGGCGCGAAGCTGTCGCAACACTTGCAGAGTATCTGGGTTGGCCATCTCCGCCTCCATACGAAGGCTTACCTCACTACCTTGGGCAGCAGCTTCTCCGATTGCAGGCTTTTCGCCAACTGTGGAAGCTCACTACCGGTCACGCGCAGGCTTTTCAGAATATCGCGCACCACCTGTTCCCAACTTTAGATGAACAAGAGCGAGGGCTGGCAACGAGCGCGCTACTCGCCCTCGCTGCGGCTGCCACCACCGCAGATGAGCGCCCACTCCTGCCCGTGCGTGCACACTTGTTCTTTCGCGGTCTACCCCCAATCTACGCCTGCGTCAATCCACAGTGCAGCGCCAGGCGCGTCAATGATGGCACTCCTAGGGAGCTAGGCGCCCTGTGCCCGCCTCCATTGTACCTGCGGCGCGCGCGTTTATGAACTTTACGGGCACCGCAATTGTGGCGCCATCTTTCTCCGCGCTTTTGCTCCCAACGAGCCTGCGGACTTCTACTGGCACGAACCGGGTGATATTGCACATTTCGGCGGGGGTGACAAAAGGGAAACACTTCTCTTGGTTGGACAACCACACCCGAAGGCCTCGAATCTGGAGGCGGTTTACTTGCACACGATCACAGGACGAGTCATCGCGGCACAGCCACGTGAAAACAGGCAGACATTGCTGGATCAGGATGTGGATCTGCTGCGTGTCTATCGCCCTACGCAGGTATCACCCTCTGTGCGGCGTAAAGACAAATCGAAGGAGGATGCTAACGACGAGTATAGCCTGCACTGGAAATCCTGTCCCGTCTGCCGCAAGCGACTCTATGAGACATCCATCACAAGTTTATCGACGAAAGGTGAGCAACCGTTTGTAAACCTCATCCGCCGCCAATTTGAATTACAGCCACCCAGCGCGACAGAGCAGATAGATCTGGACTCAGCGCCGAATATGGGCCGGAAAGTCCTCCTTTTTTCTGATGGAAGGCAGCGCGCTGCCCGCCTCGCACGCGATTTACCAAGAGAGGTAGAATTGGATACTTTTCGGCAGGCTCTCCTGTTCGCTGTAGCCAGGCGCCGCCAAAAGACTGGACAACCTCTCGTGCGCATGGATAATGCGCTCTATCGTGAGTTTGTCGCTGTTTGTGCTGAACATCGCCTCTACTTCTTCGATGGAGAGTCACAGACGGCATTACTTCGATTTATCAATGAACTCCGCGATGAATACGAACTGGATGTAGAGCTTGCTGCGAGCGAAGGCTGGGAACCACCCATCCCGCAAGGATATCGCCTGGCATTATTACGCCAGGTTGCCGACCGTTTCTATTCGATGCAGCGCATGTGTGCTGCGGTGGTCGAGCCGACGGCTACCAGCCTGCGCTTACTCAAGAAGAAGCCCATATTTGCCCGGCTGGAAGAGAGCAATCTGCGCGCGCTCATCGTCAACTGGTTTGATGCGCTCTTTGATGAGAGCGCATTTGATTCTAGTATCTCTTCATGGGATCGTAAAGAAACGGTGCCTGGGGATGGTTTGGTATTAGTAGGCAGTGAAGGTTGGAATGATGCAGAAAAAGCGGCAGAGACGCTGCTGGGTTATGCCAGGAGCGAGCTTCAGCAGCTTCGTATGGCATTGGTAGATGAGTTCTGCGAGGTCAAAGAAGGGGTGGCATTTCTTAAGCCGGAGAAACTGGCGCTCCGGCTCACCCTGGAAGATTCCTGGCACCAATGCAGTGATTGCGCGCAGTTGATCTGGCTCCCGTTAGGAGGTAAATGCCCAAATTCGCACTGCGGCAGTTCGCAGCTCATACAACTACCAGGCGATGATCCAGGTTTACGCGCTCGCACGGATTTCTATCGTGAGCCAATTCGCCAGGTGATCCTCGGTCTTCGTTCACCCATGCATTTGACAGCCGAGGAGCATACGGCACAACTTTCTTACCGTGACACGCAGCAGATTTCATCCACAACCGAGCAGTACGAACTGCGCTTCCAAGATATCGGCATCTCTACTGTGCGGCCAGCCGTTGATATCCTGAGCTGTACGACAACCATGGAAGTCGGAGTCGATATTGGTTCGCTTCTCGGCATCGGCCTGCGCACAATGCCGCCACGCCGCGCGAATTATCAGCAGCGTGCCGGTCGGGCAGGCCGGCGCAGCGCGGCTTTGTCCACGGTACTTGCTTACAGTGAGAATGGATCGCACGATGCCCACTATTTTGAACACCCCGACGAGATGATTTCAGGAGCGCTCCCCAGCCCCAAAATATCTCAAGTGAATGAGCGACTGGCGCGGCGACATGTCCAGGCGGCTCTCATCCAGACATTTTTTCTTGAGTACCTGCAGGACACCGGTAGAATCAGTACGAGGCAGTATGGCTATCTTACCGAGGCGCTTGGAACAGCGCGCACATTTTTTACTGCCCCCGAGTCGTATGGCCTCTCAGGTTTTGAGCGCTGGCTCAAGGATATGCTCGAGGGTCATATACCACGCCTTGCACAGCAAATTATCGCCTGGCTTCCCGATATGCTCGGCAGCAGGCCGAGGAGCGCGTCCCAGAAGCGCGATTTTGTCCGCACCGTTGCTGACGACTTCGTCGCTGACCTGCGCCGTGTGGGTGAACTACTCTTTCCCCGTCAAACCGACAAGGATTCTGGAGAACAGGAGAAACAGTTCGGTCCGAGTTCAGAGGAACTCATGCTGCTCGACCTTCTGTTTGAACACGGATTTCTCCCAACATACGCTTTTCCTCGCGATGTTCGCAGTTTCGTGATTGAAGAACGGAAGCAGGCCAGTAATGGGGCCTGGCGCATTGGGATAAAGCAGCGACCTCAACAGAGTGTCGATATCGCGTTGTCTGAGTACGTTCCAGGGCGTGAACTGATCGTAGACAAAGAAACCTATCGTGTAGGCGGTATCTACGTTGATCCCTTGCCGGGCGCTTCCCTCGCAAATCGCGTCCCTTCCCTATTCAAGCGGGGGCAGAGTTCTTTCGCGTTCTGCGCCAATTGTGGCTATACGCAGCGCGAGAAGATGCGAGACGAGGCGACCCGACAGCGCTCGTGTCCTTTATGCCAGGCGTCACTTGCCATTCAGGACATGCTCGATCCCCTCGGTTTTGCGCCAATCGGGGCGAAGCGTCAGGAACCAGGGCAGCTTCAAAACGCTTCTCCCGCGCAGGGTGGGACGATGACGCAGGTAAAACTGGTGCTTCCACTGACGGATGCAGAAGATTTTATGCATGTCACCGCAGGTAGTCGTGTCGCATGGAGTTATGCAGAACACCGCGAGCTACTTATTGCCAACAGTGGCATCGCCGGGGAAGGCTTTTCCGTCTGTCGCTCGTGCGGGGCCGCAGCTCCCGGAAATCCGACATGGCTAGAGCAGGCGCATGATAGACCTTTCCTCGTGCCAGGCTGGATGACCGCGTCGCGCAAGTGTTATGGTTCGGATGGTATCTGGCGCGGCTACCTGGGACACACGTTTCACAGCGACCTGCTACTACTGCGTTTCCGGTGGCCGGATGAAGTCGCCTATCATGTCGGACGTCCCTGGATGCGAGACGCACTCGACACACTTGCCCAGGCTATTCTCCTGGCGGCAACACGTCTGCTCGATATCGCGACGAGTGACCTGCAGGTGGGATGGAGCTATACCGTCGCTGCATCGGGAGCCAACGCAGCTCAACGTGTCCCTCCACGCATGGCGGACTTTTTCGTATTTGACACGCTTTCAGGAGGAGCCGGGTACGCAACGCAGGTTGGCCAGCACATTGAATTGCTGCTATCGCGTACTCAGAACATCCTAACCAGTTGTCCAGAACAATGCGAGCGGTCTTGCTATCGTTGCCTGCGCACCTATACGAATCGCATACTGCACTCTCATCTCGATCGCCACCTCAGTGGTATGCTTCTTCGATCCATTCTCAACGGGCAAGCACCCGCAACACTGTCCATAGCGCAGCAAACGGCGCAATTGGATATGCTCCGGCAATTTCTGGAACTCGCTGGTCTACCATGCGAATGCGGGGGCATGCTTCATGGGATACAGGTGCCCCTTCTGGTAAAAGCTATGCGCGGAACGTATGCTGTCGGCACCTATCCCATCCAACAGGAGTTGCCAGAAGTGAAACATCCACTCAATGCGCTGCCAGGAAGACAGGTGCGGTTGTTCAGTGACTACGAACTGGCCCACGATCTACCAAACGTTGCGCAGTCACTCCTAAATTGATTTGAAGTCCAGGATTTACGTTACGAAGCAAGACAACGAGATAACTGAGTCAGGAAGGTCAACCCCAGAAACAATGTCGCGCTAAGCTTGCGTTTTTACTCGCTTGATATCCGTGCTTCCCCTCGTCGCACCTAAATA
>WNFJ01262781.1_pt1 | contig 10882 bp, 8 predicted proteins | sample 5400461 | NCBI WGS metagenome assembly WNFJ01 (sample SAMN13153349, study PRJNA577476) | soil metagenome | isolation source: 115 cm saprolite on Douglas fir-dominated hillslope | place: USA:California | collected 2013-09-17 | reverse complement strand
CCATGGATGATCGCGAAGGTGCGCAAGCTGGGATTCGCGTTGCTGCGCAGCACGGCGGAAAGCGATGTTTCGGAAAACCTTCCATCGGGGCCCTCCGAGAGCACTCCCACGGAGGCCGTGGCGCGCATTAGCCGGTAGAGCGTGCGCGGGTCCGCTCCAATCTGGGCGGCAAGCTCGTCAGCCGACTTCGGACCGTGTTCGACGAGATCGGGAACCCCAAGGCTCGCCAGGCAGGAAAGCGCGCCCACAACGAACACGCCGTTCAACAACTGAAACATGCCCTCGTGCGCAGGGGGCGTCTGAGTCTTTCTGCTTGTTGCAGTTGTTGCAGTCGTTCCGTCCATTTTGTCCACCGAGTCTTCGATTTGGGGTTAGCGAGCAGCCGACATTGTACACTCGAACCGTGCTGGCGGATGCCGTGTCTCTCTGCTAATTCTGACCATCAAGGTTCTGGCTAATTGATTGAAGATCGGAACTACTGGGGAGGATTAGGCCCCGCCAGGAATCCGCCATCGAGGACCAGGGATTGGCCGGTCATAAAGGAAGCGCGCTCCGAGCACATCCAGACGACAGCTTCGGCGACTTCCATCGGCGTTCCAAAACGGCCGATGGGATGGAGGCCAATCGCAAACTTCCTCGCCTCCGGTGCGCCCCAGATTCGCTCGCCCATGGGCGTTTCGATCACTGCGGGACACACCACGTTTACTCTAATGCCGCTTCGCGCGGTTTCCAGCGCAGCGGACTTCGTCAGCGCCATCACGCCGTGCTTGCTGGCGCAATACGTTGCTGCCCCGGCGGAACCGATCAGGCCTGCGACGGACGCCATGTTGACGATTGCCCCGCCACCGCCTTGCTTGAGCATCTGCTGGATTTCGTATTTCAGGCAAAGCCACACGCCTTTGAGGTTGATGTCGATGGTGCGGTCCCAGTCTTCCTCGGATTGTTCGGCGATGGAGATCCAGTTTCCTTCGATCCCGGCGTTATTAAAGGCCACGTCCAAGCGGCCAAACCTCTCCACCGTTTTCTCGACGAGCGCCGCAACTTCAGCGGCCTGCGATACGTCTGTCTTTACAAACAGGCCGTCACCCCCGGCGGCGCGGACCAGATCCATCGTTTCTTTTCCTTCGGATTCGCGGCGGCCCGCGACCACCACTTTGGCGCCCGCCTTCGCAAAAAGCACCGCGGTATCACGGCCGATACCAGACGTTCCGCCCGTCACAATTCCCACTTTGCCTTGCAATTCCGTCGTCACGATTTCACCTCGCGAATCATGTCTTCAAGATGGCGGGCAGAGTGTAGGTCTTGCGCGCCGTTGGCGTCAAATCGCCAGCGAGGTTCTTGCAAACGGCTGAAAGATTGAGGCAAGCTTACCGGGCTGTTGGGGGTGATGGATGAAAAAAGCAATTCTGTGCGCGGTCGCTGTGCTGGCAGTGAATGGAAGTATTTCTTTTGCGCAAAGCGGGATGCAGAGCGCAGCGCCATTGACGGTGATTCGCGCGGGCACTTTGATTGATGGCGTGAGCGAAACGCCGAAGAAGAATCAACTCATCTTTGTGCGTGGCGAGCGCATCGAGAAAGTCGCGGAAGCTTCGGCGGCGATCCCGTCGGGGACGCATGTGATTGATCTATCCAACGCCACGGTGCTTCCCGGTCTGATCGATTCGCACACGCATATTTTCCTGTGGGGCGAGGATCCAAACAAGGGCGGTTACGACGCGAACATATTGAAAGCGGGAATCGCGTTGCGAGCAGCGCGGGCGACTTATGCGGCGCGGCGGGCCCTGGAGCAGGGATTCGTGGCGCTGCGCGATTTGGAAACCGAAGGCGCGGGATACGGCGATATCGAAATCAAGCAGGCGATTGAGGAGGGAACGATTCCCGGCCCAAGAATTTTTGGCGCGACTCGAGCCATTTCCACGACCGGCGGATACAACCTGGAAGGTTATGCGCCGGAACTGGAAATGCCCAAGGGTGCGCAGATTGTCGATGGGCCAGTGGAAGCACGGAAAGCTGCGCGCCAGCAACTGGAGCATGGCGCGGACTGGATCAAGGTGTACATGACGCACCGTTCGTGGGTGGACAAGCAAGGGAATTTGGTTTCGCAGCCGACCTTAACGGTGGAAGAGTTGAAGGCCATCGTGGATGAAACGCATGGATGGCAAAAGAAAGTGGCGTGCCACGCCTACAACGGAATCGGTCTGCAGCGCGCGCTGGACGGCGGATGCGATTCGATCGAGCACGGACTAGAGATTACGGATACGCAGATCGCACAGATGCAGCGTCAGAGAACGTGGTATTGCCCAACGCTTGCCGCGTACTACGGCGATTGGGCGCCGCCGGACACTCCTGCGGGAAGGCGCGACCGCGCGCGAGCGGCGGTGCATGAAATCAGTTTCAAGAAAGCGCTGCAGGCGCACTTAAAGATTGTTTTTGGGACGGACATGGGCGGGATTCCCTGGACGGAACCAATCGCCCAGGAGTTCAAGAGAATGGTCTCTATGGGAATGGCGCCGATGGATGCGATTCAATCGGCGACATCGCGAGCTGCCGAGATGCTGGACATGAAAGGAGAGATTGGAGTTGTTGCGTCCGGTGCGTACGCGGAAGTGATCGCTGTGTCTGGAGATCCGCTGAAGAGCGTTGAAGAATTGGAACACGTGCGCTTTGTGATGCACAACGGCACAGTTTTCAAGAATGATCTGGCGAAATAAGGAGAATCCTGTAGGGCCCGCCTTCCGAGGCGGGCCGCTCCTGGCCGTGGCTGAGTCGGAGTCAGGCCTCAACGCGGACGCCTTTCCAGAAAGCGATGCGGTCCTTGATTTCCGCGGCTGCGGGCTTGGGTGCAGGGTAATACCAGGCGGCGTTATCGTTTTGTATTCCATTCACGGTGACGTGGTAGTAGTGAGCGGTTCCCTTCCAGGGGCAGACGGTGGTGTGAGCACTGGGTTTCAGAAATTCTTTTTTGACTGCGTCGGGAGAGAAATATTGATTGCCCTCTACAACGACGGTCGCGTCGCTTTCCGCGATGATTTTTCCGCCCCAGGATGCTTTTGCCATGTTGTACGCCTCAAGAACAATAGAATTGCCGCTTATCAGGATATCGCCGGACCCGCGAACTTACCCAAAAGATTGGATGCGGCTGCGGCTGGATCGGTTCAGAAATAGGCCTGGCTACGGAAGAAGCGGAGTCCAGCGAGTCTGAATCGCCACAAAGTGAGATTGAAGTAGAGCGACGAGGATTTGCTACAATCACGTCGCACTGGGGGGAACGATGACTGAGCAGAATCTTAAGAATCACGGAAGGTTTGTTCCTTTGTACCATTTTTTTGCTTTGCCGGTGCTGGTCTTCAATTTCGGAATGCACTTGTACTGGTGGATCCATTTGGGATTCATACCGCTCCAGTTCATTCCTGTGTTGGTGGCGGCAGCGCTATTTTTCGGTGTACTCTACGCGCGGTTGTTTGCGCTGGCGGTGCAGGACCGCGTCATTCGTTTGGAAGAGCGGCTGCGCTACGAGCGCGTGCTGCCTGCGGATCTGCAGGCGAGGTGCGGCAAGCTCAGCATCGGACAAATCGTGTCGTTGCGGTTTGCGTGCGACGCGGAATTGCCGTCGCTGGCGCGAAAAGTTTTGGACGAAAAACTGACAGAACGCAAGGCCATCAAGCAACTGATCAAAAGCTGGAGGCCGGATTACCAACGCGCGTAGTTCGACGTGCGATCAGAAAATGCTGCGAACGACACCGCCTTCCGCGCGCACCGCGGAGCCGTTGATCGAAATGGCTTGCGTACTGGCGACGAAGGCCACAACCGCTGCAACTTCTTCAGGAGTCTGAAAACGTTTGAGCAACGAAGTGGGGCGGACGGTTGCAAAAAACTGCTTTTCGATTTCGGCCTTCGTGACGCCCTGCTGTTTGGCCATGCCTTCCACGAAAGCCGCAACGCCTTCGGATGCTGTCGGACCGGCAAGAACGGAATTCACGGTGACGCCAGTGCCTGCGACGGATTCCGCCAAACCGCGAGCGACAGCCACCTGGGCGGTCTTTGTCATTCCGTAGTGGATCATCTCGGCAGGAATGTGCTGGGCCGACTCGCTGGAGATAAAAATGATGCGGCCCCAATTTTTCTTGAGCATCCCCGGGAGATAATGACGCGAAAGCCGAACGCCACTGAGGACGTTTACTTCAAAGAAGCGCAGCCAATCGGAATCGGGAATATCGAGAAACGATTTGACCTCGAAGATGCCGAGGTTATTGACGAGAATATCCGCTTCGGGCACCTGCTGAAGAAATGCTTCCACGCCACGGGACGTGCCGAGGTCGGCGGGAATGCCACGAACATCGGCGTTCTTGGCGCGTTGGCGGATTCGCTGAAGAGCAGCCGACACACGCGCCTCCGTGCGACCATTCACGACGACCTTAGCGCCTTCCGCGGCAAGCGCGGCTGCAATGGCGTACCCAATGCCTGCCGTTGAGCCTGATACAACGGCTGTCTTGCCGCTAAGTCCAAGATCCATTTCTATGTCCTTGCATTGAGTGGATTTTTACCGGGCAGTAGCAAGGGCCGCAGCGCCTTCGATTTCGGCGATCTCGTCGTCGGTGAATTTTAGTTCGCCGGCGCGCATCACGCCTTCGGCTTGTTTGGAATTCCGCGCGCCAACAATGGCACCCGTGATCGCGGGATGGCGCAGCGTCCAGGCTATTGCAACTTCGCCGGGAGTGCGTCCGTGGCGCGAGCCGACTTGGCGAAGGCGCTCGACGAGTTCGAGATTTTTCGTCAAGCGCGGCTCGCGAAATTCCGGATTGCGGCTCCGAAAGTCATCGGCGGGCAACGCAGCCGCGCGTTCGCGGGTCATGGCGCCAGTGAGCAGACCGGAGGCCATGGGAGCGTAGTTGATCACGCCGATTCTTTGCTTCTCGCAATACGGGAGAATCTCGGCTTCAATCTGGCGGCGAATGATCGAATAAGGAGGCTGCAAGGAAGTGACCGGAGCAATTTTTTCGGCGCGTTTGATTTGGGGCACATTGAAATTGGACACGCCGATCCAGCGGACTTTGCCTTCGGCTTTCAGCGCGGCGAGAGTCTGCCAGGCTTCTTCGATGCCGGGTTTGCCTTCATCCGGGGGCCAGTGCATTTGATAGAGATCGATGGTATCGACTTGCAGTCGGCGGAGACTGTCTTCGCATTCGCGGCGGATGGAGGCGGGGCTGAACTCTTTCCAGATTTTCCCTTTTTCGTTCCAGACCAAGACACACTTGGTGAAGACGTAGGGGCGCGGGCCGCGCCATTCCTTCAACGCACGCGCCACGACTTCTTCGGAGTGGCCCAGACCGTAGACAGCCGCGGTGTCAATCCAATTGACGCCCAACTCCAGCGCGCGATGAATCGCGGCGATGGAATCGGCGTCATCCTGCGGTCCCCAGGCAAATTCCCATCCGCCACCCCCAAGGGCCCATGCGCCAAAGCCGACGGGCGTAATCTTGAGATCGGAGTTTCCCAATTTTCGCGTTTCCATTCAGACCCTCTCATCGAATTGCGCCGTTCAGACTTGCGGCGCGACCCATCTATTTTCTTCCTTCATGACATTGGATGAAAGGAGTGCAAAGAGGGTTAGAAGGATTTCAGTTGACATAGAAGGTGCAGGGGCATATCTTCGGCGCACGTTTGCCGGTGCCCGGGTGCAGACCCACTTCCTATGGTTGCACATCGTTTGAACGTGGAATTCTGACGAATCCATCCGCGAATTCGCGCTTGTTTGGCGTCTGGAGCCTTTCGAGCGTTCGCGCGGCCGGTCGTTTACCGTCCAAGAAGGAGAAAAGCATGCGGAATCGAGTCACGGCCTCACTCGGAGTTGTGTTTGTGCTGTTCAGCGCGGCGGCAATCCTACTGGGAACGAGCTTCGCCAGGCGGGTGAACTCAGCAACCACCGACGGGCCAGTGCGTACCTACTACATCGCCGCCGACGAAGTTGAATGGGACTACACGCCAAGCGGAAAGAACGTGCTCTACAATCGTCCATTTAACGAGATGGAAGCGGAGATGACCGTAAGCGGCCCACACCGGATTGGCAGTAAATTTCGCAAGGCAATCTACCGGGAATACATGGACGCGACATTCGCGCAGCTCAAGCCGCGGCACTCCGCCGATGAGTACATGGGATTGCTTGGTCCGGTGGTGCACGCGGAAGTAGGCGACACGGTGAAGGTCGTGTTCCGCAACAACGCGTCGCACCCCTACAGCATTCATCCGCACGGGGTGTTCTACGGCAAGGATTCCGAGGGCACCGCCTACGAGGACGGCAGCACAGCTGCCGAGAAGGCCGGCGGCGCGGTTGCGCCAGGCACAACTTACACCTACACCTGGCAAGTGCCGGAGCGTGCCGGCCCAGGGCCGAACGATCCGAGCTCGGTTGTGTGGCTCTACCACTCGCACGTGAACGAACAACGTGATGTGAATTCCGGATTGATCGGGGCCATCGTCGTGACCCGCCGCGGCAGCGCGCGCGCCGACGGCTCGCCCAAAGACGTCGACCGCGAGCTGGTAGACCTGTTCATGATTTTCAACGAAAACGACAGTTGGTACTTCGACCGCAATATTCAAGCGCATTGCAGCGATCCGAAAGGCGTCCAACGCGCCGATCTCAATCCCATGGGAAAGGAAGGCGTTTTCACGCTGATTGGATCGGGCTTCGTCGATTCGAACATCAAGCTGTCGATTAACGGATATCTATACGGAAACATGCCGATGATGACCATGCGCAAGGGAGAGCGCGTACGCTGGTACCTGGTTACGCTGGGTTTCGCGTTCAATTTCCACACGCCGCACTGGCACGGCAATGTGGTTACCGTGGCAGGACAGCACACGGACGTAGTGTCCATCTCCCCCGCACAGATGCTGACTGCTGACATGCGCCCGGATGATCCCGGGACCTGGATGTTCCACTGCCACATCAGCGACCACATGCATGGCGGCATGGCCACTCTTTATCAAGTGACGCCCTGAGGGTTGCTACCTCGCGTTCTCAGGAACGGCCGGGATCCTCATTGCAAAAGTAAGGCCCCCTTATCATCATCGGGGCGCCGAATCGCGTCGCGCGAAGAAGATAGGCTTGACAGTGAGAACGGCAGTACCTGACGGGGCGGATCGCGCTTCAGCGGTTAAGAACCACCGCGAGCCCTTTAATTCGCGGTGAACGCCGCATCAAGTGAGACCGTTTCGGCGTCGGGATTTGTGATGAGGACCTGCTGGGAGCCGGGTGTCAGGCTGGGCGTCACGACCAGCAGAGTGTTTACATCTTTGAAGGTGGCGCTGGCGGCTTTTCCATTGATAGAAACTGTAACCCCATTCTGAAAACCGCTGCCTCGAACGGTGAGAGAGGCACCGGCGGTTGCGCTGACGGCGGAAGGCGCAATGGCGCCGATTCCCAACGGAACGGCGGCCAATTGAACCACAGTTAAGGCGGCGTTTTGCGCAGTGCCATCCGAGGAAGTGATGGCGAAGAGCCGCTGGCCATTTTCGTCCGTGGTGAGGAAGCAACCGTGAAGGCCGTCAACATCGGTCATGAATTGCTGGGGAAGAAAAATGCGCAGACGCAGAACGCCGGAATGGGCATCGAGAATGTCGATGCCGCCCTTGACTGCAGGGCTTCCGGGAGCACCGGTTAGAAAAGGTTGATAGATCAAAGCGCCCGACGGATGCAGGGCAACGCCAGGGACGGTCATACGCCCTGGGATTTGCGCAAGCTCAACAGCGGTGGGAACGGAAGTCAGCGCGAGATCCGCGCCGCGGATTTCGATTGCGCCTTGTGCTTGGACGGCAAACTTGCTGCCGTCGGACGCAGCTGCCAAATCGGTCGTCGAGTCATTCGCGGCGGAAGTGGTGAACTGATTCGGGGCGCTCGCATCCCAAACGGCGACGGGGCCACCGGGCGAGGCGCCAAAGGCCACAAAAACCTGATTGCCCGATGCTGTTCCCTGAAGGAGCGGAGCTCCCGTGAGACTGGTGACTTGCGGCTGAGGTGCGGGTTGAATCGTGGGCGGACTCACCGTGAGATTCATTTGAGCCAGGCAAGAAGAGCAAGCGCCAGTAGAGCCACCCTCGCCACTGAGACCGACGAAGACCGATTGCGTGCTGGTGGCTGCTACGCGCGCGGGACCAGAGTTGGTGAAGCCGGGAACACCACCGACGGCCACGGTCGTGCCTGTCCCCGCCGCCGGATCGAGAAGATAGACATTTTGTGCGCCAAAATCCGCGACAATCAGTTGCAAATTATCGGGAGTCAGAGCCAATCCGCGCAATCCGGCATTCGGAGCAGGGCCGCCAGGAGGCCGGATGGGGGTGAGAAATGAATTCTGTTGAAGATCGAAAACATCAAGGTGATCGACGTTCGTCAAATAGACGCGCTGCCGCCCCTGATCGTAGAGCACGAATCTGAAGAAGCCAGGTTTCGAATACGATTGAACACTGTGAAGATACTGGAATGATTTGGCGGATGTGGTGAAGCCCGACGGCGCTGAAACGAGAACGTCCGCTTTGCCAGCAGAACCCGCGGGCGTTTGCAGAGTGATGCGCTCGAGCGAAAAAGGATAGCCGGCGTCGAGACCCAGAGAAGACGCGATACTGGTGACGCTCTCTACTTTTTGCACCGTGGCGGCCGCGCCGCCGATCTTTACACTGATCTTTGTTGGATCTCCGCCAAAGCCGTATCCGTAGATTTGTGCCAGGTCGCCACCGGTAATCCTGCCCGCGTTGGGAAGGACTTGCAGAATCTGCGGGCCGTAGCTGAAAGCATCCGGCGCAATGGCAAGCCAGCCGTTCTGGAAAAACGAAGTCAGGTTGACGGCCCCGTTTGTGACGCTCGGCGGGGAGCTCGCCTGGATTTGAGCTGGTCCGGAAGCGGAGACGTTTGCAGCCGATTGAGTCCCAAAATTTAATTGCGCGAGGGGCGTGAAGTTCTGGCCGGCAAGAACGACGGCAGTTCCACCAGCCAAAGGACCCTCGGACGGCTGAACACTCGGTGCGGGGGCGACGGCCGGAGCCGTCAGCGACATATTCAATGGTGCCGAAGCATCGACAAAACTGACGCCGCGATTAGAGATTCCGAAGAGCACCTGTGTTTCGTCTGCTTCCTCGATTTCCGGCGAGATGCCCTGAATAGCCCCGCCGGGGACCCGACCGAGGAGCTGCGCGCTCTTGCCGTCGAGAACGGTAACAAAAGACGCTCCCGAAGAGGACTCGCTGAGATACAAATATTTTCCATCGCGAGAAAAGGTTACGCCGTGAACGCTTGCCGGGACGTAGTTGCCCACTTGAATCAAAGAAGCATCCAGCAAATGGAGTTGCGTGCCCCCGCTGCCAGCAAACACCGCAGCAAAGCGGCTCCCGTCAATATTGGCGGCGACCGCTGGGAGTAATCCCGCGCCGAGTGTGAGCGGTCCGGCGACGACATGGCCTCCCGAATCGAAGAGAGCCAATTCTCCGCTGGAGTCATTGGCAGCGGCGAGGACTTTCGAATGATCGCCGGAGCGGGCAAGAACGCCGACGCCTTGCTGGAAAAGCACCGGAGCAGTGGAAGTGAGATCGGTCAGCGAATTGGACGCAGGGTCCCAGAGCGCCAGCAGAGCTTCCGAGGAGACAGGCTGGCGCATGCGCACCATGGACTTGCCATTCGAAAGGGCGAGGACTTCAACAGGGCGGCTGAAGATCGAACCGGGCAGAGGAGTGAGTCCCGGCAGCGCATAACGGTTCCTGATTCGCAGAAAGGAAGTATCGATCGCGACGATCTGTTCGAGCGCCGTGCCAATCCAAACTGTTGCACCATCGGCGGAGATGTCAGCGCTGCTGGCGCCGGGTACGGATATTTGCGCGACGCGAGTCTGGCCGGTGGCGGAGAAGACCTCCACGCGATTCATCGCGCGGTTGGCGATGAAGACGCGCTTGTTTGCCGACTCGTAGGCGATGTGGCGATGATGCGATTCGCCGAAGGGATTATCTGCCGCCGAAGTTTCGTCTGTCCTCGCATAGGCGGTGCGCGGAAGCGCAGGATTCACCCCGCTTTGTATCGCGACGGCCAGACTGGCCGAATGAGACAGGACGCCGCTGGTACCCTGCACGGAAATCGTGAAATTCCCAGTAGCCGCAGTGGAGGAAGCGCCAAAGACGACGGAAGCGCTCGCGCCAGCGGCAACATTAAAAGGACTCGGAGGATTCGAGGTGACACCGGCGGGGAGAGAATTGAGCGTCACTTGAACCGCGCCGGTAAAACCGTTCAGTGGGTTGACGGAGACATTGACAGCAGAACTTGTGGCGCCCTGGGTGATGGAGATCGAATTCGACGAAAGGCTTAGCGAGAAATCAGCAAATGGCGGAGGGGGCGGAGGGGAACTTGAAGATGAGCCGCCGCAACCCGCGCATAGCGACGCGAGTGAGAGGAGAACTGCCGCCGGGACGCCGTGACGTAACCGTCCCAAAAATGACCCCGCGCACATTCCGCGCGAACGGCTGGTGCTGTACGACGAACGAAGCCGGGATGTGCCGCCGCGCTGCCCCGAGAGAATGCCTGGGGCAACGATACAGCAATCGTGGTAGTTGTCAAGTTAAGAAATAATTTGTCGGATAGTCAAACAGACAGCTAACAAAGGAAAACGGCGGTCCGGGCAAGACCGGACCGCCGTTTTCGAAAGAGCCGTTGAGTGGCCGAAACCTAGATCGTCTTTGCTGCCGGCGCGCCCGCGGACGCCGACGTGCTGCGCACGAACGCGTTCCCGCCGGATTCCTTCTCAGGGTTCTTGTCGATCTCGATGGAGCCTTTGAAGTAGGCGCCGTCTTCGATCATGATGCGGGAAGTGGTCAGGTCACCGTTGACCGAACCATCCTTCTTGATTTC
>WNFJ01097449.1_pt1 | contig 10883 bp, 8 predicted proteins | sample 5400461 | NCBI WGS metagenome assembly WNFJ01 (sample SAMN13153349, study PRJNA577476) | soil metagenome | isolation source: 115 cm saprolite on Douglas fir-dominated hillslope | place: USA:California | collected 2013-09-17 | reverse complement strand
CATCGCGGCCGCCAATAATCGCATCTACGCCGAGGCGCAGCAGGACCCGCGGGTGGCCGGCATGGCTTGCGTGCTCACGCTGGCGCTGGTGGAGGGCGAACAGGTGACCGTCGGGCACGTCGGCGATTCGCGCTTGTACCTGATCGGCCCGGGGGCGATTCGCAAGGTGACCGGCGACCATTCGCCAGTTGGCGAAATGGAAGATGCGGGAGAGCTCAGCGAGGAGGAGGCGATGGCGCATCCGCGGCGAAACGAGGTGTTCCGTGACGTGGGGAGTTGTCCCCGGTCGGCGGACGAGGAGGAGTTCATCGAGGTGCGGCAGTGCGAACTTCCCGACGACGCGGCGATGCTGTTGTGCAGCGATGGCCTGAGCGACCACCTGACCTCGCGCCGAATCCGCGAGCTCGCGGAACGCTATGCCGGGGACGCTGCGCAGATGGCGCGCAGCCTGGTGGACGCCGCGAACCAGGCCGGCGGCAGGGACAACATCACTGTGGTTTTCGTCGCCGGACCGGCGTTTCGCGGCAGGAGCGCTGCGACGCGCCCGCGCCTCGGCGTGACGCGCATTCGCCCACGGCGCCGCGTATGGAGCGGCCGGGTTGCATTTCTGAGTTACGGACTGCTGCTCGGCATGCTGCTGTGGGCGGTCCTGCGCATTCGAGGATAAACCGATGAACGCGCCCACTCGCATCGGACGTTACGAAATCATTCGCCGCCTCGGCAAGAGCATGACCGAAGTGTACCTGGCAATGGACACCGTGGAGAACCGCAAGGTCGCGCTCAAGCTAATTCGTCACGGCGAAGATCGCGCCTCGCAACTTGTCGTGGAGGCGGAGCGGCGCGGGGCGGCCATCCAGAAGGAACTGCACTCTAGCGACCCGCGCGTGGTGGAGATCTACGAATACGGTGATCTCGACGGCTACTTCTTCGTCGCCATGCCGTTCATCGAGGGGCGCACAGTGGCGGAGATCTTGGCGGCGGACCACCTGGTGGATCCGTGCCGGGCCGCGGTGATCGCTCTCGAGATCTGCGAGCAACTGGCCAAGTTTCACTCCTGGGAACCGTCGGTGGTGCACGGGGACATTAAGCCATCGAACATCCACCTGGGCTCACACGATACGGTGCGTCTGCTGGATTTCGGGATCGCTAAGATGCTGCGCGCGGATTGCAGCGCCACCGTGCACAATTTCGGCAGTCCGAGCTACTGCTCGCCGGAGCGGCTCACCCGCGACGAGGTTGAGCCGCAGTCCGACTTGTGGGCGCTCGGCGCGACGCTCTACGAGATGCTGGCCGGCGCGCCGCCATACCAGGCCGAGGACACGCGCAAGCTGGAAGGGCTGATCCGGTCGAAGCGGCCGCCTCGGGCGCTGCCGGCGTCGTGCCCGGCGGGCTTGCGAGCCATCGTCATGAAGGCGCTCGCGCCCGACGCCCGCCAGCGCTACCGGTCGGCGGCAGAGTTCCAGGCGGACCTGCAACTCTTCCTGGAGTTGAAGCCGACGCAGGCGGAGATCGAACGGCGGCCCAGGTTCAATCCGTCCGCCACCCTTGAGGCGGCTTGCGAGGCACTGCGACGCGTGACGCGAACCGCGCGGCGCAGGCCGGGGCGCCGCCTGCAGGTGCTCGGCGCGGCGGCGTACTTCGCCGCCGGCCTGCTGCTGTGGATCGGAGGCACCATCGGCTGGCAACTGTGGCAGACGCGGGCCAGCGCGGCAGCCCGCCCCGTGCCGAAAGCGGCGCCCGAGGAGAACCTGGCGCAATGGTACGCAGCATCCGCGGACCGGATCCTCGATGCATACCGCACCAGCGCCGACCCGTGGCTCTATGAGTTCGATTGGCCGAAAGCGGAAATCTGTCTGGAGCGCGCCGTGCAACTGGGCGCGGGCGAAGACCGGACGCTAGCCAAGCTGGCGCTGGTGCGCGGGTACGCAACGCTCGAGCGCCTGAGCGGGGCGCAATATTCGGAGAACGCCGCGGCCCTGCTGCGTCTCAAAGCGCGCGACGAGTTCATGCTGGCCTCGCACAAGCTGCCCGCGGACCCGGCCCCGCATCTGGCCCTGGCGCGCGTCTACGTGTACTCCCTGACCGACCCCGAGAAGGCGATGGCCGAGTTTGCGGCGGCGGAACATCTGGGCGCCCAGCTTGGCCGCCGCGAAGTGGAGCAGCAAGGCGATGTCTACCGGATTCGGGCGCAGCAGGAGAGCGCGCACAACTGGAAGCTGGCCATGCACGATGCGGATCTCGCGCGCGGCTTCTACCGGCGGATTCCCGGCTTCGATGAAGCCGACCGGCATTTGCGCGAGCTCGATCGGATCCACGCTCCCGTGCCCCGCAAGCCGACCCCGCGGAGGTGGTACCTGTGGCAGTAACGCGCAGTTGGACGCTGGCGGGGCCGGCGCCGGTGATGGTTCGCGTGGAGCGTCGCAAGGCCTCGGCGAGGCTCGTATGGCTCGTGGCAGCGTCGCTGATGGTCGCCGCCGGCCTGTGGTTTGTGTATCAGGCGAAGGTGCAGCGCATGTCAGGCGGACCCGTGCTGAACGTCAACGCGGTCGCGTCGCCGGACGATCTCCTGCCGGTGCTGGAGTTCTTCCCGAATCGTGCGGAACTCGCGCCGCGCATCTACGATTACCTCGCGCGCGCGCGGCCGCTGCGCAACACCGGTGCGTTGACAGCCGTGATTCCGCGCCGCCAGTTCGCGCGCGTCAAGCCCCTGCTCTCCGTGCGCAGCTCGGCGGAGTTTCGCGCGCAACTGGTTCGCTCGGCGCTGCTCTACTTCGCGGGATTTTATCTGGTGGCCCTGGTGTGGCGGCTCAAACGGTATCGCGGCGATGCGGCATTTCTGCCCGCGCTGCAACTCCTCACCGGGTTCGGTTTCCTGCTCATGGTCAGCATGCGCGACCCGTTGCGCGACACGCTGGAGTTTCACAAGTTCGCCATCGGAGTATTCTGCGGATCGCTGTTGCTGGCGCTCCCCGCGTTCCAGGTTTTCGATTACCGCCGCCTCTCGCGCTGGTGCTACACGCCGCTGTTCGCCGCCCTCGGGCTGTTCGGCCTGTTGATGGCGTTCGGGCGCGGACCCGCGGGTAACGACGCCAAAGTGAATCTCGGCATCTTCCAGCCCGTCGAGCTGATCAAAGTCCTGCTTGTGATGTTTCTGGCGGGTTACTTCACACGCAACTGGGAGCGGCTGCGCGATCTGCGCGAAGCGCGGATCCCCGGCGGGCGCGTCGCGCGCGCGGAGCACGTGCTTCCGGTGATGGCGGCCACCGGAATCTCGATCGTGCTCTTTTTCGTCCTGAAAGATCTGGGGCCGGCGCTGGTCACGCTGTTCGTATTTCTGGCGATGTTCACCGTGGCGCGCGGGCGCCCGGTCCTCGCGCTTGCCTCGGTCGTCCTGATGGTGGCCGCCGTTGTCATCGGATACCACGCGGGCACGCCGCACACCGTGGTGCAGCGCATCGATATGTGGCTCTCTCCCTGGGACAACGACGTTCACGGCGGCAATCAACTGGCGCACGCGCTGTGGGCCTTTGCGACCGGCGGCCCCACCGGCAGCGGTCCCGGATGGGGCGACCCTGGAGTGATTCCGGCGGGGAACACGGACCTGGTGCTGCCCGCCATCGGCGAAGAAGGGGGCTTTGCGGGCGTCGCCGCGGTCCTTGGGCTGCTCGGTGTTTTGATCTGGCGGGGTATTCGCGCCGCGCAACGCGCCGACACCACGTACGGGCTCTTCCTGGCAACCGGACTCTCGACTCTCATCGCCTGCGAGATGCTCCTCATAACGTCGGGTGTGCTCGGAGCCCTGCCGCTGTCGGGCGTGGTGTCGCCGTTTCTCAGTTCGGGAAATACCGCGATGGTGGCGAATTTTCTGATCTTCGCGCTCTTGGCCGGAATCAGCAATACCGAAGAGACCACCCAGCCCGAGGTATTGCGTGTGCCGGCGGGCGGTCTGAAGTGGGTGCTGGCCGCGGCCGGCGCTATCCTGCTGGGGTTCGCGCTGCGCTATCAGGTGCTGCACGATAACGACTACCTGGCGCGTGATGCGCACGCCTTCGAAGAGGATAACGTCAAGCGCGCGCAGCACAACCCGCGGATCAACTCCCTGGCGCACGAGATCCCGCGAGGCACCATCTACGACCGCAACGGCATTCCGCTGGCCGCTAGCGACTGGCAGGAACTGGAGCGCCATCGCGATGCTTACGCCTCGCTCGGCGTTTCGCTCGACACCGCCGCCAGTCGGTTTGATAGTCGCCACTACCCGTTCGGCGCCGCCACCGCGCACCTGACCGGCGACCTGCGCACTGGAGAGAATTTTCATGCCAGCAATGCGTCGCTGGCGGAGCACGACGACAATCGCCGCCTGCAAGGCTACGAGTATTCCGAACTCGCGCCCCTCATCCGCTACCGCCATCACCCGCATAACGCCGGCGTGGCGCGGATTCTGGCGCGCGACCGCAGCCTGCGCATGACGGTGGACATCCGTCTGCAAATGCGTGCCAAAGAGATTTTGGAGAGGCACCTGCGGCAGGCGAGGGTGGCCAGCGGAGCGCTCGTAGTAATGGAGGCGGGCACCGGCGACGTGCTGGCGGCAGTCAGTGCGCCGTCGGCCAGCCCGCCGGCAGAGCGTGCCGCGCCACCCACGCCGGACGAGTTGCTCGATCGCACGCTTTACGGGCAGTATCCGCCGGGTTCGACATTCAAACTGGTGACGGCGATCGCGGCCCTGCGCAGGGATCCCCAACTGACGCGCCGCACCTACCAGTGCCGCCCGCTGGGCGATGGCCGCTGCGGCAACACCATTGCGGGATGGAATCGCGCCATCAAGGACGATATCGGCGATCACGCGCACGGCACTATCGATATGGAGCGCGCCATCGCAGTCTCCTGCAACGCGTACTTCGCGCAGCTTGGCGTGCACGACGTAGGTTCGAAGGCGCTGGCGGAGACGGCGGAGCGGCTGGGACTCTCCACCGGCGATGCCGCGGCGTTGCGGCAGGCGCTGCCGTTCGCGGCGTATGGGCAGGGTCCGGTGTTGGTCACGCCATTCAAAATGGCGCGCGTGGCCGCCACCATCGCGGCGGGCGGGCAGATGCCGCAAGGCCGCTGGATTGCGGGAGACGGAAATTCGCGCCAGGATGCTCCGCTCGAAATATTGGCGCCGGCGCAGGCGGCGTTTCTGGCGGGCGCGATGCGGCGTGTCGTGACCGAAGGCACGGCGCGTCGTGTGATGGCCGGCGCGTCGGTGGAGATGGCGGGCAAGACCGGTACCGCGCAACTCGATCGCGGAATGCCGCACGCCTGGTTCACGGGCTTCGCGCCCATCCAGGACGCTCCCGAACGGCGCCTCGCCTTCGCGGTGATCGTCGAACATGGCGGCTATGGAGGCCGCATCGCGGCGCCCGTGGCGCGCGAATTGATGGAGGCGGCCAAAGAGTTGGGATTGCTATGATGAACCTCACGGAATTCCTCGAGAAGTTTGGTCGGACGCTCTTCGAGAGTCCGCTGGCCCGTACGGCATCTTTAGAGAGTCCGCCGGAGTTGGCGGAGATCCGCTTTGCGGTCTTGGACGAGGTGCGTCGCAACTCTTACCGCGCGGGCGCGCGCCGCGTGTTTCCATTCGACCTCGTCCGCGTGTCTATGCGCGGCGTGGAGGAGAGCCGCGCGGCGGTGTTCCGCAGCGGCTTCTTCCGCCAATACCTGGAGCACGAAATTCAAGGCAGCCTGCGCGCCGATCACGTGCGCTTCCCCGAGCGGTTGCGCGTGGAGGTAGACATCGCGACCGGCTTGCCGCTGGCGGACGAGCCTTGGCTGACGGTCACCGCCGCGTCGCAGGGACAGCCTGACGGGTTGAAGAAAGCGGCCCGCCTGGTGGTGCGCCACGGCCAATCGAATGCCTCGGAACTGTCGATCCAAAAACCGCGGGTGCATATCGGGCGCGAAGTGGATGTGTATCGCAACGGTGGCATGTACCGGCGTAACGACCTCGCGTTTGTGGAGGACAGCGAGGTGAACCGCTCCGTCTCGCGCGAGCATGCGCACATCGACTACGATGCCACCACGGGCGAGTACCGGCTGTTCAATGATCGTTGGTACACGCGCGGCGCCGATTGCGGCACGCGAATTGTGCGCGACGGAGTGAGCCTCGAAGTGCATCGCGACACGCGGGGCACCAAGCTCGAACCCGGTGATGAAATCCACTTGGGCCGCGCGATCGTGATTTTCGAGGAGTAAGCATTTTGACCAATACATGTTGCGTCGCCCCTGCGGCTACGCCATCCGTATATGGTGGAAACAAAAAGAACTACTAGGCGCGATTCCAATCCGCAAGCACGGGAAGAAAAGAAAAATAAGCACCAGTTTTCCCCAGCCTCTTCCAATCGCCTCGTGCGGTTTCTCACAACATCTACTGCTTTTCCTGGCCTTTTTTGACGCTGGGGCCTCACTCTGCGAGTGGCTTGGGAATTGCTGCGGAGAAAGGCCCGGAGCCTGAAGGAAAATGGCTGGTGCCGATTTGGCAGTCAAAGGGGGTGACTTGCATCCCGAAACCGTGGAGAATCTTGAAGTGGAGCCCGAGAGAAGGAATCGGAGGACCGCCAACCGGTACGATCTCGATCTACCGTTCGACTTCCGCCTTTTTGGGCGGGATCAATCCGTCCAGGAGGGCCGCGGTCGAACGCTCAACATGAGCAGCCATGGTCTCCTCGTGTCTCCCGATTTACGCATCTCGAAGGGGCAGCCGATAGAACTCTTCGTCCAACTGCCCGGCCAACTCAAGGACGCAGCCGGCGCCCGTCTGGTGATTCTGGGCCATGTGCTGCGCTCCAGTCACACGGGCGCCGCCATCAAGATCGTGCGCCACGGCTTCATCCGTGTCCGCGAACCCGGATCGCCGGCCAGCCAGACTGGCGAGTGAGACGCAGTTTAAACAACCCGCCTTCCCGGAAATTATTCCCGTGATATTGTAGACGGATTCAGTTTTCGATTCCACCGAGGGGGCGGTTCGCGCCGACATGATCGAGAAAATTCGCGCGGCCATTTGCGGGATCGATATCGTCCAGGACGGAAAAAGCGTGGCGCGCGGCAGTTTTCACATTGCTCCCGTTCTAGGAGTTGCCCAGAATGAGGTATGCGGATGAACACGGCGACGTTGCTTTTGGCTTGCGCCGGTCTGGCGTGCGCGCAATCGATGGATTGGGCACCCATCTCACCGCCCGAGGCCGGGCTGGACGCATTGAAGCTCGAAGCATTCCGAAGCACCCTAGCCGCTCACCACACCACCGGACTCATCGTCATCCGTCGGGGACGCATCGCCCTCGAATGGTACGCCCCCGAGTGGAACGCCGGCCGCCCGCACGGCACCGCTTCGATGGCCAAAGCCCTGGTCGGCGGGATGTCCCTCGCTGTAGCGATGAGCGACGGCCGTATTTCGCCGGACGACCCCGCCTCGCAGTACATTGCCGGTTGGAGCGCGGACCCGCTGAAATCGAAGATCACTATCCGGCAACTCGCCACCCACACCTCAGGCATCTCCGATGCGGAGCAGGACGGCATCGCCCACGATCAACTTCCCGGTTGGAAGGGGGATTTCTGGAAGCGTACTCCCAACCCGTTTTCGATCGCGGTGCGGCAGGCGCCCGTGCTCTTCGAACCCGGAACCCAATATGCCTACAGCAACCCTGGAATGGCGGCGCTCTCGTACGCCATCACGGCCTCCCTGCACGGCGCGGACATTCGCACCATGCTGAAGCAACGCGTGCTCGACCAGCTCGGCCTGTCTGAGCGGCAATGGTCCATCGGCTACGGCAAGGCGTACGAGGTGGACGGGCTGCAGCTTTACGCGAACTGGGGCGGCGCAACTTTCACCGCGCGGGCTGCCGCGCGACTCGGGCAACTCATGATGTTGCAGGGGCAGTGGAACGGGCGCGAGCTGATCCGGCGCGACGTCGTGAAAAAGATGCTCACCGATCAGGGGATGCCGCGCCCGCAGCGAAGCGCCACAGACCCCGCGCCGGCATCCGGCCTCGCGTGGTACACCAACCAGGACGGCATCTGGCCGGCCGCGCCGCGCGACACATTCGCCGGCGCCGGCGCGCAGCACCAGGTCATCGTCGTCGTGCCCAGCCTGGATCTCATCATGGTGCGCAATGGCGACGCGTTAGGCGATACCAGCGCCGGTTTTTGGGGACCTGTCTACGAACTCGTGGTGAAGCCGTTGATGCAGACGGTAGCCGTGCACTCTCCCTATCCTCCGAGCCCGGTGCTCCGCGGTGCGGTGTTCGGGAAGGAGATCCGGCGTGAAGCCATCGACAGCGATAACTGGCCGTTGACGTGGGGCGACGATGATGCCCAGTACACGTCGTATGGCGACGGCTTCGGGTTCGAGCCCCACGTGGAGAAAAAGTTGGGGATGGGCTTCGCGCGCATCACCGGCGGCGCCGGCGATTATCGCGGCGCCAATTTGCGCTCGGACGCCGAACGGACCGGCAATGGTGCGCAAAGCCCGAAGGCCAGCGGCATCCTGATGGTGAAGGGCATCCTCTACCTGTGGGTGCGCAACGTGTCCAATGCACAGTTGCTGTGGTCCACGGATCGCGGCAAGACCTGGCAGTGGGGATTCAAGATGGAGGTCGGGTTCGGGTCTCCGGCCTTTCTGAATTTCGGACGAAACTATGCGGGCGCGCGCGACGGCTTCGTTTATACCTACTCGCAAGCTGGCCCCTCGGCGTACGAGAGCGACAACGGCGTGGTGCTGGCGCGCGTGGCGAATCGCCGGATTCGTGAGCGCGGCGCCTGGGAGTTTTTCGAGCGCTCCGATACCGCCGGGCGACCGGTGTGGACGAGCGACGTCACGCGCCGCGGCGCGGTGTTTGCCTATCCGGCGAACTGCCAATATCTGATGGCCCTGGGATATGATCACGCCGGTGGATGGGGACTCTTCGATGCGCCGGAGCCGTGGGGCCCGTGGACCACGGTTCTGCACCGCCAGTGGGACGTAGCGGCCACGCATGGCTATCGCCTGCCCGCCAAGTGGATTTCAGGAGACGGCCTGACACTGACGCTGGTGTTTTCCGGGGTCAACCCGAACGATGCGTTCTGCACGAGAACGTTGACGCTGGCAAAGTGAGGGCGTGCGCAACTCCGACAGGAGCCCTAGTTTTTTTCCTCTTGACATCAATCGCAATCTGCAATATAGTAATTACAGATTGCGATATGAAGCTCGGTGAAAAACTTCGATACCTCCGGGAAGTGGAGGGCACCATCCGCGGCCTCGACCGCGAATTGTCGCAAGTCGAATTGGCGCGCATGATCGGGAAGGAACTCGGAAAATCCATCAGCCAGAGCTATCTCTCGCAGATTGAGAGCGGCTCCCGCCCGCACCTCACCAACTCCACGCGCATGCTGTTGGCGCGCTTCTTCAAGGTGCATCCCGGCTACCTGGTGGACGATCCCGAAGGTTTTTCCAACGAGCTGATGAGCGATCTGGGCGCGGTGGAAGACAAACTCGATTTGTGGTTGATCTCTGGCGCCGAGCGCTTCAGTCGCGATATCGATCTGCATCACGCGTTGTTGACCGCCGCCAAGCATAAGGACTCGCGAATGTGCCTGATTCTTTTGGGAACGATTTTAGAAAATCCCGGGCTGGCGGAGCGCTTGATTGAAGTGTTGAAGGCGCCGCCTTCCACGCCCGCGCCTAAACCGAGGAGGCGTTCATGACCTGGTCCACTTTTTATCTCATCTGTTTCCTCGTGGGGTTCGGCATGAGCGCGTTGTCGCTCCTGTCCGGCAGCGTGCATCTGCACTTGCCCCATCTGCATTTCGATCACGGCATTCATCTGGGGCATGGCCACGGCGGGCAGGGAGGCGCGTCGTGGTTCAATCTCGGCACCATGGCCGCGTTTCTTGCATGGTTCGGCGGCACCGGCTATCTGCTGGAACACTACTACGGCGTCTGGTTCGTGGTGGCGCTGGGGGTGGCCACGCTGAGCGGCCTGGGCGGCGCCAGCGTGGTCTTCTGGTTCCTCGCCAAGGTGCTGATGTCGCATGAGCAACCGCTGGACCCGGCGGACTATGACATGGTCGGAGTCCTGGGCAAACTGAGCATGCCGATCCGCGCCGGCGGAACCGGTGAACTGATTTATACACAGGGTGGCACGCGCCGCGTTTCGGGCGCGCGTGCCGAATCGGGTGCCGCCATCGCCAAGGGCATCGAAGTCGTGGTCACCCGCTACGAGAAAGGAATTGCTTACGTTCGCGCGTGGGATGAACTCTCGGGCGACGCGGAGCTAAAGGCCTAATAGGAGATACAGGCTATGGACAACCAGGTGTTTGTCATTGCGGCGCTGATGGTTTTGGCGCTGATGTTTCTGATGATGATGTTCGCCAAGCTGTTCCGCAAGGCGGGGCCGCACGAGGCGATCATCGTTTACGGGTTCCGCGGCACGCGCGTCGTCAAGGGCCGCGGTACGGTGATCTTTCCCATGGTGGAGAGCAGCCGCGGGCTGTCGCTGGAACTTATGAGCTTCGACGTGGCGCCGAAGCAGGACCTTTACACGCGCCAGGGCGTGGCGGTGACCGGGGAAGCCGTTGCGCAGATCAAGGGGAAGAGCGATCCGGAGTCGATTCTCACCGCCGCCGAACAGTTCCTCACCAAATCGCCGGAAGAGCGCGAAGGACTGATCCGTCTCGTCATGGAAGGCCATTTGCGCGGCATCATCGGGCAGTTGACTGTGGAAGAGATCGTCAAACAGCCCGAAATGGTGGGCGAGCGCATGCGCGGCACCTGCGCCGACGACATGAACAAAATGGGCCTGGAAGTGATCTCGTTCACCATCAAGGAAGTCCGCGACAAGAACGAATACATCACCAATATGGGCCGGCCGGATATC
>WNFJ01262337.1_pt4 | contig 10884 bp, 9 predicted proteins | sample 5400461 | NCBI WGS metagenome assembly WNFJ01 (sample SAMN13153349, study PRJNA577476) | soil metagenome | isolation source: 115 cm saprolite on Douglas fir-dominated hillslope | place: USA:California | collected 2013-09-17 | reverse complement strand
GGAATCTGAGGAACACGTTCAATCTGAATAAATGCGATCCTAATACGTGTGTCAAGTAAAGAATTTTATCAAGAACTGGCTTGAGCTTGAGCGAGTCTGCCGCGCCGCTTAATTCTTGTCCGAAACTGGCCTTGCCCCTATCACACCAGGGCTGAATCTTCGTTGACAATCACGCTTCTTCCACTTACGCTCGGGCGATATCTCATAAAAGAGCAGCTTAAGATTCTACTCACTAAGAACCTACGAGGCCTTACGCGATGGGAAAAAAGAAGGGTAATGCCGCTTTGGGCTGCTTGGTCCTGGTTTTGATCGGGGCAGGTTTTAGCATTCAGCTCATCAAACAAAATCCCTTAGCGAGCATTCCACTCGTAGCGTTACTATTAGTACTCGGCCTTGTTGCAATATTCGCGTTACGTCCTAAGCGCTGTGAGGTGTGCGGGAATGTAATAGAAAGAAAGTCTCACGTATGGACTATTGAAGGTTCGAAGAAGACGGTATGCGCCCACTCCAACCAATCCCTTGCTAGAAAGCAAAGCGCTGCAGCTACACGGCGGTTAAAGTAGTAGATTTGTCGTCAGACTCCCCCGCTCGGCCTTTCGGCCAACGAATTTTAAGTCCGCTGGAGACGGCATCACCTAGTCTTACCAAACGATACGAACCAGTATTTATCGGCCTAACGGTTGTCAAGGTATCGGCTTATCAACACGTACCGCCACGATCTTAGCCCCATGTTGAGCGTTGGATCATCCCATGTTGCGGCCGTGAAAGAGAAGCGACCTATTATATTTCAAAGGAACTTAGCGGCATGGATAGCCCCTTACCGCACTTTAAGGACTCACGGGAACGCTTATTGGACGTTTAATGGACGCGCGTGTGCTATGAAGGGATGGCCCCGGACGCAGCGTCACGTCTGCCCCAGCCTTCTTTGGACGATTTCGTAAGCACGTGCCATTTCAGGTCGCGAGCTGCGAAGAAATTGCGTGTGTTCCGAAATCGTGAAGGAATCGCAGGCAGGAGTTACTGTGACCCGAGGTAGTAAGCTTGTTTAGCTTTCAAACTTTAGCTTGGCTTTGCCGCGCCAAGAAGCTGAACTCAATTTAGCCATTCCACAGTACTGAGTTTTGGTAGCGTTTCGCGAGTTCGTTTGTTATGCTCACGTCTAAATCGTGTCGCTCAAACGAAAGGTCTGGGAGGTGAAATCTTGAAACGGTTATTGCTCGTTACAGTTATCTTACTATCACCTCTCTTAGCTTGGTCTCAGCAGACGCGCCCTCCTACTCCGAAAGAGCAAAAACTACAGACGCAGCGGCTGAGAGCGGTTTCAATGGTAGAACAAACTGCCAAGGAGGCAATGGTTTGGGACGATAAGAAGAGTGCCGCTGGCACTCTCGTGGACGCTGCTGATTTGATGTGGCCTGAAATGCCCGCCTCGGCGGCGAAATGGCTGATTAAGGCTTGGAGCGACACTGACGAGATTCCAGCTTCGATCATAAACGAAAGGCTAAAAGAATTATCTACCCGTTCAGAGAAGACTGACATGCGAGCTCGCGTATTGCGTGTGGCCAGCAAGTACGATCCGAAACTGGCAGATAAGTTCATCAAGCAGCTGGCGGAAGAACAACCGGAAGAAAGAAAGAATCGGGGCGTTTTCGACAATCGAAGCGCCCGCAGCGAACAGCTCTTGCGATTAGCCGATCAGGCTGCCAGTACCGATCCGGATTTGGCTTTCAATCTCGCGGCGAGCAGTCTGATAGATGGAGTGTCGCAGACATTGCAGAGCGTCTTGACAAATTTGCGAGCGAATAGAACAGACCTGGCCGATCGTCTATTCGATCTAGCGCTGGCACGCTTTACCAATAGTGCTCCTGATCCCTCTGAAGGAGAGATTCTGGCCGGTTATCTTTTCTCTCCTGGCCTCACATTTTCCGTCGATTCGTCAGGTCGGGTGATTTTTGCAGCGACCTCGTCGCAACGAAGCCTTCCCGCACCGGCAACAAGCGATCCCCAAAGAGCGCGCAACTTTCTAGTCGCAGCTTACCAATCATTTTTCGGCCGACCGATTCCCAGCGAAACACCTGAGGCTCGATCATATGCTCAAAGAGTTCTGGCATTTGGAAACCGGATAGCCGGGCGTTACGCTACACTGGCGCCGGAATTCTCGGGGCCTCTGCAGACATTCCTCGCGCAACTTAAGAGCCAACTCTACCCAGACGCTGATTTGAGCCAAGCGTCATCCAATAACGATCCGAACACAAAACCTCGTACCAGAGACGAGATGTATGAAGATAATCTTGCCGAGCTGGAGGCGGCAGCCGACAATGAGAACGATCCTTCTGCTAAGAAGCTTGCTTACATTAAGGCGGCCCTAGCGACCAAACCGGAGGATTACGAGCGGGCGAAACGCATAACTGAAAAGGTCACGGACGACACTGTCCGAGCCGAGGCGGGCTCTTTCGTGTTGTATAGGGCGGCCCTTTTCTTTGTTGGGAAGGGCGATCTCGAGAAAGCGGCCGTTCTTGTCCCGCAAATCAATGGATTTGCCCGGCAAGCGGTCGTCAAGATTGGCATGGCGCGGGCTCTCCTGGCGGCGAAGGTAGGAGAGAACCGCAGCGCCGATCAGGCGTCTGTGCGACACCAGCGCGCCTTCGACCTGCTCGCCAGCATCGATAGCGATCTGGGAAAAGAAAAGCTTTCGGCTAAATCCGTCAAGATCCTGCTGGGGAAGACAGCCGTTTTGGTGAACCTCGATAAAACCGTACTACAAGCCTCACTCACGCAGGTGGTGCAGATGATTAATAAACTCGAACGGTTTGACCTGAGGGATGCCTCCGCACCTAACTTAGGTTTGGAAGTTCCTGGTGCGCCGGTAATAGCAGTCGAAGCACCGAGAGTTGGATTTGATTTTCGCAGCATGCTTGAACCATTAAATACGGCCGACTTTGATGAGATTTCCGATATTGTCGAAGGATTTGTGAGTAAAGAAGTAAGGGCAGTCGGACGCTTTGAAGTCGCGAAATGGTTTCTTCTTAAAAACCCTCCAGTCAAAGCCGCCGGAGCGCAAGCAGAGCGTTAAAGTCGGGCGCGTTCTCTCGCGTCCTATAGATAGCGCCAGAGATAAACCCGGCTAATCGTATCCAACTCCTCGAGATTACGCACATCACATCGGTTTCCATCTACGTCGCTGAGCAGATATCGATTAAGCGAAAGCTGTACGATGTTCTCGCGTAAGTTGCGCATCGTAAAAGTTCGGAAACCGCGGCTGGTCTCCACTTCCAGTTCCAGCGTGCCAAACCTCTCCTTCGCATGAACCACCCGTTTCACGACCGGCATCAGATATCGACGCTCTAAATCTTCCAAAACCAATCGTTGGTTATTGGTACTCAGTTGGGTCAGGTCCTGGATTACTCCGATTTCTTCACTGTCATTGTTCTGCACCCTAAGATATCGCTGTGGCTCGCACAGCGGAAAGAGCCGGAAGATCTTGACGCCCAGATAAGAGATGTTTTCTTCGACCGTCAGGTGCAGACTTACACCACCCTGCACGAAGCGCAGGTCTTTCGGCTCGAGATATTGCAAGTCCGAGGCTTCCAGCGGCGATGCTGTTTGTCCGGCAATGTCATTCATATCGGGTTTCAGGCGCAGGCGCTATCCGTCGACAACACTTATGGCGGATATCGCTCGCTGCATTTCCACCAAACGGTAGAACTCGCCTTTCTTGTCCATCAGCTGATCATGAGTGCCCGCTTCCTCTATTTTGCCACCTTTAATGACGACCAGACGATTCGCGTTGCGCAAGGTGCTCAGGCGATGAGCGATGGCGAAAGTGGTTCTCCCTTTTACGAGGCGGGCGATGGCATCCTGTATCCGTTTTTGGGTGTCAGTATCGACGGCAGAAGTGGCCTCGTCGAGGACGAGGAAGCGCGGATTGTGCAGGATCGCTCGCGCAATTGAGATGCGCTGACGTTCACCGAACGAGAGCAAGCTGCCTCGCTCGCCCACGATTGTGTCATAGCCATCAGGCTTGGCGGCAATAAAGTCGTGCGCACTCGCCGCCTTTGCAGCGATTATTATCTCCTCCAGAGTGGCACCGGGTTTGGGATAAGCAATGTTTTCGGCGATCGTTGCGTTAAAAAGAAAAGCGTCCTGCATAACCAGCCCGAAGTGCTGCCGCAGATCTTTTTGCCGAATCTGGCGGACGTCGACCCCATCGATTAAGAGCGCCGCGGCTGCTGTTAGTGCCATGCTCGATCGCCTGCTGCATCACGGCCACATCCTGAAGTTTGGCCCACGCAGTTGGCGCACCAAAACGGAATTGGACCCATAAACCGGCTTCCGCAGCGAAGGCCAGACCTTGCGCGGGCGCCGAAAAACTCGTTTGCGGACAAATATGGCCACGTTTTTTTGGCACAACCTGCAGAAAGTGACGCTTTTGACCCCAGGCTATGGAAACTGCCGCGCCGTGGAAACCGTGGAAAACGAACTGCATGTTTCTTACCGTTCCCCACTGTGCTTGGAAAACTCGGAACAGCATCGAGTTTTCCACAGTTCCCACAGCCTCTGCGACTGGACATCGTTATGACGAAGAAAACGAAAAACGCCTTTGCCAAGGCCTAATCAAATTCGGAGTGGACAGAATGATGCGGGAAGCGTAAAAACCTCTAGTCCCGGCAACGCTCCATTGGCCGGTTTTGAAGTGACCACGTATGGCCGGTTTTCAAGTGACCACCGAGGATTTGGCGAAGCAAGAGCCTACAACAAAGATAATCAAAATCCCTATTGGTAGAACCGCGGTGTTGGCAGATCTGGATAAGAGTGGAGTTCCAGCTTCGCTCGATCAGATCGTACAGATGCTCAACAAAGTCGAAGGTTTTGATTTAAGAGACGGAGCAGCACCAGAGTTGAGACTCAGTGTTCCTGTCCCAGTCGGTCGAATCGACAATCCGCGTATTGGGTATGACTTCCGAAGTGCGTTTGAGCCGCTGGTTACGACCGAGTTCGAACAAGATTTCGGGAACAGTCGAAAGATTGCAGGCGAAAGAACTTCGCGGCGTCGCGCGCTTCGAAGTCGCGAAATGGTTTCTGGAAAAAAATCCTCCTGTCCCTAAATCCGCAAAGAAACAGAGTCAGTAATCGATACCTGGTCCAGCTCGTTGATTTTGAACGACTGAGTGTAGCCGTCAGATGTAGCGCCACAGGAAAGCTCGACTTACTTCGTCCAGTTCTTCCATACTTGCCACATCATAGCGATTGCCATCTACATCGGTCAGTAGGTAACGATTAGGCGCTGGCTGCTCGATGTTGTCGCGTAGATTGCGGATTGTAAAAGTCCGATATCCGAGGTTCGTTTCTACGCGCCAATCAAACACATCAAACCTTTCCTTCACGGCCAACACGCGCTTCACCACGGGCACTACATACCGCCGTTGTAATGCCTCAGCAAAAACATGGCGGCTGTTGGAATCCAGATCGCCGGCATCCCGTAATATGCCAATCTCCTCATTGTCGTTACTGCGGATGCTAAGAAAGCGATCGGGTTGACCGATTGGGAAAAGGCGAATGATTTTTACATCGAGATAGGATAACTCGTCGCCTAACGTCATATTCACTGTGACGCCATTTTGCACAAACAGCAGCTTCCGAGCATTGAGATAGCGCACGTCCGAAGCCCCGAGCCCTGCGGCCATTTGTTCAATAGATGCATTCATAAAACGAGTTCCGCGTCTATCCACGCACTGCCGTGATACGTGAGATAGCCTGTTGCAATTCCACGAGACGGCAGAATTCACCCTTCTTTTCCATTAGTTCATCATGAGTACCTACTTCTTCGATTCTGCCTCCCTTGATCAAAACGAGGCGGTTAGCATTCTGAAGAGTGCTGAGCCGATGAGCAATGGCAAATGTCGTGCGTCCCTTAACGAGCCGAGCAATGGCTTGCTGTATCTGTTGCTCCGTGTCCGTATCAACAGCAGAAGTAGCCTCGTCGAGGATTAGAAACCGCGGGTTGTGCAAAATAGCGCGAGCGATGGAAATGCGCTGGCGCTCACCAAACGAAAGGGCGCTACCGCGCTCGCCGACGATCGTGTCATAACCGTCGGGTCTGGCGATAATGAAATCATGCGCATTCGCGGCTTTGGCTGCCACTATAACTTCTTCACGAGTGGCGCCTGGCTTTGAATAGGTAATGTTCTCGGCTATGGTGGCATTGAAAAGAAAAGCGTCTTGCATTACCAGTCCGAAATTCTGTCGCAGATCCTTCTGCCTGATGTCTCTTATGTCGATACCGTCGATGAGAATCTGCCCTTCGTTCACGTCGTACAGACGACAAAGCAAGTTGATAGTGGTGCTCTTGCCGGCACCGCTGTGCCCGACAAGCCCAATCATTTCGCCCGACGAGACCGAGAGATTGAACTCCTTTAGTACAGGTTTATAAGGATCGTAGCCGAAGGTGACGTTCTTAAACTGCACACGCCCCTCGATCCGGTCGAGAGCCACCGGCTTTGGCGAGTCGGGCACATCCGGCGAGCTATCGAGAATGTCAAAGACGCGCTCGGCTGAGGCGAGGGCTCTCCCCAACCAACCTGTGAAACGATTTACTGCCTGCAGTGGCGCATAAAACATTGCAAGGTAGGCCACGAACGTTAGCAGGGTCCCAAGAGTTAACTCGCCGGAAAGCACTTGCCTGCCACCAAAGTACCAGACAATAAGAGCTCCAAGGCCCGTAATGAAAGTTAGAATGGGAAAGCCAGTAGACCACGCCTGTTCCGCCCGAATTGCTGCTTGGGATAACTCACTGCTTCGCGGGATAAAGCGATCAATTTCGCGGTCTTCCTGCGCAAAGGCCTTGACGACGCGAATACCCGAAAAGTTTTCTGAAATTGCGGCGTTAAGTCGTCCGCGATAGTGCCACCACCGCGGCCAAAGGGACTTGATTCTTCCAAAAAAGATCCGCGACAGCAGAATGACAAAAGGGATAGGAATTAACAACTGCAAAAATAGTTTCCAATTGAGCCATAGAAGCACGACGACAATACCTACAAGCGTCAGCGCGTTGACAACAAACAATTGCGCTGCAGTGCTCAACACAGATTCTAATTCTTCCGTATCCTGGCTAAGGCGGGTCATGAGCGCGCCGGTTTGTCGTTTGTCGAAGAAACGAAGAGAGAGGCTTTGCAGATGTTTGTATAACTCGGTTCTCAACGAATGGGCCAACTCGTGTGTCAACCTGACTGCTATGCGCCCGTGTACGATGTTTATGAGTTGGCTGAGGATCTGCGAGCAAAACATGCCGAGCACAATGATGCCTAACCAAAAACTTCGTTGAGATAGAGGCAAAGGAGTGTCGTGCGGTACGAGTACAACATCCATCAAGGGCCGGGTGAGGTATGGCGCCACTAGACCGAGCGCGCTGCTTGCTAACATCAGTAAGGTGAGGAACGTGGTTTCTTTGGTATAAGGTTTCAGATACTTACTCAACCGGACCAGCACTCGCCTTTTATTCATGCAGGCCGGACAGACCCTTGTTCCCTGAGGCAAAACGAAATGACAGCGCTGACATCGCTGCTCTTCCGCAGCAAAAGGCGCGACCGTGGGTTTGTCTTTTTTGCTGTCGTCGCCGGAGCCTTCATGATACTTAACGACGTCGCGTAGATATCTGGATACTCTTTCCAATGCTCGTTGGTGTGTGTTGGTGTAACGCGCGAGTTCCACCCTTTTGCCGTCCACCACGGCCAACAACGCGCCACCTCCCACAAGACTCTCGGTTTGCGGCGATTTGAGTTTTGCAAGCGGCAAGCTAAACCGCGCTGTTGCTGGTTCGGTTTCCGGTGCTGAGCCGTTCGCGGGATATACTCGGAGGTAATCGTGAGTTACTACCACCCATTCTTCGCCGTAAGTACCGTCTAACGAAAGGTCAGTTGCCTCAGCTATGACAACTTGATCTAACCCCTCGTTGTGTACCGCGAGGGCATTGAGGATTGATTTAGGTAGTTCTTCCGTCTGCATCAATATTACCTCCCGGTGAGGTTAGCGTTCGGGTTCTCTGTAAGTTTGTGCCGATTCGAGGATGCCTGACTTCATTGCCTGTTCAATTACCGGTACGACCGTTTCAAGTGCTTCTTGAAATGAGAGCCCATGCGCCACTGCGAATCTGTCGATTGCAATATCTACGTCCTCGGCTTCATTGATGATTGATAACAGCGTCCAGAGTTGTTCATTGAGTTCAACCGAAGGAGCCAAGGTTTGAGGGGGAAGACGCAGTACTAATCTACGGTTAGTTGGCGCAGCGATTTGTCGTTCTTCGGCTAGCACGGCGCCGGCTGGAAGACGCAAAGTTGCTTGTCGCACATTATCGTTTCCTTTGTGCAGAAGGTTTTGCGTAGCCAGCAATTTGTCGATTCGTGCAGCGCTTACATACCTTGTGTTTTCAGGGGTGAGGTCGCGTACGACTGTCCATCCGGAGATGGATTCAGGTCGTTCAAAGATATTATATGTAGTGCGTGCACCAAGTATCCCAAGTTGGTCCAAGTGCTCACGGCGCTGTATTGCCAGGCTTTCGAAGTCTCTATCCAATTCGAAGTGTTCGGCTGCCGCATACTGCGTACAAAGATCGTCCACATCTGCTGGTGGTGAACAAAGGAGGAGAATATTCAGCCGATCTGTACCTACGGCAGTACGCACCCGTTCTCCGATAGGTTGGCCATCGTCGGGCCATTGCAGGACGAGCACCGCACGCCCGGTCTTGCTCAGGTAAGGTTCCAGTTCCGATAGTATTTGCAGCGCCAGTTCATCACCTCGCGGCCCGCCGTATAGGTAAGTAGCTGGTGAGAACCCTTCGGGTAAAGCTACAAACGGCGGTTGAGAAACGATCAACTCGAATGTTTCGTTGACTACAGGCGCAAACTTGTCGCCGTAACGAAACTCTACGTTATCTATTCCGTTGATGGCGGCATTCACCTGCGAAAGTGTGATCGCGCGAGAGTTTATATCGGTTCCAATCACCCTGGTCGAATTGCGTGCAAGCAGCAGCGCGACTGTTCCTGCGCCACAGCCCAGGTCCAACACCCGTTCGAGGTGTCGCGGCTGATTTGCTGCATGGAACAGTGCACCAGTGGTTTCGCTGACCCCCATCACGGCGTCTCCCCGATAAGCAGGCTCGTCACAAATGATGTAAAGCTGATTCATAACGAGCTTTAACGAAAAGGGCGAAAAGAGCAAGTGGTTGTCATCGCCGAGGATCAGACCTGCGTTGACCAAATCGGTTAGGAGTGGCTCGCCCAGTGCGGTAGCAACTGCTTCATTGCTGATGTGATCACCCAATGTGAGTAGGCGCACTGCACCTCCAGCAGGTTTGGTTAGCCGCGTCGAGTGCCACCGCTGCAAAGGGGCGCGCATCGCGTGTGGGAAACTTCGGCCGGTGCGGGTAATCTGTCGCAGATAGTCAGAAGTGACGCCGATTTCTCGCAAACGTAAGCCCAACGAGCGCCAGCATCTGCGGTCAATTAAGAGCAAACGCGATACATCGGGTAAATCTCTCTTTAAATCTGCCGTCACTTCTTGATATGGTTACGCCCAAGGTTGAGAGTTGAAGTGGTTTTGCCCGAAAGTACATGTATGCGAAAAAATTTCTGACGCAAAGGCGCAAAGCGCTATTACGTTTCTAAAGGTTTTTCTTTGCGCCTTTGCGCCTTTGCGCCTTTGCGCCAAAATATTTTCTTCCAACAAAGCAGTTTTGTACTTTTCGTGCAAAGCCAGTTGAAGTAATTTGCATGTTAGAGTCTCATGCTCTCTTTCAAGTGGTCAACTTAATCATGCGTCATTAGAGACAGAATCAATGATTGGAATAGCCGGCGCAAAAGGCAGCGAAGATAACAGTCTCGTGTGGGATATGCTTCGTGCCCTCAAACGTGAAGCGTCCCAGGAAATTGGTGTGCGGGGCGACGGCGATTTACATATTGGCGCCCAACAGTCGGGAATTGTCGATGCGGCGTGCGGTTTAGCGAGCGGGCGTAATGATGCACATCGTATGAGCATAGCCTTCACCCGGTGAGATCTATAACCTGCGCGAACTGGTCAATGAGTTCCGAAGCAATGAACATGTCCTAAGCACCGAGTCAGAAACGGAAGTCATCTCGCACCTCTACCATAAATATGCCGGAGGGTGCGTCGATCACTTGCGAGGCAAATTCGCGTTCGCCATTGCTGACGGCCAACGTCTTTTCTTAGCTCGTGATCGGCTGGGAATGAAACCGCTCTACTACACACTTTTGCGAGACAGACGACTATTTCCGTTCGCTTCGGAAATCAAGGCGCTACTGCGCTGCAATGAGATTATTGCGGCGCTGGATATGCAAACATTCAGCGATAACCTGATATTGAGCTATCCGGTTGGTAAAAGAACCTTTCTCGAAAACATTCACAATGTTCTGCCGGGAAGTACGATGATGATTGGCAACGAGCGAGGAATTATCGACATAGAGGAAAAACAATACTATCGCCCGTCGCTCCATCCTGACGAAACCTACACTATTTATAGCGCTCAAGAAAGACTCGGACACTTTCTTGGTGCTGCCGTCATGTCGCATCCAAAAGGTGACGCGAATATCGGACTTTCACTCTCAGGTGGCTTGGATTCGGCTCTTCTTGCCCTGCTAATGAAGCAGCACCAGCCGCACGGAATGCAGGTGTTTACCCTCACGGATCAGAATGCTAATGCCGATCTTGAACAAGCTAGCCAGTTGGCGGCGAAGCTCCAGGCTGAACACCATGTCGTGTATATCTCTTTCGAGGACTTTTTACGCGCTATCCCCGGTTGTATAGCTGCGGACGAGCAACCGTCCGTACTCACTACTCTACCTTTGCACTTTCTTTGCCAGCGAATCAGGCAAA
>WNFJ01232534.1_pt1 | contig 10884 bp, 10 predicted proteins | sample 5400461 | NCBI WGS metagenome assembly WNFJ01 (sample SAMN13153349, study PRJNA577476) | soil metagenome | isolation source: 115 cm saprolite on Douglas fir-dominated hillslope | place: USA:California | collected 2013-09-17 | reverse complement strand
CTGGAGCATGCGAACCGCCAGGGTCTTGATGCCGCGTGAAACGAGGAAGCAATCCATGGGAGACAGGCCCGCGCCGGCGGAGCGCTGAATAAAATAGATCTTTTCCGCATCCTCGGGTCGCGTGAGCACCACCGCTCCGCCCGTGGAATCGCTGTGGCCGTTCAGATATTTGGTCATGGAATGAACCACGATGTGCGCGCCCAGTTCGATGGGACGCTGCAAGTAAGGACTCAGAAAAGTATTATCGACCACCACCGTGAGGTTGCGCTCGCCGGCCAGCTTGGACATTGCCGCGATATCGGTGATGCCGAGCGTGGGGTTGGCTGGCGTCTCGATATACAGCATTTTCGTATTGGGACGCAGCGCCGCGCGCACGAAATCAGGCGAGGAGGTGTCCACGAAACTGAATTCCAGTCCGAAGTGCACCAGAAGTTGCGTGGAGAGGCGGAACACGCCGCCGTAGACCGCTTCGGAAAGGACCACATGATCGCCCGGACGCAAAAGCCGGAAGACCGCGTCGATTCCCGCCATGCCGGATGTGAAAACGTAGGCGCCATGCCGGATGTGAAAACGTAGGCGCTGTGGACACCTTCCAGCTTGGCAACCGTGCGATCGAGGGCTTTGAGGTTTGGATGGTTTGTGCGCGCGTAATCGTAGCCTTTGTTTTTTCCAAGTTCTTCGTTGATGTACGTGGAGGTTTGATAGATTGGTGCGACGATGGCCCCGGTGGCGGGATCGGGTTCCTGCCCGATATGAATGGCGTTGGTGGCAAAACCCATAGTGCTCTCCTTGCGATTCCTGTTCCGATCGTGATGCAGTCAGTTGGATTTCGGATGCTGACTGTTCGGGGTGAGTTTCAATCTTGAAGCGTGCCCCCTCTTGCCCGCCGACCAGTTTCTTGAGAACTTACAGGAGCCATACTGACGAGTCAAATAGCTGTCGCCCGGGTCTCCGCGGCAGGATAGGTCCGGGGCAGCACACCGGGTGGTAGAAGCATCCAATCTGCAAGTGGCGAGCCTTGACCCGGCCTGCTGTTCCGTAGACCATGGAGTTCAACGATCTATGAGATTCCCCAGTACGATTCTTATATGCGTTTGCATCGCTACCTTTGGGGCAGTCGCCCACGGGGTGGCGGCGCAGAATTCACCGGCACCGGCGTCCAAACCGCGGACTCCACCTCCCGCGAGCGATGTACAGACGCGAATCACCATTGAAGTGACTGGCGGAGAGAACAGTGTTCCAGTTGAGAACGCCAGCGTGTACGTGAAATTTATAGAAGAGCACTCGCTGAAAAAGGACAAGAAACTGGAAATGAACGTGAAGACCAGCCGCGATGGCATCGCGCACGTCCCGAACGCGCCGATGGGAAGAGTGTTGGTTCAAGTTGTCGCCGAAGGATGGAAGACATATGGACACTGGCTCGACATCACCGATCCGAAACAGACGATCAAGGTGCATCTCGAGAAGCCGCCGAAGTGGTACTGAAGGAAAATCCGCGGGCGATCGTTGAGAATCAACAGTTTAAGAAAAATTAAAGAAAAGTTCTGCTCTCATTTCAACAATAAAACTTTTGGAGTCAATTAATTTCCCAGCGTCGCGGGGTTTTTCGGAGAACCACTCTGCGAGTGAAAAATTAATGTTGCACACAATTAGTGCAAAGAGGAGAAGAGTGTTGAAGGGGGAGAAGTTAGTGGTGCGCGAAGAAGGGATTTCCACAAACTTATCAACACTTGTGTTGAAATCTTAATTCAACAGAAATATTTCTTGTGGACTTCGGCACGCATCTTGCCCTGTGACCCAGAAAGGTACTTTTGACCGGCGTGAAATTGCGGTGATAGAGTACAAGTCTGGCTGCGCTCGATGACGGAAACCTACGACGGACCATTTTCCCTCCTGCAGATGTTCTGGGGCAGCATCACCGCCCGGCCGTTGCGAAGTTTTCTGAGCGTGATTGCCATTGCCATCCAGGTGATTCTCGTTCTGATGATCGTAGGTCTCACCTCCGGCGTCATTTCCGAGTGGGGAAAGCGTGTTGAGGGAGTGGGCGCGGATATCCTCGTTCAGCCGCCAAACTCCTCGATTTTTTTTGCATTCTTGAGTGTTGGAATGCAGGAGTCTCTCGGTGAAAAAATTGCCGCGTTGAGTGGCGTGGACGAGGTGGCGCCGACGGTCATCCTCACGGAACCAAAGCACTTAGTGATGGTGTACGGCATCGATTACCAGCGTTTCAACGCGCTGAGCAAGGGTTTCTTGTTCCGCGATGGGAGGCCCTTTGAAGGATCGGACGATGCGATCGCTGACGATATCATCGCGCAAACGCGTCACTTGAAGGTGGGCAGCCAGATCACACTCTTAAATCACACTTTTACAGTTTGCGGAATTGTGGCCCATGGGAAAGGCGCGCGATACTTCATTCCCATCCGCACGGCGCAGGAGATCGCGGGGGCGCAGAAGCGCGTTTCGATGTTTTATGTGCGAAGCAAAGGAGATACGGAGGCCACTCGCGCGCAAATTCTCAAGTTGATGCCGGAGAACAGTATTCGCTCTTTGTCGGAATACGTGACGCTGATGACTTCGTCGAACTTGCCGCAGTTGCGTCCCTTCACGCGCACGATGGTGGCCCTGGGAATTGTGGTGAGCTTCCTCGTGGTCCTCTTGAATATGCATACCATGGTGATGGAGCGGACGAGGGAGATCGGGATTCTCAAGGCGCTGGGCTTCTCCAGGAGTGACGTCGTCCAGATGTTGTTGGGTGAGACACTCATCCTGACGTTGATGGGGACGGGTTTGGGAATCGCGGTCACTTTCCTGGCGCAGGCGATTTTGAAGCAGATCAATCCAGGCTTGACGATTCTGATTTCCCCGGCGTGGATTTTTTCCGCAGCCGCGCTGGCACTCGTGGGAGCCGCCACGGGAGCAGTCTACCCCGCACTGCGCGCCGCCAGCTACGACCCCGTCGTCGCTCTCGCTTACGAGTAGACCGCACCGTGCAAACCGTTTGCGGGCCTGGCTGTTTCAGTGCTTCCTGCAAGACTCACCTGACAGAGGATTGCTCTGCGGGCCAGAAATTGATAGTTTCTAGTCCATCTCGGTCGTGCCCCGGCGAGTGACGCGGCCGTATCGGCCTTGGTTCGAACGATTCATCTTGAAGGAATCTGGTGTCGGTTATTGTGGGAATTGAAATTCCGGGCGGAGCCGCGGTTGACTCCGCCCGGAATCTTTTAATGTTGAAATGAGAGTTACAAGAGGAAGATAAATGACCCCCACCCCAGACAAGCACTATCGAGCCCGGATTCTTGAGCGCCGCGACCTTTCGCCCGATCTCTGGATCATTCGAATCGATCTCGGTGGACCGTTCGAATTCCGCGCCGGGCAGTACGCAACCCTGGGATTTGAGGACAAAGGAAAGCGGTTCGAGCGGCCGTACTCCATCGTTTCCTCTCCCTATGAAGACGCGCTCGAGTTTTTCGTCGAGTTGGTCCCGCAAGGAGCTCTGACGCCGGATCTTTTCAAGCTCCACAAAGGCGACACGCTACTATGCAGAAAAATCGCCAAGGGGCGCTTCACCTTGGATTTGCACAGCGGGAGGACGCACCACCTCCTAGTCTCCACCGTGACCGGCATCGCCCCGTTTGTGAGTTACGTTCGAACTCTCTATCGAGATTGGAAAAATGGCGGTAGCCCCATGCCCGGAGACCACAAGTTGTATTGCCTGCAGGGCGCGAGCCGGTCTTGGGAATTCGGCTACCGCGAGGAACTCGAGCGTTATTCGAACGAGCTACCGTGGTTCAAGTATGTAACCACGGTGAGCCGGGCGTGGGAGGATCCGGACTGGAAGGGGGAGACGGGGCGGGTGGATGACCTACTACGAAAGTATGCGGATGAGTGGGGGTTGCGGGCGGAGGAGACTACAGGTTATCTGTGCGGACATCCGACGATGGTTGAGAATGGGCGCGGCATACTGCACAGAGCCGGTTGGAAGAAGGATGCGGTGTTTGAAGAGCTTTATTTTCAACAGGCAAAGGGCGGGGCAGGCTGAGGCGCAAAAGCAGCCCGAGAGCCGCGAAAATCAAGAGAATTCGTATGGCTCATGGCATCTATTCAGGAGCTCGCCAAAGGCCTTCACAAGAGGAATTTTAGGCGCCCGGGCCACGCAAATTCATATCAGGATTTATGGTGCGAGCACTCTCCGGGAATTTTGCACATGTGCGCACAGATTTGCACAAGGTTTCGATCAGAATTTGATTGACGCCGCGAACGGGAAGCTCTATCTTGCGCGTCAGATTGAACCGGGAAGCTTTAGAACTTTACGGATCAATTTAGAGGGCGCAGCAAGCTTAACAGCCGTTGCGCCGCGAAATTGAATCGCGAAGCTCGAAGCCTTGACGGTTCCGTTTGGAGGGCGTGACAAGCCTAACGGCGGTCAAGCCGCCAGGTTGATTCGGGAAGGTTAGCAGCTTTGCGGTTCCGTTTAGAGGCGCAGCTAGCTTAACGGCGGTTGCGCTGCTAGATTGAATCGAGAAGCATGAAGCCTTTACGGGTCGGGTTGGAGGGCGCAGCGAGCTTAACAGCGGTTGCGCCGCCAGATTGAATCGAAGAGGTTAGAAACTTTACGGCTCAGTTAGAGGGCGCAACAAGCCTAACGGCGGTTGCGCCCTCGGATTTTTGGCCCGGCCCTTCCGCGACAACCGGAGCCACTTGCCGTAAGACAATCGCCCAGCCTTCCCCTTCTGCAACCACAGGATGGCTCGTTCAATCGCAATTCGGAGAGGCAGAGAAGAGAGATTCCTCTCTGCGCAGCCAACCTTTTCCGACCGGATCGGAATCTCCCCGATAAGATCGGGGCAGGTCGATCACGGGCGTGAAAAGGGAAGAAAAGGCCGGCTTGCTTCGTTCGGTCCCGTAAAGCAATCCGGGATGCAAAAAACGCAAATGACGATTGGTGGATAAAGGGTGGAAGAAGGTGTGGCCGTCAAGGGCCGCCTCTACATGTGGCCGCGGATGCGGAGAGTTCTCCTCGAGGCTTCGCGCGCCGATTCAAGGCTTCGAAGTTTCGGCCGGGTTCTGCGGAACTGCAAGCGAACTAACGACCTCCTGGTCGTAAATGATTTCAGAAGCCAACCACCCGGCACCGGCAAGAGCGGCAAATAAGGCCACGACGAGCAGCGAGCGCTCTCTCTGGAACAGGCAAGTCTTAACTCCTCTAACCACCAGAAAGGCTCCGAAGATGATAACCGCACCCAGCACGCCTTCCAGGACCGGAATGTCGAAAATATTTTTGTGCCTGAAATCCTGATAAGCATTACGCAAAACATATACAGCGAAAAACGCAGCCAGCAGGATCCCCCAGAGGGTCCGTTTCCAATGCCAGAATTGGCCGTTTACGCGAGCCATGTAGGCAAAGAGGCAAATCAAAAAGAGGACGCATCCGCTGAAGGCTGCACCGCGAAGCACAACGAGGCGTCCGCGCAACTGTTTAAGGCGGTCGGTGTTTTCGGAAGTTTGGCCCAGTATGGTTCTCTCTTGTTGGCCAAAGAGTGTCAAAATCATCTCCGTTTTGGTTACATCGTCGCTGCTAGCTCCTTCCGAGTAGACGGAGCACTTGCCCGGTCGCAATTCTTGCAGCTTGAGCTGTCTTGGCAATGCGGTATAGCGAATCTGCTCTAAGCTTTCTTGTTCTGCGATAAGAGACTGGCACCGAATCTTGTACTCGGGAAACGGCCAATGCTCATCGTTCACTAGCTGGCTGGATATGGGCAGAATCGCGGATCCCAGACAGTATGCCAGCGTCAGCCCACCCACACCCAGCAGACTTTGATTGTCCTTGGCAAAGGCAGAAACTTTGGAATAGGTGAGGTTAGCTAGGAAGTCGGGAAAAAGAAGATAAATGGCAGCGCCTACCCAGAGAAAGGCCAGGAGGCCGACAATTGTTGTTTCGAATGCGAGTTTGAAGACGTCCATCTTGGCGGCTCTGGTTTCTCAGTGCTTGCGGACAGATTCCATAGACATTCCGACTTACCGCCGGATTCATGCTTCGATAGCGCCAGGCGGAACACTTATGGAATGGCTCAGTCAAATAGTGCGGTCCAATCCGTTTTCGTTTCATCCACGGAACGCCGGTGCTAAGTTTATCCAGCCCTAAAGCGCTGGGCTAACCTCTGACACGCCTACGGCGCTGGTAGGGCCCGGGAAAACTATGGCAAAAAGAAATGACGGGCGGGGCCGCGACCAAGTCGGGGCAGGCGGGGTAAACTTCATGCGAGGATGGGCGCAGGCAGGGGGAACCAAGCGACCATGCAAAGGGTAGAAGGAAAATGAAGCTCGTCTCAGTGAACACCGGATTACCGCGCGAGGTGAGTTGGCACGGGAGAATCGTGACAACGGCTATCTATAAAGAGCCAGTCGTGGGACGGGTGGCATTGCGCAAGTTTAATTTGGACGGAGACCGTCAGGCAGACCTCACCGTGCATGGGGGCGAGCACAAAGCCGTGTACTGCTACTCGTTAGCGCACTACGCCTACTGGAAGAGAGAGTTGCCTGAGCGGGAATTGCCGATGGGCATGTTTGGAGAAAATTTTACGATTAATGCCGGTAACGATGGATTGCTGGAAGATTTGGTCCATCTGGGCGACCGATTCTCAATCGGCACGGCGGAAGTGGTTGTGACGCAGCCTCGGCTGCCTTGCTACAAACTCGGCGTGAGATTCCAGTCCGACGACATGGTAAAGAGGTTTCTGGTGAGCGGGAGGACGGGATTCTACGTCGCCGTCATGCGCGAGGGAGAAGTCGGCGCGGGCGATGAGATCAAGATGTTTGCCCGGGAGCCCAGCGCCGTTCCGGTTTCGGAGGTCACACGACTATATGTGGCGAAGAGGTTTGGAGAAGCGGAGATCAGTGCGGTGCGGCGTGCGTTGGGTGTGAAAGAATTGCCAGAGAGTTGGAAGGAATACTTCCGGGAGCGGCTGCGACATGCGGCGCCGGTTTGAACCGAGTTTGGTGGCGAGGAGCGGGCGCGAAATTTTGGATCTACGCGCACGCAGAGTGCAAGGGAGAAAAGCGCTAGGAAGAGGAAGAATCTATTTCTTCGAGGGCTTGGGGGTGTCTGGAGGCGGGGGCGCGACGGCTTCGGGGAGTTTGACGCGCCAGATGTCTTTATCGGATTGGAGAGCGAAGATGCCGACATGATTGGATTCGGAGGTTCCAATCTGACCGATCCATACAACGCGGAAACTGGCTTTGCGCCAGCGGCGGCGGACTTCGATGGTCTGGCCGGGAGAAGTTAAGAAGCCGATGCCGTCCAAACGCGCGCCGTCCTGGCTGAGATCGAAGGTGTAAGCGCTCTGGACAAATGGATGTCCCTTGGTGTCTGTGCCTTTGACGACAACGCGGAGAGTCTTGCGAAAGCGCGGCTTCTTTCGGCTCCTGTTCCAAAAATCAGAGATGGGCTGTTTGAAGGCCACGCCGACGAGAGTTTCGCCCTCGGAACAGGGGTCGAGATAGACAACGCGGACTTCCTGTTCCTCGCGGCTGCTCTTGTGGATGAGAAAGACGGTGTCGCCCAATTCGAGTTTGGTTTTCAGGGTGACGAGGGTACCGCTGGAATTGACGATCTCAGTCTCGGTGTCCTCGTGGAAGGCGCCGGCTTTGCCAGCAAAACCGTAAATGACGATGGGTACACGCAAGGGGATGCGCTCACTAGAGCGAGGCACTTTCTTGGCAGAGAGGACGGGAACGGGGACCGCAATAGGTGGGGGCGTATTTTGCGAGGGGTTAGGATCGTCGAGAGGGGCTACTTCCATGACTTCCATCGGAATGCCCCGCTGGGGGCCGTGCTCGCGGCACGTAAAGTCCCAAGTCTGCTGAAGGATCTGCTCGGGAGATTCCTCGCGGTTCGAGAGAGTGACCCAGGAATCACTGTCTCCCTGAGGGCAGCTGAGGCGGATGGCGAAGTTTCTAGGCATGAGATTGGACTACGTAATGTGATGATACCTGCTCGGGAGGAAGAAGGCGGAGTGTCACGGCAGCGGGGTTCGTCGAAAGGTAAACGGGTGGTACTTGGAGAGCGGCCAACGCTCATTTCCAAGCGCGAGCTGTAACCTTTAGCAAGTTGTTCAATCCTATGAAGTCGGGCTTTGCTTTCCTCAGTGCAGGGTTCGAGACTTGTCCAAGCTCATGGGCCGCGGAGTCGTGAACGATTGAAACAAGAGTCCGGCACAAAGGAAGCAACGCTGATCGCGCGGATACTCGCGGGCGAGAAAGAGGTGTTTCATCAGCTGATCCGGCCCTATGAGCGCAGGGTCTACCTGACAGTGTTCTCCATGGTGAAGAATGAGGCCGAGGCTGAGGATGCAGCGCAAGAGACGGTGGTCAGCGCCTACCGGCATCTGGCATCTTTCCGGGGCGACGCCAAGTTCAGCACCTGGCTGACGACCATTGCGATCAATGAAGGACGGAAACGGCTGAGAAAGGCGAAGGGGGCGGCGGAGGAATCCATTGAGGAACAGGCCGAGGGTTACGAAGGAGACTTCACGCCCGCGCCGCTGACGGACTGGCGGGAGATTCCGCTGGAGGCTTTGGAACGGAAGGAACTGCGGCAAGCGCTGCGAAGTGCGGTGGCGGAACTGCCCGACATTTACCGCCAAGTGTTTACATTGCGAGACCTGGAGGAACTCAACGTGGAGGAAACGGCGGAGGCGTTGGGAATCAATCCTGGCGCCGTAAAAGTGCGGCTGCATCGCGCGCGGATGATGCTGCAAAAGCGCCTGGTACCCTTCCTGAAATCGACGGCACGAGCCAGCAGGGCATTCTTCGGGAGAGCGCTATGAAAATGGATTGCAAACACGTCTGGGAGCACATCTCGGAGTACATCGACGATAGCGTCGATGCCAAACTGCGCGAGGACATCGAGCGGCATCTGGAGCACTGCGAAATCTGCTCTGCGATACTGGATTCGACGCGGAATATCCTGATCTTGACGGCGGACAACCTGACGTTTGAATTGCCGGTGGGGTACAGCGAACGGCTGCACGCCCGGCTGGCCAGAGAGCTGGAGACGGCTTAGCAGGATTGAGACGGCGAATCGTTCGATAGAACTTCATTGCTAGTGCGCCCGGTGGATGAAACGGTGCGCGAGCCACTCGGCAGCTAACAGAATCAAAGTCAAAATCGAGAGAGCGTACTGCAAGCGTTCGGAATATTTCTTTTTCGCGGAGAGCGGCTGCCGGCGCCATTGCGCGGCTGGACGGTTGCGTAGGTTGCGGACGCGCCACAGCACAAAGAGATTTATCAGAGATCCGGCCAAAGCGAACGCCATCATGGGGATGCGGATGGCATCCTGATGAAAGCCCCGGCCGGGTGCGTCGACGCCGGCGGCGGCGGCCAAAGCCCCCAGCCCAATCGCCACGCGCAGACTACTAATAGCGATGACGGCGCTGCACATGCTCTGCAGCAGCGCAAAAACTATGCTGGACCAGTTGATCAGTTTGGCGTTGACGAGCAACATCTTCGAGGGCGGCCCACCAGGCTCGGTGTGATTGGTATCAGGCGGTACTTTATCCAATTCCGATTGGGGCGAAGTCATGGGAGCCTCGTCAGCACTGCGGAGTCCATTTTAGATAGATGGCGGCGAGGGGCGGAAGGGTTAGAACGAGGGAATAGAGGCGACCCTGGGCGGGGTGCTCGGCGGCTTGCTGGCCGCCCCGGTTGCCGACGTTGGAGCCGCCGTAGTGCGCGGCATCAGTGTTCATGATTTCGCGATAGAAGCCCGCTTGGGGAACGCCGAGACGATAACCTTCGCGGACGACGGGCGTAGCGTTGACGACCGCCACAATGAGGTCTTCGGGTTTTTTTCCGCCACGGATGAAAGAAAAAACACTGTTGTCGGCGTCGTTGGCGTCGATCCATTCGAAACCGTGCCAGTCAAAATCGACTTGATGAAGGGCGGGTTCGGCGGCGTAAAGATGGTTGAGATCGGCGACGAGGCGCTGGATACCGCGATGGGAATCGTACTGGAGGAGGTGCCAATCGAGGCTGTGAGCTTCACTCCATTCGTGGCGCTGAGCGAATTCCTGGCCCATGAAAAGAAGTTTTTTGCCGGGGTGGGCGCACTGATAGGCGAAGAGCAGACGGAGATTGGCGAATTGCTGCCACATGTCGCCGGGCATTTTGTGGAGAAGCGAGTTTTTCCCGTGGACGACTTCGTCGTGGGAGAAGGGAAGCAAAAAGTTCTCGGTAAAGGCGTAGAGGAGCGAGAAGGTGAGTTTGTTATGTTCGTATTTACGATGCACGGGATCGCGGGAAAAATATTTTAACGTGTCATTCATCCAGCCCATGTTCCATTTGAAACTGAAGCCGAGTCCGCCGAGATAGGTGGGGCGGGAAACGGCGGGCCAGGAAGTGGATTCCTCGGCGATGGTGAGAACGCCTGGGAATTTGCCGTGGGCTACTTCGTTCATGCGCTTTAGGAAATCGATGGCCTGGAGATTTTCGCGGCCGCCGAATTGATTGGGAACCCATTCGCCGGGCTTGCGCGAGTAGTCCAGATAGAGCATGGAAGCGACGGCGTCCACACGAAGGCCGTCGATGTGGTACTTGTCGAGCCAGAAGAGGGCGTTGGAGATGAGATAGTTCTGGACTTCATTGCGGCCGTAATTGTAGACCAGCGTGCCCCAGTCAGGGTGCGCGCCTTGGCGTGGGTCGGAGTGTTCGTAGAGATGAGTGCCGTCGAATTGGGCAAGCCCGTGAACGTCGCGGGGGAAATGCGCGGGCGTCCAATCGAGAAGGACGCCAATGCCGGACTGGTGACAGCGATCCACAAATTCCATGAATTCGGCGGGAGTGCCGTAGCGGCTGGTGGCGGCAAAGTAGCCGAGAGTCTGGTAGCCC
>WNFJ01209370.1_pt1 | contig 10885 bp, 10 predicted proteins | sample 5400461 | NCBI WGS metagenome assembly WNFJ01 (sample SAMN13153349, study PRJNA577476) | soil metagenome | isolation source: 115 cm saprolite on Douglas fir-dominated hillslope | place: USA:California | collected 2013-09-17 | reverse complement strand
GGAATGTTGGCGATATTGCTGTTTGGAGCCACACTCAGTGTCCAGGCGAAAGACCCGCCGGCCTATGAAAAAGGCGTGTTGATACAGATGGACTCTTCGTCTTGCGGCTACGCCGAAAAAGACGGCAAGACCATCGCGGGCGAGATCTTCGGCACGGATGGCCAGCATAAGAACACCAAAGTTGTCATGTGCCAGGAATACGTGTTGCAGACAGAGCGAATCACTTATCGGATCAGGCCGAAAGATGACAAACATCCAGTGCTGCTGCCAGTAGGCGAATCGGCTCAATTCCGTATTCACAAGGACAAGTTGTTGCTTCGAGTTCCCGAAGCCGACGGCAAGGAACGCGAATATCTCGTTCTTTCGATGACTCCTCGATCGGATGTTACGGCGGCCGGTAAGCTGGCGGCGCGGGGAGAAACTCGCTAGCCACCGAAAGCCAAGCGCGAGTCAACCACAGATAGACGTCCCCGCTGTATAAGCGGTATTCCGCAGAAGTGCGGGACTGCGAGGGATTTCCCCTCATGAATTCCTGCAATTCCCACTTGGATTTAGCTGTGACATCCAGATAAGCCTTCTTTTCCCTATTCCAACGAATTTCGCCCCTGACTTTTTCCTGCGCTGAAATTTGACGGTCTTTACCGCCGACCTGAGAGAATTACCTTTGGTGCGCGAGCGACGATGTTTGTCTTGTCCGCCCCATGATCCTGCCGCAACATGAATCGAACTGGGTATGGGCAAAAAGGGGCCCTGCGCATGGCAGCCGTTCTTGAAATCCAGGATCTGCATGTTTCGTATCGGTCAAGCGGAGGGGGGTTGACGCCGGCTTTAACCGGCGTCAGTTTTGGTCTTTTGCCGGGGGAGATCATGGGTGTCCTCGGCGAATCCGGATCCGGCAAAAGCACGCTCGCCGTATCGCTCGTGCGGCTCCTGCCCGGGAATGGAAACATCACTCGCGGGGCCGTCTATTTTGAAGGGAAGGATCTTCTGCAGGCCAAGCCTGAAGAACTGCAGCAAATCCGCGGTCGGCGCATTTCGCTGATTTTCCAGGAGCCCTCCCTCGCACTCCATCCAACCATGCGCGCTGGCGAACAAGTTCGCCAGGTGCTGGCCGCGCACAGCGCCTCCGGAAAAAGCGCGCTAAGCGAACGGACGCGGCAAGTCCTCGCAGAAGTTTTTTCTGCAGACGCGGACCGCATTTCGCGCTCCTATCCACACCAGCTGAGTGGAGGTCAACGGCAGCGGGTGCTGATCGCGCAAGCGATCGCCTGCGGCCCTTCCGTGGTGATTGCCGATGAGCCGACGGCATCGCTTGACCCCGCAACACAGATGGAAATTCTCGGAGTGTTTCGAACGCTTAAGGAAAGGCTGGCGCTTGCGATGATTTTTATCACCCACAACCCCGCTTTGCTGTCCGGCTTTGCCGATCGCGTGCTGGTCCTCTATGGGGGTCGCGTCGCCGAATGTGGCCCGGCTGAAACCGTGCTCACGTCGCCCCGGCATCCCTACACAAGAGTTCTATTTGAGTCCATTCCGGCGGTTTCCGAAAGGCGCGGAAATGGTCGCAGGACGGAACTGCCTGTAATACTTGGCGACTCCTCGCGCTCGTCATTGCCCACTGGAGGTTGTCCCTTTGAACCGAGGTGCACGGAAAGAATGCAGGTATGCAGGGAGCGTGAGCCCGCACCGGTGAGCCTGAGTGCGTCACACACGGTTTCTTGTTTCAAGTATGAAAGTTGAAGCGTCTGCCAGTGGACAAGACATGCAGCCACTCTTGAAGGTAGAAAATCTCGTAAAGCGCTATGCCAAGCGGAGCCTGGTTGGCACGGGGGAAGAGCTACTCGCTGTGGATGGCGTGTCCTTCGCAATTTTTCCAGGGACCACCCTGGCGGTCGTCGGGGAATCCGGATCAGGCAAGAGTACGCTCGCGACATGCCTTGCTTGTCTGGAATCCGCTACAGCAGGAAACATTTGGTTTGAGGGAAAAGACATCGTGAAGCTTGGGGACCGCGCGCGCCGTCATGTTCGCCCGCAAATCCAGCTTATATTTCAAGATCCCGCAAGTTCTTTGAACCCAAGATGGAGCGTGCTCGAAATACTTGTTGAGCCGTTGATTGTGCAGCGCAAATTCAATCGCGAAGAAATAAGCCAGCGCGCGGGTTCGTTGCTCGAACGAGTTGGTCTTTCAACAGACATAGTTGAGCGGCCTCCCGCGGAGTTGAGCGGCGGTCAACGCCAGAGGCTGGCCATCGCTCGAGCACTGGCGCTCGAGCCCAAGCTCTTGATTCTGGATGAGGCGCTTTCCGCCCTCGATTGTTCCGTACAGGCGCAAATCGCCAATCTCCTGATGGAGCTGCAAAGCTCCTTGGGAATGGCGTATTTGTTCATTACACATGACTTGGCCATGGCCGCTCACCTCGCTGACGAAATCGCCGTGATGAGTCGCGGCCGCATCGTAGAGCAGGGCCCGGCGGAAAAACTATTGAGGCAGCCCCAGGATGAAATTACGCGCGAACTCCTCGCGGCCGTGCCTAGAATCACCCGCGGGGAGCCACCCGCGTTGGGGTAATGATGCGCTACCTGCTGCGTAGGCTCGGTCACGCTTTGTTTTTGCTGGCCGGCGTGTCCATACTGGCCTTCCTCTTCACAGCATTGGCCCCGGGCACCTACTTCGACGAAATGCGCCTGAACCCGCAGATTGCGCCGGAGGCTGTGGCGGCGCTGCGTGCCCAATACGGTGTCGACAAGCCGCTGCCGGCCCGTTATGCATCCTGGCTAATTTCCGTACTTCACGGAGAGATGGGATTCTCGTTCGCCTATAACAGTCCCGTAGCGCCGCTTCTTCTGGTACGCGCGCGGAACACACTGCTCCTGACAATTACATCCACGCTGCTTGCGTGGGCGATCGCTCTACCGCTCGGTATATGGAGCGCGGAGCGTCTCGGACGACTGCCGGACCGTTTGCTTTCGTGGGCAACCGCAGCTCTTCTAGTTATTCCTGACCTGGCGCTTGCACTGGGACTCTTGGTGTTAGCAGTGAGGAGTGGATGGTTTCCGACGGGAGGGATGGCTTCCGTCGATTTTGAAACTCTTTCACGCATCAACAAGCTGCGCGATCTGGTGCTACACATGATTTTGCCCGTGACGGCGCTCGTACTCTCCGCTTTGCCGCTGCTTGTTCGCCATGTGCGTGCAGCCGTGGCTGATGTGCTCAACGCTCCATTTCTGCTGGCCGCAGTGGGTCATGGCATCCCCAAACGCACACTTCTATATCGCTACGCGCTTCCGGCCGCCGCGAATCCTCTCATATCCCTGTTTGGTTTCAGCATCGGTGTATTGTTGAGTGGATCGCTGCTCATCGAAGTCGTGATGAGTTGGCCGGGGCTCGGGCCCCTGTTATTAGAGGCCATCCTGGCGCGCGATCTGTACGTAGTGGTCGGAGGAATCTTGTTCTCGACGCTTTTCCTGGTTGGAGGAAATTTGCTGGCTGACTTGCTTCTTTGCTGGGCCGATCCCCGAATCCGCTCAGAGGGCAGCGCACGATGAGAGTGCGGCGCACTCTTACGAGATGGCTCGTCGCCCTTGGCGTGCTGCACGGTATTGTGGTCTGTGCCGGTTTTTTTTCGCCTTACGATCCCGTTGAGCAAGACCGCCAGAGTCCGTATTTACCGCCCATGCAGCTTCACCTCCTGGATGTGCACGGCCATCTCCACGCGCGGCCATTTGTCTATTCGCTGAAATTGCGCGAAGGCTCGTTCGACCAATATGAGGAAAACACGGCGGAGCCTCGGCCTGTGAAGTTTTTTCTGAGCGGCCCTCGCTACCACTTGTTGGGATTCCTGCCATGCCGAAGGCACCTTTTCGGCGCAGAGAACGCACGGATCTATCTTCTCGGCACCGATGCCTATGGCCGCGACCAGCTTTCGAGACTACTCTTCGGTGGCCAGGTGTCACTACTCGCTGGCCTTCTGGGCGCGGGGGTCACCTTACTCATCGGCTTGTGCGTCGGTGCGGTGGCGGGCTACTACGGCGGTTGGAGAGATAACCTGCTCATGCGCGTCGCCGAGCTCTTTCTGGCGTTGCCGTGGCTATACCTTCTGTTCGCTCTTCGCGCTTTCCTGCCCAGACCTTCTTCCTAATCATCGCGGTCATCGGAATCGTCGGCTGGGCGCGCCCGGCGCGACTCGTTCGCGGCGTGGTACTTGGCGCCAAGGAACGCGACTTCGTCCGTGCCGCCCGAGGCTTCGGGGCGACAAATGGATACTTGCTCCGGCGCCATATTCTGCCGGAGACTTCCAGTGTGCTTTTGACACAGGCAGCGATTCTGATCCCACAATACGTGTTGGCGGAGATGACGCTTTCATTTCTCGGCTTGGGCGTCCCCGAGCCGGTGCCAAGCTGGGGAAATCTCCTTTCCAGCCTGCAGCAGTACAGTGTTTTGGTCTCCTATTGGTGGATGTACTTACCCGCGCTGGTCATGGTGCCGTTCTTCCTAGGATACCTCGGGCTAGCTAGTTCGTTGCAGGAGCGAGGAGAGGCGTACAAGATAGAAACGAGAAGTCTTGGGAACCTTACGTGAAAAACAGACGAGCAATCTCCCTTTGCTACCGGATCCTCTCGAGTTTGCTCCTTTCCCTTTTCGCGCTTCCCGGCCACTTTGCTGCCGCCTCTCCCCAGCGGGAAAGCACAAGAGAAGAATTGTCCGTACTCCCGGGAGAAGTGGGCCGGCCAGGAGGTCGCCTCGTCGTGTCCCTCCGTGGCGAACCAAAGACCTTGAATCCTTTGATTGCAGCTGATGCGCGATCCCGCGAAGTTATTGGCGTCATGCAAGCCGACCTCGTCCATATCAACCGCGCGACGCAACTGACGGAACCTGCGCTTGCCAAGTCCTGGAAGATCTCTCCAGACGGCCTCACCTACACACTTGTTCTCGGGCAAGGAATCAAGTTTTCAGACGGCCAGCCACTCAACGCGGATGACGTGCTTTTCACCTTCCGCGTGTATCTCGACGAAAGCGTGCACGCTCCGCAACGAGACCTCTTGATTGTCGGCGGGAAACCGATCACTGTACGCAAGGCGGATGCGCACACCGTCGTCTTTCAACTGGCGAAGACTTATGGCGTCGGTGAAAGGCTGTTCGATGGGCTGGCGATTCTGCCGCGGCATCTCCTGGAGAAACCCTACCAGGAGGGGAAGTTGGGGCAGATCGGGTCGTTGGCCACGGCCAGGGATCAATGGGCGGGACTCGGCCCGTTCCGGCTAAAGGAGTACGTCGCAGGGCAACGATTAGTCCTGGAGCGCAATCCTTATTATTGGAGATCCGATGCCAAAGGCAATCGCCTGCCTTACGTGGATGAACTCGTATTTTTATTCGTTCCGAACGCGGATGCGCAGGTCTTGAAGTTCCAATCGGGCGAGACCGATATGATCAGCCAGTTAGGCGCGGAAAATTTTTCCGTGTTATCGCGGCAGCAGCGCGGTTACACGATGACGGATGCCGGGCCGGGGCTCGAATACAACTTTCTTTTCTTCAATCTGAATGATGCCAGTGAGAAAACATCGCCTGAAATGCAGCGGAAGCAAAAATGGTTCCGCGAAGTGAAGTTCCGGCAGGCCGTTTCGGCCGCCGTGGACCGCGAAGCGATCGTTCGTCTGGTCTACCAGGGGCGTGGCGCCGCCCTGTGGGGGCTGGTCGCACCGGGCAACCGGCGATGGGGGAATGCAAAACTCGCCCACCCGGCACGCTCGCTTGAACGCGCCCGCACACTGCTCAAGGAAGCCGGCTTTACTTGGAGCAATGGCCCCAACGGGGAATCCACGCTCTCGGATTCCGACGGGAAGCCCGTGGAATTCTCCATCCTCACGAGTTCTTCGAACGCGGACCGCTCCAAGATGGCGGCGCTCATTCAGGACGACTTGAAGCAACTCGGCATGCGCGTGCAAGTTGTGCCGCTCGAGTTTCGCTCTCTGCTCGATCGCCTCACGCAGACGAAAGACTATGACGCTTGCGTGATGGGAATCGCGAGTTTGGATGCCGACCCGAATACCGACATCAATGTGTGGCTATCGAGCGGCGGAACGCATCTGTGGAACCCCTCGCAAGCGCACCCCGCAACTCCGTGGGAAGCGGAAATCGATCGGTTGATCGAAGAACAGATGTCCGCGCGTACCTTCGAACAGCGGAAGATACTCTATGACCGCGCGCAGGAGGTTCTCGCCGAGAATCAGCCCATGATTTTCCTGGCAAGCCCGAACATTCTTGCCGGCGCCAAGAACTCCATCGGCAATTTCCATCCCGCCGTTCTGGAACCCTACGTACTCTGGAACGTGGAGCAGCTCTATCTCAAGAATGGGACGGAGAATGCTACTCGATGAGCCCCGCGTTGACCAAGGCCGGGAAGAAGCCGCCGGCCACGTGGAACGACACGCGGCTTGTCAAAGCTTGTCTTTCCGGAGATGAAGCGGCCTGGTCGGTGCTCATCGATAAGTACAAGGCACTTATTTTCTCGATCCCCGTGAAATACGGTCTGTCGCGGCAGGAAGCCGCGGACGTTTTTCAGGCGACCTGCACGGAGCTTCTCGTGCGCCTGCCCGAATTACGCGAACCACGTGCGCTGCCCAAGTGGCTGATGCAGGTAGCACACCACGAGAGTTACCGCTGGAAGCGGCAAAGCCAGCGAGTGGTGAGCCGCGATGGGGAGACCGATTTTCCTGAGCCGGCAACGCCCGCAATCGCAGAAAGTCTCGTTCAGCAGACGCAGGAGGAGCAAATGTTGCGAGAAGCCATGGCGACGCTGACGCCACAATGCCGCCGGCTGGTGGAGTTGTTGTTCTTTGAAACTCCATCGCGGCCTTATACGGAAGTCGCAGCCGAACTTGGCCTCGCCGTGGGCTCCATCGGATTTACACGCCAAAAATGCCTTGAGCGGCTGCGCGGGCAACTCCAGGAACTAGGTTTTGTCTGATGCCCGCAGCTCTCAAGAAAAATTCAACGGACACGCTGATCGCCGAGTTGGGGCAATTATCGAGCGAACCGGCCCGCCGCAAGTTCCTTGCACAACATAAGACCTTGGTTCGCCAGGAAATTGTCGAGCAGCTTGCGCAACTGGTCGTCCAGAAAGTCCGCGTAAGCAGGCAGGAAGCGTTTCACTTGGCTGAGGCAGCCGTGCTCATCGCGAAACGCCTGCATCGCAAAGAACCCTTGGCGCTTGGCTTGCGAGCAAAGGCAAACGCTTTGTATTCCTCCGGGGATAATCGCGCCGCCATCGAGCATCATCAGCAGTCTTTCCGGCTTTACGAGTCGTTGGGCAATTGGAACGAAGCCGCGCGGACTTTGAGCAGTTCCATCCAGCCCATGATCCTGGCGGGTGAGTACGACCAGGCGTTTCAGGCCGCGGAACGCGCCCGGGAGATATTTTCGCGTCTGAACGACCCTTGGCGCTTGGCCCGTCTGGAAATCAACGTCGGCAACATCTATCACCGCCAAGATCGATTCGAAGAATCGATCGCACACTACGAGCGCGCCTATGCTGGACTGGTGCCATACAAAGACGCAGAAGGGATCGCCGTGGTCCTCAGCAATATGGCCGTTTGCCTGATTAGCCTCAATGATTTCCCGCGCGCCCTGGCGACCTATCGGGGCGCTCGTTCCTTCTGCCAGCAGAATAATATGCCCCTTCTCGTGGCGCAGGCGGATTACAACATTGCGTATCTCTATTATCTGCGCGGCGAGTACAGCCGTGCCATCGAGGCGCTCTATGCTGCGCGGCGCGCCTGCGAAGCCACCGGCGACGCCTATCACTTCGCATTGTGCCATTTGGACCTTTCCGACATTTATCTCGAACTGAACCTGAGCGAAGAAGCCCGGGAAATGGCCCATGAAGGATTCCTCCGATTCGAAAAGCTCGGGATGGGCTACGAGGCCGCGAAAACACTCGCAAACGAAGCGACGGCCTATGGCCAGCAGGGAAAGACGGTTCAGGCTCTGGAGCGCTTCACAAAAGCGCGAGAAATGTTTGGGCGGGAAAAAAATCTCGTTTGGCCCTGGCTCATCGACTTATACCAGGGCTTGTTGCTCTTTCATGAAGGCCGCTACTTTGAAGCGCGGCGGCTCTGCGCTGCGGCCGCCGCCTTTTTCGATCAATCCGCCCTCCCCGGGAAAGCGGTGCTTGCGCACCTGTTGCTGGCGCGCATCGCTCTGCAAGTTGGAGATTCTGCCGAAGCAAAGAAGGAGACAGACGAATCCCTCGCGCGGTTGAAATGCCTTCAGACGCCAGTGCTTGCTTATCAAGCGCGATTACTTGAAGGGCAGATCGCGCAAGCCCGCAACGACCGCCATGCGGCACACCAAGCCTACTTGGAAGCCAGGATAGCGTTGGAAGCTTTGCGCAGCAGATTGCAAGGCGAAGAGCTGAAAATCTCTTTTGTCAAAAACAGAATGCAGGTCTACGAAGCGCTCGTGGATTTATATATTGCCGGAGACGGAACAGACACCTCCGCCGAAGAAGCGTTTGCCTGCATGGAAGCTGCGAAATCGCGCAGCATGATTGAATTGATATTTCAAAGCGGGCAGAGTCTTCCGCTGGGAGACGCGGGGCAGAGCGACCTTGTCCGCAGAATCAGGGACCTGCGCGAAGAACTCAATTGGTACTACCACCGCATTGAGCTTGAACAACTGCGTCCCGAAGAGAAATCCCACCAAAGGCTCGAAACCCTCCAGGAAAAAGCGCAATCACACGAGAAAGAGCTGTTGCGGACGCTGCGCGAGCTCCCGGCGCACGAGCGGGAAAACGCCACGCTGGAAGCCCCCGCGGATTTTTCCCTCGCAAAGCTGCAGGCCCATGTTCCGCTGGACGCAACGCTTGTTGAATACTTCGTGGCTGGCGATCGCCTCGTAGCCGCCGTCATCACCCGCGAGAAAATCCAGATTCAGCCCGTGACCGTGCTCTCCCGAGCCGCTCATTTTCTGCAATTGCTGCGCTTTCAACTCTCCAAGTTCCGCATGGGCAGCGAATATGTCCGCCGATTTGAAGAACCGCTCTTGCGTGCCACGCACAGTCATCTGGAATCTCTCTATGGCGAGCTCATCGCGCCGCTGCGCCCATTTTTCCAAGGGAAGCATCTCATTGTCGTGCCGCATGGCCCTCTTCATTTCTTGCCATTCCACGCTCTGCGAAATGGGGAAGAGTATCTCTGCGATGCGTTCACGGTTTCCTACGCTCCCAGTGCCACGGTTTTCTCCTGGTGCCAGGAGAAACCGGCGAGCGAAAGCACGCGCTCCCTCGTTTTTGGAATCCCCGACGAGCGAGCGCCTCAAATCCTCCAGGAAGCCCATTCCGTGGCAGCGCTCCTTCCGCAGTCGTCGCTCCACCTGGGAGACCAGGCAACCTCCTCCGTGCTCCGCAAAAAAGGTCCGCGGAGCGGCCTTCTGCATCTGGCTACGCACGGCATCTATCGTCAAGACAACCCGATGTTTTCCGGCATTCGGCTGGGCGATGGGTACCTAAATCTATATGACCTTTACCAGATGCGGTTGGACGCCAGGCTGGTGACTCTCAGCGGCTGCGCCACGGGAATGAATTTCGTTGCGGCAGGTGATGAATTGCTTGGTCTTCAGCGAGGTTTATTCTGTGCCGGGGCCACGACTTTGTTGCTTTCTTTGTGGGACGTGCACGATCAAAGCACCGCGCGCTTGATGCAACACTTTTATCGAGACTACATGCGAACCGGCGGCATGGCTAGCGCGCTCCAACACGCGATGCAGGAGCTTCGGCGCCAAAATCCCCACCCTTACTTCTGGGCGCCCTTCCTGGTCGGTAAACTTACTGATTCTGCAAGACTTAGCTAATTCCTTGAATTCCTATATTTCTTGGGACTCTACCTCCCCTTATGACACGAGGGTGATAAATCGTCCCACTTACCGGGGAGTGCTTGGGGCGCGGAAAGGAAGCTGGGGGAAGAAATGAAACACTTTACGACGGAGAATTGGATCGATTTCGTGAATCAGGCTGTTGGCGCCAACGAGCAAGAGTTGATGGAGCGACACCTGAGTCAGGGATGTAAACGCTGTAACAAAACGGTTTCGTTGTGGCAGAGAGTTCGGCAATCGGCGGCTTCGGAAGCGAATTACCAGCCTCCTGAGGACGCCGTAAGAATCGCCAAGTCAACTTATGTAGGAGCCGGGTTGGCGGGTCAAAGAAAGGGAGCGGGCAGCCGCATCAAAGTTCTCTTCGACAGTTTTCTGCAGCCGGTTTTCGAAGGAGCTCGATCGGCAGGTGCTGGCACGAGACAGATGCTCTATCGAGCGGACCCATTTCAGATCGACGTTCAGGTGGAGGCCAGGCCTGGCGGTAACCGCATCGTGGTCACCGGCCAGCTCCTGAACGTGAGCAGTTCTGGAATCATCAGCCAGGGCGCCCGCATCGTTCTCTCCAACATGCGGGGACAGGTCGTGCATGCCACCACCAATCAGTTTGGCGAGTTTAGTTCAGAGATTGAGAACAGCGGAGACCTGCAGATGACGTTCGCAAGCCCTGGCAGCCAGCCAATCGTGATTTCGCTCCAGGAAGCGCTCAGTAATCTGTCCGGAGAAGAGCGATGAACGGAAATCATTTCATGCAGCTGCCGCACATCGCCGCTTTGGTACGGAAGTACCAAGTCCGCTGGCAAGTTTGTTTAGACAGGAAGACACGCTCGTACTATTGGCTCGAAAAGTCTGTCCAATGAAACTAAGTGGGCAAGCTCTCGCGCCAAGAAACGAGTGATTCATTGCAGGAGAACCCCTAGGGGTCACAACTATGAAACGCATCACCATCATTGTCGCGATGATCGTCCTCATGCTCGGTGCTGCAAAACCCGCTGCAGCGCAAAACCGCTACATCGTCCA
>WNFJ01086056.1_pt3 | contig 10885 bp, 7 predicted proteins | sample 5400461 | NCBI WGS metagenome assembly WNFJ01 (sample SAMN13153349, study PRJNA577476) | soil metagenome | isolation source: 115 cm saprolite on Douglas fir-dominated hillslope | place: USA:California | collected 2013-09-17 | reverse complement strand
CGGCTTCGTCCCTGAATCATCCGAACATTTGCGCGATTTACGAAGTCGGCGAAGAGTCCGGAGAAGTGTTCATCGTCATGGAATATGTCGAGGGCAAGTCGCTGTCGAAGCTGATTTGCCCGGGGGGGCTCCCTGTCGAAACGATTATTCGCTACGGACAGCAAATCGCTTCCGCACTTGAACATGCACATGATCGTGGCGTGATACACCGCGATCTGAAACCGCTGAATGTGATCGCGACGCCGGAAGGCGACGCAAAGATTCTGGACTTCGGCTTGGCGCGAAGGGGTGATCCGGCGGATTTTGACAATCAAACGCTGGAGACAGTTTCGGCCCAAGCAAGCGCAGGCTTGGCAGGAACGATGCCGTACATGGCTCCGGAGCAATTTGAGGGAGGAGGGGCTTCACCCCGCACGGACATATGGTCGCTCGGAGTCGTGCTCTATGAGATGGCCTGCGGCACGCGCCCATTCCACGGGGAGAATCTGTACCAGCTTTGCAAAGCGATCCTGCGGAACGCGCCTCCGGTACTTCCGCCGCATTTGCCTCCCGGGCTTGCCAGGGTGATTTACCGTTGTCTCGAGAAGGAACCGGGCAGGCGTTATCAGCGCGCAGGTGAAGTGCGCGCCGCGCTGGAGGCTTTGACTCCATCCAACCAAATAGGTGCTGCCGCGCCTCGAATCACATCCCCACGCGCTCTGCGCGCCATACTTGCTGCCGCGGCAGTGGTTCTGCTGACTGTCGCGGGCATCTTTGCGTTTCGCGGCGGGAAGCTCAGGGAGCACGGGGGATCCGCGTCCATGCCCTCACAGGTGCTGCTCGGAGTGCTCCCTCCCGCGAGCAGCGGCAATACAGCTCAGTCCGCGTTTGAGAGTGGCCTGGCAGAAACGCTGAGCTCGCGCCTCGGCGAGCTGAGCACCCGTCACCAGATCGCGGTAATTCCGATGAGCGAAATGCGCGAGAAACATGCCACAACGATCGATGCGGCGCGTCAGCAATTCGGCGTAAACCTGGTGCTGGTTTTGAGCGTCCAGCGCGCGGCAGACCAGGCGCGTGTGAATTACGGCCTCGTGGACGCGCGTTCGCGGCAGCAAGTGCACAGCGGCACGATCACCGCCGCGGCCGGCGACCCGTTTGCTCTGCAAGATCAGGTCTCGGAGCGCATTGTGGAGACCCTCAAGCTGGAGTTGGAGCCGCAGGAGAGGAAGGCGCTTGCCGCACATGGCACGACCGAACCCGCGGCATACGACTTTTATTTGCAGGGCCGCGGCTACCTGCAAAACTTCGACAAAGCTGAGAACCTCGAAAATGCGGTCGCGGTGTTCCGTCGCGCGCTCGAGAAAGACCCGGATTTTTCCGTCGCGCATGCCGGGCTGGGCGAAGCATATTGGCTCAAATACCAACTTACTCACGATGAGCAGCTCGTCAAGGAGGCGGCGGATTCGTGCACCCAGGCGGCGAAGGCCGATGCTTCGCTGGCCGTGGCGCACACATGTCTCGGATTTGTTTACAACGGTACGGGAAAGTATGAAGAGGCGGCCACTGAATTCGAGAAAGCCTCGGTGCTGGATCCGACGCTCGATGACGCGGCCGCGGGCTGTGCCCGCGCGTATGTGAACTTGAAACGCCTGGACGATGCGGAGAAAGCCTACCGCAAGGCGATCGCGCTGCGGCCCAACTACGGGGCGAATTACAACCGCCTCGGCATCTTCTACCTCATGCACGGCCGCTTGGCTGAAGCAGCCCAGATGTCCTCACAGGTAATCTCCCTCGTTCCGGACAGTTTCATGGGCTACAACAACCTCGGGCTCGCGCGGCTGCAACAGGCACGTTACGCCGAAGCCGTCCCGTTGCTCGAGCGCTCGCTTGAGATCCGCAAGACTTCCGACGCAACATCCAACCTCGGCACGGCTTATTTTGCCCTGCACCGCTACGCCGACGCTGCACGCGCTTACGAGCAGGCCACCACCCTGAACGAAAAAAACTTCATCGTATGGGGCAACCTGGGCGATGCCTATTACTGGACGCCGGGTCGCCGAGGGGAAGCTCCATCGGCCTACCGCAAGGCGATCACGATTGCCGAGGAAGCTCTCCGCGTGAATAAGCTCGACGCGGATACGCACATCAGCGTGGCGCTCTATCACGCCATGCTCGGCGAGCGCGATTCAGCCTTCAGCTCCCTTCGGCGCGCGATGGCCGCGGCGCCGAATCGGCCGGATTTCCTGCTGGATTCCGCAATCATCCACGAGCAGTTCGGCGAACACGAGCGCGCACTAGAGGCCCTCGAGAAGGCGGTCACCGCAGGAGTTCCTCCCGTAGCCGTGCGCGATACCCCAAATTTCGAAGGGCTCAAGTCCAATCCCAGGTACGTTTCCCTCGTCTCTCGCACGCATTCCAATTGAAGGAGATTATCGCTATGCCCAATCCGAAAGGCGTGTTTTGGTTCGCGGCCATCGTCTTATTGGTGGCCGCGCTCCTGTTCATACTCGCTCGCAACCGGCTAATGTCAAACGGAGGCCTGCCCGCAGCGTCCAACAACCTGAAATACGTCCAATGCAACAAAAGGCAGTCCAACTATCCTGGCTTTACGGAGATTGCCGTGAATTCCGTAGCCGCCATCGACAAGGTGGACGAAGTCGTCTTTGTCTGCGCAGGGGAAAACCTGCACTGGAAAACAAAGGCTGGAGACGCGGGCGTGCAATCCTTCGCCATTGACATTCTTGATCCGTCCTCACCCTTTCAGAGCGGTCACTTGAAGGTCATGTCGAATGCTCAAGGGCAAACGGACGACGAAGTTGTTACAGGCCCTCCCGCGGGTCAGCGCACGAAGGCTTACAAGTACAAAATCGTCGTCACAAAGTCCGATAACACCACGATTGAGCTCGACCCGCAAATTATTCCGATGGGCGGCTGAGGCTAAACGCGCGGCGAAGCGCGGCGACCAGCTCGGACACGTCCGAGGCATCTTGAAAAAGGCGAATAGCCGCGATTCCCGACGCGCCTGTGGCAAGACATTCGGAGGCGTTCGCCAACGTAATCCCTCCGATGGCGAGCACGGGGATGGAAACGGCGCGGCAGACTGTGGCGAGCCGCTCGAGCCCCTGTGGCGCGCCGAATGCCGATTTCGATGGCGTGGCGAAGATGGGGCCAAAAAAAAGATAATCTGCGCCGCCGCCCGCGGCTGATATCACAGCTTCCAGAGAGTGGCAGGAAACGCCAATCAGGAAATCCAAGCTTTGAGCTTGCGTGTTCGCAAGCCGCTTTGCTTCCGGCAGCGGAAGACTGTTCTCGCCGAGATGCACACCGCCGGCGTGCTCCGCCAGCGCGACGTCCTGGCGATCATTCACCAGAATGCGTGTTGGAACGGCATTGCATGGCGGCGAACCTGCGGCCCGTTGCAAAGCCTTGCGCGTGAGCAAACCGCAGTCTTTTCCAGAAAGATCCTTCTCCCGAATCTGAATCCAACCGACACCCGCGGCAGAGGCGGCTCCGATCTTCAACAAGAGGATTTCCTGGGCCTCGCGAGATTCGGTAGCGGAGAGGCTGTGCCGGTCCGTCACATAGCAGAGCAGCGGCTCCCGATCCGATCTACTGGGGCGGGACACGTTCAGGCCCCGGGCGCGAACCGATCCAGCCGATTGCCAGAAGAATATCCAAAACCCCGACGCCGCTCACCGCGCCACGAAACGACGGATGAAGCACGAAGCGCATGAGCGAAGGATAGTGACTGAGAAAATAGTTTTGCTCCCAATAGCCGGACCACGGCAGATAGAGGAGCATTGCGCCCATCTCGAACGCAAGAACGACCAGCAGCGCGCGATAAACCCGGTTCATGGATGAGCGGAATCCCGTCCTGTCAGGAATGGTTCAAGATCAACGGATGGGCTTCTGAAGGGCTGCGATGCGTTCGGCCACGTCACGGTAGTCGATGTTCATCGCGTAGACCTGGGAAAAACTCTTCAACGCCGCTCCAGGCTCGCCCGCCGATTCCTGAGCTACACCCAAATCATACCGCAAGGCGAGCGTGCTTTCCGGATCATTACCGGGGGTCAGCAAGGCGCGCTCATACCAGATAGCCGCAATGGACGGCTGGCCCTTTTCCATGAAGGCCAGACCGAGGAGTGTGCAGCACTGCATTGTGTAGCGGAAGGGACGCCCGCCATCGCTGGCTTTGGCGACTTTCTGGAACTCGCTGATAGCCTCCTCCAGGAGCCCCATTTCGCGAAACGCGATACCCAGGTTATAGTGCGTTTCGAGATCCTCGTCCTCCGCGCCCATCTCACCCAGTTCGGCGCGAAACTCGTCGAACACTTCCTTGAGCGGGCCGGACTCACCAGACTGCGCGGGCGATGCCTGCGGCTTCGCGACGTGCGCTGGCTGGGCGTTAGGCATGGTTCCCGAAAATCCTGGTGCAAGCCCGCCAATGCCGAGCTGATCGATTTCGTTGGCAAGATCCGCCAGGAATTGATCAGAAGCAAAACCGCTGCCCGCAGGTGGCGCAGGCGCGGCGTTTTTCGCGACGCGCTCCGGCTTGGTTGGGACAATCGGCGTCTCTGGCGGCCTCTGGTCGTACGCCGGGACGAGAGGTTCCGCCTCCAGCACGAGCTCATACTCCTGTTCCAATTCAAATTCGGGCTCGCTCGTCTGGGGAGGTTTCTGCGTGGTCTTAGCCGCCAGTGGTGCTTTAGGCTTTGCCGCTGCAGGTGTCTTTGCCGATTTTTCGGCGATGGGTTCCGGCTTGAGCGGAATTGCGGGAGCGTCGCGGGCGACATCGAACGCGGCCACCGCCGGTACACCGTCCGGCGGAATGATCAGGGGTACCTGGCCAATCTCAAACTCTTCCACGGCCGCCGGCTCCTGGTGACGCGTGGTTCTGGAGGGGGGCTTGGCTTGTACTGGGGCGGGAGCCTCAACCTTCGCTTGGCCGTGGCGCGACTCTTCGAGAAGGGTTGCCCATTCGTCGGACAAGTCGACTTCCTCCTGCACCTCCGCCTGCACGGGGGCCGCTGGAGTGGGCACCGGAGGGGGACCAGCTACTTCCGGTGCGGGTTCCGCGGCGATTTCGGGTATCGAAACATCCGCCGGCTCTGGTTCGGCGGCTTCTTGGGCCGCAGGTTTTGCCGCTGGAACCACACTCGCCAATTCCTCGTCGGTCAAACCAGCGGCACGCTGGAAGCGGCGGCGCAATTCCCCAAATCGTTCAGAGCTGCGCTTGTCGCCCGTTTCACTATGGATCCGCTCCAGGAGCGCTGCGAGTTCGGCGGTGCGCCGATCGTCGCCGGCACCAAGTACAAAGTCGAGCAGCTTCTCGAGCGTCGGCGTGTGGCGCGGCGCGCGGCGCAGGATGGCCTCGAGCAACCCAATGGCTTTCTGCGTGAGGCCGTAGCTGGCGAAGAGGTCCACGTCGGTGAGCGACTGCGCAATGAATTTTTGCGTCTCGTCGTCAAGCGCGGGCTCGCCGGACGTAACTGCAGGCTTGGCCGGTATTTCGTGAGCGGATTCCTCCTCCTCGACAGGCAGCTTGGGAGCGGGAGGTTTCGGAATATCTACCTGCAAGTGCTCCTCGGGAAGCTCCTCCTCTACTCCCGGCGCCAGCAGCCCCATCTTGCGGAGTACGCCATTGAGTTTGCGCTTGGCCGAATCACTTTCAGGCTCACGGTCGAGGAGCTGTTCGAAGGTTTTCTTCGCTCGTTCCCATTGGTGATCGGCAGCCAGGGCGTCGCCCAGATGCGCCAGCGCATCCGGCAAACGGAAGGAATCGCTGGTGCGGCCGTACAGTTCCACGAGCCATTCGAGCGGCTCGATGCTGCCAGGCATGCCGGCCGCAAGTTCGTTGAGCAGTTTCCCGACAACCTCGTGCTCCCCGGCATCGATCATGGGCAGCCGCGACTTCTCCAGGATTTCCATGGCTTTTTCGCCATTCCCGGACTGCAGCAGCGATTCGACAACTTTTTGCATCGGGCCAAAATTTTTCTCGTCGGCTTCAAATACGCGATGCGCAAGCGCCGAGGCCTCGTCCCAGTCGGAATTCTTGAGATAAAGATCGAGGAGGAGTTCGGTCTGCTCGCCGCCCTTTTCGAGATCGGCCGCCTGTTCCAGGAGCTGCGCAGCCTTGGCGAGATTGCCCTGTAACGAATAGGACCGCGCTTTGACGATGACTGCGGCCAGATTGTTGGGCTCGAGCTTGATCGCCTTGTCCGCAAGCTTTTCGCCTTCTCCGTGGTCACCGCGTGCCAGGGCACGCTGTGATGCGGAGACGTAAGCCTCGATGGCGTCGCGGGTCTGGCCCATGGCCTGGTACAAATCGGCCAGGCGGATTTGAATGCGAAGATTATCGGGTTCCGCCTGCAGAAGTTTTTTCAAGAGGCCAACGGCTTCCGGCTGGCGATTGTTCTTCAGGTGAATTTCCGCCAGTTGGAGGAAAAGTGGCCGGGCCTCGCTCATTACCCCCTGTTGAACGTAGAGGTCGGCAAGCTTTTCGAGGGGGCGAATTTCCTCGGGAGCGAGCTTGGCGATGCGCTTGTAGACCGCTATCGCTTTTGTCAGGAATCCATCGCCCACGAATATCTGGGCAAGGCGTTCGAAGTAGTCGATGGCCTGAAACGTCTCGCCTTGGCGGATATACAGCTCGCCGATGGTCATCAGCGTGACCTGGTCGCGAGGCTCGTACTTCAGAATATTCTGGTATTCGGCAATGGCCTGGGCTACTTTACCCTGGTTCAGCAGCTTTTGTGCGGCTTCGACGTTCTTGCTCTTGTTATAGGCCATGCGCGAACAGGGACCAATCTCCCCATGGAGTTTTCCCCACAGGTTCTCCTCAAATTGCTGCGGTAGCGGAACGGCTCAGAACGCTACTGGAGTTACGCTAACAGGCGGGAAAAAGACAAGTCAACGTACGCAGAACCGCTTGTGAGCAGGCAGTTATCCCCTCCCCATACAGGACGTGCGCTGGCGAAAACGAGGCGAATGGTCGGGGAACTCTTTTCTTATCGCACTCCTCTGATTGTAGGCCAGCAGCGCGCTGATCGTGCGGGTGAAAGTGATACCATCCCGGAATAGTCCATATCACTGATAGGAGAGAATGCCCCATGCAGCCATTCGCATCTCGTCGTATTTTTCTCGCAGCCCTGGGTGGAGCAGCCGCATCCTCGCTCCTTTGCCGCCCCGGCTCCGGTGCCTCACCTTTACCGGCAACGGGCAGCCGCTTCAAGCTTTCGGTCATCACCGATGAGATCAGCCAGGATCTCGGTCACGCCCTTGGAATAGTCTCCAAAGAGTTCGGCTTGGGTTACGTCGAGCTGCGAACCCTGTGGAACAAGAACGTCATTAACCTCGATGACAAGGAAATCGCTGAAGTTCGGCGGCTCCTCGAAAAGTTTAGTCTTCAGGTAACCGACATTGCCAGCCCGCTCTTCAAAACGGACTGGCCGGGACCACCCACTTCGAAATATAGCCCCAAGACGCCTCAATTCGGCGCGGATTACACTTTCGCGCAGCAAGAAGAGGTGCTGGAGCGCTCGATCGCGATCGCCAAGTCGCTGGGCACGGACCGCGTCCGCTGCTTTGATTTCTGGAGGTTGGACGATCAGAAGCCCTTCCGCGATTCGATGGACGGCAAACTTCGCGATACCGCTGCTCAAGTTGCCGCGAAGAACATCACTCTTCTTCTCGAAAACGAATTTGCCTGCAACACCGCGACCGGAGCCGAAGCCGCGCGCACATTGCAAGCCGTTCCGTCGCCGAACTTCAAATTGAACTGGGATCCCGGAAATGCGGCCTATCGCGGCGAGATCGCTTTTCCGAATGGGTTCGAAAAAATTCCCAAGGAACGCATCGGGCACATGCATTGCAAAGATGTGGTGCGCAAAGCCGACGGCACATACGAATGGGCGGCGATGGGCCGGGGCATCATCGATTACGTCAGCCAGTTCCGCGCGCTGGTGCAGGCCGGATACTCTGGAACCATGAGCCTCGAAACGCACTGGAAAGGCGCGGGCTCCGCTGAAGAATCTTCGCGCCAAAGCATGGCAGGAATGAAGGATCTACTGAACAAGGCGCACGCTCTTTGAGTACGGCACTGTGGCTCGAATAGATTACCGCCCCAGAAACTTCCCCGGGAAAAAAATACGGCTAAATCTCAAGAGGAAGTGAAGTTTGCGTCGCGCCAGCGGCCCAACAGGCGGATTCTCGCACGGGGGCGAAGGAATGACGGTGAAGCGGGGAGGGGCCATGTTGCCGCAATGCTTCGAGATGGTCGGGCGTGCCGTAGCCTTTGTGGCGGGCCAGGCCGTATTGCGGATATATCACGTCCCACTCCTCCATGCGCGTGTCCCGATGCGTTTTCGCGAGGATCGAGGCAGCTGCGATGGAGATGCTGCGCGCATCGCCCTTAATCAATGATTTCTGCTCGATCAAGACGTCGAGCTGCATCGCGTCGATGAGTAGGTAATCGGGCGGAATCGCCAGTTGCTGCAGAGCGGCGGTCATCGCCTGGCGCGACGCCTGGTAAATGTTCCACGCATCGATGCGCTGAGCGTCCACTTCGGCGACGGCCCACGCGAGAGCGTGTTCGCGGATGCGCGGCGCGAGCTCCGCCCGGCGTTCGCAAGTGAGTTTTTTCGAATCGTCCAGGCCCACAATGCGACGCTTGGGATTGAGAATCACGGCGGCGGCAACGACTGGACCAAACAGCGCGCCGCGTCCGGCCTCATCAATGCCGGCGATGCGCATCCAGCCCAGTTTGCGCGCCGCTCGCTCGAAACGGGAAGAGCAGAGTCGGCTCATTGGTCAGGTGTGACCCCGATGCGGCATCGGGGCAACTCTTGGCGATTCTAGCATGACGATGCGCCGCGTTCTCCCGGTGGTTTTCTTGACTGTGCTGCTGCCTGCATGACAGGATACCGCGTAACTTGCATAAGACTCTCGGCAAAACCAGCGATCCGACTTCTCCTTAAGGGGCGTGCCTGATGAAAGAGCGACCGTACCGCAAGAATCGCAGCGGGCTTGAACCTTCTCGGATTTTGATGGACATCGCCTTGCGCGGGGCGCTGATTGCGGCTCTCGCGATAGAGCTGGGACTCTTTGGCGGCAATTCTCTTTCCGCGCAAACGCGCCGCATCGAATTGAACGACTTCGCGAAAATCACTTCCGTTTCCGACCCGCAGATTTCACCCGACGGGAAGACCATCGTTTTCGTTGTCTCTCGGCCGAATCTTGGCCAGGACCGCAGCGATCGCGAACTCGTCCTGATTGATGTCGCCACGGGAGCGCAGCATACCCTGACTTACGAACGCAAAGGTGTTGGCTCGCCGCGCTGGTCACCGAGCGGCGACCGCTTGGCGTTTGTCGCGGCGGACGGAGCCGGCAAAGACGCAAAGCCACAGGTTTTCATTCTCCCCATGACCGGCGGCGAGGCCCGGAAGATTACCGACACGCCGAACGGCATTGAGCAGTTTGCCTGGAGGCCCAACGGGAAAGAGATCGCCTACGTCACTTCCGACGAGCCGGAGAACAAAAAGGAGATCGAAAAACATCACGATGCCTTCGAGGTGGGTGACAACGATTTCCTTGCGACCGAGGCGGAACAGCCTTCTCACCTTTGGATTCTTCCGGCAGAGGGCGGAAAAGCAAAGCGGCTGACCTCCGGCACTTGGAGCCTTCCCAAGAGCGCGCCGCCCAGCCCGCCGGCATCTCCCATCTCTTGGTCTCCCGACGGCAAGTGGCTGCTCTTCACCAGGCAGGAGCACCCGCAGCAGGGCGACGCCGACATGACGGCACTGCAAGTCCTCAACGTTGAAACCGGCGATACCCGCAAGCTGACTAAACACGAAAAGTTCGAAAGCTTCGGTCAATTTTCTCCTGATGGTTCCCGCGTGGCTTACTGGTATCCGCGCGACGGCGATCCAAACAACGAGAATGAGATTTTTGTGACCCAAACGACGGGCGGCGACGGCTCGGACGCCACGCGATCCATGGACCGCGACCTTCTGCGCGTGCTCTGGATGCCCGACGGCAATTCGCTCCTGGTCGGCGGCCACGACGGTACGCTAACTTCACTTTGGCTTCAGCCTCTTGCTGGCGCCGCCAAGAAACTATCGCTTGGTGATATCAGTCCATCGTGGCTCTTCTGGGTCGATGCCTTTGTCGGCCGCAAGGGCGAGATCGCCTTCACCGGCAGTACGCCAGCGCAACCTGCGGAGCTGTATTACATGACTTCTTCCAGCGACACGCCGAAACGTCTGACCGATTTCAATCACGAGATCGCCTCGCTCGCACTTGGCAAAGCCGAAAAATTCGCGTGGAAAGGGCCAGACGGCTTCCAGGAAGACGGCGTGCTCTTCTATCCGCCCGATTTCCAGAAGGACCGCAAATATCCGCTGGTCCTGATTATTCATGGCGGGCCTACCGCTTCTACCACCACGCAGTTCAATTTTCTTTCGCAGCTCATGGCCACGCACGGGTACCTAGTGTTCTCGCCAAATTACCGTGGCAGCGACAATCTGGGGAACGCCTACCAGCGCGCCATCTGGAACGATGCGGGTGACGGTCCGGGGCGCGACGTCATCGCTGGCATCGATGCGCTCAAGAAACTGGGCTTTGTCGACGCGAACAAAATCGGCGTAACGGGATGGTCCTACGGCGGCTACATGACGTCCTGGCTCATCGGCCACTATCAAATCTGGAAGGCGGCGATGGCCGGCGCCCCCGTGACGGACGAATATGACGAATACAACCTCTCAGACGGCAATGTGTCCGACCGCTATGGCTTCAAAGGCTCGCCTTATGTGGGAGACAACCTCAAGGACTATCGCGCGCAGTCGCCCATCACCTACGCCGCGCAAATGAAGACGCCCACGCTCATCATGCACGATACCGGCGACGCCCG
>WNFJ01055156.1_pt3 | contig 10885 bp, 9 predicted proteins | sample 5400461 | NCBI WGS metagenome assembly WNFJ01 (sample SAMN13153349, study PRJNA577476) | soil metagenome | isolation source: 115 cm saprolite on Douglas fir-dominated hillslope | place: USA:California | collected 2013-09-17 | reverse complement strand
GCTCGCCCAGAAACTCTCCATCGATAAAGGAGAAATCCAACGCGCATATTTTGAATTGGAACGGACCGGCCTTGTGATAAAGGAAACTGGCAAAGACTTTCTCGGCAAGCCGAAGGTGACCTACCGCGTGGCTTGATGGACGCCCAAGTTGGAGAGCCCCTCAACATTCAATTCCAAATTCTCAACTTAAATAATCGGCTTGAGTGCTCCTATGACGAAACCGACTTACACGTGATATTCTTTTTTGCTGTGATATTCTTTTTTGCTGCCGTTGTAACCAAGTGTTCGACAGTTACAAAGTGCGAAAGTGGCGGAATTGGCAGACGCGCCAGACTTAGGATCTGGTACCGAAAGGTGTGGGGGTTCGAGTCCCCCCTTTCGCACCAAAAGATTGTACTTTTGAACTTGGTGCCTTGTTCTTTGTCGCTCATTGTCACGTATAAACCTGGCTGCCAAATGCAACTCAGCGAAATCAAAGTACAAAGCTCAAAGCACTAAGATCAAAACGAACAAGTAGGAATGATGAAAAGTGAACTAATAGATGTCTCTCCCACGCGCAAAGAGATCAAAATAGAGATTGAGCCTCAACAGGTGCGCGACACTTACGACCGCATTAGCGAGCGTTATGCCAAAAATGCCAATGTACCTGGCTTTCGTCGCGGCCATGCTCCCCGATCGGTGGTTCGCACTCGGTTCAAAGGCGAGATAAGAAGCGAAGTCCTGCGCGAACTTGTGCCGGAGGCGATCAACGAAGCAATCGGTAAGCACTCGCTCGCCACCATCGGTGAACCTGATGTGCAACTGGACAATGCGGAAGCGTTGGAGCGTCTGGGTGAGGATCCGATTTCGGTTAAGGTCAACGTCGAAGTTCTGCCGGAAGTCAAACTCGAAAAGTATAAAGGTCTCGAAGCGGGGCGCCGCGTTCGTACGGTGTCGGATGAGGACGTGGATCAGATGATCGCGGGTCTGCGGGATGCTTCTGCTTCGCTTCAACCGGTGGAGGATCGCGGAGCAGAATCAGGCGATACAGTGACAGTCAATTTCTATGGCAAGTTTCTCGATCATCCTGATGAAGAAGACATCAAAGCGGAAGATGTCGACGTAGTGTTGGCAGGTGAAGGCGTGCAACAGGAGTTTACCGACAATCTGCTGGGCGTTAAGCCGGACGAAGAGAGAACCTTCGCCGTCGAGTACCCGGCGGATTTTTCTTCAAAGGGACTGGCGGGAAGGAAGGTTGAATATAAGGCGCAGGTCAGTGCGCTGCGCACGAAGGAACTGCCGGAGGTCGACGACGAATGGGCAAGGAGTTTGGGCGACCAATTTGATTCTGTGGCCACTCTTCGTGAAAAGATTCGCGAAGACCTGGATAAGCGTGCGGCTGCGGAGGCTGATCATCGAGTACGCAATGACGTAATGCGTAAGCTTCTCGAAACGCACAGGTTCGAAGTGCCGCAAACGTTAGTGGAACAGCAGACAAGTCATCGCCTCGAAAGTGTGGTTCGCGACATGATTGGACGCGGTATAGATCCACGCGGCACGGAGCTAAACTGGGAGGGCGCGCGAAACGACTTGAAGGAACAGGCGGAAGCAGACGTACGGGCCACTATGCTTCTCGAACAGATCGCGGAAGAAGAGAAGATCACAGTGTCAGACGAAGAGGTTGAAGCCGAGATCGATGCCATCGTAGCGACCTCGCGACAACCCAAAGAACAGGTGCGTGCTGCCTTGACAAAGGATGGGGGCGAACGTAGCATCGCGACCACCTTGCGCAATCGCAAAGCGCTTGATCTTCTAGTGGAAAACGCACTCGTAACAGAAGAAGAATGGAGCGAAGAAAAGGAGACAGCACCAGCGACAAAAGACGAATAGATCCTCATCTTCAAATTCTAACTGTGACTCGTAACGTGCCGCCTTATGAACTACGCAAATGCACTGATAGTGAATCCGGGTTTACTATCCCAACCTCCATCCCTCAGCCTTCTTCTTAATTCTAAATTTACCTGTTAGCGAGGATAGATAGTTATGGCTTTAGTCCCCATGGTCGTCGAGCAAACTTCTCGAGGCGAACGCGCTTTCGATATCTACTCACGACTGTTGAAAGACAACATCATTTTCCTGGGCACTCCGATCGACGATCAGATTGCCAATCTCATTGTGGCCCAGCTTCTGTTTCTGGAGGCCGAAGATCCTGAGAAGGACATCAACATCTACATCAATTCACCGGGCGGTTCGATCACCGCGGGGATGGCGATCTACGATACGATGCAATTCATTCGGCCTGACGTGACAACAATTTGTGTGGGTCAGTGCGCGTCAATGGGCGCGCTGCTGCTGGCTGCAGGAGCTAAAGGAAAGCGCTTTGCACTCCCAAATTCACGCATCCTCATTCATCAACCGACGGGCGGCTCGCAGGGGCAAGCTAGCGATATTCGCATTCAGGCAGAAGAGATCCTGCGCATGCGCGAGCTTACCTCCCAGATAATCGCCAAACATACCGGCCAGTCGTATGACACGGTCGAACGCGACGTCGAGCGCGACAAAATAATGTCTGCCATGCAGGCTAAGGAATATGGTTTAATAGATGAGGTCATCGCGCACCGGGAGTAGCGCGAACGGGGAGGCCTGGTCGATGATTGCTAAAATGAAGGCCCGAGGTTTTTGCTGTTCGTTTTGTGGCAAGGCTAAAGATGAAGTGGCAAACATCATGGCCGGCACCCCACAACGAATGCCTGGCGTTCCCAGACAAATGATCGGTAAGAGTGCGTTTATCTGCGATGAGTGCGTTCGCCGTTACTATCAGATGGTCGCTGGTGCTGAACTCTCCGCCACGCCAGTTGTTGTTCCCAAGAAGGATCTGATTCTGTAAGGAGCTCCCCGCATATACTATGGTGAGACGAACCGACGACACCCTGCGTTGTTCATTCTGCGGCAAGTCGCAGAATGAAGTTAAGAAGCTCATTGCCGGACCTACCGTCTACATCTGCAACGAGTGCATCGACATCTGCAATGAGATCATTACCGATGATCAACAGGCCGAATCGGTAGCGACCCGTCCCCCCTTGCCGAAGCCGGGTGAGATCAAAGGGTTTCTCGATGAGTATGTAATTGGCCAGTATGAAACCAAGAAGCGTCTTGCCGTGGCCGTCTACCAGCACTACAAACGAATTGAACTTGGTCGCCGTCGCGCCGACGTGGAGATTCAAAAGGCCAACATCCTGCTTATCGGTCCCACCGGTACTGGAAAGACACTGCTGGCTCAAACTCTGGCGCGCATGCTTAGCGTGCCGTTCACCATCGTCGATGCCACTACGCTTACAGAAGCAGGATACGTGGGTGAAGATGTTGAGAACATCATTCTCAAATTGCTGCAGGCTGCCAACGGCGATGTGGAACGTGCCCAGCAGGGAATCATCTACATCGATGAGGTCGACAAGATTTGCCGGAAAGATGAAAACCCCTCGATCACGCGCGATGTGTCGGGCGAGGGAGTACAGCAGGCGCTGCTTAAGATTCTGGAAGGAACCGTGGCCAACGTTCCGCCGCAGGGTGGTCGTAAACATCCACATCAGGAGTTTTTCCCAGTTGACACAACGAACATTCTCTTTCTTTGTGGCGGCGCGTTCGTGGGTCTCGAGAAAGTTATCGAACGACGCCTGCGCAACAAGTCACTGGGCTTTCATGCCGAGGTCAAATCCGGAAGACACCGTCATGCCGAAGCATTAGCTGCAGTACAACCTGAGGATCTAATTCGTTTTGGCCTGATTCCGGAGTTTGTTGGTCGCTTGCCCGTGTGTGGGGTGTTGCACGAATTGGATGAGGGAGCGCTGATTAAGATTCTTACTGAGCCCAAAAACGCCCTGGTCAAGCAGTATCAGAAGAAGTTCGATTTTGACAATGTGAAGTTGAAGTTCACTGAAGATGCCCTCAAGGCGGTTGCCCGACAGGCGGTCGAACGCAAGGTCGGCGCCCGGGGTTTAATGATGATTCTGGAAGAACTGCTGCTTGACGCAATGTATACCCTGCCTTCCCAGAAACGTGTCAAGGAATTCGTGATTACCAGTGAAATGGTCGAACGCCGGCGAGCGATTCCGGGAGAAAGCCTTACCGGGATTGACGGAGCGGCGGCCTAAAACCGCGAAAGGCGTGCGTCTCAGAATGCGAAAGTAGCGTAGCTGCGGAAAATGATTTACAATTAGGTGTCTTTTAAGGCGAGGCGGCATTTAGGCGGCTCGCCTTTGTTGCAAAAGCTGGAATAAAAACTTTTTTCGACCATGGAAGAATATTCAGATCGAACCCCCGCTGACGTCGCATGGTATCCGATGGTGCCTATTCGCGACGTTGTGATTTTCCCCTTTACAAAAGTCGCATTCAAAATAGGCCGCTCCGGCTCAGTGCGAGCCCTGGAAGAGGCCCTGGCCTCCGACCGAACTATTTTCCTGGCTACCCAGCACGATGCCACCGTCGACGAGCCTTCACCAGACCAGATTTATGGGGTCGGTACTCTTGGCCGTATCCTGCAGTCGCAAAAACAGGAGAACGGCCAGATCAAAGTGGTCGTCGAAGGCCGCGAGCGCGCGACCACTGTTCGCGTTGAAAATACTGATGGCGCCTTCACGGCACTCGTGCGACGGGCGCCTGTCGTTAGTGAGGAGGGCACACGTCTTGAGGCTCTAATTCAGAAAGTCGGCCAGCTCGTTGAGCAGCATCTGCGTTTGGCGCCAGACAGTCAGACTGACGCGTTGCAGACGGCCCTGCGCAACCAGGAACCTTCACATCTGGCAGATGCTCTCGCTTCCCAGTTAAGAGTTTCAGTTGAAGATAAACAGGGCTTACTCGAAATTTTTTCTACCCAGGCTCGACTGCAACGGCTGGTTGAGCTGCTGGAAACCGAAATCGAGAAGCGCCAGCTCGATCGCACAATTCAAACTCGTGTTAAGCGCCAGATGGAGAAAGCCCAAAAGGAGTATTACCTCAACGAACAGATCAAGGCGATCCATAAAGAGCTGGGCCGCAAAGACGAGAAGGCCGAACTCGAAGATTTGAAAAAGAAGATCGAAGAAGCGGGCATGACCGAGGAAGCCAAAGAGAAAGCGATGCAGGAGTTGCATCGCCTTGAAGCAATGCCTCCGATGTCCGCCGAAGGCACCGTCTCCCGCACTTATATCGATTGGCTGATTAGTGTTCCCTGGAAGCAAAAATCGAAAGAGATCAAGGATCTAATCAAAGCCGAAGAAGTGCTCAACGAAGACCATTTTAGTTTGGAGAAAATCAAAGAGCGCATTCTCGAATATCTTGCTGTGCGTCAACTGGTGAAGAATCCAAAAGGCTCAATCCTCTGCTTCGTGGGTCCTCCGGGAGTCGGTAAAACAAGTCTGGGTAAGTCAATAGCTCGCGCCACTGGTCGTAAGTTTGTCCGTCTGTCACTGGGAGGTGTGCGCGATGAAGCTGAGATTCGCGGCCATCGTCGCGCTTACATCGGAGCGCTTCCGGGACAGATTATCCAGATGATGAAAAAGGCTGGTACGGTAAATCCTGTGCTGCTGCTGGATGAGGTCGATAAGTTGGGAGCAGACTTCCGCGGCGATCCGAGCTCGGCGCTCCTCGAGGTGCTTGACCCGGAACAGAATCACACGTTTCAGGATCACTACCTCGACGTTGAGTATGATCTCTCCAGGGTTTTCTTTATCGCTACCGCGAACGTGCTCCACACTATTCCGCCGGCCTTGCAAGATCGTCTGGAGATTCTGCGTCTCTCCGGTTACACCGAACGGGAGAAACTCGAGATTGCCAAACGGCATCTGGTGCCGAAACAAGCTGACGGCAATGGCTTGAAGATGGAGCAGATGGAGTTTACCGACGAAGGTATTCTTGAAATCATTCGCCACTACACGCGCGAGGCCGGAGTTCGCAATCTCGAGCGCGAGATTGGTTCCTGCTGCCGCAAGCTTGCGCGGAAGTTTGTTTCTGAACAAACCGGCGAAATGACCAAAGATAAGATTGACGCCGAACGAGTTGGCGAGATGCTTGGACCGATTAAGTTTCGCCAGCAAGGCGTCGCTGCTCAAAGTGAAGTGGGACTGGCAACCGGCTTGGCCTGGACCGAAGTCGGTGGTGAGGTTTTGCAAATTGAAGCCACTCTCGTTAAGGGGCGCGGCGGCGTGCAACTTACCGGTAAGCTCGGCGAAGTAATGCAAGAGTCGGCTCAAGCCGCCCTGACGTGCATTAAGGCGCGGTCAGAACGTTTGGGAATGAGCCTTGACTTCATTCGCAAACGCGACCTGCATATTCATATTCCTGAAGGCGCCATCCCAAAAGATGGGCCGTCGGCGGGTATTACGATGGCCACCGCTATGGCTTCCGCGCTGACCCGCGCGCCAGTGAGAAGGAATGTAGCCATGACGGGCGAAATTACCCTGCGCGGCAAAGTGCTTCCCATCGGCGGAGTCAAGGAAAAACTGCTGGCTGCGCACCGGTTCGGAATAGACACAATCCTCTTGCCAAAGGACAATGAGAAAGATTTGCCGGAAGTACCCGAAGAGGTGCGGGATGCGCTCTGTATCAATCTCGTAGAGACGATTGATGATGTGCTGGCGCTCGCACTCGAGGATGCCTGCCCAACCGAGGCTGCCACTGAAGGTCCGCCGTTGTGGACTACCGAGCAGCCTTCGCAAGGTATTCAGACAAGCTAACCGTTTCTGCACGTTTGAGCTTCGGGCCTCTGAGTGAATCGGACCTCGTTCAACCTTCAGATCTTTTGGCCAGCTGAAGGCTGACCTTTAGTTTCCAATTCGACTTGAACCGCGGGGTTACTCCCCAGGGTTTCCTTCTTAACTTCAAATCGTCGACAACAGGAGAGATTAAAATGAGTAAACAGGAAGAAGCCGGCTTGATTCTTAAGCTATATGACCTCCGGCGCGAACCGGTAATGCGTGAGGCGCGGAGTTGGTTCTTTTCGTTCAATCCCCAGAGCCTTGAGGACTTTCTCGAAGTAATAACCAGCGACAAGAGTGGCTACTACCGCATGGTGATTTCCTATTGGGATATGGCGGCGTCGCTTGTCAATAATGGAGCGATAGATGCGCAGATGTTCAACGAAGCCAACGGTGAGCACCTATTTGTCTACGCAAGGATGGAGCCGTTTCTAGTTGATTTGAGACGCGAGATGGGCAACCCTGAGTTTCTTGCGTCCCTGGAGAAACTCGTTACGAAAATCCCCAACATTGAAGCGAGATTGACCAATGTCCGCGAAAAAACCCAGAAATTGGTAGAGATGTGGCAGCAAAGAAACGTCAAGGCCAAGGCTGCCGCGGCCGCCGAAGCGTGAAATAGTGCCGGCCCTGGGGACCACTTCAAAAAGAGGCGGGCCATTCCCGCCTCCAGGTCCTTTTAGCTCCGTCTCGATCGCCAATTTGATGAAGGTCACCAGCACTGAGTTCATCAAGAGCGCTTTCAACGAAGACGATTGGCCGGTTGACACCAGGCCGGAGATCGCTTTTCTGGGGCGATCGAATGTGGGCAAATCGAGCCTGATTAATTCGTTGCTTGCCACGCGTGGCCTTGCTCGGACTTCTTCAACTCCCGGAAGAACTCAATCCTTGAACTTCTTCCTGATTAGTGAGCGTTTTTGGTTCGTTGATCTTCCTGGATTTGGCTATGCTCGGGTGCCTCAAAACATAAAATCTAGTTGGGGCGAGATGGCCACAAGCTACCTTGCCAAGCGCAGTCAGCTTGTGCTATCAATTCAGATCGTAGATTCGCGTCACGAACCCACAAAACTGGATTTGCAGCTTCACGAGTGGCTTGCCTGTAATGACAAGCCTAAATTAACGGTTGCCACAAAATCCGATAAGCTGTCTAACAACGAGTTAAGAAAGAACTTGGAGCGGATTGCACGCGCGCTCAAAGATGACAGCATAGTGGCTTATTCCGCAAAAACCGGTCGCGGTCGCGATGGAATTTGGCGCGCAATAACAAACGCAATCGTCTAAATATTTGTTTTGTGGGTTTTCGATTTGCGCTTTTGGACTGTAAACTAGTATCCTAATTCCACAATCGGCAATCCGAATCTCAAAGCCCCCTTTGGTCAATCCGAATTTTTTGGGCCACGCGCGCCGTGTGGGTGGCATCAAAAAACGATGCTGAAGGTGACACCTGCTTGAAGTCGAGATACATTGCATAACAAATATTGAGGAGAATAGTTTCTTGCCTCGCGAGTGAGCGGGGAGCTGGTGCCGCACATCCATCGCTCATACCGCCCAATCGTTCATTTTCCAACGTCGAGTTAGCTTGATAACCATGAAGCCGCAACAAAGCGCGGCTAAGAAATCTTAGAGAAAACTGATATGTCACAACGAACACGTTCACGCGCTTCAAGCGCGAATAACGACGCCAACGGTGAGGATGGCGGCACTACAGTAGCGACTGCCGAAGCTCCCGAACGAGAATCCAGAGATAGTAGAGAAGTCAAAAACGAAGGCTTCCACAATCTTGCGGATCTCAAAGAAATGTCGATCTCCAAGCTCACATCAATCGCCAAGAGCATGGACGTGCCCGGGGCGACGGGCATGCGCAAACAGGAACTTATCTTCAAGGTCCTGGCGGCGCAGACCGAGAAAAGCGGTCTCATCTTTTCTGAGGGGGTGCTGGAAACATTGCCGGATGGCTTCGGTTTCCTCCGTGCACCTGAGTATAACTACCTGCCCGGACCAGACGATATTTATGTTTCCCCGTCTCAGATTCGGAAGTTTGACCTGCGCACTGGCGACACAGTAAGTGGCCAAATCCGGCCACCCAAGGAAGGTGAACGCTACTTCGCCCTCATCAAGGTCGAGGCGATCAACTTTGAATCGCCGGATCAGGCACGGGAGAAGGTTTTCTTCGATAACCTTACGCCACTCTATCCTGACGAGATGCTCAGGATGGAAGTTACGGCCGAAAACCTCTCGGCACGCGTTATTGACCTGGTAACTCCACTGGGAAAAGGTCAGCGCGGATTGATCGTTGCCCCTCCACGCACGGGGAAAACAATGCTACTCCAGACGATCGCCAACTCCATAACTCAGAATCATCCCGAAACTACGCTGATCGTGCTATTGATTGATGAGCGACCGGAAGAAGTCACAGACATGCAGCGCTCGGTGAATGGCGAAGTTATCTCGTCGACCTTCGATGAGCCACCGACACGCCACGTACAAGTTGCTGACATGGTTATCGAGAAAGCCAAACGGCTCGTCGAGCACAAGCGCGATGTCGTTATTTTACTGGATTCAATTACGCGTCTGGCCCGCGCCCACAACGCGGTTGTGCCACCCAGCGGCAAAATTCTTTCCGGCGGTATTGACTCAAACGCCCTGCAACGTCCAAAGAGGTTCTTTGGCGCAGCGCGAAACATCGAAGAAGGCGGCTCATTGACGATCATCGCCACCGCGCTTATTGATACGGGTTCGCGTATGGATGATGTGATTTTCGAAGAATTCAAGGGTACTGGTAACTCTGAAATCCACCTCGACCGCCGGTTGAGCGACAAACGACTCTTCCCGGCCATCGACTTGCAACGTTCAGGAACGCGTAAGGAAGAGCTGCTTATCAGTAAGGAAGATTTGAATCGCATCTGGGTGATGAGACGAGTATTGAATCCGCTTTCGCCGGTTGAGCAGATGGAAGTCGTACTCGAGCGGCTCGAAAAAACCAAGTCAAACGCGGAATTCCTCGCCTCAATGCAAAGCTAAGAGCAACGATGAAGGATGAACGCGTAAGGATGAAAGTATTCTTTCGCCGAAGTCTGAAACAAAGACGCAACCGCGCTTCCTGATCGTTATCCTTCATCCTTTATCCCTCCTCCTTCATCCTTCCCCGCTATGCGCATTGCCCTACTTTCATCTGAAGTCGTGCCTTTCGCTAAAACTGGCGGACTGGCGGATGTTTCCGGGGCCCTGACACAAGCTTTGCGAGAACACAGTGTCGACGCGCGTGTCTTTCTGCCGTTGTATGAGCAGATTGATCGCCAGCTGCTAGCCGGCGATCCTATTGAAAACGTACCCATAGAATGGCGTGGACAGATCAGGACGGTGCGCGTCTGGCAGAGCGAGGCCACCGAAGTGCCGGCATACCTGATCGAAGCGCCGGAGTTTTTCGCTCGCCCTTCGATTTATGGTTATGGGGATGATCACGCACGCTTTGCTTTCTTTTCTCGCGCTGCTCTCGCGGTTCTGAAACATCTCGACTGGCAACCAGACGTCCTTCACGGAAACGATTGGCCCTGCGGTTTTGCAGTAGTCGAACTTCGCTCCCGCCGCCGACACGAATCCTTTTTTCAAAAGACAAAGAGTCTCTTTTCGCTTCACAACGTGGGCTATCAGGGTACCTTTGATCCAGGCGATCTCTGGTGGCTGGGTTTCGGCGAACCCTCCGATCGCGAGGACTTCATGCTGAACCGTGCCGCATCGGCACTGAAAGCTGGGATCGTCGCCGCCGACGCGCTTTCCACAGTCAGTCCCAGGTATGCTCGGGAGATTCAAACACCAGAACAAGGTTACGGATTGGATTGGCTGCTTCGCGCCCGGGCCGATCGGTTGGCCGGAATAACGAATGGCGTCGACTATACAATTTGGAACCCGGAAACCGATCCGCACATCGCCGCCAATTTCTCTGCCGATGATCTCTCAGGTAAACGTGAGTGCAAGCTCGATCTGCTACGGCGTTTTGACCTTCCAGAAGACCCTGACCGTCCGCTCCTGGCAATGATTTCCCGCTTGGTGCCGCAAAAAGGTTATGACCTGATCCAGCAAATCTCAGGTGCGATTCTGCAGACCGGTTCTTTCGTTGTAATGCTGGGAGCCGGTGCCCGGGAGTATGAGGATTTTCTGCAGCAATGGCACGATCTGGC
>WNFJ01111016.1_pt4 | contig 10886 bp, 14 predicted proteins | sample 5400461 | NCBI WGS metagenome assembly WNFJ01 (sample SAMN13153349, study PRJNA577476) | soil metagenome | isolation source: 115 cm saprolite on Douglas fir-dominated hillslope | place: USA:California | collected 2013-09-17 | reverse complement strand
GCGTCGCTGCGGCGGCGCTCCCGGCGCAGCCACTCGCCGTACAGCAGGTGGGCGCGGGCAAGTTCCGCGCGAGCGGGGGCAGAGCTCAAGCGCGCGATCGACTCGCGGTAGAGACGCTCGGCGGCCTCGCCCTCGCTGAGGAGAGCACGAGAGCGCGCCTCGATGCCCAGGCTCCACGCAGTGCCAGATGGGCCAGTGGTGTCCGCAAGCCGGTCGAGGGCGGCTTCGGCCCGCGCAGGCTGCCCGCTGCGGACGGCCGCCTCGATCAGCTCGACGAGGCTCCAGTTGGAGGTGCCGAGTTCTTCGGCGTAGCTGCTGGCGAGCTCCGCTGAGGCCATCGCTTCGTCGTACCGGCCGAGCCCGTTGCTGAGCACGCTGCCGGTGTAATAGGCCAGGGTCAGCCCTATGCCCTCGCCGTGCGACGTTGCGTCGTCGATGGTGGCCGCGACTAGCTCGAAAGCCCGCCAGTACCATTGCGCCGTAGGCGGGTACGCCGCTTCCCGTCGCCTCCTTGATCGTATTGAGTTCCTCCACGAGCGATGCGGCTGCGGTAAACTCGCCTGCGTGCGCGTGCACGAAGATCCGCTGGCTCAGCGCCAGCGGCAGCGCGGTGAGCGCGCCGACGTCGCGGGCGAGCTGAACATGCCGGGTGGCCAGGTCCTGCCAGATCTCGTCGTCCCAGATCGCGTGCGCGGCACGGGCCGCGACAAAGAGCCAGCGAAGCTCCTCATCGGCGGACAAGCCGCCGTCGAGGAAGGCATTAAGGGCTTTTCGCACCACGGGTGCACCGGCCGCGTACCCCTCGCAGATGAGCGTGGCTAGCCCATCAAGGAGCAGGTCGGGCGCGCGGCTCGGTCGCGGCGCGACGGGCCCACCGCGCGCAGCCCTAGCGACCTCTGCCATCCCGACCTGGCCGGCCAGCCGCCCGGCGTACATCGCCGCGGAAACGGCATCCAGGTATGCGTCCCTGGCCAGTTGGGCCTTGAGCGTCTCGAACCGCCTGGCCGTCTCGATAAGCAGCGGCGGCCCGTCGCCACTGTGCCCGGAAGCGAACGCCATCTGCCCTCGTAGTAGGCACGTCCTGGCCCGGGTCAGTTCATCTTGTGGTCCCGCCTCCGCCACCGCCAGCAGTTCCAGCGCGACCTCGCGCGCCCCGGCCTGGTGCATTGCCTGCGCGGCGGTGAGCGCCCGCCTGGTCCGGCGGCCCGGATCCGGCGTCAGCAGGGCCCCGCGCTCCCAGAACGCGGCCTCGGCGGCCAGCCCTCCGCGGGCCCGGGCCTGCCCGGCCGACCGCTCCAGCTCCGCCGCGACCTGCTCATCCGGCCCGGCTGCGGCCGCGGCCCGGTGCCAGACCCGGCGATCCGGATCGACCTGCGGATCGGTAGCCTCGGCCAGCGCCCGGTGCGCCTGTTGCCTCTCCGGGACCGACGCCGACCGGTAAGCCGCCGAGCGGATCACCTCTGTAGCGAACTCCGCCAACCCCGCCTCGGCCGCGGGTTTGGCTGCCTCGGCCCCGATCCCCAGCTGCCCGGCCGTCCGCCACACCAGCGCCGCATCCCCGGTCCGGCCGCCCGCCGCGAGGAGCAGCAATCGTCGGCTCTTAGCAGGCCAGGCGGCCGTGTGCCGCCGGAAGCTCTCCTCGATAGCGTCCGGCAGCGCCAGCGCACCGGCCAGCCCGAACCCGCCGGCCAGCTCCGCGCGCCTGCGACCCCGCCGCAGCTCAAGCAGCGCCAGCGGGTTACCCCGCGACTCGGCGACGATCTGATCGCGGACCCGTGCATCGATCGGCCCGGCCAGAACCGAGTCAAGCAGCGCCCGCGCATCTTGGTCCCGCAGGCCTCCGACCACCAGCTCCGGCAGCCCCGCCAGGTCATCGGCCGGGTCCCGGGCGCCGAGCACCAGGCCGACCGGCTCCGCCCCCAGGCGGCGTGCTACGAAGCCCAGGACCTGCGCAGAGGCGCGATCAAGCCACTGGGCGTCATCGACCACACAAAGTAGCGGCCGGTCCGCGGATTCCTCCGACAGCAAGCCCAGGACGGCTAGCCCGATCAGGAACCGGTCCGGCGCCGGTCCCGCGGTTGCGCCGAACGCGGTCCGCAAGGCATTGCGTTGTGGCACCGGCAGAGCGTCCAGGCGATCCAGGAGCGGCGCGAACAACTGGTGCAGCCCGGCGAACGCTAGCTCCATCTCCGGCTGCACACCCGCGGCGCGCGCCACCCGGCAGCCCGAGGCATGCCCGGCTAGGTAATCCAGCAGCGCCGTCGTGCCCGCACCCGGCTCACCGTGCACCACCAGGACCCTGCCCTGACCCGCGCGAATAGCCCCGACGAGCCGGTCGAGCACGCCACACTCAGCGCGTCGACCCAACAGCCGCGTCCCGCCCCCATGCGCCGGGAAACGCAGCGCCGGCGTGAAGGCCGTCTCAGGACTGGCAGCGATGGTAGTTGCCATGGTGTTTCCTCATTCCGCCGCGGCGTTGCTGAAGCGGTCACTGTGGCCCAGTCTGGGGAAGTGGGTGCGGGCCCGGCATCGGTCAAGTGACCACGCCTGGCACCTCCACGGCGGGAGGCCGGGGATCTGCCCCTTCCCGAGAGGCAGTCAGGTCCCGTCGAGCGCGTTTTCCACAGCCCACCTGAGCGCGTAGTCGGCGACCTGTTCCCAACCCGGCTCGCCGATCGTGTAGTGAGATCGCGACGGGAACTCATGGTAGGCCGTGATCGCTGCCGACGCGCGGTACCGGTGGAAGGTGGACCGGGTGACTGCCGCCGGAAAGATGCGGTTCTTGCCATCGGCGATCAGTAGCAGCGGCGCGCACCGCGCGCTGTCCCGGTCTAGGTCGGTGACCGCGGGCTGGGCGAGCTTTCCAGAAATGATCTGGCGGAAGGCGCGGCCGGGTCCGGGAACGTGGTAGCGCTGGCGCACAGCGTCAGCTTCCGGCTGACTGAGTGTGTTCGCGAAGGTGCTCCGGAACTGCCGGGACCCAAGCGAGATCGTTCTGCGGCAGCTAGCAGGGTGACCCAGCGCGGGCAAGCCGAGCATCGGCATTGAGAAGGGCAGCTTCCGCACGTCGGGAGCCGGAGCCGGGTCGATCGCCACGCCGACGGCACCAAGGCCGCGGTCGAGGAGGATCTGAACAACCAGCCCGCCCAAACAGTGCCCGATGATGGCCGGCGGCCAGTCCAGCGCGCGAACCAGGTGATCATAATGGTCAGCGATCTCGGTCACGCCGAGGCGGGCGATCGCGGAGCGGTTGCGGCGGAGGTCTTCAATTCCGGCATCCATTCCCGGCCAGTTCGGGGCGAGGACACGGTAACCGCGGGCGCGGTAACGCGAAATCCAGCGTTCCCAGCTGAGCGCGGTCACCCATAGACCGTGGATCAGCACGATCGTGTCGATGCCTTTCGGGTGAACCCCGTCCGTGGTCATCTGACGAGCCTCTCCGGCCGTGCCCATGCTCGTTTCCGGGAAGATTCAGAAACCGAGCCCGAGCCCCCGACGCTAGCCGCCTGCCCGCGGTTGCGCGTCTGTCAACTGACCATCGTCAGCAGCTAATCGCCGGCAGCAGGCGATCACCCGGATGCGCAGGTAACGGTGAGATCGCGGCGTGGAGCTGGCTGCGGGAGGTAATTCCGAGTTTGGGGAAGATCCGGTGCAGGTGCGCGCCGACGGTGCGGTGCGAGACGTAGAGCTGCTGACCGATTTCCCGGTTCGACAGGCCAGCCGCGGCCAGGCGCGCGATCTGGAGTTCTTGGGGCGTCAGCTGATCCCCGGCATCGGGAGCCCGGCGCCTGCTTGACTCGCCGGCGGCCTGCAGTTCCCTGCGTGCCTGCTCGGCCAGGTGGGACAGGCCGAGTGCGTCGAAGCCGTCTCGTGCCGCCCGCAGCGGGGCGCGTGATTCGGCGGCTCGCCGCTGGCGGCGCAGCCAGCTGCCATACCACAGCAGCATCCGGTTCCGGTAGCCCGGCCAGTGAGCGAGATCGTGCTCCAGCGCGATCTGGTAAAGGTCTTCGGCGGTCTGGGAGCGTGCAGCAGCGGGCCGGATGTCGCTGCCGCCAGCGCATCGAGCTGACTGAGATACGCGGCGGCAGCGTCGTTGTTCCCGGTATGGACGGTCGCCTCGACCAGGTCGGCCAGCCCCCAGGTGCCGACGAAGGGATGGACCGCACAAACGAGGTGCACTCAATCGCCTAGTAGTCTGCCAGCCCGCGCTGGCCGAGGGCTGCGACAAGCTCCCCGTAAAGATCGCTGACTTCCTGCGGGCACTGCGTTGTGCTGCCCAGCCATCGGCCTTGGCGTACTTTACTGTCGCCCACTTCAGCTTTCGCCTTCTCCAGCTCGCCGGGCATAGCGGCGTTCACGAATGCCTCGAAGCTCTCGTCGTTCGGCGTGCCGGCGGCCTTGTCGGCAGTCTTCCACCCGACGGCCAAGGTGAAGATCCCATGTTGAGCGCCGAGTTCCCGTTCCTCGGCGAACATGTCCTGGTCCATGACGCGCTTGCGTCTGCCGCACAAACATCCGGAAAGAACTCCTACATTCTTCGATGTGCTCGGCACCGAACTGACCGCATATGCGTCAATGTGCAAGGCGGCCGACCGTGCCTGATCCGAACCTCGCCGGCATATCGAGACGCAGCCGCAACAGCACCCGCCCTAGCCGTTACTGGATCACCACCGTTGACGGCTCTCGGCTCCGAGAAGCCCGGATCGAACGCGGACTGTCGCGCAGCAAGCTGGCAGCCGATGGCGCGGCTGGAAAGCCGGCAGGCCGCGTCCTGCCACCGGGCCACGCTCTATCGGATCGCAGCCACGCTCGCCGATGAACCCGAGTCAATCTCTTCAAGGCTGGTTGTCGCCGACCAAACGACCCATCCGCGCGCACGGTCGATGCCGACCAACGAACCGGCAACATCGTGGCTGTGCAGCCGAGTCTTCGCAGCACGGCCGGATCAGGTCGCCGAGGCGCGAGCGTTCCTGGGCCGGGTGCTGCACGACTGCCCGATGGTCTATGAAGCGACGGTCGTCTGCTCGGAACGGCAAGGTCACGATCCGGGCTGAGGTCCGCGAGCACGAGTACATCTGGCTAGAGGTCGGGGACCAGGGCGGCGACTGGACCCGTGGCAGCCGAGCTGGTTAAGCCGGGCGCGGACTGGAAGTAGTCGCGGCGCTGTCGGACTACTGGGACATCAGGATCCGCGAGCCACGGCGGATGGTGTGTGCCCGGCTCGACTGGCCCGTGCGCCAGGGCTCAACTGGTCGCTAGGACGCGCTCCATGCCAGCCCTGCCGGTCGACCGGACCCGACTTGAACATGCCTACATGCAGGTCGCTGAAGACGTGGCCAGTCGCATTCACGAAGGCGAGGTCACCCGCAAGCTCCCAGCAGAGCGCGCGCTCGCCGAAGAGTATGGGGTGTCCTACATCACTGTGCGGCACTCCATGGAGATCCTCCGCGAGCGTAGCCTCATCGTCAGCATCCACGGTCGAGGAACATTCGTCGCAGCGCCTGTTTCCTGACAGGCACTGAACGCCTGTCAATTCCCAAGCAAGACCGAAAGTCCACGAGCCGACGTTACGGCAATAGCTAGCCGGTCAGGCCCGTCGTAGACATAAGGTAGAGCTTCTAACCAATGTTGCAATGTCTCGTTTCGCTCGCTTTCATGTGTAGCAACCGGGTCAAGTCAGCCTGAGCTTGCGCTGGTCGGACGGCGCGCGTAGTGACATGGTGGTCGGGAACAGTCGCCGTCGTTGGTTCACGTCCACCAGCTCATCCGGCAAGCCGACCCGGACCGCAGGGACGCTAAGCCCGAGGACCGGAAGCGGTGTAGTGACGCAGACCGGGCCAGCGTCCTGCTCGAATGCAGCGCGCGCGACCTGCTCGCGGCGGCCTGGCTGGTCCGCCCGGCGGACCACACCAGGCCCGAAGGCTGGCTCGGCGACTCGCGCGCCATGCGCGGCTGAACGGCACGCACGAGCCCTTGCACTCTGTGTCCCGGATGTTCCCCGGACCTACGTCACCGCAGGTCAGCGACGTGCAAGCGGTTCCGGTAACCGCTGGCCTTCCGCATTGAGTATCCGGCTGGACCTTCCTGACCTGCGGCGATGCGCCGCGCCGACTCGGATATGGTGCTACGGGGCTGGCAGCCGGACGGTTATGACTCGCAAGCGGTCAGGCAAGGCCACTGGCCGCGAGCGTTGGCACCAGAGCGGGCTGGCGAGGCCGAGTCACGCCACGTTGAGCAGGCGGCTGAACTCGCGGGTGAACGCCGGGTCCGCTGCAGCCAGAGCCTGCTCCGCCTCCATCTGCCGCAGCCGGTCGGCGAGGATGTCGTCGGCCCACCTGATCTCATCCGGAGAGACGTCGGCCTCAATGCCCCGGACATCGCGGAGCCATATGGCCACCTCGGGCCAGGACCAGAACCGCTCGCCTCCTGGGCTTGTCCAGGTAGGTGCAGGGAAACTGCCTGGCCCGCGCTTGCCGGCCGCCCACAGCCGCACGGCCTCGCGAGTGCAGCCTGCCCGCCGGGCGATGTCTAGCATCGCAACCTGATCGTCTTGCCCGGCACCGGTCACCAGCAGGCCGGGCACTGCCTCGATGTCGGCCACCGCGGACCCGAGCGCATGCGCCCACGATTCGGCCTCACGGTGAAACTCGGCAACGGCGCCGGACGGTCCGCCGCTGAACGTCCCATCACCGCATCCCGCGTCAAAGAGCGCCTCGATCTGCTCGTCATCGGGCATGCGGTTCAGCCGCAAAACGAAGTCGAACTCCTCCATGCTGCGCTGCTCCCTCCGTTGCAACCGTACAACAGAACGCTACTAGTTACTACAGCGATCGAGAGCAGGGAAATAAAACTAGAGCTTGGCATCCGGAACTGGGCCACAGTCGTGGATGGTGTCTCAGTGCTGGTGCCGCTGGATGAATCGCCGGATGTCCTTGGCATGGTCGTCTGCGCTCTTGGGCGTCGACCAAACCGATACATGATTGCCGCAAACTGGGCATTCCACGCGGCCCCAGCGGTGGGCACGCGGCGCGGCCGGGATGACCTTGAGGCGTGCGGCAACCGCGTCGTCCAGGGCTCCGCGGACCTGTTTGCGGGGGTGCGACCAGCTAGTCACGTTGCAACCGTACAACACTTTCGTCCCGAGCCCGGGGGATCAGGCCCCGCAAGGCGGAGCACTGGTCGCCGTCGACCGTCCGCAAGATCGTGCTCCGGGAAGCGCCGCCGGGCCGAGAAGGCGCTTGGCGAGTTCAGGGCAGCCGCCGACCGACGTCGCCCGCTGACCCTGGCATGGGACTCCAGATCCTGTGCATCCGGCGTCGTTGCCGTCCGCGACTCCAAGGACCGCGAAGGCCCGGTCCTGGTGTTCACCCCGGACGAGTGGCGGGCATTCCTGGCCGGTGCCAGGGGCGGCGACTTCGACCTGTAGGACGCAACGGAACACCCCGCCAGCCGTAGCTAGCGGGGCGCTTGCCGGGTGTTTGCAGGGCTACTGGTGATACCACTCGACAAGCTGGCATGTCGTCGCGCCGAGCGGGATATTCGCTGTCTGAGAGAGCTGCTCGTTCGGATCATCGCCGTACCCGCGCAGCGTGTGGTCCTCTATGACCGTCCAGCTCAGGGACTGGCCGAGCGTGATGAAGCCGCTCGCCTGTTCCTGGTCCGATCCGTACTCGGTACCTGCGGAGTTGTAGAACACCACCGCGAAGCCGGTCACGTCAGCGGTGCTCGCCGAGTCGTTGGTCAGCGTGAGCTGGTAGGCCAGCGTGGCATCGCCAACTGATGACTTCCCGATGCTGGCGGGCACCCGCCAGGCCGGAACAGCCCGGTTGCGGCGTTCGTGGTGTTGGGCACCCACTCGTAGCCCATCACGCAATTGCCGGTGAGCCCGGCTCTGCTGTGGACACGGGCGACGGCGGAGGAGGGGCCGCCACGGTAGTCGACGGGTGAGCGTCCGGCCGGGAGTCGCACCCGAGCTTGCCCGGCGCTATCTGAACGATGATCCCCGGAAAGCCCGAGCTGACACAGCGCTCGCCGATATGCCCGTGGCCGCAGTACAGCTCCCCGCACCTGACGGCGGCGCTGGCAGTCTGATGGTGCCGGACGCCGCCGCAGGCTGTCAGCAGCAGCAGTAGCGCGAGCACGGCCAGCGCCGCCTTCCGGGGAACCCGGACGCCAGGCAGGATCTTGATGAAGAGGCCATGGGTTTCACCTTCCTCCGTGCCCGTTCGCGAGTCCAGCCAGGTAATCCCGTACCTGCTGGGCCTTCGGCTGGCCAACGTGCATCTCCTCGCGGATACGCCGGATACCCGGAACAGTGCCCCGGGCAAGGTCGGCGGCGAAGAGTTCCGCTGCCTGGTGCCCGTGGCCGTTGAGCCCGGCTGGCGGCTGGGGTAGCGGGGTATCCGCGACGGGTGCAGCGGCAGGCCGCTGGCGGGTCATGGTGATCGCCGTCTCGGCGGCCACCACGAAGGCCACCGCTGGCCATCCGGACAGCAGGGCACCCGGCCAGCCGTGAGCGACGCCGTAGCCGACGTTGCAGGCCAGGGTGGCGATCACGGCCCAAGTCACATGCACTACTGGCGGGCAAGATGATGAAACGAAGCTGAGAGAATCCTTCAGCTATCAGGCTAGGTGGCGATTGACGGAGCGCACCCGAGCCGAACCGCGCGACATGCTAACCCAGGCGCCAGATTCTTGGGACACGAGCGCCCGCATTTACGTGAAACGGCGGCGCTGTCACAGGATGAGGGCCTAGTCGAACTCGCCGCCACTGATCGCCTTGAGCAGCCTGTTCGCCGCTCATGTCGCCCCGCGCGAATTTGCGGTCACTATCCGCTCAGCTGCATCCATCCGCAGTCCGGTTCGCCATCGTCGACAGCCGTGCCTGCCGCCGCGCCCCTGACGATCATGAGCGCTCATCGTAGCCAATTGATTGAGCGAGCGTGCCAACAAGATCGCCATGAAGACGCTCACCGCCATGCCGAGCTTGATATCAGGGCTGCGTCACTGGGCGGCAACCACTAGCCTCGCCTTGTGCCCTCCCGACGGTCACCTGATGACCGGCTCGCGCTCATCGAGCGCTTTCAGGCCCGCGCGGGATCAGATAGCGAGCTTCTTTGACGCCCATGGTCTTGGGGCTGCCTACAGGAAAGCGGGCGGCAACAGCAGCAAGCGCGCCAAGATCAACGCAGCTCTCCATGCAAGTGATCTTAGAGGCGATGTCGACGACATCCTCAGATCTCATATGAAGCGGCCTGTCAAGTTTTTGCAGCTCCTGTGCCTGGTTCCTGGTGGCGTTGTTCTGGCGAGGCCGTCGCAGGCGGTGCGGCTCTGGGCCTGGAAGCCCGGGTCTGGGCCGCAATCAACCTGCTAGACATGCCGGCAGGCACCGGACCGGCCTTGGAGATGATCAACGAACTTAATAGCGTGCTTGGCGACCGCACGGAACTGTCAGACGAGCAGGCGAGTTGGCGGATGTTGCTGGCCTATCACGCTGGGCGCAAGGGCCATTCCTCGGCCGCCCAGCAGCTGCTCGCGCCGCTGCTGACCTGCGGTGACGCCGAAATCGAGGACACGGCGGCAAGGGTGCTGCATGCGAGCCGAGATCCGAACACCGACGCCAGGCTGCAGCAATGGGCGCGCGCAATACGCGAATATCAAATTTTAGCTGATTCGCCCAATCCGTTCCGCCGATTTACGATCGGCGGCGAAAGGAAGGCGAGCCATGAAAATCATCACCGAAACAGACGATGCCCGCGATGGCCTGGCCTACGTCAGGAACATCAGCAAGCGCCACATTCAGTACGCGCGCAACGAGGACGGCAACGTCGGCGGCCCCGGTACCGCGCTCAGGATCACGAAGATCACCGTCGAGCTGACACCTGAGGAGCTGGACGAAGTGGGGCTGGCGCAATGACCGAACGCGAGCGCATCCTGGCCAACATGACCGTCGCCGACCGCAGCCCGCTGAGCGAAGGCCGCGCCCGCGTGGTCAAAGACATCGGGACCAAGCTCGGCCGCGCACTGACTGACGCCGAGATCGCCGAGCGGCTGGAGATCAACCTGAACGTGGTGCAGCAGACCAAGACCAGCATGGTCTGGCTGGCGCGGCTACTGGGCTAGCTGGCCTCCAGGTGCTCCCAGAGTCCCCCGACTCGGTACCTGAACAACGGTGTGCCAGTGATGCGCGGCCTTGGCTCCTGGTGGAGCCCGAAACCGATGCAGATCCCCCGCACCCTTCGACAAACCGCTCGGGAGAGACGCGGCGGCCACCGTTACTGACCTCGCCCTTATTGCTGCCCATGGGGGACGGCCGGGGCAGGATGCCATGCCGCTCCAGCACCTGATGCGGACGTTCGGGGGTGTCAGCGTGCGTGCACGTTGCTGACCTTGCGCCAGCGTCGTCGAAGCGGATGCAGAACATGTTACCGATCCGGTTCCGCGGCGGCTGCCGGCCCAATTGGGGTAAGCGCCAGTCGGCCGACGCCGCGCGCGCCCCGCCCGTTGGGCGACGTCGTGCGTGGCCCATGTGAACCCGGATCCGATTGCTGTCTTTGTCGGAAGGCTGATGATCGTCGTCAGGCTGCCGGTTCTCGGCGACCGTTACCCTTACCCGGCGCACAAGTCCAGTTGCTGATCCGGATCTATCCGCAGCGCAGAACATTCTTTCTGTGCCTGGTGCCAGGCGAGCCGAATCTGCTCGCGTCGCGGCCATATCGAGCCGTAGTTGTCCTTGTAAATCACGCGACGCTTCCCGACCCGGCACTCGTGAGACTCAACCCGGCCGGCAGGCCCGACCCAGCCGCCGTTTGCTGCGACGGGCACCGTGGCTGTTTGTCAGTTGCCGACCTCTGCCAGGGTGGATTCGAATCCGCGCGAGTTGAAGG
>WNFJ01186430.1_pt2 | contig 10887 bp, 9 predicted proteins | sample 5400461 | NCBI WGS metagenome assembly WNFJ01 (sample SAMN13153349, study PRJNA577476) | soil metagenome | isolation source: 115 cm saprolite on Douglas fir-dominated hillslope | place: USA:California | collected 2013-09-17 | reverse complement strand
TCTGCCCGGGCTGCGCTGCGGCGGGCGGGGCCGTCGCCCCTCCCTGCGGCGAGATGGCCGCCTGCAGGCGCGCCATCACGCTCTGCACCTGCTCCTTGTCCTCGGGATCGGTGGCGACGTACTGGCGAAAGTAATTCAGCGCCTCGGGGATGTTGCCCAGGTCGACGTACGCTTTGGCGATGTCGTAGAGCACGTCGCGGTGCGGCTTGATGGCGTACGCCTGCTTCAGCTCGGCGATCCCGCGTTCGACCTGACCGGCCGCGATCAGCGCCATGCCATCGCGAAAATGGCGCTTGGCGTCCGCGCGCGCGTCGGCGCGGGCCGTAGTGGGAGCCAGGAGCGCCACCAGCAGCGCCGCGGCCAGGGCGCGGATCCTTCCCTGCGCGCCTGGGTCCCAGGCCGCGCCAGACGTCTTTGTCATGTCTTTGCTCGTTCGTCGTTAGGCGTCAGTACGGGTCGTCCTTGTAGCCGACCGATCTTTTGTGCGGCATCACCTCGTACGGATCGGCCCTGGCGTCTTTCTTCATCGTCACGCTGAGCGAGACGCGCTCGCCCTCGACCTTCTTCTTCAACGTGACCGGCTTGAACCCCTCATGCCGGAGGGTCAACTGCAAAGGCTGGGCGGCGGGCACGCGCAAGTCGAACGGCGTCATGCCCAGCAGGCGATCGTCGGCGTCGCGCACCTCCGCGCCGCTGGGCGTCGAGGTGACGGTGACAAGCGTGGTGCCGGCGTTGGCGGTCCTGTAGCTCGACGCCTCGGGTGCCGGAGCGGCCGGCGTGAACACCGGCGGCGCCATCGAAATCGATGCGACGGCGTCCGGGACTGCCGGGATCTGCTGCACCACCACCTGGGCGGAGGCGGAGCGCAGGTAGAGTACGAGGCCCGCCACGCCCCCGACCGCGAGCGCCGCCGGGATCACCAGCGCGGGCCGCAGCATGGAGCGCCTGAGCAGCGGAGCGGCGGCGCGGACCACGCGCATCGCCTGCGACACGCGCTTCTGCGGCGGAAGCGGATCTTCGTCGATCATCGCCTCGGGCGGTGGGGGCGGCGGCCGGGCGACGTGCGCCGAGCCGCCAGCCTGCGTGCGGGCGACGCGCGGCGAGCCGCCGGCCGGTGTGCGGGCGAGCTGCGGCGAGCCGCCGGCCGGCGTGCGGGCGAGCTGCGGCGAGCCGCCGGCCGGCGTGCGGGCGACCTGCGGCGAGCCGCCGGCGGGAGTGCGCATGGCCGACATCGGCTGGCTGGGCGTGCGCAGGGACGGCTGCGGCTGCGACGGCGTCTGCGCCACCAGCGCTGCCTGGATCGCCTTGCGATCCGGCGAGCCGTCGGCGGAGAACGAGGGCGGCGTCGAGGTGGGCGCCGACAGGCCGGTGACCTGTGCGCGCACCGCCTTGAGCTGCGCGAGCAGCTCGTCCATCGACTGGAAGCGATCGTCGCGCGACTTCGCCATGCACTTGAGGACGATCTCCTGCAGCGCCTCGGCGATCTGCAGCTCGGGCCGCAACTCGCGCGGCGGCACCGGCGCTTCGTGCAGGTGCTTGAGGATGATGTCCACCGGCGCCTGCGCGGTGAACGGCACCTTGCCGGTGAGCATGTGATAGAGCAGGACGCCGAGCGAATAGATGTCGCAGCGCTGGTCGGGGCTGTGGTTGCGCGCCTGCTCCGGCGCGATGTAGTGCGGCGAGCCCATGAAGGTGCCGGCGTTGGTGATGTCGCCCTCGGGGTTGTCGCCGGAGAAGAACTTCACCAGCCCGAAGTCGAGCACTTTGACGAAGTCGTGATCGTCGTGTTGCCGCAGCAGCATGACGTTGGCCGGCTTGAGGTCGCGGTGGACGATGCCGAGCGCGTGCGCTTCGCGCAGCGAGCGGCAGATCTGCTGCGCGATGTGGATCACGCGCTCCTGCGCGAGCGGCCCGTCCTGCTGCATGGCCGCCGAGAGCGTGCGGCCATTGAGGTACTCCATGGCGATGAAGAAGATGCCGTCTTCGGTGCGGCCGTAGTCGTAGAGCGTGATGGTGTTCGGGTGCGTCAGCTTGGCGGTGACCGAGGCCTCGAGGAAGAAGCGCTTGTAGAAGTTCGGGTCGCGATCGTGTCCGGCGCCCAGGACCTTGAGGGCGACCACGCGCTCCAGCGGCGACTGCAGCGTCTTGTAGACGCGGCCCATGCCGCCCTGGCCGATCTGCTCGACGATCCGGTAGCGATCGTTGATGAGGCGGCCCAGGAGAGGATCGGACTCTGCTCCTCCGTAATCCGTGGCCGACGGCTGCGCGGGCAAGCAATGCTCCAGTCCATGCAGGCTCACCCCCGTCAAGCCCGCAAGCGATCGACGCTAACAAGATTCTCGCGGTGCGGTCAAACAATCGTAACTATGGAACGCTGCTCGGGATGTAGGGAAATTCGGGGTCCGCCATGATACGGATTGCATATGTCGATGAAAGAAAGGATCGAGGACCTTCTGCGGCGCCGCGCCCAAGCGAGAAAGATGGGCGGGGAGGCGCGCCTTACCCGCCAGAAGGAGCGCGGCAAGCTCGACGCCCGCGCCCGGCTCGAACTGCTTCTCGATACCGGAAGTTTTCACGAGATCGGGCTGCTCGCGACCCATCTGGGTAAAGAGGATCCGGAGCGGCGCAGCGCGGCCGACGGCGTCGTCTGCGGCACCGGCTTCGTCGAGGGGCGGCCGGTCTGCGCGGCGGCCTACGACTTCACCGTCCAGGGCGGCAGCATCGGCGTGGTGGGCGAGCGCAAGGTGGCGCGGCTGCGCGAGCTGGCGCTGCGCGAGCGGATTCCCATGGTCTGGCTGATCGACTCCGCCGGCGCGCGGCTCAGCGCGGACCCGGAGGAGGCGGCGTGGATCAGCACCTTCGCGGACACCGGCTACCTGTTCCGCGAGCAGGTCGTCATGAGCGGCGTGGTGCCGCAGGTGGCGGCGATGCTGGGTCCGGGCGCCGCGGGGACCGCCTACATTCCGGGGCTCGCGGATTTCGTGCCGATGGTGCGCGGCACCTCGTCGCTGGCCATCGGCGGGCCGTATCTGGTGAAGAGCGTCGTCGGCGAGGAAGTGACGGAGGAGGCGCTCGGCGGATCGAAGGTGCACACCGAGGTGAGCGGCGTCGCCGATCTGGAATGCGCCGACGACGCGGCCTGCATCGCGGCGGTGCGCGACTACCTCTCCTACTTCCCCTCGCGCGCCGGAGAGAAGCCGCCGCGCAAGCCCTGCGCCGACCCGGTGGACCGGCGCGACGAGGCGCTGCTCGACGTCATCCCGGACAATCCGCGGCAGGCCTACGACGTGCACAAGGTGATCTCCGGCATCGTCGACGAGGGGCGCTGCTTCGAGATCAAGCCGCGCTGGGCCCGCAACCTCGTCACCTGCCTCTCGCGCATCGACGGACACAGCGTCGGCATCGTCGCCAACAACCCCATGCACTACGGCGGCGTGCTCGACGTCAACGCGGCGGACAAGGCGGCGCGGTTCGTGAACCTGTGCGACGCCTTCGAGATCCCGCTCGTCTTCCTGCAGGACGTGCCCGGCTTCATGGTGGGCACCAAGGTCGAGCAGCAGGGCATCATCCGCCACGGCGCCAAGATGCTGTACGCGGTGTCGAGCGCGACGGTGCCCAAGCTGACGGTGGTGCTGCGCAAGGGATATGGCGCCGGGTATTACGTGATGAACGGGCGCGCCTATGAGCCCGATCTGCTGGTGGCGTGGCCTGGGGCGGAGATCAGCGTCATGGGCGCCGAGGGGATGGTGGCCATCGCGGCCAACAAGCTGCTGGCGCAGTCGCCCGAGCCGGAGGCGCTGAAGAAGCAGCTCGCAGACGCGGTGCGGCCGCACATCGACATCTACAGGACCGCGGCGCTGGGCTTCGTCGACGACGTGATCGATCCGCGCGAGACCCGCCCGCTGCTCGCGCATTATCTGCGGCTCACCGCGCACAAGCAGGTCGAGCGGCCCTACCGCAAGCGCGAAGTCTCGCCCGTCTGATCAGGCGGCGGCGGCCGGAGCTCGTGGTCGAGGGGTACCTGCCGCTCGCCGGCTCCGCCCGCGTCGCGGTGTTTCAAAATGGGACACCGATTTCCGGACGGCTGTCCAAAACACTCCACGGAAAAAATTTTTTTATTTTTTTTCGGGGATGCGGAGGATGTGGCGGGCCTGCGATGGCGTCGCGACCTCGCGGCTGGCGGCGCGGGCGAGCTCGGCAACTTTCGCGACCAACTCGAACGAGCCTTTCGCGAGGACGCCCTTGCTCGAGTAGATGTTGTCCTCCAGCCCGCAGCGGGCGTGGCCGCCGAGCTCGACCGAGAGCTTCGCCATGGGGAGCTGCGCGCGGCCGATCCCTGCTACATTGAATGTACAGCCTGCGGGCAGCTTGCCGATGAGGAAGCGCAGGTTCTCCTCGCTCGCCTGGATTCCGCCGCGCACGCCCATCACGAAATCGAAGTGCGCCGGCAGCGAGATGACGCCCTCTTGCGCCAGCCGCAGGCAGGCCTCGACATGGCCGACGTCGTAGCACTCCAGCTCGTAGGCGATGCCCTTCTCCTTCATCCGGCGGGCGAACTCGCGGACCAGTGGAAAGGGATTGAGGAAGACGTCGTCGCCGAAGTTCAGCGAGCCGGCGTTGAGCGTCGCCATCTCCGGCTTCGGCGTGCACTCGAGCGGCTGCGCGCGCTCGTCGGCGGTCATCCCGACGGCGCCGCCGGTGCTGGTCTGCACGAGCACGTCGCAGCGCTTGCGGATGGCGTCGATGGCTTTCTGGAAGAGGGCGCGGTCCTGCGTCGGCGTCCCGTCGTCGCGGCGGACGTGGAGGTGGATGACGCTCGCGCCCGCCTCGCGACAACGGGCCGCCTCCTCGCCCAGCTCCTCGGCGGTGATGGGCAGGTGCGGCGTCATCTCCCGCGTCGTCTCGGCGCCCCCCGGGCATGGCCGAGCGAAAAGCACGAACTGCCCCGCCGCGCAAGCGACTCTGGCGGCTCAGCGGCGCTCCCGCTGGGCGCTTTGCGCGATCCGGTCCAGCCGCACCCGATCAGCTGTTGCGCCGCTGCTTGCCCGCGGGCACCACGCAAGTGCCGACGGCGCGGCAGACGACGACGGGCGGGTCGAGCAGCTCGGCGGCGGAGTCGGAAACCTCGGGCCGCGCCGAGATGTACTTGCGCGCCTCGAACTTCATCGTGCGGCTCGTCCTGCCCACCGAGACGAGCTCGGCTTCCACCTCGACGAAATCGCCCGCGTGCAGGGGCGCGAGGAACTCCACGGACGCGTAAGCGCGGAAGAGACCCTCGTCGCCGTCGTGGCGGATGAGCAGCTCGGTGCCCACGTCGCCGAACAGTCCGAGCACGCGCGCGCCGTCGACGAGCCCGCCGCCGTAGTGGGCGTCGTGCGCTGAGAGCCGCAGCCGCAAGGTCACCTTCACAGCGTGTCTCCTAGCTCGGGATCGCCGGTCATCGGCACCGTCGCGTCCGGCGTGCCGTGCGCGGTGGCCTGCGGCGCCGGCGCCCTGCCCGTTCGCTCCAGTATCCGATAATAAATATAATTAGCCACGTCGCTCGGCTTGGTGCCCGGCCCGAATCCGGCATCGAATCCCAATTCCAGCGCCGTCTTGTGATCGACCCGCGGCCCGCCGAAGAGGAAGATGGTCTTCTCGAAGATGCCCTCCTGCTTGGCCGCGTCGATGAGCGACCGCGCGTCCTCCTTGTGCACGTCCCGCTGGGTGACGACCTTGGAAACCAGGACGGCGTCGGCGTTCTCGGCCTTGGCCCGCGCCACCAGCGCTGCCGGCTCGACCTGCGATCCCAGGTTGACGGCGCGATATCCCGGATACCGCTCCAATCCGTAATCGCCGGCGAAGCCTTTCATGTTCATGATCGCGTCGATACCGGTGGTGTGCGAATCGGTGCCGATGCACGCGCCCACCACCACGATGCGCCGGCCCAGGTCGCGCTTGATGGCTTCGTTCAGCTCGTCGAAGCCGCGCTTCCGGTGCACGACCGTCGGCACCTCGATGGCGTTGAAGTCGAGCTGCATGTGCGTCCGGCCATAGACGACGAAGAAGGAATAATCCTCGCCCGCCTTCTCCATCGCCGAGACCAGCACGTGCGAGAGGCCCAGCTTCTTCGCCACGGTGGCGGCCGCCTCCTTGGCCGTCTCGCTCGCGGGCACCGGCAGGACGAAGGAGATCTGGACGACGCCGTCGTCCTTGCGATCGCCGTACGGCCGGATGAGCAGCTTCTCCTTTTCCATCACCTGGCCTCGCGGCCGTCCTCGAGGATTTCGAGGAATGGATTGAAGTAATCGGCCGCCCGCTCCACCACGCCTTCGAGGCCCTTGCCACCGTCCGGCGTGCGCGCGGTATCGCCGAAGCGCGCCTTGCCGATGGCCGCCATCATCCCGTCCTTGGCCGCCTCTTCCAGGAGGTGCAACGCCTTGTCGAATACCTCGCGCTGCCGCCGCGCCACGATGCCGTCCGGCCGGAAGGAGATCTCCTCGCCCAGGTGGCGCGCGGCGCGATGGATATAGCCGGCCGATTTCAATGCCACGAATCGATCCATGAGGAATGGATTGTGCATTGCCTCGGTCATCATTCCCAGCAATTGGATCCCCTGCCGCGTGGTGATGGCCACCAGGTCGGCCATCACGTCGTAAGCGTGGCTGAAGAAGATGTCGCCCTCCTTGTGCTTGGTGGGCGGCATGTACTTGATGGGGCTCCTGGGAAACAGCTCGCGCACCATCATCGCCATGGCGAACTCGCGCAGCAGGGTGTCCTCGCGGGCCGGATCGATCTCGAAGCTGTGCCCGTAGCCGATGAACTCATCCTTCATGCCGGCGAGGTGCGCGAAGGTCTCGTTGATCAATTGCGAGGCGATCACGGTATGCGCGGCCTCGTCGGCGTCGGCGGTGGTGATGTAATTGTCCTCGCCGGTATTGATGATGATTCCGGCAAAGCCGCAGATGCGCCGCGAGAAGTATTGATCGCAGAAGGTCCTCTTCATGTTGATGTCGCGGAAGAGGATCCCGTACATCGCGTCGTTGAGCAGCATGTCCAGCCGCTCGTACGCCGCCATGAAGGCGATCTCCGGCATGCACAAGCCGGAGCTGTAATTGGTGAGGTGGAGGTAGCGCCCGAGCTTCTTCGATTCCGCGTCCAGCGCCTCGCGCATGATGCGGAAGTTTTCCTGCGTCGCGTAGGTGCCGCCGAAGCCCTCGGTGGTGGCGCCGTGCGGAACGTAATCGAGCAGCGACTGCGCGGTGCTGCGGATGACCGCGATCACGTCCGCGCCCAGCTGCGCGGCGGCCTTCGCCTGCTCGACGTCGTCGTAGATGTTGCCGGTGGCGACGATGACGTACTTCCACGGCGCGCTCTCGAAGGAGCCGACCTGGAGCGACTTCTTCAAGTCCTTGCGCGCCTCGATGCGCGACTTGAGCTCGCGCACGGCGGAGCGGGCCTCGGCGCGTATCTCGTCGCGCAGCTGGGCATCGTCGGCGGCGGTGAGCGGCGGCAGCTTCTCCGGATGCGCGGCGATGCGCTCGACGGCGTGCAGCGGGTCCTTGCCGGGCGCCGCTTTCAGAGCGCGGCCCAGCCACCAGGCGGCGCCTTTGCCCAGCACGCGCGCCGCGTTGAGCCGGTCGACCATCAGATTGGCCAGCGGCGCGCCCCGCGTGCCGGCGCCGGAGATGCCCAGCAGGCGCAGGACCGTGCGCTCGATGGAGACGGTGGTGTGGCGGTCGATGAACGACTGCACGCCCAGCGCCGCCGAGCGCGCCAGCTCGCGGGCCTTGGAGATCTTTTCTCGCTCGACGAAGAGCTGCGCCATGGGGACCGCTGCCTGTATCGCAATACTGCGCGCCGCCCGCAAGAGCGCGGCGATCCGATGCAGGTTACAGTGCAGACGATGCGAAACCTGCTCGCGCTCACGGCCTTGGTGCTCGCATTCGTGCTCGGAGCAGGCGTGGTCTGGCACCTCCAGCACCGCGAGCCGCCGCTGCCCGACGCGCCGGCGCTCATCCTCAAAGTGCGCCAGGTGGCGCGGCTCGAGACGCTGGACGTCTCGCTCTACAGGAAGGTCGACTTCAGGCCCGATCCGCAGGAAGCGAAGACGCTCTGGGGATCGGTGGCGCAGTGGGCGACGTACTCCGTGCATCCGCCGCGCGGGAAGGCGATCGTCTTCGCGGTGGCGCACCTCGGGCTCGACCTGCGCAAGCTCGACGCGCGCTCCCTGCGCGTCAGCGGGCGGCGCATCGAGGTGGTGCTGCCGCAGGTCGAGACCAAGGTGGAGCTGCGCCCCGCCGAGACGGAGATCATCGGCTCGAACCTCGACTCCGCGCAGACGGCGCAGCTCTTCGAGCGCGCCCGCAACGCTTTCGAGGCCGATGCGTCGGCGGACAAGAATCTGCAGGCGCGCGCGCGCAGCTCGGCCGAGCAGTCGCTGCGGTCGCTCTTCCTCGGCCTGGGATTCTCGGAGGTGGCCTTCGTGGAGCAACTCTCGCCGGAGCCGAAGCGTGGCTGATCTTTCCAAGCTGTGGTCGCTGGAACCAGGGCTCGACTTCCTCAACCACGGCTCGTTCGGCGCCTGCCCGCGCGCCGTGCTCGAGGCGCAGGACGAGCTGCGGGCGCGCATGGAGCGGCAGCCGCTGCAGTTCCTCGCCCGCGATGTGGAGAGCCTGCTCGACGAGGCGCGGGCGGCGCTGGGCAGTTTCCTCGGCGCCGATCCCGACGACCTCGCCTTCGTCCCCAACGCCACCACCGGCGTGAACACGGTGCTGCACTCGCTGGAGCTGCAGGCCGGCGACGAGATCGTCGCCACCGATCACGGCTACAACTCCTGCCGGAACGCGCTGCGCTGGCAGGAAGAGCGCGGCGTGCGGCCGGTCTTCGCGCGCGTCCCCTGGCCCATCGCGGGGCCCTGGCAGGTGGTCGAGGCGGTGATGGGCGCGGTGAGCGATCGGACCAAGCTGGTGATGATCGATCACGTCACCAGCCCGACGGGCCTCGTCTTCCCGGTGGCCGAGATCGTCCGGCGGCTGGGCGAGCGCGGCATTGACGCGCTGGTGGACGGCGCGCACGCGCCGGGAATGCTGCCGCTGGACCTGCGCGGCATCGGCGCGGCGTACTACACCGGCAACTGTCACAAGTGGCTGTGCACGCCGAAGGGCAGCGCCTTCCTGCACGTGCGGCGCGACCGGCAGGACCGCGTGCGGCCCATCGCGTTCGGGCACGGGCTCAACTCGAGCCGCACCGACCGCAGCGCCTTCCGGCTCCAGCACGACCGGATCGGCACCGACGATCCCACCGCGCTGCTCTGCATTCCCTTCGCGCTCGATTTGCCGAGCTGATGGAGCGCAACCACGCGCTCGCCATCTCGGGGCGCCGCCTGCTGCTCGAGGCGCTGCGGATCCCCGCTCCGGCGCCTGAGTTCATGCTGGGCTCGCTCGCCTCGGTGCCGCTGCCCGACGCCGAAGTCGCCGTCCCGCGCAGCTCGGTCTTCTGCCATCCGTTGCAGAAGCAACTGTTGCAAAAGTATCGAATCGAGGTGCCGGTGATGATCTTCCCCGCGCCGCCCCGCCAGCTGGTGCGCATCGCCGCGCAGCTCTACAACACCGAGGCGCAATTCGCGCGCCTCGCCGCCGCGCTCAAGGCGGAGCTGGAGGAGGGCGCATGGAACCGGACCTGATCCTGGTCGCGCCGACGCGCGATCTGGGCGACAACCTCCTCGTCCGGCGCGCGCTGCCGTCGGCGCGGCGGCGCATGGTGGGGCCGTTCATCTTCTTCGATCAGATGGGGCCGGTGGCCTTCGACGCGGGGCACGGCATCGACGTGCGGCCGCATCCGCACATCGGGCTCGCGACGGTGACGTACCTGTTCGAAGGCGAGATCCTGCACCGCGACACGCTCGGCACCGTGCAGCGCATCCGGCCCGGCGCGGTGAACTGGATGACCGCGGGCCGCGGCATCGCCCACTCGGAGCGGACGCCGGAGGAGCTGCGCAAGAGCGGCGGGCGGCTCTCGGGGATCCAGCTCTGGGTCGCGCTGCCCAAGGAGCACGAGGAGATGGCGCCGTCGTTCCTGCACACGCCTGCGCCGGAGCTGCCGGTGTTCGAGGATGGCGGCGCCAACGTCCGGGTGGTGCTCGGCGAGGCGTACGGCAAGCGGTCGCCCGTCAAGGTGCTGTCGGAGATGTTCTACGCGGCGGCGACCCTGCGGCCGGGCGCGCGCATTCCGCTGCCGGTGCAGCCGCGCGAGCGCGCGGTCTACGTCGCGGAGGGCGAAGCCGAGGTGGGCGGCGACATCTTCAAGGCGGGTACGCTGCTCGTCTTCCGGCCCGGCGACGAGGTCTCGCTGCGCGCGACGGCCCTGGCTTCCAAGCTGCTGCTGCTGGGCGGCGAGCCTGCCGACGGGCCGCGGCACATCTGGTGGAACTTCGTCTCCAGCTCGCAGCAGCGCATCGAGGCGGCCAAGGCGGACTGGAAGGCGGGGCGCTTCGGCAAGGTGATCGGCGACGACGAGTTCATTCCGCTGCCGGACGGCCCGCCCATGCCGGTGCACTAGCCCCGGCCACCGTAGGGGACTTCCCCGCTTGGCGGGGAAGATGTCGCCGAAGGCGACAGTCGCCAGTCGGGCCGCCACGCGGCGAGGCGGGCTCAGGGGCTACGCAGTTGCTGCTTGTCGCCGTGAATACGGCGACAGGCTCCTATTTCTGAGCTTCGAGATCGCGCAGCACTTCGGGGGTGTCGGCGTCGAGGAAAGGCCGGATGTCCCCCCAATCAAGTTTCAGCGCGCGAACCTGCGAGAGGATGGCGCGCGGCCCCACCGGCCGGGGTCCGCTGAGCAGCGCCTCGGCGGCGGCGAGGCAGGGCTTTCGGCGCCACAACCCGCAGAGCGGCTGCAGCGAGCCGC
>WNFJ01261669.1_pt4 | contig 10888 bp, 9 predicted proteins | sample 5400461 | NCBI WGS metagenome assembly WNFJ01 (sample SAMN13153349, study PRJNA577476) | soil metagenome | isolation source: 115 cm saprolite on Douglas fir-dominated hillslope | place: USA:California | collected 2013-09-17 | reverse complement strand
TCCCCTCGCGCCTTCAACTCGCGAGCGCGGGCTTCCAGTTGCGCTAGCGTCTCCTGCCCAAGTACCGGAAGCGGTACTGCGGCCAGGAAGAACCAGAACAAACACAGCCAGCGAGAGCGCATCGCTACTCCAAGCCCTCAGTGTTGCATCTTTATCCTGGTCACTTCCAGGTTACGGCGCGCGGCTGCGTGCGATGGGTCGAATTTCAACGCGGTCTCGAACTGCGCGATAGCGGAAGCCATGTCTCCATTGCGGGCGAGGAGGATGCCGAAGTTGTTCCGAAGATCCGGATTGCCGGGCTGCAGCACGATCAGTTCCCGGTAGCATTCGACTGCTTGTCGCACGCGCCCTGCCGACGCGGCCGAGTCGCCCAATTCCGTCAGTATTTGAACCAGGTGCTGGTGCGCGGCAGTATCTTGCGGGTCGCCGGCAAGCAGTTCGCGGAAGCGGGCGGCGGCATCCTTGAGCCGGCCCTGCGCGGCAAGAGTGTTGGCCAGATTGTATCGGGCCCTGCTGTCGTCAGGACGCACGCGAAGGGCGTGCCGGAACTGCTCAACGGCTTCGTCGAGCTTGCCATCCGACTCCAGCGCGACACCGAAGGTATTCAGCGCGGCCGGCTGCTCCGGCTCGACGCGGAGCGCGGCGACCAGATGTGCGGTCGCTGACGGAATGTCGTGGCGGCTGAGGAAGAGGGCGCCGAGATTGAAGTGCGCCGAAAAATCGGCTGGATACTTCTCCAGGCGGCGACCCATGATGGCCTCCTGTAAGACGGCGCGTTGATCCCCCGATCCGCGAGGCAACACTTGAAGCCACAGGTGGGCCATTTCGTCGGTGGACCGATTGCCGCCGCGCACACGTTTCGGCGGGGAATTGGGATTACGCGGATTCGCCGCCGAATTGTCATAGTGGAAGCGCATCGAAATTACGGTGCCTTTGGGCAGGAACAGGCGCTCGGGGTAGCGGTACGCGGACTGCCAGTTGAGATCCCAGTCCGGAATCCGGATGAGCCACCGGCGCGTTCCATCGGGCAGCGTCGCGAAGCCCTCGAGCAGTCTGCCGAGATAGTGGGCGTGAGGGTAGACGGCAAGCAGACCGACATCGAGCGGCAGCCGAAAGTCGTCCGATGCTAGGAAATCGCGGTCGCCCGGCGGAATGTCGAGCGCGCCATCGTGCTCCAGTTGAAGCAGCATCGGGTACCTGGTCTGCGGCTCACGGGTGAAATAGAATCCGACGGAGGGCTGTATCAGTTCGGGCTTGCCGGTGGGCTGCAAGTGAACGTTGAGTATGAGGTCGTTGCCCGGATCGAGGCGCCACGACATGCCGGCGGGCTCTTCCCACGGCGTGGCGCCGGGCTTCCAGAAAAGGAAGTGGCTATCGGGATCGAAGGTATCGGATGCAATCGCGATATCCATGCCGGCGAAGCCCTCGCCGCGAACCTGCTCGCGATATCGCAGGGATCGCGATCGGTCGATCTGCAGATTGGCGTGATGCACGGCGCGGACGTTGCCGGGGCGAATCTCGATGGCTTTCACCTGGCGCGTTTCACGCACAGCCGGGGAAAGGATGAAATTCCAGAAGAGGTCCGGACCGTCCGCGGGCAAAGAGAACGGTTTGTCCGCCGTGATGACCAGATCCGGCGGGCCGAGTTGCCAGCCGGGCGTGAAGACGGGAAGCGGCGGCGGGTCCGCGGCCGAGCCCTCGGGGGCACCGGCGCGCACCCACTGTTCGATGGTTGCGATCTGCGCCTCCGTGAGCCGGCGCTCCCCCGCGAAGTTACCAAAGCCCGGGGCCGGCAGCCAGGGAGGCATATAGCGCTTCCGGGTCACGGCGGCTATCTGGCGCGTATGCTTTCTTGCATCGTCATAGGTAAGGAGAGAGAACGGCCCAGCTTCTCCGGGACGATGACACGGCGCGCATTGCGCCAACAGAATCGGCGCAATGTTCTTGTGGAACGTGAAGGCAGCCGGCTTTGTCGCCGGATCTGCCAAGGCGATTGCGGCGGCAAGCAACGGCAGCGCTATAGCGGACTTAGCGGGCATCGCCGCTCAGAAATTGACACGCAGCCCAAACTGCCACTTGCGCATCTGCGATAAGCTCGCGATGCTGAAGATCCGTCCGGCCGTGGGAGAGTCCACGGTGGCGGTGGGTTGCCCCAGATTCACGTGATTAAACGTATTGAACGATTCGGCGCGGAATTGGGCGTTTGCCCGCTCCGTGATACGAAAGTTCTTGGTCAGGCTCATGTCCGCATTGAAGAGATGCGGTCCGAAAAACGAGTCGCGCGCCACATATCCAAATGTCCCGGGCTGTGGGCGCATCCACGGACCGCGCGTGCAATCGTTCGCGTTCAGTTCCGACGTCGCCGTGGCGGTGGCGACGCAGCCGCTTCCGCTGGTTCCCGGTGTCGCCACGGCAAACCATCCTTGCGGGCCCGGGTTGGACACGCTGGCGCTGCCAACCAGCGTGGCGCGGCATGGGCCGGTGTCTTCGTCCTTCCCACAATCGAGGTACGACGGCGTGAATGGCACGCCGGATTCATACAACCAGATACCCGAGAGTTGCCAACCGCCCACCAGATAGTCCACCACATTCGATGAGTTAGTAAGAAACTTCTTCTTCTTGCCGAACGGGAGTTCATAGACCTGGTTTAGGTTGAAGACAAATCTTCGCACGCCGCCCTCGCGGCCGTAGTCGATATTGTGATTCCAGAAGTAGTAGTCGTTGGCGTAGTCGAACGCGCCCGCAAAAGTGAAGTTCCCCTGGAACATCAGTCCATTGGTGAAGCGCTTCTCGCCGCGAACCTGCAAGGAGTTGAACTTCGCGCTGGCATCGTCGGCGAAATACTTGATCGACTGGGTCCAACCGAATTTGTTGTAGAACAGCCTCCGTTGATTCGTATTCAGTGTCCCAAAGCCGACTATGGACGGTTGGTTGATGTTATAGTTAGTTCCCCCGGCGGTGACGTGATATCCGTGATTGCCGACATAGGCGACGGAAAGGATGACGCTGGGCGTGAACTGATGCTCCACAGTTAAATTCCACGCGTCCACCACGGGCAAGCGCATCGTATTATTGCTGCTCAACGGCAGAACATTAGGCGCGATGCCATTCGGCAGGATCGGATTACCAGTCGCGCCTTTGGGTTGCGTCGCCAGGATCGTAGTGGGGTCCAGAGACGGCGGACCCTGATTCAAAGTGAAGACTGGAAGCCACGGATTGGCGGGATTGAGCGACTGGTTGGCCAGCACCGGCACGTTCTGAGTGACGTTGTGACCGAACGACACGCCGAATACACCCACATCGTAGGATCTCCCATAGCCGGTCCGGATCACGGTCTTGGGGTCCACCTGGTAGGCAAGTCCCATGCGGGGCGCGAAGTGGGTCAGGGCCGTGTTCACATTGCCATTCAGGCCGATGCCGTTTTCGCCCGTAACCAAGACCTCGCCCGTGGCCAAGTTCTGGAAGCCTCCGGCGTCCTTGCCGTTCACATATTGCGGGAAGTAAATCTCCCAGCGCAAACCGTAGTTTAGGGTTAGCTTGGGTGTGATGCGCCACGTGTCCTGTATGTAGGTGAAGAGCCGCTTCTGGCGTTCGGCGGCATTGGTCGAATTACTTACGTAGCGCCCGAAGGAGCTCACATCGCCCAGCAGGAACGCAGCCAGGCCGAGCCCGCCGCCATTCGGTCCCTCGGTGGTTGTCGGGCCGAAGGTGATCTCACCCGAGCGGTGCGAATCGCTGGGCACTCGCAGGTTCTGCTGAAAGCGGACGTCGCCGCCGAATTTTGACGGAGTGATTCCCGAAAGTGTGGGTGGTGTTACTGACCCATTGGAACTCGTTCTCCTGCTCATTGAGCGGGCAGTTGCAGGAATTCACGTTTAGCGCATATCCGAAATTGAAGCCACCGGTTCCTTGGAGATAAAAGGCCGGCATACCGGAAGTATAGAAATTATCGAGGTTCAACCCCGGGGCGCCGGCGTCCTTGGCGGGCGACGTGCCGAGACCGTTGGGATTTACGAACACCCGATAGCGGAAGAAGCCGAAGCGGAAATCCGTCAGCCAATTCGGGCGCATCACGTAATCCACACCATACGACAGGCTCTGGTCGCGGAGCGCGGCCGCGCCCGAGAAGGCAGTAGTGGAGTATGTGGGGCCACCCGCCTCGAGTCCGAATGCTCCGGGATTGGTCTGCTTGACTTGCAGGAAACTGTACCGTCCGAACATGTGCAACTTCGTAGTTTGATACCGGTCCACGCGCACGTCGAAAGCATTCCAGTTGACGATGCCGGCCCCCGATGCGGCATAATTCGGAGCGGCGCCTGTGGCCGTGGGAATGTTGGGCAACGGAATGTAATTGAGAAGCGCTTCCGCCTGCGGAGACAGCAAATTGGTAGGGATGGTGGCGTTCGCGAACTGTTGCCGGACAGAGGGATCGATGTTGCAATTCGAGCCATTGCACGGGTTGAAGATCGCCGTGCCGAGGTCGCTCAAGTCGCCGCTGCGCTCCGCCGCGGTGGGCACGCGTGTCAAGAGCGAGCCGCCATTCTTCTGTCCGGTGCAATGGTAATCACCGAAAAAGAAGGTTTTGTCTTTTTGAACCGGTCCGCCGACCGAACCGCCGAATTGATTCCACAAACTGGGAGGGATGAATTGACCGTTCGTGCCGACGATGGGCAGGGCCTGTGCGAACGGGTCGCGAGCAGCGCCATGCTGGTCGCGCCGGTACCAGAATCCGCCGCCGTGAAGCTCGTTGGTGCCGGACTTCGTCTGCGCGGAAATCACAGCCTGGCTGGCCTGCCCGAACTCGGCGTCGTAGGCGGTGGTGGTGATTTTCAATTCCGACACGGCGTCGAGGTTCGGGGTAATGACGGGTTCGCCCAAAACGGACTCGCGGTTATCCGTGCCGTCTAACTGGAACGAAATGCCGCCCCAGTATTGTCCGCCTATAGTTGGCCGGTAAATGTCCTGAGGCTGTTCGCTAGCCGCCGTGGTGCCAGTTGCCTGGACGCCGGGAACCTGAAAGTAGAGCCGGCTTACGTCGCGAGAAAAGACGGGTAACTCCATGACGGCCTTTTGCGTCATTGTGTCCGAAATGTCACTTCGCTCGGTCTTGAGCAGCGGCGCTTCCCCAGTTACATTCACCACCTCGCCCACCTGACCGGGATGCAGTTTCGCGTTCACCTGTGTGTTCGCATCGACCTCGACATTGACGTTCTGCTGGACGAAAGTGTCGAATCCTGTCGCCTCGACGCGGACTTCATACACACCGACTATTAGATGCGACTGGCTATAGTTTCCCGTTTCATTGGTAGTCGTCGCATAGGACACGCCTTTACAGACGTCGCGGACGACAATCTTGGCGTGGGGGATGGCGGCATTGGACGAATCCGTGACCGAGCCCACGATGCTCCCATAGACGGCTTGCCCGAAAGACGCGGCGGGCAGGAAGAATAGAACGAAGCAGCACATCGCTGCCCGGCAGAGGTACCCCATTTTATTTCCCCTTCGAAAAGACAGCAAACCCAGTTAACAAGTGCTCCGAGGCTCCGGCTTTCTGAAGCGTGCACGGACGGGCTTATACTGAAGCCACAGATGAAATACAAGGGGAAATTGACCGACAAGGCCTCCCTATTCCTGGATAAAGAACAGCGACGACACTGCGGGCAGAACCAACCGCACTGGGGTAACGGATTGGCCATTTGCCTCCGCCGCGGTGAACTCGGCGGGCTCTTCTCCGCCGGTGTGAGGATTCCAGATTCTGAGGGCCTTCTTACCGCGCAACACAACTGTCGTATCTATGGCCCTCGAAGATGAGTTAGCGAAGAAGTAAATGTCGCGGCCGTCCTTGACTTTATGGATATAAGTCAAGGCGCCTTCGTATTCATTGCCAAGTCTCAGCGCGCCCATCGGCTCTTGAATGTCGACGTCCCTGTCTGCCATGTTCAGGCTCTTGCCGACATGCTGAGGGAATCGGGACGCCGGGGCTACGGCCTGCCGCCTGCCTCAATAAAGATGCCGCCGTAATTCAACTTCGCCATTTCCTGAAGGCCGGAGATAACTGCATGTTTGTTCAACGTAGGCAGGTTGAAGTTCCACGGCAAAGGGGGCTGGATGGCCGTATTACTGGATTGCGGCCCCTAGGTGGACCTGGTCGAGAACTTTTTGCACGACGTTCCGTTTCCGCTCCAGCTCGCGGTTGTGCCGTTTGCCATAGACGTAGTCGCCGATAAACCACCCCATGGCGGAGCCAGCCACTACATCGCCAGGAAAATGCTGCCGCGCGCCCACGCGCGCGACAACCACAGTGGAGGCGAGCCCGTAAGCAAGGATCGGAACGATCCGAGGGTGCGGATACTGATGGGCCACCACGGAGGCAAGCGCCCAAACATTGATGGCATGTCCGGACGGAAACCCGGAACTCCAACGGCCATTCGTGCTGTCCCAAAAGTGGCCTTTGCCGTCGCTTTCGAGCGGACGGGCGCGGTCCGAGACCAGTTTTATCGCCTCCACTACGAGGCTGCTGTCGATCAAGGTCTCAAAACCGATCAGGCCGGTTTCGCGGAACCGCTCTTTGTGTGCGCCGCTCCCGATGAAGTAAAACCCCGCCGTGATCGGAATTAACGAATAGGCTGAGCCCACGCGCGATCCCCATGTGCTCACGGAGACCTGGCTCGACGAATTGGGAAGTTGTTTCACCGTCCACCGATCCGTGGCAACGAGAGCCCCGGTGGCGGCACCGAAGATAACCCAATACTTCACGTCAGCCTTGACGGTGTGAATGGGACTGGTCCAGATGGCCTTCTGGTCCGCGAGAATATACTTCGGCATGCGCACGAACGGGTGGAAGATCCCGGTTTCATTCCAGATGTCCTTCTGCTTGATCACGGGAGGCCCGGGTTCCACCTGAATGGTGGAATCCTGTCGGGTCTGATCCTGAGGCTTGGGCGTGACTGATTGCTGATCAGGCGTCTGGCCCAGCGCAATGGATGCGACGGACAAAGCCAAAATAGCGAACCGCGGCGACATAATCCTGGTGACCGGCACGCGACATGCCGTTAGCGGCAAATATTGACTCCGGCCCGTATCGAGCAGTACGAAAATGCTTTTTCCATTGTTGCACTGCCCTGAATGGCAAGTGCGTTGCTGAGTCAAGCGGCATGGGACAAGCCCTTCGACTTGCGCCCGCACGCAGCGCTGCGTTCTTCGGCGGTCTTTTGTGCGCGCAATTCTGCCTGGCACAGACGCAAAATAGCGCCAACCGGACGGATACCTCGAGCGCCACCGGCAGCCAACCCGGCTCCGCACCTATCACCGAGGGAGAGCGGCTGCGGTGGTACCTGAAGGCTACAATTAATCCGGTCTCACTTGTGACCAGCGCCGCCAGCGCCGGCTTTGGCCAGTGGAGGGACCTCCCCAGGGAATGGAGGCAGGGCGCGGAGGGTTTCGGCCTGCGTTGGGCCAGCTCGTACGGCGAGCATGTCGTTCGCGAGACGCTGATGTTCGGTGCTTCCAGCGTATTTCATGAAGACAATCGTTACTTCCGCTCCGGAGAGTCTGACCTTCGGCCCCGCATTAGATATGCCGTCGAGAGCACGTTCCTGGCCCGGCGCGACAATGGCTCACGGCGCCTTTCGTTTTCGCGAATGGGGGCCTTCGCCGGCGCCGCACTGATTTCCCGGCTGTGGCAGCCAAGAAGCAACCGGAGTCCACGTAGTGCGGCGGTCAACCTCGGAACGTCGATCAGTGTGGCCGCGGCCTTCAACGTTGTGCGGGAATTCTGGCCTCGGAAGTGACGGCAAATTGAAACCACTGACAATCAGCGACCTCTTGCGACCGCATTCGAAGGCGCTGGCGGTGGGCGTGCTTGCCGTGATTGGCGAGGGCGCCGCCAACCTGCTGCAGCCCTGGCCGTTAAAGATTGTTTTCGACAACGTGTTGCAGGCCGGCCAACCCCACTCGCACGGATGGATCAACCGCCAGCTTGTGTCACTTATTGGCGGGGACCGATTGGTGATACTGAAGTTTGCCGCCATCGCCGCACTGGTGATAGCGATAGTGGGCGCGCTCTGCTCCTACGCGGAGAAATATCTCAGTACGAGCGTCGGCCAGTGGGTGATGCACGACCTCCGGCGCACGCTTTACTCCCATGTGCAGCGGCTGTCCCTCTCGTATCACGACCACAAACAGACGGGAGACCTGATCAGCCGGGTGACCAGCGATATCGACGCGATCCAAAGCTTTGTCGCGTCCGGGTTGTTGGGCGCGGCGGTTGATAGCCTCACGCTCGCCGGCATGGTGGTAGTCATGTTCTGCGTCAACTGGCGCTTCACCCTGATCGCGCTTTCCGTGGCGCCGGTCTTGTTCGCCGTAGTGTACTCCTACACGCGGCGCATCAAGAAGGCTTCCCGCGAGGTGAGGAAGAAGGAGGGCGAGATTGTCTCGGTGATCCAAGAAGTTCTCACTTCGATTCGCGTCGTGAAGGCCTTTGCGCGCGAGGATTATGAACAGCACCGCCTGGAGGAAGAAAGCCTGGAAAGCGTGGAGATCGCCCTGCACGCCCGGGGCCTGAAGGCCAAGCTGTCCCCTTTGGTGGAAATCATCGTCGCTATCGGCACCAGCATGGTGCTCTGGTTCGGCGCCCGCATGGTAATGAATGGAGGCCTTTCGGCAGGCTCCCTGATCGTGTTCATTTTCTATCTGGGGAAGATGTACAAGCCAATGCAAGACCTATCGAAGATGACCGATGGTTACGCCAAGGCGGCCGTGGGATACGAGCGCATTCGCGAAGTATTGGATGCGAATCACGAGATCAGAGACTTGCCCGGCGCCCGGTCTGCGCCTCCCCTGAAGGGGCGAATCGAGTTTGAGAACGTGCAGTTCGGCTACGAGCCAAATCGCCCCATTCTCCGCAATCTGAGCCTGGTGATTAAGCCGGGACAGATGGTCGCCCTGGTGGGTCCGACAGGCGCCGGCAAAACTACCATCATCAGCTTGATTCCGCGCTTCTACGATGTGGATTCAGGTACGGTGCGCATCGACGGCCGCGACGTCCGTAGTTTCACGCAGAAATCGATCCGGCAGCAAATCAGTTTCGTGTTGCAGGAAACTCTGCTGTTCCACGGACCGGTCTGGTACAACATCGCGTACGGCAAACCGGAAGCCACTCGCGCCGAGATTCTTCGGGCCGCCACGTTGGCCAATGCTCATGAGTTCATCGAGAAGATGCCTGAGGGTTACAACACGGTGCTTGGGGAGCGGGGCGTGACCTTGTCAGGCGGCCAGCGCCAGCGCATCGCTATCGCTCGCGCTGTGATCCGCAACAGCCCGATCCTCATTTTGGACGAACCAAGTTCGGGTCTTGACTCCGCCTCGGAGAAACTGGTCTTTGAGGCTCTCGACCGTTTGATGCAGGGTAAGACGTGCATCGTAATCGCTCACCGCCTCTCCACCATTCGCCAGGCAGACGTCATCTTTGTGATACAAGACGGAACTGTTGTGGAGCGCGGCGACCACGAGAGCCTGCTGAAGTCCGGAGGCCTGTATTCGGAACTCTATGAGCTACAGTTCCGAAATACCGAGGAGCTTACAGGTCAGTAAGTACTGATATCCGGCCCTCGAGCAGCTTGGCGAATTGCTCGGTCTCTTCAGGCGAGTATCCACCGGCGCGGAACGCATCGCGGATCTGTTGCGGCGAGAGACGGGCCAGTAGTTGGCCGATCCATTTTGCATCCGCCCGCGGCACATTCTTGCCAATCCATTCCAGGTGAATCCGCCTTATCATCTCCGGCGGATCCACCCAAAACTTCCACATCGGCCGTGCGGGAACGGCGAAATCCACGGAATCGGCGGTAAGGCGTCTGATGAATTTGGACTTACTATAGGATTCCAGGTTGTCTTTACCTTTCGCGGGAGGCCAGGTGCGCCCGGCCCACCCGAAACTCGCTCCCAGGTCGCTGACCATGTAAATTCTCTCCGGTCCGGCCTGGTAGATCGCGTTGTTGTCGTCCTTCAGGTCCCAATTGTTGATCACGGCCATCAGCACCCTCAAACCATTGAGTTCGCGCGTACCTGTGAAGGCGTCGTGACGCCATCGCCAAATGCCGATCTTCTTGCCTTCGGTCTTGTCTTTCCTCTTCAACCGGACGTTGTGTACGGAACCATCCGCGTCGACGAATTCCTGTCCGCGGTGCAGCTTGGGCGGCATCCCCACCACCTTCAAATCGCGAACAAAGTAGTCGTCGTTCGCGTAGTAGCCAACCGCCCAGAGAAGGCGTGTGCATGCTGTTTCCGGCCGCGCTTCGAGTCCGAGCTTGGCCTTCCACTTCCGGCCCTCGTCATCGCGGACCACGAATTTGGGGCTGCCACCCTCGCGGTCTTCTTCAACAAACGTAAAGTTGCCCTTTGGCGCATGCTCTTTGCCACCCGGACCGTAGAATAAATCGCGCGACTTCAGGTCCGTGGGATCGTTCCACATCACTGCGGGACCGGTGGAAACCTCTTCCGCTTTCATCCGATCCGTTCTCAGTGGCTTGCGGGCGGCGCCGGCCATGGGTAGGCCCAAGGTCAACAACACAATAAATGGCACAAAGAATGGTTTCTTTCTTACACACATACGCATAACTCTTTCGCTAGTTTTCCGAGCGGCGCGTCAACTGCAATGGGGAAGCAGAATCCGTGCCAGAGTGCGCGAGCGTGCGCATTGGAAGTTGGAAAGGAGACACTTCTTGAGACTCATGGTACAGCCAGACGATGGAGTCGCCCCATTAATTAAAGCCATTGCCGGCGCGAAGCACAGTATCGAGATTGCGGTCTTCCGTTGCGACCAGAAGGGGATTGAGCGGGCGCTCGCCAATGCCGTCAGCCGCGGCGTTTCCGTCCATGCGCTGATCGC
>WNFJ01491462.1_pt2 | contig 10889 bp, 10 predicted proteins | sample 5400461 | NCBI WGS metagenome assembly WNFJ01 (sample SAMN13153349, study PRJNA577476) | soil metagenome | isolation source: 115 cm saprolite on Douglas fir-dominated hillslope | place: USA:California | collected 2013-09-17 | reverse complement strand
ATGAACAAGACCGGTATGAACACGGCCACGAGCGAAAACGTCATCGACATGACGGTGAAGCCGATTTCCCGGGAGCCGCTCAACGCCGCGCTCAAGGAATCCTCGCCGTGTTCGACGTGCCGCAGCACGTTCTCCAGCATCACCACCGCGTCATCGACGATGAAGCCGACGGAAATCGTCAGAGCCATCAGAGAGACGTTATCCAAGCTGTAGCCGAGGACGTACATGACGGCCATGGACCCGAACAGCGACAGCGGGATCGTCACCGCCGGAATCAGTGTCGCGCGCGCACTGCCGAGAAACAGGTAGACGACCAGCACCACGAGCACGCACGTGATCAGCAGCGTGAACTGAACGTCGCGAACCGAGGCGCGGATGGTCTGCGTGCGATCCTGGAGCAGCGTCATGTGAACCGATGCGGGCAAGTCGTGCTCGAGCGACGGAATGATCTTCCGCACCTTCTGCACGGTGGCATTCATGTTGAAGCCGGCTTGTTTGTGCACGTCGATCATGACGGCCTGGTTGTTGCCGATCCAAGCGCTCTGCTTGACGTTTTCGACGCTCTCCACCACCGAACCCACGTCGCCCAGGCGCGTGACGGCTCCGCCGCGCGCCGACACAATGAGCGCCGCGTACTCGGCAGCGTGATTGAGTTGATCGTTCGAGTCCAGCGTGACGCTCGTCCGCCCGCTGTTCAGCGTTCCCTTGGCGCCGTTGACCGTCGATGCGGCGATGAGCTGGCGGACGTCCTCGAGAGTACGGCCCAGGGCCGCGATTCGGCTCGGGTCGACGCGCACTCGAATCGCCGGTTTCTGCTGGCCGTGATAATCGACGACGCCGACGCCGGGCACCCGCGATATCTGCGGCGCCAGATCGTTTTCGACGTAATCATCGACCGCGGATATGGGCAAGCTGTCGGAGTAGACGGCAATCGTCATCAGCAGCGCATCCGACGGATTGGCCTTCTCGAAAGTCGGAGGGTGCGGCAGGTTCTTGGGCAAATCTCCGAGCGCCGCGCTGATGGCGCTCTGCACGTCGACGGCGGCGACATCGACGCTGCGGCTGAGGTCGAACTGTACGTCGATCGAGCTCATACCGAGCGTGCTGCTGGAGGTGAGCGCAGTGACTCCGGGCAGGTTCGCAAGGGCGCGCTCCAAAGGTGCGGTAATGCCGGCAGCCACGGTTTCGGCGCTGGCACCGGGTAACTCGGTGGAAATGCCGATGGTCGGAATGTCCACTTGCGGCACGCCTGAGACCGGCAGCTGGGTGTAGGACGCAACTCCGAGGAACAGGATGCCGAGCATCAGCAGTGACGTGGCGATGGGGCGTCGAATGAACCAGGCGGAGAAGTTCAAGGGATCTTCACCAGGGGGGGCCGTTACGGTACCAAGCGAACCCGGACGTTCGGCTCGAGCCGAAAATGTCCCTCGGTCACGACGCGCTCGCTGCCGGCAAGGCCGCCGTCAACGATCGAACGGTCGTCTTGTACTCCCACGAGGTGGACTNNAGTTCTGCTGCACGGCCGATGTGGGCACCGTCAGCGCTTCCGGCAGCACGCGCAAGCGGGTGGCTACGGTCACGAATTGACCGGGCCAGAGATTGTCGCGTGAATTTTGGAATGTGGCCTTGCAACGCACGGTGCCGGTGACGGCATCGATTTGATTGTCGATCAAGGTCAGCTCCCCTCGATCGAGGAGCTGCCGTCCGTCCTGCGTGGACGCGGTCACCGGCACCGGTCCTCGCTGCTGGGCTTCACGCAACTCCGGCAGCCGGTCCTGAGGCAGCGCAAAGGTCACGGTGATCGGTTGAATCTGAGTGAGCACCGCGAGTCCTCCGGTATCGCTGACATGCACGATATTGCCAGCGTCGACCAGCCGCGCACCGATGCGCCCCGAAAACGGCGCTCGAATCGTCGTGTACGAGAGCGACAACTTGGCGAGCTCGATCTGCGCATCGTCGTTCGCGACCGTCGCGTTGAGCTGATGCACGTTGGCGAGCGCGGTGTCGCGCGTCTGAGCGGTCGTGGAATCCATCTGCAGCAGCGCGTCGTAGCGCTGGAAATCGTGTTTCGCGTTCTCGAGCATGGCCGCATCCCGGTCGCGCTGTGCCGTGGCCGACTGCAGCTGCGCGCGGAAAGGCAACGGATCGAGCTCGATGAGCACCTCGCCGCGCGCAACCGGCTGCCCCTCGCGAAAACGCACGCTCTGGATCGGCGCGTCGATGCGCGGACGCAGTACGACGGTGTTCAGCGCGAGTACGGTGCCGACGCTCGCGACCGACAGGTCAACGGGGCCGCGTCTTACAGCGGCTACTTGAACCGGAATCGCATCTTCCTCGCCGCCTTTCTTGCCGGCGCTCACCGTGGCGGCATCGAGCCTCCACACCACGAGACCGACGAGGCCCACCGACAAAAAGGCAATCGCGACTTGATGGGGTCTCACCTGCATGAAGAATCGCTCTCGGCCGGAGTCGCAGGGTTATACCTCAAATTCCGAGATCAAACACCCGCACTCTCCGCATCACCCGCGCTTCTGAATCGAGCCGGCCGCTCGATTGCGGCAGAGCGCTGCGCTTCGAGCCAACTTTACTTTTTTGTAATCTGGACCGATGGCGTCGTCATCTGCGCGCACACCTCCTCCGTCACCTGCGCCGTCGTTGCCGTCCCTCCGAGGTCGCGCGTGTGCAGGGTGGGATGCTCCGTCACGTACTCAATGGCTTGCATCACCTGTTTCGCCGCCGCCGCTTCGCCCAGATGATCGAGCAGCATGACCACAGACCAGAAAGTCCCGATGGGGTTGGCCAGCCCCTTGCCCATGATGTCGAACGCAGAGCCGTGAATCGGCTCGAACATGGACGGATATCGGCGTTCCGGATCGATATTGCCGGTGGGCGCAATACCGAGGCTGCCGGCGAGCGCGGCGGCGAGATCGCTGAGAATGTCGGCGTGCAGGTTGGTCGCGACGATCGTGTCGAGCGAGGCCGGCCGATTGACCATCCGTGCCGTCGCGGCATCGACCAACTCCTTGTCCCAGGCGATATCGGGGAATTCCCTGGCGATCTGTACGGCGATCTCGTCCCACATGACCATTGCATGCCGTTGAGCATTGCTCTTGGTGATTACCGTCAATCGTTTGCGCGGACGCGACCGCGCAAGGCGGAATGCAAATCTCATGATGCGCTCGACTCCCACGCGGGTCAGGATCGACACATCCGTCGCCACCTCGATGGGGTGTCCTTGGTGCGCGCGGCCGCCCACACCGGAGTACTCACCCTCGGAGTTTTCGCGCACGATCACCCAGTTCAGATCTTCGGAGCCGCAGCGTTTGAGGGGCGCGTCGACGCCCGGCAATATGCGGATCGGCCGGACGTTCGCATATTGATCGAGTCCCTGGCAGATCTTCAGACGCAATCCCCACAGGGTGACATGATCGGGAATGTCGGGATCCCCCGCCGAGCCGAACAGGATGGCGTCCTTGCCGCGCAACGCATCCAAGCCATTTTCCGGCATCATCACGCCGTGGCGTCGAAAATAGTCGCCGCCCCAATCGAAGTTCTCGAACTCGAAGGCGAACGATTCGCCCGCCGCGGCCAGCGCCTCCAACACTTGACGGCCCGCGGGAATCACTTCCTTGCCGATGCCGTCGCCCGGGATGGTTGCTATGCGATATGTCTTCACTGCTTGCCTGCGTCGTTTGGGTCCATCCGAGGAGGGCGAGTTCTATCTTGCGCCCGCCGCGCCGTCAAGCGGCGCGCGGCCTCAGCCGGCGCCGGGAGCCGCGAGCGCGAACGGTCCGGAGCGCAGCCGGGCGCGCAGATGACGAATGCACAGCCTGGTCTTTGCGGAATTGTCCGAGCGAATTTTCGTCACCGCCCAGACGTCGGCCGGCTGCCAGAATTTGCGCAGCACGTGCAAGAGGTCTCCCCGTGCGAGGCTCTCGGCGACGTCCCAATATGAGCGCAGCATGATGCCGTGCCCCTCCAGAGCCCACCGTTTGATCACGTTTGATCACGTCGCCGTGATTGGAAGCGAGCGCCGCGCTGACGCGGACGTTTCGAGTCCCATCCGGCCCCTGCAGGGGCCATCGGCCGAAGGTTTCATTGCGTTCGCGAATCAGCAGGCACGAGTGGCGCGAAAGGTCAGCCAGGCTTTCGGGCTCATGGCGCGATCGCAAGTACTCGGGTGACGCACAGAGGATGCGCCGGCCGCGGGCGAGATGGTGCGGTATGACGTGGTGTTCGCGTACGTCGCCGACGCGCACGTCGATGTCGATGTCCTCGTCGACCAGATCCACCGATCGGTCCAGTATCTCCAGGTCGATCTCGAGCCCGGGATGCATTTTGACGAGCTCGGACAGCACGGGCGCCACGTGGTTTCGTCCGAGTCCGGAACTCGCCGCAATCCGCAGTCCTCCCCGTATCTCGACCTGGGTTTCCTCCAGCGTGCCTTCGAGCTGATCATAGACATCGAGTACCCGCTGAGCCCACGACAGCATCAATTCACCGCGTTCGGTCACCGCCACGTGCCGAGTGGTGCGGTGAAACAGCTTCACTTTCAAGGTGTCCTCGAGCATGGCGATGCGCTTGCTCACGTACGCCGGCGACGCACCCAGCTCGAGCGCCGCGGCAGCGAAGTTCGCGCGCCGCGCCGCGTGGATGAATACCCGGAGGTCCTGCGGCAGAATATTGTTCACGAAGTGTGTTCTCCGAAATCACGGGTTGTGGGGTTCCGCGGCAATGAAAAGGGACTAGTCTGCCGGCGCGGTACACGATAACAACGCGCGCGGCATCATGCACGGTCCGGAAGCTGGTTCGAAAGGGGAGCGCAGTGAGGAAATACAGGATAGCTCTGATTGCCGGCGACGGGATCGGCCAAGAGGTGGTGCCCGAAGGAGTCAGGGTACTCGATCAGGCCGGCCGTCGTTTCGGGATTTCGTTCGAATGGGATGAGCGTCCCTGGGGTTGCGAGTATTACGCGCGTACCGGGGAGATGATGCCGAGCAACGGGCTCGATGGCATCCGGCATCACGATGCCATCTATCTCGGTGCGGTGGGTTTCAAGGGCGTGCCGGACCACATCTCCCTGTGGGGGTTGCTGCTGAAAATCCGCAGGCAATTCCAGCAATACGTGAATTTGCGGCCGATCCGCCTGATGCCGCATGTCAAGTCGCCGCTTCGGGATCGTGTCGCCGGGGACATCGATATCATGCTGGTGCGGGAAAATACCGAGGGCGAATACTCGGACCGCGGCAACATACTGCACGAGGGTACCGAGAACGAGACCGTCATCCAGGAAAGCGTGTTCACGCGCCACGGCGTCGACCGGATTCTGCGGTTCGGGTTCGAGCTCGCCCGCAAGCGCGACCGTAAGCTGTTGACGTCGGCGACCAAGTCGAACGGCATTGCGATAACGATGCCGTATTGGGACGCGCGCACCGCGCTGATGGCCAAGGAGTATCCGGACATCCGGATGGATCACTATCACATCGACATCCTCGCGGCTCATTTCGTGCTGCGTCCGAATCGCTTCGATGTCGTGGTCGCGTCGAATCTGTTCGGCGACATCCTTTCCGACTTGGGATCCGCGTGCACGGGCACGATTGGAATTGCGCCGTCGGCAAACCTGAATCCGGAGAGAAACTTTCCGTCCATGTTCGAGCCGGTGCATGGTTCCGCACCCGACATCTTCGGACGCAATATCGCCAACCCCATCGGGCAGATCTGGTCCGGAGCGATGATGCTCGATCACCTCGGCCATGCCGACGCCGCGCGCACCGTCGTTTCGGCGATCGAGCGGGTTTTGAACGAAGGACCCCACACACCGGATCTGGGCGGCACGGCAAGTACGCAGGAAGTCGGTCGCGCGGTTGCCGATGCAGTGTGCACGCTGAAGAGCTGACGTGCGCCGCTTCGCAATCAAGTGCCATTGGAGCCCGCGCAGCGGGAACAGGTGATGGCAATCCGAGGCGCGGAAGGACGGCACCCGTGGTACGCCGCACTGTATGTGCAGGTTCTCGTGGGCATCGTGGCCGGCATCATCGTCGGTTGGGTCAATCCGCAAGCCGGCGAGGCCTTGAGGCCGATCGGCGACGTTTTCCTGAAAATGATCAAGATGATCATCGGTCTGGTCATTTTCTGCACGGTGGTCAACGGCCTCGGCGGCATGAGCGATTTGAAGAAAGTAGGCCGCGTCGGCGGCAAAGCGCTCATTTATTTTGAAGTTGTCTCGACGCTGGCGCTGCTGGTCGGCGCAGTCGTCGCGAACGTGGTAAGGCCGGGCGCGGGATTCAACGCCGATCCGGCCCGGTTGGACGCAGCCGCCGTGGCGACTTATGTCGGACACGCTCAGCGACACAGTGCGGTTGATTTCTTGATGGGCATCGTGCCCAGCACCCTCTTCGACGCCTTTGCAAAAGGCGACACCCTTCCGATCATTTTCATCTCCGTGCTGTTCGGCTATGCGCTCTCGCGCCTTGGCGCACGCGGCAGCCCCGTGGGCGTCGTGATCGAGTCCCTGGGTCAGGTCGTGTTCGGCATCATCCACATACTGATGCGCTTTGCCCCGCTCGGCGCCTTCGGCGCCATGGCATATACCATCGGCAGATTCGGCATGGGCTCTCTCAAGCCGCTGTTCGGACTCATAGCGACGTTCTACGTGACGGGCGCCTTGTTCGTATGCGTCGTGATGGGTGCCATCTCCCGCTGGGCCGGATTCAATATTTTCAAACTTCTGCGCTATCTGAAGGAAGAGCTGCTCATCACGCTGGGCGCGGCGTCGTCCGATGTCGCCCTGCCGTCGCTCATGGAAAAACTGACTCATCTCGGCTGCTCCCGGTCGGTGGTGGGATTGGTGGTTCCGACGGGCTACGTGTTCAACGCGGACGGCACCAGCATCTACATGACGCTGGCCGCGCTGTTCGTGGCGCAGGCCATGAACATCGAGCTCAGCTTCATGCAGCAGATGGCGATCTTCGGCGTCGCGATGCTGGCCTCCAAGGGCGCCAGCGGAATCACCGGCGCCGGCTTCATCGCATTGGTCGCCACCTTGTCGGTGGTCCCCGACATTCCCCTCGCCGGCATGGCGCTCATTCTCGGGATCGACCGATTCATGAGCGCCGGGCGTGCCGTCGTGAACATCATCGGCAACGCGGTCGCGACGGTGGTAATGGCGAGCATGGAAGGCGAGCTCGACGGCAACCGCATGCGCCGAATCCTGAGCGGTGCTCCGTTGGAAGACCGTCCGTCCGGCGATGCGATCCACGGGCCGGCCGCCGATGCGATCCACGGGCGCCTCCAGTGCGCGCCCGGCGAGACGGGCCGCGGAACGTCGATTTGATCATTCATTCACTCAACCTGATGGAGTCTTGCTTTATGAAAGTACTACTTGGTTTGGTGGCGGCCGTATCGACGCTGCTGCCGGTCGGCGCCTCTCTCGCCGATGGGGCTGCGGACAAGGCGCCGCTGCGGCTTGTGACGAAGATCGCCCTGCCCGGCATCGACGGTGATTTCGATCACTTCACCGCCGACGTGAAGGGCAATCGCCTGTTCCTGACCGCCGAGGAGCATCACACCGTGGAGGTGTTCGATCTGCGCAGCGGTAAGAAACTCCACAGCATCACCGGCTTCGATACTCCGCAAAGCATCGTGTACGTTCCCGAAGCCAACAAGCTGTTCGTCGTGGACGGCGGCAAAGGCGGGTCGGTTCAGATTCTCGACGCAACCAGTTACGCGGCGCAGAAGTCGATCAAGCTCTCGGAGGACGCGGACGCATTGGTCTACGACAGTGCCGGCCATCTTCTCTATGTCGGCAACGGCGGGAAAGAAGCCGGCAACGATTACTCCCTGGTGACGGTGATCGACACCGGCAAGGGCGAAAAGGTCGGCGACATCAAACTACCGTCCGCGAATCTGGAGGCGATGGCGCTTCAAAAGCAGGGCTCTTTGCTGTACGTGAACATGCGGGACAAGAATCAGATCGGCGTCATCGACCGCAAGACCAATGCCATCGTGGCGACCTGGCAGCTCGGCAAGGTTTTGCACAATACACCGATGGTGTTGGACGAACCCAATCACCGCCTGTTGATTGCCGGCCGCAAGCCCGGCGTGTTCGGGGTCGTGGCGACCGACTCCGGAAAGGAGATCGCGACGCTCCCCGCCGGCGACGGCGTCGACGACATGTCCTTCGATCCGTCGACCAAAATGATCTACCTCGCGTGCGCGGAGGGAGTCGTGAGCGTATTTCGGCAAATCGATGCCGATCACTACGAAGCTGCGGGCAGCGTTACCACCGGAAATCGGGGAAAGATCGGAATCCTGGTGCCGGAATTGCGCCGGTACTACGTCGTTTCGTCGAAGAAGGGTGCCGTACCGGCGCAGCTCTTCATATTCGACGTCGTGAATTGAGTGAACCGAACAGCGGCCGCCGCGGCGAAGGCGGCCGCTGTTCCCTTTCACCCAACCCTAGGAGCCATCCATGATCAGACGCGAATTCGGAAAAATCTGCATCGGCACGCTGGGGTCCGCCCTGATATCCCACGAGGTGAAGGCGGCTGAGAGCGCGGCTCACTGTTCCAGTTCATTTCCCGACGTCCACGGGCTGACGGATTACGTCGCCAAGTTCGTCGTCAATACTGGGTACGATGAGATCCCCGCCGACGTCATAGAGCTCGGGAAAAAATCGATTCTCGACGGCCTCGGATTGGCGCTGGCCGGCTCGAAGGCGGAGACCGGCCCGCTCTGCATGCAGTACTTGAATGCTCTGGGCGCACTTCAAGGCGGCTCGACCATCATCGGCACGTCGCGAAAGACCGCGCCGCAGTTTGCCGCACTGGTGAACGGCATTTCGATCCACGCGGACGACTTCGACGACACCCAGCTCGCGGTGGCCAAGGACCGCGTCTATGGCTTGCTCGTTCATCCCACGGTTCCGGTGCTTCCCGCGGTGCTTGCGCTGGGTGAACAGAGGAAGATTTCAGGCAAGGAATTGTTGCTCGCGTATCACCTCGGCGTGGAAGTCGAGTGCAAGATTGCCGAAGCGATGGCGCCGCGCCACTACGAGGACGGCTTCCACTCCACGGGGACCTGCGGCCCCTTCGGATCCGCGGCCGCCTGCTCCAAGCTGTTCGGGCTTGACCTCAACAAAACCTTGAACGCGTTCGGCATCGCCGGCAGTCAGTCCGCCGGGCTGCGCGAGAATTTCGGCACGATGACCAAACCGTTTCAAGCAGGCCGCGCGGCCGAAAGCGGCCTGCAATCGGTTCAGCTGGCCGATATTGGCTGGACAGCCGCCACCCAGATTCTCGAGGCACAGCGCGGCTTCTATCATGCGGCCGGCGGTTCCTTCGACCCGGCGGCGATTCTCGGCAAACTCGGCTCGCCGTGGTGCTTCGCGACCCCCGGGATTTCGCTCAAGCCCTATCCATCGGGCTCGCTCAGCCATCCCGCGATGACCGAAATGATGCGGCTCATCGAGCTGCACGATATTCGCCCCGCGCAGGTGAAGCAGGTGGAGGTGGGCGCCAATCACGCCATGACGCAGGCCCTGCTGCATCACAGGCCTCAGACCGGATTGGAAGCGAAATTCAGCATGGAATTTTGCGTGGCGATTCTATTGTTGCGTCGAAAGGCCGGTCTTGCGGAGTTCACGAATCGAGTGGTGCAGGACGCTCAAGTTCAGGAAATGATCGCAAAGGTCAGATACTACGTCGATCCGGAAGCGGAATCCGCCGGCTTCGACAAGATGACTTCAATCATCAAGATCACCCTGAAGAGCGGCAAGACGATCTCCGGTCGGGCGAGTTTCGGCAAGGGAAGTCCGGCCGATCCGATGACGTTCGAAGAAACCGCCGCCAAGTTCCGGGGCTGCGCCGAATACGCCGAATGGCCGAAATCCAAGACGGACGCATTGATCGCATTCGTGGCCCGCCTCGAGACCGCGCCGGTCATCAGTGGATTGACGCCGCTCCTCAGCAGCGAACCCGCGTGAGGAACACGTGATTCGGCATCGATCCGCATCAGGGCTCACTCCAACGAGAGGACAACACATCGATTGAGGTCCGTAGCCTGCGTGAGACAGGCGCCGGACAAGTATTACGGGTGGGCAATCGCCAACAAGGGGGAAACATTTTGAATAATAAGTCATATCGCACAACCCGACGCACATCGTCGCTGCTTGCCGCCTGGGGCGCCGTCCTAGGCATAGGTGCCTTGGGGTCGGCAGCCACCCGGGGCGCCGAGCCCACCGATGACGAGGCCGACAAGCCTTTGCTGGAGATCGTCGTCGTCGGTTCGCATTTTGCGACTCCGAATGCAAGCAGTATCAGCCCTGTCATGGTGGTCGACGCCGAAGAAATGAAGCATCAGGGCACCGCGCGCGCCGAAGACTTGCTCGACAGCATGCCGCAACTCAATGCCGGCCTGAACAACTCGTCGAACGGCGCCGGGGTGTCTCCGGTGACGGGAACGGCAACCGCTGATTTGCGCGGGATCGGTTCATTCAACACGCTGGTGCTCATGAACAGCCGCCGGCTCAATCCGGGAGACTCCATCAATCCGTCGCCGGATCTGAACGCCATCCCGTCCATCCTGGTGAAGCGGGTGGAAGTGCTGACCGGCGGCGCGTCATCGATCTACGGGTCGGACGCGATTTCGGGGGTGGTCAATTTCGTCATGGACACGGCGTTCACGGGCGCGAAGCTCGAAACGGAATATGGGATCAATCAGGCGAGCAACGGCAATACGGCCGTCCAAGACATCGAGCGCAGCGCCGGAATCAATCCGCGCAGCGGCACCCTGTACGACGGACGCAGCGTCGATGTGAGCGCCGTCTTCGGCAAGGACCTGTTCGACGGCGACGGGCATGTGATCGCGTACGGCGGATATCGCCACAATCA
>WNFJ01429239.1_pt1 | contig 10889 bp, 11 predicted proteins | sample 5400461 | NCBI WGS metagenome assembly WNFJ01 (sample SAMN13153349, study PRJNA577476) | soil metagenome | isolation source: 115 cm saprolite on Douglas fir-dominated hillslope | place: USA:California | collected 2013-09-17 | reverse complement strand
GGTCCGCCTCGCAAGGCACGTCTGGCGGGCCCACCGGACGCTCGATCTGCCCATCCTCGCGCACACTGATCGCGACCGTGTCGCACAGGTCGATGAGCTGAAAGAGGGTCTGCAGCTCGTGATAACCGTCCGCGCGACGGCCGGTCACGTGCAGGAAAAGATTGAGTTTCGCGGGGGCGGGCCAGTGCGTCGCCGCGGGTGTCATAACTGCCAGTCATCCACGAGCAGCCGCACGCGCACCGCGTCGCGCTTGAGTGTGAGGCGCGTCGGCAGCGACTCAGCGCCGACCGCAACGTAGCGGGTGTAGTCGATGTGCCAGCCGCCCTGGGTGAGACCCTGCAGGCGCTGTTGCTGCTGATCGAGCTCTTCAGTGGCGGGTTGGGCGGGGTCGGGCACTCCGAGGATCCAGTAACGCAGACTCGGCAGCGGCGGATCGACCCCCAGACGCGTCGCGAGCTCGGCGTGCGCCGCGGCGCGGTCCACGTGCTCGCCGCGCGCCGTGACTATGTCAAGGTCATTGCCCGATGCGCTGATCTGCACCGCGCCGGCTCCGAGCGGACCCTCGAGCATCAGCTGCGAGCGCGTGCCCTGTTGTTCCCAATGCAGGTTGGCGTTGAAGCCGTCGTGTCCAGTCGCGACCGCCACCCGGCCGCTGAGGTCGAAATGCTCGCGCGCCTGCAGCTGCGGTCGCCGCACCTCCCACGGCGCCAGCGCCGGAAAGGTCATGGGCGCGGTGCGGCAGCCGGCCAGCGCGCACAGCACGGCCGCTGCGCCGGCGCGCAGCACCCTACCGCGCATCGGGCAGGAACCGCTTGAGCGTTGCCTTCAGCGGTTTCGAATCGGGCTCGCGCGCCAGCGCCGCCGCCCACACCCGGCGCGCCTCGGCGCGCTTGCCGCTCACCCACAGCACCTCACCCCAGTGAGCGGCAATCTCAGCGTCGTGGCCGAGGGCATAGGCGTGCTCGAGAGTGCTGACGGCGCTTTTGGCGTCGCCGGCACGGAAATGCACCCAGCCGAGGCTATCGAGCGCCGCGGGGTTGTCGGGCATCACGGCGAGCGCGCGGCGGATGAGCCCTTCGGCGTGCCCGAGCTCGAGCGTGTGGTCCGCGAGCGTGTAACCGAGAGCATTCAACAGAGTCGGGTCGTCGGGTCGCTCGGCGAGCATGTGCTCGAGTGCCTCGACCGACTCGTGCACATGTCCGGCCTGCTCGAGAATCACGGCGCGGTCGTATTCGATCGAGGGATGTTTCGGATGGCGCTCGAGCGCGGTCGCGAGCAACGCCAGCCCGGTGTCCGCTTCGCCGTGTTCGGCCAGCAGCCGCGCCTTGGCGAGTGTCAGGTCGAGCTCATTCTCCGGATGGTCCGCGGCGTAGTCATCGAGCAGCGCCAGCGCCTCGGTGCGCGCCTTGCGATCGAGCAGCAGCGACGCGGCGCGCGAGCGCGCCGACAACGCCACCGAGGAGTCATAGAGGCGGCGGTAGGCCGCGATCGCTCCCTCCGGATCGCCGTCGCGCGCCGCGATATCAGCAAGATACAGCTGCGCCGAATCGTTGCCCTGCCCGCTCGACAGCAGCTCCGTGAAGCGCTGGCGGGCTTCCTTCAGGTCCCCGGAAGTGAACGCCAGCAGCGCGAGCCGCCGATCGATCTCCGCGGTCCTGGTGGGCCTCCTCGTTGCGATCGAGCGAGGCGAGAATCTCCGCAAGCTCGAAGCCGCCGTGCGTCGCATCGTGCGCCTTCGCCTGGCGCGCGGTGGCGACCGCCTGCAGGGCATCGCCGCGCACCACATAGGCGCGCGCCAGCACCCGCAGGGCGGCAGGATCCTTGGAGTCACGTTGCAGCGCCTGCTGCGCATAGGCTTGCGCGCGCTGGCCGTCGTACGCGGCCAGCGCCAATTCGCCTAACAGGGTGAGCGTCTCGGGTGAGTTCGCCGTCGGCTCCAGCGCCCCGCTCATGGCCATCAACACCGCGGGCGCATCGGACTCCTCCAGCAGCAGCGCCGTCAACTCGGTCATGCTCTTTGCCGTGCGCTGGGCAGCGCGCGGCGCGGCAGGCGTCGCGTTCGGGGCGGGCGCCGCGCCGCTGCCCGCAGCGGCGTCCGGCTGGGTTGGCTTGGTGCCGGCTGCGCTGGCCGAATTGGCGTTCTCTTCGGCGCGCCAGAAGTCATGGATGGCGGTGCGCGCCTCGGTGGTGTGATACAGCTTGAGCGCCACAGCCGCGTACAGGGCGTCCGCCTCGCGATCCGCGGGCGCGAGTGCGCGCCAGCAGGTCGCCGCCTGCCAGGCTGCCGGCAGATGCTCGCAAGCCATCGCCACCTGGGTGGCGCGGCGGGCAAGCTGGACGTCCGCGACAATGGCGGCGGCATGCGCGTAGGCTTCCGAAGCCGCCCGGCAGTCGCCGCGCTTCAGGGCCACTTCCGCTATCACGGTCAGGGCGCTGGCATCACCCCCCGGGGGCGCTGGCGCCGTTGCCTTGGCGGCGGGCCGGACGCCGGCGCAACCAGCAACCAGCGAGGCCGCCAGCACCGAGGCGCACAGGACTGGGGACAAGTTACGCAAGCAGTTGATGATACTCACGCCAGCACTATAGAGCCTCCGCAAGTGGTGCGCATTGCGCAACTTGTCACAAACCGCAGACATCCCGGAGAATGCCGCGCCCAAAGCCGCCATGAAGGAATCCATCCGCCAGCGCCTGCAGAAACTGTCCGATCGCTTCGAGGAGGTCGGCCGGTTGTTGGCCACCGAGGAGGTGGCCGGCGGCTCGCAGCAGTTCCGCGAACTGTCCATGGAGTACGCGCGCCTGCAGCCGCTGGCGCAGCGCTTTGGCCGCTACCACGGCCTGGAACGCGATCTGGCCGCCGCACGCGACCTGCAGGCCGATCCCGACGCCGGCATGCGCACCCTCGGCGCGGAGGAGGTGGGGCAGGTGCAGCGCGAGCTGGAAGCCACGGAGAGCGAGCTGCGCAGGCTCCTGCTACCGAAGGACCCGCGCGACGACCAAAACATCTTCCTCGAGGTGCGCGCCGGCACCGGGGGCGATGAGGCGGCAATCTTCGCCGGTGAGCTGCAACGCATGTACGCCCGCTACGCGGAACGCCGGGGATTCGCCGCGGAGGTGCTCAGCGAAAGCCCGGGCGAGCACGGCGGCTACAAGGAGATCATCAGCCGCATCGTCGGCAAGGGTGCGTTCTCGCTGCTGAAGTTCGAATCCGGAACGCACCGCGTACAACGCGTGCCGGCGACCGAATCCCAGGGGCGCATTCATACCTCGGCGTGCACGGTGGCGATCTTGCCCGAGCTCGATGAGGTCGAGCAGATCGAGATCAACCCGGCTGAGCTGCGCATCGACACCTACCGCTCCTCGGGCGCGGGCGGCCAGCACGTCAACAAGACCGATTCCGCGGTGCGCATCACGCACCTGCCGAGCGGCATCGTGGTGGAATGCCAGGATGAGCGCTCGCAGCATAAGAACCGCTCGCGCGCCATGGCGCTGCTCAAGGCGCGCCTGCTGGCCGCCGAGCAGGAGAAGCAGCAGAGCGCACAAGCGCAGTCGCGCCGCCTGCAGGTGGGGAGCGGTGATCGCTCCGAAAGGATCCGCACCTACAATTTCCCCCAGGGGCGCGTCACCGATCACCGTATCAACCTGACGCTCTACAAACTGCAGCAGGTCATGGACGGCCAGCTCGATGAGCTGATCGAGGCGCTGCAGCAGGAGTACCAGGCGGAGTTGCTCGCGGAAGAAGTATGAGTGAGGTCGCACCCGGTCTGGTCGTCGACAGTGTTACGGGCATCGACGTGTCGCTGCCGGTGGCGGGTCCGGGCGCACGCGCGTATGCATTCCTGGTCGACTGGCACATCCGCGTGATTCTCGCGCTCGGGTGGTTCGTCCTCGGCGCACTCCTTTATAATGGGCGCTTCACCCTCGCGCCGCCCGTGAGCAACGATGCCCGCTGGTTTGGCGCGGTGGTCGCACCGGCTCTCGCGATCTATTTCCTCTACCACCACACGCTGGAACTCGTGATGCGCGGCAGCACGCCCGGCAAGCGCCTGGCGGGTGTGCGCATCGTGGCGCGCGACGGCGGCGCGCCCAGCGCCGGGGCGCTGCTGATCCGCAACGTATTTCGCCTGGTCGACAGCCTGCCGCTGTTCTATGGCGTGGGGCTGATCACGGTGGTCCTGACGCGCGATAACCTGCGCATCGGCGACATGGCAGCCGGCACGCTGTTGGTGTTCGAGCACACGGACGCCCGCCTGCCGACGCGCGCCAGTGACGCGCACCGGGTGAGCGGGCTCGACGCGGCGGGCGCCGAAATCGTCGCCGAGCTCCTCGAGCGTTGGCCCGTGCTGCAGCCCGATGCGCGCGTGCGCCTCGCACGGCAGGTCCTGACACGCTACGGCGCCGACCCCGGCGAGTCCGGCAGCGATGACGACGCCGCCTGGCGCACGCGCCTCGAGCGCCTGGCGCGTCCTCAATAGCGGCAGCAAACGTGAACGGCTCGGCCCGGCAACGCGCTCTCACCGTCAGTCTGCTGCAGCGCGCGGACCTGTGGCGTCAGGCGGAGACGCGCGCCCGCCGCCTCGCCCGCGGGCGCAGCGACGATGCCGCGGACGCCACGCGCCTGGCGGACGACTATCGCCTGCTCGCACATGATCTGGCGCGCGTGCGCACGCTCCTGCCCGACTCGCGCACCCGCGAGTACCTGGAGGCCGCCTACGCGCGCGCGCACGCGACGCTGCATCACGGCGCCTGGCGCATCGGCAGCGGGCTGTTGACGTTGTTCCGCGACGAGATTCCAGCGGTGGTGCGCTGGCTGAGGCCCTACATCCTGTGGTCGACGGTGATTTTCGCGCTGGCCGCGATCGGCGGCTACGCGCTGGTGCAGCGTTACCCGGAGCTCATCGCGCTGTTCGCCTCCCCCGATCTGATCGCCACCGTGGAGAACGGCCAGCTGTGGACCGAGGGACTACTCAACATCGTGCCTTCCTCGGTGCTGTCGGTGCAGATCCTGGCGAACAACATCGTCGTGAGTCTGTTCGCCTACTGCGCCGGGTTCCTGTTCGGACTGGGCACTCTTTATATCCTTGGTCTCAACGGCTTGATGCTCGGCGCGGTGTTCGCGTTCGTGAGCCAGCACGGGCTGCGCGCGCAGCTGTTCGGTTTCATCGTGGCGCACGGCTGCGTCGAGCTCTCGGTCATGTGCCTGTCGGGCGCCGCGGGAGCCGCGGTGGGCGAGGCGCTCATCCGCCCGGCGCAGGCGGGGCGCATTGAATCGTTTCGCGTCGCCGCGCTGCGCTCCGGCAAGCTCCTGATCGCCTGCGCGCTGCTGCTGGTGGGAGCGGGGCTCCTGGAAGGTTACGTTTCGCCCGATCCGCGCGTTCCGCTCTGGGCGCGCAGCGCGATCGGCGCGAGTTACTGGCTGTTCATGGTCGCGCTGCTGTCCGGCTGGTTGTTTGGCCGGCGCGCACGCCCGGTGCCGTAACGCGCCGCTACACGCGCCGCGAGCGACGCAGCGCTTCGTACTTGGCGAACACCGCCTGCTCGAGCAACTCCGCGGGCGCCGCCACCACGGGGGCGCCGAGCCGCTGCAGCAGCAGGCGCTGGGCCGCGGCGCGCGCCTCATGCTCGGCGGCGGCCAGCGCGATCCACGGGTCCAGCCACTCACGCGCCTCGCCCCGGGCGAGGGCGGCAATCTCTCCGCTGTGCACGCCGGCTACCACGACCAGGTGCGGCGGGGCCAGCAGCCGCACGGCACGCGAGAGCTGGTCGGCGACGTTAGCGTCGTCGAGATCCGTGAGCAGCACGATGAGTCCGCGATGCTTGAGAAGCGCGCGCATGCTCACCGCGGCGGCCGTAGGATCCGACTCCGCCGCCTGCACCGACAGCTGTTCCAGCACGCCGCGCAGACGCGTCACCCCGGTGAGCCCGCGCGCCGGCGCGCAGCTGGCGAGCACGCGGTCGGCGTACACCACCAGTCCGATGCGGTCGTCATGGTGCGTGACGATTTCCGCAAAGCGCGCTGCCAGGTTGGCGTACAGGCCGTAGCGGTCCAGACGCCCGGCGCGCACGCGGCTGAAGCGGCCGGCGTCGATAGCGACCAGGATGTCGAGATGCTGATCCTCGCTGAACTCACGGGTGACGAGCGCGCCGGCGCGTGCCGTGGCCTTCCAGTCGATCCTGGCCAGCGGGTCGCCACGCACGTAGCCGCGCAGCTGGTGCAGCTCCGCGCCCGCCCCCGCGACACGCCGCGGGCGCGCGCCGCCGGCAAGGCCGCGCGGGCGCACCCGGGTGCGCAGTGCATCGGGAGCCACCACCAGGCGTTGCTCGGGACGCAAGGCGCGGGTCCACCACGCGAGTCGCAGCGGACCCAACACGCGCGCCGGCAGCGCCGGCCATACCTGCGGCCCGAGTCGCACGGGCAACAGCGTCACCGGATCCTGCACCGTGGCGTGCGCCGGCGCGGTCACGCGGCGGACCTGCGCCAGGGGTTCAAAGCCCGCCGGGATCGCCGCGGCGTATTCAACGGCGAGCGTGCGGGCGGAAGCGTTGGCGAACACGAAGGCAGCCGCGTGCGGCCGCCCCAGAAAGGCGCGCGGCGCCGTCGCGAGGCGCGCCTCGACCGGCACGCGGCGTACCATCCATCCCTCGAGGGCGAGCCCCAGCAACAACAGGCCCGCCGGGATGCGCCACAGACCGCTAAGGCCAGGCTCGCTCGACCAGATCCCGGTGATCGCCACGACCGCGGTCAGCAGCACGAGGACGTAGGCTCGATGGGCCAGATGCATGGCTGTGCGCTCGATTCAGCGCGGCACGGGGGTCTCGGACAGCAGAGCCCGCACGACGTCGAGGTCAGTGACGCCCTCGAGTGCGGCTTCCGGTGTCAGCACCAGGCGGTGTGCCATCACCGACACGGCGACTTCCTTCACATCGTCGGGGGTCACGAAGTCGCCGCCGCGCAAGCCCGCCGCAATGCGGCCGGCCTTCAGCAGTGCCAGCGCACCGCGCGTCGACAGGCCGAGTGTCAGGCGCGCGTGCTCGCGCGAGGCGCGCGCCAGATCCAGCACGTAGGACACGAGCGCGTCGGCGACATGAATCCGCTCCACCTCCGCGCGTGCCTCCCCGATCAGCGCTCGCCCGAGCACCGTGATCTGCCCGAGCGCCGTCTGGCCCGCGGCCAGCACGCCGCCGTAGCGCGTGAGGATCTCGGCTTCCGCCTCGCGGGCCGGGTAGTCCATGTCGATGCGCAGCATGAAGCGGTCGAGCTGCGACTCCGGCAGCGGATAGGTCCCCTCGAATTCACGCGGGTTCTGCGTGGCGATCACCAGGAAGTCCGCCGGCAGCTGCCAGGCCGCGCGCTCGACGCTCACCTGCCGCTCCTCCATCGCTTCGAGAAGCGCCGACTGCGTCTTGGGCCCCGCGCGGTTGATTTCATCGACCAATACCACATCGGCGAACACCGGGCCGGGACGAAATACAAAGGCGCGCTGCGCCTCGTCGAACACGTGCACACCGATGATGTCGCTCGGCATGAGGTCCGCCGTGCCCTGGATGCGCTTGAACTCCCCGCCCAGGGCACACGCCAGAGCCTTGGCGAGCAGCGTCTTGCCCAGACCCGGCACGCCCTGCACCAGCACGTGGCCGCGGGCGACGAGCGCAACGGTGAGCGCGCGCACCGAGGTGTGCGCGCCGATGACCACGCGTCCGAGCTCACGCAGCAGCAGATCTTCAAGCTGTCGGATCGATGCGCTCATGCGGCCAGTTGCCTTTCGGTGCGAACAATGAGGTTATGCAGACGCGTCAGCGGCACGCGTCGGTCCGAGTGGGCTTGCGCGTACCAGTCCTTGAGTTGCTGCACGTCTGCGCGCCTCAGGCGCGGATGATGTTCGAGCCACTCCCACGGTAGACGATCGCGTTGCGACCCACGGTGAGTGCGTGCGGACAGGCGTCGGAAGAACTGCTCGAACATGCGGCGCGCCGCAGCAGCCGGACGTAGCACGCGCGCCAGAAATCCCCCGGTGGCGCGCACCAGTTCCGCCTCCCGCGGCGCCGGCATGCGCGTCGCCGGCAGGCGCAGGCGCGTGCCGCCCAGCACCCAGATGAGCCATACCGCCGCGAGCACCCCGATGGTGCCGTACAGGCGTGGGTCGTTGTAGAACTTGGCCGGATCGTAAGCCGCAGCCACTCCCTGGTGTTCATCATCAAACAGCACCGCGCCGCCGACCTGCACCGCGGCGCCGACGATGTTCGCCAGCAACCGCGCGTTGTCGGCGAGGCCGAGCGCGCGATTGCTGAACAGCGAGCCGAAGCCGCTCACGATGATGCTCCCGGAGCCAGCGGGTCGCATCCACAGCACCGCTTCGCCGCTCTCGCGCTGGTGCGCCAGCGACAACACGAAGCCGTCGCGTGGCACGCGCACGGTCCAGGCCTGCGGCGCATAGTCCGACAGGGCGATGACCTCCTGCACGCCGCGCAGGTAAGGATGCGCTCGGTTGGGGAGCAGCGTAGCGCGCTGCGGCTGTGCCAGCTCCCGCAAAGCCTCGATGCGGCGCGCGGCGGAATCCGGCGCGGGCTCGCGCGCACGTACCGTCTCAAAGTCGAGGCCGGTGAGGAGCTGCAGGTCGTTGTGGACGCCCAGTCCGCCCGCGCCCCAGTCGGGCCGGTCCGACAGAGCCGCCAGTACCAGCAGCGTATTGCCGGCCCTGATCCACTGATCCAGGGCGCGCACTTCGGCCACCCTGAAGGGCGTAGCCACCGGCATGGTCATGATCAGCAGGTTGCCGGCACGCGGCAGATCCGGCCGCTTCGCCAGAGTATCGAAGCGCTCGCGCAGCGAGAACGTGCGGATGCCTTCCGCCGTCAGCCAGCTCATCGCTCCGAGCAATCCGTTGCCATGGCGCTCGACGGTGGTGGGCAGCGCGACACGGCGCGAGCCCGCCTCCTCACCGCGCACGAACAGCGCGGCGAATACCACCAGGGAGCCGAGCGCGCAGCCCAGGGTGATCAGCCGCTCGCGCACATGCTACCTCGCGCCCTGCGACTGCGGGGGCGGCGCCTCCAGCGCCGCCAGTAGCTCGCGTCCGTGCGCCAGCGCCGCGGCCAGCGTGTGCGGCGCCGTTTCCCGGTCCGAGAAACGCACCCGCTCGCAGACCGCGGCCAGCTCCTTGAGATGCTCGCGATCGGACTCCTGCGGCAGCCGAGCGGCGCGAGTCAGTTCATGCACCGTCAGTGCGCGCGCCGGCGGCAGTCGGTCCTGCTCGCCGAGCCGGGCGGCAACGAGCTCCAGCAGCAGCTGCGGCTGTTGCGACGCGCTGGCCCGTTCCAGCTCGAGGAGCGTCCGCGCTGCGGGCCGGGCGGGGCCGACGTGTCCGCGCGCCGGCCGCCGCTTCCAGCCCTTGAGCAGGCCTGCCACCCGCAGCTCGTTCACGAGCACGGCGCTCGCCAGCGCCACGACGAGCGCGAGTGCGCCCCAGCCTATGCCCTGCAGCACCGCCTGGGACACGCCCAGGTCTGCGATCAGGCGCCGCCACCAACCCTGGTCCGTGCGCTCGGGCGGCGGCGTGAGCGCTTCACGCAGCCACTGCCTGAAACGCGCCCACCAGCCACCGCGCGGCTGATCGGGCTGCGTGAGCGTCGCGAGCACCGCGGCGACCTGCGCGACGCGTGGCGCGCGCCCGTCCGGTGCGGTGAGCGCTTGGCGCGTCAGCAGCGTGCGCAGCTCGGTGAGCCCGTCAGCAGACAGCAGGTTTCCGGACTGGTTCCAGTCGCGCGGCAGCAAGGCCGCCCACGCACTCTGCATCAGGCTCGGCGTGAGATCCGGGCAGCGTGCGGCAATGCGCTGATAGCCCACATCCAGACCACGATCCAGCTGCGCGAGGCACGCATCGATGGCGCCGAGCGCATCGTGCGCTTTTGCGCCCGGCAACCCGGCGGCTGCAAGGACGAGCGCCAGGAGCCAGCGGCTCATGGGCTATTGGGCGGGGGCCGAGATGCGCTGCGCGAGGTCGGCGCCTTCCCCGCGCACCGAAAGGTCGCCGAAGACGGCGAGGACCAGCGCACTGTAGAACGGCGTGACGACAGCCCCCAGCAGCGTTACTAGCACGGCCGATGTTGCGGTAATCACCGCGACATCCCCGTGCGCGAGCAGCAACGCAATCACAGCGCCGACCACGCCCGAAAGCACGTAGAGGACGATGATCAACACGACGCCGACCGCATAGATGACGCTCAGGCGCCAGAAATTACCCGCGGTGAGTTGCCAGCTGTGCCTCATGCTCGCCACCGGACCGCGATCGGTGAGCAGGTACACCGGGCCTGCGCAGATCCAGCGGATCAGGGCCCACGAAGCAGAAATCAGCGCCAGTACGACCAGGCCAACGATCACCCAGATGAGAGCGGGTACCAGGGGAGTCGACGAGCCAACACTCATGAGTGATGCAACAACGATCAGCGGAATGAAGGTCGCCACCACCGCCAGCGTCATCAGGATGGCGATCAGCAAGATACCCGCAACCCGCCGCGCGCCGGTCGAGAGCTCGGTAGCGGTCACCGCGGGATGCCCCGTCGCGAGCGCATACTGACGCAGGAGCACGGCGTTGGCCAGTGTCACGGCGGCGAATGCGGCCACGACGAACAGGATCCACCACAGTGGATCGTGAGTCTGTCGAGCGCGCAGCGTCGGCGGCACTATGGGATGCCCGGTGGCGAGGTCATACATGGTTGTAAGGTGGCCGACGATTACGCCGAGGAAAGAGTACGGGAGACACTTCAGCAGGGTGGCGCCAAAGATCCGGAAGGCTGAATCCAGAATCTCCCCGACGGACTGCGGCCGCGGGGGCGGGTACAGTATGTTCGGCATCCGTGCATCTTACCGGGGCGCAGCGACGTTGCGTGTATGA
>WNFJ01695547.1_pt1 | contig 10890 bp, 13 predicted proteins | sample 5400461 | NCBI WGS metagenome assembly WNFJ01 (sample SAMN13153349, study PRJNA577476) | soil metagenome | isolation source: 115 cm saprolite on Douglas fir-dominated hillslope | place: USA:California | collected 2013-09-17 | reverse complement strand
CGGAAAAGCTGTGAAAGTTTCGATCTATCTGAGCGAGGGCTCCACGCATCACGGAGCAGCAACATATTCAAGCATTCTGGATTTTCTTTTCTTCCGCGGGGTCTCCGGTGCAACCGTGCTGAAGGGTATCGCAGGATTCGGCGCCGACCACCATTTGCATTCTGCAAACCTCGTTGACATCTCAGATCACCTCCCCTTGAAAATTGAATTCATAGAAACACGGGAGAAAGTCGACGAAATAATCGGAAAGCTCGAGGAAATGGCCGGTTCGGGAATGATCGAATTGCAGGAAACAACGGTTGCCAAACCTGCCCAGCTCTCAAAACCCAAGACGCGCCCTACCTCTGAGCACGTTAGAATCGAGGGCAAGGCGCAATTAATGCGGATCTTTATTGGCGAGAGTGACCAATGGCAGGGTAAGCCGCTCCATGAAGCGCTGGTTCGCGCCTTACGCGCGAACGATCTCGCAGGTGTAACTGTGTACCGGGGGATTCTGGGCTACGGATCGCATCGTAGAGTCCATAAAGAGAAGCCGCTGCATCTGTCGCACGACAGCTCAATCATGCTCTCGATCATTGACACCGAAGAGAAGCTACGGACCTTTTTACCCATTGTGGACCAGATGGTCCAGGAGGGTCTGGTTGTGCTCTCGGACGTGGACATTATCAAGTATGCCCATCGCGCAGCTGAAACAAGCGAAGACAAGGGGTAAGCCATGAAAGAAGAATTTCAGGCCAGGATGTTGCGCATCCACTTTACGGAGGCAGACAAATGGCACGGCAAGCCATTGCATGAGGCGATCGTTGCAAAGTGCCAGGAGCTTGGACTTGCTGGCGCGACTGTCTATCGCGGCCTCGAAGGCTTCGGGGCCAGCGCCAGGATTTATCACGCCCGGAGCCTATCCTTCTCGAAATACGCGCCCATCATGGTGAGCGTCATTGACACCGAAGACCAGATTCAAAAATTGATTCCCCACCTGGACCGGATGATTGCAGGAGGCCTGGTTGCCAGTTCCAATGTCAAAGCCATCCGTTATTCGCGATCAAAAGAGGAAGCCGAGTGACTGGGTAGGAATAGCGAAGCCAACGTATGGCCACCATTGACCAAACCGTAGAACATCCCTCGATTGAAGAGGTATTGCACACTCTGCTCACGGCCTAGGATTATGGGGCTGTCAACAGGGGGTTTACGCGAGAAGCTGCTGTCGCTGGAGAGAAAGTTAGCCTCAAATCAACTTCATCTTGCCGTCCTCGGCCAAATGACCGGTCTCGCCAAGCGCAAAGGCTGATTGCGAGTTCATGTCGGGAGTTCGTCGACGCACGCGACGTCCTTAAGGAGATACGACTCAACAGAAATGCCGCTGGCCTCCGAACGAAAGCCAGCTATAACTGCGGCAGGAGGACGATATCACAAATATTCGTTATGGATTTCGGTAGCAGTGAGACGTGAAACCGATTCACATATGGCATGTGCACGACTATGCAGACCAGTAACTGAGGGCCGTCGCACAACAGTTTGCCGTTGGCAGTTACTCTATTCCTTAGCTTGCTAACAGCTGTGGCGCATATTGTCCTGAAGTCGATGCGCTCCGATCAACAGGAGCCACGAACAGACCCCTTGGCTTACACGAGATTCCAAGCTTTTGCATTCGAGAGATGAGAGTGGTTCGGGGAAGGCCAAGCCGGGCAGCGGCACCGTCGTGTCCGCCGACGACCCAATTGGTTTCTTTTAGAATCCCCAGAATGTGTGCGCGTTCCGCCTCGGAGAGTGTCTGGGGCGGCGCTGACGCGGTCTCCTGCATCAGCAGCTTCAGCTCACTGATTCGCGGAGACAGGACGTTCCCCCGCGTCATGATTACAGAGCGCTCGATGAAGTTCTGCAACTCCCGTATATTGCCCGGCCAATGGTGGCTTCTCAAAATTTCCATCACCCGGTCAGGAATCTCATCGATCAACTTGCCCATCTGGCGTGAATATTTCTGGACAAAATGCCGTACTAACAACGGAATATCCTCTTTCCGCTCCCGCAATGACGGAAGCCTGATAGGAAAAACGCTCAGTCGATAATAGAGATCTGCGCGGAAAGTTTTCTGCTCCACCATCTGCCAAAGATCTTGATTCGTGGCCGCGATCACTCGCACATCGGCATGCAAGGTGCGACTGCTTCCCAAACGTTCGTATTGCTGCTCCTGCAGCACGCGCAAAAGTTTCGGCTGAAGCTCCAGAGGCAGGTCTCCAATCTCATCAAGAAACAACGTGCCTCCATGCGCGGCCTGAAAGCGTCCGATGGTCTGGGTAACAGCCCCCGTGAATGCGCCCCTTTCATGGCCGAAGAGTTCGCTCTCCAGTAAGGCGCCAGGAATTGCCGCGCAGTTGAGGCCAACGAACGGTCCACTCTGACGCGGACCGGAGTCATGAATGGCACGAGCGATCACTTCTTTCCCAGTGCCTGTTTCGCCTTGAACTAAAACAGCGCATTCTGCCGGGGCCACAACCTGCACATCGTCGAGTACCGCATGGAATCTTTCGCTCGAGCCAATCAAGCCTGCATGAGCCATGATCTCACCTCTTCTGAATACGTTATGGGCCGTGGTCCCCCGAAGCTTCGCTCAGAGCTGTCCTGACGGCTCGAAGCAATTCCTCGGCATCAAATGGTTTACGAATAAAAAAAGCGGCGCCTTGTGCGAAGGCACATCGTTCGACCTCGTCATCGTGATGAGCTGTGATGAAAATCACAGGCAGTTCCGGGCGCTCGAGCCGGGCGCAGCGCTGCAAATCCAGGCCGTCCATCCCTGGCATTCGGACGTCAGTGATCAAACAGCTCGTCCCTGCAAAGCAATCCCCGAGAAGGAAGTCTTTTGCAAGCGGAAACACACGCGCCGTGAACCCGGCGGATTCAATCAGGCTTGCCAGGGATTCACGAACCCTGGAATCATCATCCACAACGGCTATGACGGGTTTTGCGATGCGATCCATCAGGAAAACACCCTCTCTACATTCCGATAGTAGCGGGAATAAGATGGGCTGCCTATTATGTCTTTATATAAACCCGATGGTCTTCTTAAGATTAGGAAATCCCCAGTTTCCCTGCCATTTTGACCAGATCGGCCAACGACGAGGCCGCCATTTTGCGCATGATCCGTCCACGATGAACCTGAATGGTGATCTCGCTGTTGCCGAGCTCGGCCGCGGTCTGCTTGTTGAGCAGGCCGGCTACCACGAACGGCAAGACCTCCCGCTCGCGAGACGTTAGAAGCGCATAGCGTCTCCGCAACTCAGCCATCTCCGCTCTTTGCAGACGCGCTTCGCGATCCTGCGCGATGGCAGCATCAATTGCCCGTAGAAGCTCCTGATCATCAAAGGGCTTCAGCAGAAACTCAATGGCTCCTGCCTTCATGGCGCGAACAGAGGATGGCACGTCGCCGCCGTGTCCCGTGACAAAGACAATTGCCGGTGCGTCACCTCCGGCAATCTCCCGCTGAAGGTCCAGCCCACTCATGCCAGGTAGCTGCAGATCCAATATTAAACATGCGGGAGAGTCCGGCTTTTTGAATTTCAGATACTCTGCGGCGGAGGCGAAGGCCTCAACGCGAAACCCCACAGAGGATAGAAGGCTGGTCAGCGCCTCGCGTACGCGATAATCATCATCCAGCACGTAAACGATAGGGTTGTCCTTACTCATTCGGGTTGACTCGTTCCAAGCGGCAGAATGAAAAAGAACGTGGTTCCTGGACCTTGAGATGGCGAAATCCCCAGATGGCCTCCGTGCGCTTCCACGATCGAACGACAGATTGACAACCCCATCCCCATTCCCTTTTCCTTCGTAGTATAGAAAGCCTCGAAGACCTTAGTCGAATCGGCCACGCCAGTACCGTAGTCTCGAATCTCTACCAGGATGACGTTAGAACGCTGCATCTTCGATCGGATGATAAGTCTCTTCGGTCTATCAGCTACGTCTTCCATCGCCTCAATCCCGTTGAGGAGTAAATTGAAGATTACCTGTTGCAGCTGCACGCGATCGCCCAGCGCTGGTAGCAGCCTCTTTTCCAAATCAGCTTCAACAGCGATTTGTTTTCTCATCGTCTCAGTATGGATTAGACTAAGCACTTCTTCGATGACTTCATTGAGGTTCAGAGCGACCCTTTCGAGAGCAGTCTTTTTGAAAAGTGCCCGCATATGCCGCACTACTTCACCTGCCGCCTTGCCATCGCGAATGATCCTCTCTGCGGCCACTTTCGCGTTGGCCAGGTCTGCCGGCTCTGCGGATAGCCACTGAATGCATGCACTGCCGTTCGCGACAACTGCGCTGAGTGGCTGGCTGACTTCATGCGCAATGGAAGCGGCGAGCTCGGCTATAGTTGCAATCTGCGTCGCTCGGGAAAGCCGCGCCTGAGTGCTGCTCAGAGTTTCTTCGATCCGGCGACGGGATTCTTCAATCCGTCTCTTGGTCTCAACTAACTGGCTTGTCGCGAAGGCCGCTACAACAAAAACTCCGAATCGCAGGTAGTGCGATGAGGGGCTTGATAGAGAGAGTGGGGATGGCAGGAAAAGGAAGTTGAATGCGATGGCGGAGAGTCCAACGGCTAAGAGTCCAGGTCCTGTGCCTCCAAACAGACTGCTCGCTATAATGGCGAGCAAGAAGCACGATGATGGGGCGTCCAAAGGACCGGCGAGCGGCACGGCAACGGCGCAAGCAATCACTGCCAATCCGTAATGTTTCAGGCGCGAGTGCTTGCTCATGGCCAGGTTGCTCCGGTATGCACGATAGTTTTTCATCGTATCGGATCGCGCCGACGTAGACCAGAGCACGGAGAGCATATCAAACATCATTTGCACGAACCCGCCCACTCAGACTGAGATAATCAGACTTATGCCAACTGACAAAGGGTGCTGCCTGCAATCATCACAACGTGCAGCACCCTGCCAATAGAGGCTATTTTTAGATCACTTCCAACTTTTCAGCAGGAATCTTCTCGACCGTGGTCTCGTCGAGATTTAAATGTGCAGTGACAATTCCTGTGGGAAGACGCCTCAACCAGTTGTTCAAAGAGACGTCCTGAAACTCATCTGCTGCAAACATCTCCAGAAACACCAGATCGGTATCGCCGGTATTTTCTATGTAATGTCCGGCGACGGCTGGAACGAATCCCACATCGTTGGCGTTGTAGTCCATCGTGCGCGCGTTTCCTACCGGCATAAACACAGTCATCCTGGCCTTGCCCGCGATATAGAACTGCCATTCAGAGGCATTCGGATGCCAGTGCAGCTCTCGCATCCCACCTGGCTTGACGGTAACCAGAGCGGCAGCGAAATGCTTCGATACCGGGAAGTTATGCGCATCAACTACACGAACTTCACCCCCCTTGGTTTTTTTGGTGGGAGTCATCGCCTGCAGCTTGAAGGTGTACTGGTACGGGGATTCGACCTTCGATCCACCTACCTCCGCCTTGTCATGTGCCAGCGAGCCGGGAATATCTCCTGGAAAGATGTAGAGTCCATCCGTTGGCAGCTTTGCGAGCGCACCCTTATCCACTTTGAAATTCTTCGACAGAACCTCGGATGGGGTGTGGGCGACCCACTCAGAGAGGAGGAAGGTGTTGTCTTCTGAAAACATCCCTTGATTGAAGACAAGCAGAAATTCACAACCATCCGGTCCCAGTCCCTGGATGGAGTGTGGAAACCCTGCAGGGAAGAGCCAGAGATCCCCCTCGCTCACATCATTGATAAAGATTGTCCCATCGGGATTCAACACGGTTACGCGGGCATTGCCGTACAGCATGAAGGCCCACTCATCTGCTGTGTGCCAGTGCAGTTCGCGGTAGCTTCCAGCGGTGAGGCGCATGTTGACGCCGGCGATTTCCTTCGATGTGGGAAACTCACGCTGGGTCACCTGATGTGTCCAACCACCCTCTTCAATTCGTTTATGGACGAGGTCAAAGGAGTACCAGATGGGACCCACATCCCCGTGGTCCGATGGAGGAGGCGTGTTGGAGTTCGGGTTTTCGGCCAGCAGAGGCTTATTCTCTTGTCCAGGGTTACTTGAGGCATGATCGTGTTCAGCTTTGCGCGTATCGTCACGCTGCTGTGCCTCCGCCGTTAATCCAACGAATGTCGCTGCGGCCAGTACAGCAGAACCGGCGCCCAAGAAGCTCCGCCGTGATAGTCCGTCTGCAAGTTCGTTCTTCTTCTTTACATCACTCATTGTCTTTCTCTCCGATTAATTCCATCCGGCGAATCATCAAAGACAGCGAAATCCGCCTTCTCTTCCAAAAGCAATCGGAGAGCCAATCATCATGAACTAATTCAAGCGCAGAATTACAGCGCTGCAACCTGCACATTTGCAGACATTTCCCGGCGACGCGCTGCCATTAAACATCCATCACTGATCCATTTTTATTTACCGCTCCAACGTCGCATGTGTCGATATAACATTTGTGCGCGGCCGCGCTTCGACAGAGACAAAGAGGAAGGCAATTGACGTTGCAGTTGGATTTCGTCATCCGTAGATGTGAGATCAACAACACGTTGATCCTTCAACGCCACTACACAGTAGGGCGCTCGACCGCGGTGATGAATATGCAATGGTGAATGTGGTGGGTCGGCCCATAACGCAAGGTGCGAAGTTGAGGACATGCTCGCCCGAAGGTCTCTTTAGACTGCGATATTGCACGGATACGGCCGAAATCGAAGAGTCGACAAGGCGTTCGCATCTGTCGATATATCGACAGGATCTCTGAAACCTACTTGTGCGATCCAGACTTTTGCACATTCGTGTGTTAGCAGTTTCAATCACATGGCAAAAAATGGGGCGCTGACGCCTTGGCATACCAAATGCTTCAGCTGTACCAACGCAATGGTATGCGCTGCTACGTGAAACAAGGTTCGGCGCGCCATTCTCAGTATTGATTTGGCTGATCTCAGCAATATTTTCGACGAGGGGTGATCTGATGGCCAACGGCGAAGCCCATATCTATGGACCGTTATCGGGATACGGCCTGGACCATGATCCTACTTTGGATTCACAGGAAGGAACGTTCATGGAATCGTGCGGGTTGCAAGACGAAATCGAAGTGAAATTCTCTGCTCCTGAAGTAACTGATGACGTCTTAGTTGTGGCGGCCAGGTCAGGGGATCACCCTGCCTTTGTGGAGCTATGGACGCGGCACTCGAAGACAGCATTCAACATGGCCTATCGGATCACGGGAAACCGAGACGACGCAGAAGACGTCGTTCAGGATGCGTGGATGAAAGCCTATATGCACTTGAACACCTTCGATGGCAGGTCGAAATTCTCCACTTGGCTCACGCGTATTGCAATTAATTCGGCCCTTATGATTCTGCGAAGGAAGCGTTCTCGCCCTGAGACTTCTATGGAGATCACGGACGGTGAGACCTGGCAGCATTGGGAGATTGCAGACCAGACGAAGAACGTTGAAGACCTCTACGCAAGGCACGAAGCAGTAGAGCGCTTAAGGCGGGCAATCTGCGGTCTCCAGCCAGCTCTGCGAAATGTGGTTGAGATTCATCAATCGAATGATAGTTCGGTAAAGGAAACCGCCGATCTCGCAGGCATTTCTGTTGCCGCGACTAAGTCTCGTTTGCTGCGTGCCAGGAAGATTCTGCGTAGAGTTTTAGTAGCAAATTCAGAGGGAATGGGAAGTTCCGACTGAAACGAGCCCGTGAATCGCAACTACGCTCACCTCTTCGCAATTGGTTGAAGCCCACGGACGATACCGGGGACGATCTTACGCAAGTGTCTTGCGGATTCAAGCAAGTGGGGCGACTGAGCGTTATTACGCGACCAGATTGCCTCAAAACCACTCCTGACTTGCCGGTAATCTTGGATTTCGGCAGTATCGCCGCGCCGATGCTCAGTGCCGCCCCATTCTTCAAGGACCTGGTAGCTAAGAAGGAAGGGATGTGGCATACCTGCGGACGTCGATCATCGCGTCCTTCCTTGCGTCCCTTGTGGAATGCGTGGACGCACTGACAGTTGTTCTTGCGGTGGGAAGCGTTCGAGGATGGCGTTCAGCATTGAGTGGAAGTTTTTCAGGAGCCCGCGACACGCTCGATAACGCAATCCTGGGCTCCTTGCCAAAGAACCAGACGTCCTAGTTCGCGCAGACGCTCATGCTCGTCGACGATCGTCAAAAAGTGATTTCCTGCAAGCCGCCCGATCTTGCTACTAAAGGCACATGCTCCATAGGGAATAAGTAATTCTGGCTCGCTTGGACCGGATGCATAGAAGAGTATTTGACCTGGCGCGGGATGACTTGTTTGATTTTCGGCATCCAAAGCAGCTTCCCATTTCCCTAAAGGGACCCAACATGCCTCCCCACTCCAGCGGCAATGAAGGATCTTCATTTTGAAGGGCAAGAGTTTTTGGAAGGCGTCACAGGTTCTTGGAGCGGCCGTTGCTTCAAGGTGCAGTAAATTCGAGTGTGGCGATGCGGATACGCAGGTCGGAGAGCGACGAAGTGCTGCTGCTCGCAATGGGTGTCTGAAGATTTGAACTCATTGGTGTTTCTCAAGGATGATTTCTGCCGATTTCCCTAAAAATGGAACCGATGCAATCATCGCACGACTTGTAGATATGCCCGTCAAACCTCTTGACAGATCGACGCATCTGGATGTGTAGTAGTTGTGTTGGTGCGGTGAAGGAGTTCACCCTTAACCGCTGTCCTTCCGCGTAGGCTGGACAGATGATGACTCCTGACAGGGAATCGACGGCACTTTCGGAGATCGTCGTTGGCACGGTAGCTCAGTTAGTAATTGGCGCGGCGTTTGGCCGTGGCGGTTTGCTGGGAAGCACCGAGTGGATCACATTCTTGGCCGGCACCGGGGCCATCGTTCTAACGTTCCTCGCTGGAGCCGAATTAGACCCTAAGATCTTCCGCAGCAAATGGCGTGAATCGCTGGCTATCGGCCTTGCGGGATTCTTCGGCCCGTTCCTGGGATGTTAGAAGCTCTCGAAATTCTGGACTCCCGCGGCAACCCCACGCTAGCGGTGACCGCAACTCTATCGAGTGGTGTCAAAGCCACCGCCAAGATTCCATCCGGCGCCTCCACTGGAAAGCGGAGGCAATCGAGTTGCGTGACCTAGATAAGAAGCGGTACAACGGCAAAGGGGTTCCTAATGCCTGCGCCAATGTTGAGGGAGTCATCCAGCAGGCTGTGGTTGGCATGAGCGCAGGTAAGCAACAGGAGTTGGACTGGAAGCTTTGCGAACTGGATGGCACGCCGAATAAATCTCGCTTAGGGCGAATGCACAGTGCTCTCTCGGGAGTTTCGCGAGTTTGGAGAAAAACCAAATATAGTTCTGAATCTGGTTGCAGATCAGGCTGTGCTGCGGACACCCACCGGCAGAGCGAAGCGGATTTCATCCTTGGAAGTCTCCGAATGCATCCACAATGTTATCTGGCAGCTCGAGCAGAGGCCCATCGAGCAATTGCGCACCACCGGGGACCATGCGATTGATAGTTTGCAGCAGATAGCAAAGGAACTGGGGAAGACGGATGCCCCATCTCGCGGCGAGTTTGAGATGTTGCTCCGGGAGATGCCTCGCTTCGAATTGGCTACGCTTCCAGCGGAGATAATAATTGGGCGTTGGAAGATTCTGGGCGACCGGATCGTTCGCTCCCGGATTAGGGCCAGCCTGCAAGAGGGTATTGGCTCTCTGTTTGAGAAGGAGCTGCATCTTTATGGTTTGGCGTTGTCCCAGTGGAGCGAACAAATCGTGCGTAAGCTGGAAGCACTGGTCAACTCGTATGCTGATGCTTATCGTTGTACAGATTCACCGGATCAGCGGAACTTCGGATGCGGTCATCAATATTGGCCAGCTTCAAAGCGACCTTGATCTTCTGAGAAATTGATTGCAACAAGCATGGCTGAGTTTGCAGAGAAGCGTGCATGAATGAGGAGAAATAGAGCTTGCAAAAATACTTTTTCATTGCAGTCGGTGGCGCTCTTGGTTCTCTAGCCCGGTTTTGGGTCGGCTCAACTATCGCCAATCGATTTGGCACCAAATTTCCCTATGGGACTTTTGTAATCAATATCACAGCTTGCCTGATCATTGGTTTTTCGTTGGCTTTCCTGGGAAGGCGTGCAGAGTTCAATGCCGCGTGGAGGTTCTTAATTCCGATAGGCTTCGTTGGAGCCTACAGTACATTTTCGACCTTCGAATGGGAGACCTTTTCCAGTTTGCAGACGGGTGCCTTTTTCGTGGCTGCCCTCTACGTTGTTCTGAGCTTCTTCCTTGGCCTGGTAGCTGTATGGTGTGGAGTCTTGATCGCGAGGCTTGTCTCATGAGAGTGCACAAGGTCTTGAACTATGAATCGATTCTGCAGGTGCTCGGCGAAGCGGGCTGTCCCTTCTGTCGCTTTATGAAGAACTTCCAGACAGATTTGCTTCAGGAACCAGAAAGAGAGGTTCATCATCTGTGCAACTTCCATACCTGGGGACTTGCAGCAACCCAGCAAGCCGTCTCCGCTGCAGAACACTTTATGTCTCTTCTTCGGGAACAATCTGGAGGGGTTCCGGGTTCTTCTTGCACCATCTGCACCTTACTGCAGGAGGAAGAAGATCTGCGAATCCGCGAATTTATCAGCTACAGCGAGCACAAGCTCGTTGCACAATGGCTAGGATCTCAAGCGGTTCTCTGCATGGTTCACGGAGCGAAGCTCAAACACGGTTCGCTACCGATCGTTGTCTCCGCGATCAATGCCATCATGGAAAGGTGTCGACGACAACTCGTGGAAGATCTCGCGCGTCTGCACAGTGAATACCTCCCGGGCGCCGAGAGGTGGGGCGTTCTGGGACGCGCAGCGGAATTTATGGTTTCACAGCGCGGGCTACACACATAAAAGGGGTGAGACATGTTATCTGCCGGAAA
>WNFJ01391043.1_pt3 | contig 10890 bp, 11 predicted proteins | sample 5400461 | NCBI WGS metagenome assembly WNFJ01 (sample SAMN13153349, study PRJNA577476) | soil metagenome | isolation source: 115 cm saprolite on Douglas fir-dominated hillslope | place: USA:California | collected 2013-09-17 | reverse complement strand
CCCCACGATCGTGGCCCGCCTGATCAAGCGGCCCCGCCAGCGGGGACCCCTCGATGAGCTGACCGGCCGCGAACGCCAAGTGCTCGCCCTCATCGCCGAAGGCCGGTCCAACCATGGCATCGCCGAGATCCTGGTGCTGAGCCCCAAAACGGTCGAGGCCCACGTCGGCCGGATCATGGCCAAGCTCGGCCTGGACGACGCCGCGGACTATCACCGCCGCGTTCTCGCCGTGCTGGCCTTCCTCCGCTCCTGAGCCATAAGGGTTAGCCCCCAAAGCCGTCCTTGGCGGGCAGGGACAGCCCTGCATCAAGACGGGGGTGCGCCCGCTTCCTCCCGGCTCCTGGCGTCTTTACCGTCATCCTCAGTTGTTCGAACGAAAGGAGCCAGCCATGTTCCGTCTCACTGCCGCCCTGGTAGCCGCACTGGCCGCACTGGCCATCGCCTTCGCCGCGCCGGCGATGGCGAGTACCACCACTCCGCCCGTCTTTCCCGACGGCTTCTGTGGAAGAGGCGAAGTGATCCCATTCGGTCAGGCGACCGAGACGATCGCTTTCGGGGCCGGCTGCGGCGGTACCCGTGACCGCCGAACTATTACTCTGGCCCAGGGGCAGATATTCATCGAGGAAACATCTACTGGCCAGTGCCCTGGCTCCTGCCAGCCCAACCCGGTGGACCGAGGAACCGGAACACTGACCGATGTGATTACCGGAGGCACCGGGCTCTTCGAGGGGGCGACCGGGCAACTGACCGGTACCGTGAGCGGCGCGGTATCCAATACTCAGCCAGCCGGGGCGAGTGTGGTGCAACTGTCCGGAACGATCACGCTCGCGCCTTGAGTGGCAGGGGCGGCCGGCTGCGGTCGCCTCCACGGCGATCTGGCGGTGCGGTGCTGGGCCGGCCGCTCACGGGATCACATGTGCGGGCTGCCGGCCGGCCGGCCCGCGCCGCGCCGGGCAAGCTGGGGCGACTAGGTTGCCGGACATGAGTGGTTCCTACGTGGTGACTGGCGGCAGCCGGGGCATCGGCCGGGCGATCGCCGAGCGGCTGCTGGCCGACGACGGCGCGGTGGTGGTGCTCGACCGCGATGACGCCGCGCTGGGCTGGACGTCCGCGCACCCGGCCGGCGGCCGCCTTATCGCCCTGGCCGGCGACGGGGCTGACGAGGCGGTCACCGGCCGGGCCGCCGACATGGCCCAGGACGCGGGCACGCTGGCCGGGTGGGTGAACAACGCTGCGGTGTTCCGGGACGCCTGGCTGCACGCCGTGCCCGCCCGGGAGGTCGTGGACCTGATCAACGCCAACCTCGGCCTCGCGGTGACCGGATGCGCGACCGCGGTCCGCCGGTTCCTCGCGGCCGGGGCCGGTGGCGCGATCGTCAACGTCTCCTCCCACCAGGCCCAGCGAGCGGTCCGCGGCGCCCTGCCCTACGCGACCGCCAAGGCCGCGATCGAAGGCCTGACCCGCGCGCTGGCCGTGGACTACGGACCGGACGGCATCCGGGTGAACGCCGTCGCGCTCGGATCCATCGCCACCGAGCGCTACCAGGCGTTCCTCGCCGCCCAGGAACCCGCGGCCGCGGCCCGGGCCGAAGACCAGATGCGCGTGTTGCATCCGCTGGGCCGACCCGGGCGCCCGCGCGAGGTCGCCGACGCCGTGCGCTACCTGCTCTCACCCGATGCCAGCTTCATCAACGGCGCCATCATGCCCGTCGATGGCGGCCGCTCCGCCCTCGGCCTAGATCCCGAGCAAGCATGAGCATGCGCGTCCACTGGCATGCACCCAGACCGCAGACTACGCGCGTCCGTCGCCGCGCCAGAGCACCAGTTCGGGACGCACTTGAGGCAGTCATAGTGACAGGGGAGCCACCGACCATATCGGCGGTTCCCGCACCTTAAGCAGTCGGTGTGGCGATCGCAGAGCGTACCTGCTGCTTCCTCGGCAGGCGGGACGTGGCCTGAGCGTATCTAGAGTCCGGCCGTCGCCCAGTTCGTCGTGGTAAGGACGACCCATTCCTGGCCGGGCGCGAATGTCATGCGGATGCCGGAGGGCAGGGTATAGGTTGTGCCGCTGTCCGGGTTGGGCCGGGACCAGCGCACCCGCCAGGCGCGTCCGTCGCGTAGCACCACGGCTGTGCCGGAGCCGGTGGACTGGGCGTACGGGGGAGGGAGGCCGTATTCCAGGAACCGGGACCTCCGCACGATCGTGTCCTGGATGACCACGGTGGCCGCGCCGAGGTGCCCGCCGGCGGCGTCGGTGGCCTGTCGGCTGTCCATCCAGACCAGCCAGCGGTGCGTCCGCGCCCACCAGCGGAAGGTGAACGTTGCCGCCGGGTAGGACACGCTGAACGATGTCGTGGGCCGTCCGCCGGGCGGGGCCGGGCCGAACCAGAACCCGATGTCGCGGGCCGTGCTGGCCCCCCGCGCCTCGGCGCGCAGCAACCTGCCGTAGGCGTACAGGTTGTGCGGAGCCACCCGGTTGTCATCGCGGAAGTACGCGGGTGTGTCGTACAGGTTCACCACGCGGGCGCGGGCGATGAACGGCAGCAGATGCGGCGTGGCGCCGGAGTATGCGAACCCCGGCCGGCCGAACTGCCGCAGCAGCGCCAGGTCGTCCTCGCGGGCGCTGCGCACCGGGCCGATGACCTTCGGGATGCGGGAGGAATACACCGCGAAGATGCGGCTCAGCCCGCCCTCCACCGGCAGCAGGTACACGATGTCCGCGCTGGTCAGGTTCTCCGGCGGCCGCGCGTCCACGATGTTGTCGATCTTCACCACGAGCACCCGGCCGAGGGCCTTGACAGGCTCGCCGGTGAACGGGGAGACCAGCTGCGCCGCAACCGCGGCCCGCACAGGCATGACCGGCAGATGCGCCAGATGCATGACCGGGACAGTGCGCTCCTGTGCGACCGGCCGGCCGCCGGACTGGGGCAGCGCGAGCAGCGCGCTCAGCCCGGCAGCGGCCACGGCCGTCCCCATCCGGCGCCCCTTCCCTCACCGGTGACCCCTTCACCAACGCCATAAAGCATGACATGCGACCCCAGCCGGAATGTCCGTTTTGATGCTGACGCCCGCACATGCCATCCCGCGCCCCGCGGCCCGGCCGGACCGCAGAATGATCCTTATGTACCGCCGCAGGCGCGGGAATGCCGCGGTGGAGAACCGTACATAGCGGCGGCTACGCGCGCGGCTGCTACTGGTCGTCGGCTACGTCCCATTGTCGCGGTCGCCGTTACGGTGGTGACCTTTAGTGATCGTCTGGGTGATCGTCCGTCCCGCCCCTCGCGCGCGTCTGCATGTAAACGCGGACATCGGCGACGGGACGGACGACAGGACGAGCACGCAGCGTGGCATCTGCGCACGGCAACCAGCCCTGGGCGCGAAGGACCGGGTTCCCGGAGCGGACCGACGACCCGGCCGCGGTCACCATGCCGCCGTCTGCGCTTTTACGCGGCGGTCACTGGATACGCCAGCGAAGTTGACGCGCTGCCCTAGTGTCGCCATTTCCCGTCGTCCCGGCGGACCGCGGGTGTCCTTTGAACGTGGCCGCGACCGTCCAGCCGCACCCGCCGGGCCTGGCCAATCCCGCGCTCCAGCTGGGCAGGGACCGATACCGCCGCGCAGCAGGCCCCGCCCAGGCGGGCCATACGCGCCCGCCCTGAGCAGGGGTGCGCCCGGTCTGCCGACAGGACCGATCATGATGCAAAATCCCAGCCGCCGCATCGCCTCGTGCAAGCCATCGTGATACCGCTGCCCGTAACTACGGCTGTCCTCGGCGCCCCTGGGTGCGGATAGCGAGTCCAGCACCGCGGTGACCAGGGCCGCGCACTGAGGCGTCAGGTCGCCCGAGATGATCCCGGCGCCCTCAAACGTGGTCTCCACCCGCACCGACCGGTCCTCCAGCCCGTCGTCCGGGCCGTCCTGGCCGTTGCCGGGCTGCGCCCGGGCGGCGATCTCCCCGGCCAGCTCCGCCAGGCCCCGCTGGTCCAGCCCGGCCCTGCGGTGGCGGAGGCCATCAGCCGCACCGTGCGGAAGTTCGGCATCGGCGGCTGCATCAGCCTGATGGCGCAGGAGTTCGGCGAACGCCTCCAGCCTGATTCGTGAAATGTGTCGAGCGTGGTCCGCAGCTGCACGCGGGCGTCGCCGCGGCGCTGCTGGCGGCGCAGCCATTCCCCGTAGAGCAGGTGGGCGCGGGCGAGGTCGGGCCTGCGGGAGGCGCACATCAAGCTCGGCGGGCCGGCGGTCAGGTGCGGGCTGCTGGTAGTGCGCTGCCCGGACGGGCTCACCCAGGTGACAGAGATCGTGTCGCCTGAGTGGAGGCGCGACAGGACGCTGGTCAAATCGTCGGGCGAGCCGACGGCCTGGCCGTTCACCGCCGTGATGACCGCTCCGCCCGTTATGCCGGCCGAGGCCGCGGGGCTCCCGCAGATCGTCCCGTCGATCAGGGTCCCGCAGCTGACCGGTGCGGTGGGCGACGGCACGGTCAGGTCAGCATTGCTGGTGTAGCAACTCGGGGTGCTCCCGGAGCCGCCGGCGCCGCCGACGAGCCCCTTTTGCGGCTCCTGCTGCTGCGCCTGCGTCTGCGGGTTGCTGCTCGATCCAGAGCCGATGAAGATTCCCATGAATAGCGGGTAGCCGACCGTGATGGCGGAGCTGGCGTGGCCGGCGGCGATCTGCCGGGCCACCGACAGCGCCGTGTTGATCGGAATCGCGAACCCGGCGGCCGGTTCCTGCTGGTCGCCCGCGTCGTTGCCCGCGGTGTCCATGCCGATGACGCCGGCCGAGCTCGCCAGTGGGCCGCCGGAGTCGCCGGGCACGACGTCGGCGTTCGTCTGGATCATCCCGTGCAGTGTCTCGGTGGTGGTCGAGCCTGCCTGATCGCTCGCGGCGACCGCGTTCTGCGGGTCGCGGTGCAGGACGGGAATCAGGATTGGCCGCCGCTGCTGCTGTGCAACGGCATCGGCGCCAGCCTGGAGCTGTTCCAGCCGTTTGTCGACGCGCTGGATCCGCGGCGCGGAATCATCCGGTTTGACCTGCCGGGCATCGGCGTGTCCCACGCGCCGGTGGTCCCTTATCATCTGGCCACCGTGGCGCCCTTGCTGAGCGGGCTGCTCGGCGAGCTCGGCTATCAGCAGGCCGATGTGCTGGGCATCTCCTGGGGAGGCGCGCTCGCGCAGCAGTTCGCCCTGAGCTCTCCGGCCCGGGTGCGCCGCCTTGTGCTGGTGGCCACCGGGCCGGGCGCGCTGATGGTGCCCGGCCATCCCCGCGTCCTGCTGCGCATGCTCACCCCGCGGCGCCAGCGGGACCCGGGATACGCCGCCGGCATCGCCGGTGAGCTCTACGGGGGCAGCTTGCGCCACGAGTCGGCGCCCGCCCTCGACCTGCTGAACGCGACGGCCCGCCGGGGGCCGGCCAGGGGTTACTACTACCAGCTCGCCTCCGGCATCGGCTGGACCAGCCTCCCGCTGCTGCCGTGGCTGCGGCCGCCCACGCTGATCCTGGCGGGCGACGACGACCCCATCATCCCGCTGATCAACGCGCGGCTGATGCACTGGCTGATACCGCGGAGCGAACTCCACATCTATCGCGGCGGCCACCTTGAGCTCGCCGCGGACGCCGCGCGCATGGCGCCGATGGTGGAGGCGTTCCTCCGGTCACCGAGAATGCGCGATGCGCTGATGGCACCCTGCATCCCGACGAATGGTTCCCGATCAGTCCCCGGCCGGAGATCGCCCGCCGCGAGGCAGCCCGCGCGATCGCGGTCTGCCTGACGCGCCCGATACGCGCGCAGTGCCTGGAACTGTCGCTACGGCACTGGAGTTTCGGCCAGCAGGGCGTCTGGGGCGGCCTCGTGGGGGCTGACCGGGCGGACCTGCGCCGTCAGGGCTCGCCTGCGCAAGCCCGGTTGTCCAGCTAACTTTGTCAGGGAACGTGGGTAGCTCCCCAGGTGGTGATTCTCCAAGTGGAGGTAAGGTTCTGGTCATCATGAGCTCACCTGCCGACAGTGAGATGCCGGCGCGGCTGGACCAGCGGCTAGGTGATGAAGGCTGGTTCGACCGGATCGAGGAAGGGGCGGCGCTGGACCGGCTACTCGGCAGGGTCCGGTCGGGTCGCAGCGCGACGCTGGTGGTGCGGGGAGAGGCGGGGGATCGGCAAGACCAGGCTGCTGCAGTACGCCGTGAGCCAGGCCGGGGACCTGCGGGTGGAGCAGGCCGCCGGGGTGGAGTCGGAGATGGAGCTGGCGTACGCGGGTCTACACCAGCTGCTGGCGGGGATGCTGGAGGCGGCCGGGAAGTTGCCGGGTCCGCAGCGAACGGCGGCGCTGGAGACGGCGTTCGGCCAGGTGGGCGGGGGTGCACCGGACAAGTTCCTGGTCGGCTTGGCCACCTTGACGTTGCTCTCAGAGGTGGCACGCGATCGGCCGCTGCTGTGCGTGATCGATGACGCGCAGTGGCTGGATCAGGTGTCGGCCCAGGTGCTGGCGTTCGTCGCCCGCCGCCTGGACGCCGATCCGGTGGGGTTCGTGTTCGCCGTCCGGCAGCCATCCGGAGACCCGGACCTATTCGAGGGGCTGCCGGAGCTGCCTTTGAGGGGGCTGCCCGCCGATGCCGCCCGCCGGCTGGTGCGCTGGGCCGCAGCCGGTCCGGTCAACGGCCCGGTGGCGGACCGCCTGGTGGCGGCGGATACCGGGGGGAATCCACTGGCCGTCCTCGAACTGGCCGGCGGCCTGGCCGAACGGGACGCGGCCGCGAACCCGCGGCCGGGTCCGGATGGGCTGACCGAGCCGTTGCCGATCGGGCCCCGCCTGGAGGAGATATACGTACGGCGGCTACCCGCCAATACCCAGGCGCTGCTGGTGCTGGTGGCGGCGGAGCCGACCGGGGATCCCCGGCTGCTGTGGACCGCAGCGGCCGAGCTGGGCATCGGCGCTCAGGCCGCGGCCGCGGCCGAAGCGCAGGGGTTGCTGGTCACGGCGCCGACGGTGATGTTCGCGCATCCGCTGATGCGCTCGGCCGTCTACCATGCCGCGTCGCCTGCCTAGCGCCGCAAAGCACACCGGGCGCTGGCGGCGGTCACCGACCCGGACCGGGACGCCGACCGCCGGGCATCGCACCTGTCCCTGTCGGTCATCGGGCCGGACAAGGACATCGCCGCAGAGCTTGAGCGCTCGGCCGACTTCGCCTTTGCCGCCGCGGGCTCGTGGGGTGAACTAGGCACATCAACATTGAAAGGACCGTGCGATGGGAATTTTCGGCGGCAACCACCACAGCCAGGCCGGGCGTACGCCCATGACGGTGGAAGCGGACAGGCCCGGCACAAGTGGAGGTCTGAACATTATGTGCGACAGGTGCCATGCAGCACCTGCAAAGGTAGAAGTTATTACTGATGTTGGCTCGGTCTTCTTGTGCCAGCACCATTATAAGAAACACCGCAGCTCGATCATCGCGGCTGGTCACCAGACTCGGGCAAGATTTGCGCATTCGGGATCGCTGTAGCTGGCCAGACCGCGTGGCCTGAGCACCTTGCAGGTTCCGGTAAACAGGCCGACGTCAGCGAGAGCTTGCGTTGACCCGGAGGACCTTGTGATGCCCTCCACCCTGGCGCGTGTGCCACGAACTATGAAGTTAACGGATGCGATGCGTGCCTCACCGCCCGGTCAGTCCCAGTCCTTCGGCGGCCCGCCCTAGCAGGGCCACGTCGCCGGAGGGGTCTGCGGCGGCCAGTAACAGCCGGGCCTGTCTCTCCGGCGGGAGGGTACGTGCCTGGCGCAGGAAACGCCGCTGCAGCCGGCTCCCGACCGGCAGCGGTGCGGGTGTTACCGAGCTGCCGATCAACTGCCCCGCATCGTCACTGCGGCGGGCCGGCGGTCAGGTGCAGGCTGCTGGTAGTGCGCTGCCCGGAGGGGCTCACCCAGGTCACGGAGATGGTGTCGCCCGGGTGGAAGCGCGACAGGATGCCGGCCAGGTCGTCGGGTGAGCCGACGGCCTGCCCGTTCACCGCCGTGATGACCGCTCCGCCGGTCAGGCCGGCCGAGGCCGTGGCGCTGCCGCAGATCGTTCCGTCGATCAGGGTGCCCGAGTTGACCGGTGCTATGACCGACGGCACGGTCAGGTCAGCGTTGCTGGTGTAGCACCCCGGGGTGCTCCCGGAACCGCCATCGCCGCCGTTTTGCTGCTCCTGCTGCTGCGCTTGGGTCTTCGGGTTGCTGCTGGATCCGGAGCCGATGAAGATGCCCAGGAACGGCGGGTAGCCGATGGTGACGGCGGAGCTGGCGTGGCCGACGGCGATCTGCCGGGCGACCGACAGGGCCGTATTGATCGGGATCGCGAACCCGGCGGCCGGTCCTTGCTGGTCGCCCGCGTCGTTGCCGGCCGTGTCCATGCCGATGACGCCGGCGGAGCTGGCCAGCGGGCCGCCGGAGTCGCCGGGCACGATGTCGGCGTTCGTCTGGATCATCCCGTGCAGGGTCTCGGTGCTGGTCGAGCCCGCCTCGTTGCTCGCGGTGATGGTCTGGTTCAGCGCCGTGACATGGCCGGCGGCCGGGGTGATGTCGCCCTGGCCTTCGGCGTTGCCCAGGGCTACGACCGCGTCCCCGGCCTTGGCCGAGGAGGAGTTGCCGACCGGCACCGTGGTCAGCCCGGACGCGTTCTGCAGCTGGATCAGGGCGACGTCACCGGTCTGGTCGTAGCCGACGACCGTGGCCGGGTAGGCCTTGCCCGTCGAGATCACGGTCGCGGTGATCTTGGTGGAGTCCTCGATGACGTGGTTGTTGGTCAGCACCAGCCCGTCGGCGTTGATCACCATGCCGGTCCCGGCGGCCGCCTCACTGTTGTACTGGAGCGTCGTGGTGATGAGCACGAGACCCGGCTTGACCTTGTTGACGATGTCCTGCTCGCCGCGGGCCAGCGGGGCAGCCGAAGGAGCCGGGGCAGGCACCGCGCCGCTTCCCGGCAGGGAACTGCCCGACGCCGGGGTAAAGAGCCCGAGGATAAGGCCTGCCGCGAGTCCGGCACCCAGCACCGCCATGACGAAGTGGGTCAGCACGTTGCCGCTGCCCCGCCGCCTGGGGATCCGCCCATATCCGCTGTCTTCCTGCATCTGAATCACCCCACGGCCGGTCCCCCCGGGACGGGCTCGCCCGCCCGGGAGGCCGGCTCCTTGATAGTGCGGCCGTCAGCCGCTGACGTAGAGGTCGTCGTTCACGTCGTAGACGCCGGTGGTCATCCAGGCGGCATCCATCACCGCGTCGTGCTCCGCCCAGGTGCGGACGTGACCGGACAGTGTCACTGTGTTCCCGTTGGTGTTCACCGCGACGTCGCTGTCATCGGGAATGAGCGCATAGCGGTCCAGGGCGTCCTGAACGTGCACGGTGACGTCGTGACGTTGCGGACACCGGTCAGCCCGGCCACCGTCAATTCGGCCGCTGCGCGCTCAGTGCCGTAGCTCACGGTGCCGGTGAGCGTGATGTTGCCGTTCCGCGCGGTCGCCTCCACGCCGTCCGGGACGGTGATGTTCAGCGTGAGCGCATTGTTCGCCGCGGTGGTCAGCGTCGCGTCGTCGCGGGAGTCGCCGGGTGGCAGCGCGACTTCCAGGTGATTGTGCACGTTCTTCACGCCGTCCACGCGTTGCGCCGCCGCGGCCGCCTCAATGTACTGCGGGTAGCTCGGCACGGTGCCGTTGAGCGCCACATCCCCGTTCATGTTCATGACTTTGATATTTGCCGAGTCAACGAGCGGGTCGAAGGCCAGCTCGTCTTCTACCGCCTGGCGGATGTCCTTCGTCTTTCCCATTTTCTGCGTCCTTTCCATGCCGGTCAGGCAGCGGATTGCCGTTGCTCGTCTGCTAGTCCACCCGGCGGACGCGCCCATGAAAAGACGATGCCGGCTGTCGCACCATTGGCCAGAGCAATAAGAGGAGCCGGAACTGAGAACGACGCCCAGGCTGATCGGTCAGGGACGCCCAGGCTGATCGGCCGGGGACGGTGCTTGGCCGGATCCGTAGTTCCTCTATCGCCTCGATCGGCTCCCTCGTGTTTGGTATGGAGGATGGCACCGTCTCGATCTTCGGGCTGGTCTTCGGCGTCGCCGCCGCCGCACCGGACTCCCACGCCGTGTTCCTGGCCGGGGGGACCGGCGCGGTGGCCGCGGCCGTGTCGATGACGGCAGGCACCTTCCTTGACGTGGAGTCGACTGATCCTGGCCGACGTCCACGCCGGCGACGCCTTGCTACCCTCGCCTACCGGGTCGCCTCCTATTGGCTCCCCCTCCTCGCAGGGCCGCCGGCGTCGTGAACACCTCCGTCCCGATAGGACGGGCCAATACCGGCAGAGCCGGCATCGACTGTGCTACGGCGTGATCGTGGCGTGGACTGGGGCTGACGAACGAGCGGCAGCGTCGCCACCGAGTTAAGCAATCAACGGCGCGGCATTGGCGCTGGTCGCGATCCTGCAGCCGGAGCCTGGAGCCTGGAGCCTGCGCGGCTCATGACCGGTCTGCCGGGTCGCCGACTTCCCTGGCCTGGCCAGCAAGGCGATCCCCATCATCGCCTGCGTTCTAGAACCTGGCTTTCCCCGACCGCCCAGCTATGAATGAGGTAAGTACACCATGACCATGCCAGTCAGGCAAAGCAGCACGCCCTCCCACCAGAGCGTCGATGCCGCCCAACTGTGGCCTGGCGGCATCGCGACCGCAATCGTAGCCGGGCTCGTGGCACTGCTCGGCGTCCTTGCTTTCCGGTGGCTCTTCCACGTCCCGATCCTCGCCCCGGCGAGCGACGGCGCATATGGCGACGCAGACACGACGATCCTGGTCTTTGCCGCCGCAGGCGTGGCTTTGATCGCCACGGCGCTCCTGCACCTCCTACTGCTCACTACGCCGCGGCCGATGACCTTCTT
>WNFJ01154559.1_pt1 | contig 10891 bp, 11 predicted proteins | sample 5400461 | NCBI WGS metagenome assembly WNFJ01 (sample SAMN13153349, study PRJNA577476) | soil metagenome | isolation source: 115 cm saprolite on Douglas fir-dominated hillslope | place: USA:California | collected 2013-09-17 | reverse complement strand
GCCGCGGCATGATGTTCAACGACGTCGACAAGGAGAGCTTCAAGAAGAAGCTCGTCGAGTCGAAATACTACGAGCGCTGGAAGGCCGAGTTCGGGCCGGTCGCGTGGTCCGCTCTCGAGAAGTACGCGAACAAGCTCGCGTGAGCGCTGCCCGGAAGACCGTTTGCACGGTCCTTCTCTGCGCGTTTACGATGGCCGCACCGGCCGCGCCCGCGAGCGCGGCCCCGCAGGCCGAGCTTCCGCAGTACAAGGCGGAAGCGCGCGTCGCGGGCACCATCAGGAACTTCGGTTTCGGGCTCGGCGGCGTCTTGAAACTCTGGGAGCAGGCGTTTGCGAAGATCCAGCCGGAGATTCGCTTCGACGACAGACTGCCGACCAGCGACGCCGCGATTCCGGCGCTCGTCACCGGCGTAGCCGATCTCGCGCCGGACGGCGGCGAGCCCGCGATCACCGAAACGCTCTCGTTCTACGAAACCTTCGGCTACCACCTCACGTCGGTCGTCGTGGCCAGCGGCGCCTACGACGTGGAGGGGCGGTCCAACGGGCTCGTCGTGTACGTCAACAAAGACAACCCGATCACTCAGTTGACGATGCGCCAACTCGATGGGATCTTCGGCGCCGAACGCAACGGCGGTCTGGTCGGTTTCAAGTGGACGTTGGCCGGCGGCCGTGGGCCGGAGGGGAACATCCGCACGTGGGGTCAGCTCGGCCTGACCGGTGAGTGGGCCGACAAGCCGATCGCGACGTACGGCCACGCACCGTCCGGCACGTCGCGCTTCTTCCAGCTGAAGGTGCTGCACAACAGCGACAAGTGGAATCCCAACTACCGCGAGTACGTCGAGAGCGGCAGCAAGATGATCGGAGACGACGATCCCCAGCAAGTCGGCGGCCTCCGGCACATGCTCGCCGACGAGCTGGCGCACGACAAGTACGGCATCGCGTGGACCGTCGCTCCGCAGGCCCGCAACATCTCGGGCATCAAGCCGATCGCGCTGGCGGCGCGTGACGGCGGCCCGTACGTCGTCGCGAGCAAAGACAGCTTTCAAAGCCGGATGTATCCGCTCGTTCGCAGCATCTACATCTACGTGAACCGTGCGCCGAAAGCGCAGCTCGACCCCAAACTCAAAGAGTTCCTGCGCTTTATCCTGAGCCGCGACGGTCAGCAGATCGTCGAGCGCGATGGGAACTACTTGCCGCTGCCGGCGAGCGTCGTGCGCGAACAACTCGCAAAACTGGAATAGCGTCCGTCAAGCATGACCACAGCAACTAAGGAGAGAGATCCGTGAACAAGGTTTTTCGCGCTCCGTCCCGTCGCACCGTCTGTACGTTGCTGCTGTCGGCTTTGCCGGCGCTGCTCGCGGTCGGCGCGCAAGCGCAGACGCCGCCCACCAGCGACGTCCCGCCCTACAAACCGGAGGTCAACGTGGTCGGCGGCCTGCGCATTGCGGGGAGCGAATTGAAAGGCAACGTCGATCTGCTGGTCGAGGGATTCAAGAAATTCCATCCGGGCGCGGTGGTGTCGACGAACTTCATGACGAGCAGCGAGGGGGCGCTGGGCATGATGTACGCCGGCGCTTCCGACGTGGCTCCGATGGGCGACGATGCAAAGATCACCGACCAGATGCCGTTCTACAACGCCTATCGCTACGTGCCGACGGAGATCTCGATCGCGACCGGCGGCTACGACATGCGCGGTACGCTCTTCGCATGGGCGATCGTGGTGAACAAGGACAATCCACTCACGAAACTTTCGATGGACCAGCTGGACCGCATCTTCGGTTCCGAGCGCACGGGCGGCTGGGAAGTCGGCGCGCAGGCCAGCAACAACCTGCTCTTCACGGCGAAGTACGCGCGCGGTCCTGAAACCAACATCCGCACGTGGGGCCAGCTCGGCCTTGGCGGCGAGTGGGCCGCGAAGCCGATTCAAACCTACGGCTACGTCGCTCCGGGCTTTGCGGTGAGCTTCCAGCGTCAGGTTATGCACTGGTCGGTCAAGTGGAATCCCAATTTCAAGGAATATGTCGAGCAGAAGGAAGCGACGGAGGACGCGAACGGCAAGAGCGTCATCAGCCAGCGGATGTACGAAGCGCTGCAAAAGGACAAGTACGGGATCGCCTGGACCGCGCTGATGCACGTGAACGGGACCTGCGTGAACCCTGACGGCACGAAGTGCCCCGGCTACGCAGGCCTGAAGGTCATCCCGCTCTCGAGGACCGCCACGAGCCCGGCCGTCGCGCTCACCGCCGACAACGTCCGCAACCGCAGCTACCCGCTGATTCGCGACGCGTACATCTACGTGAACAAGGCACCGGGCCGTTCCCTCGATCCGAAAGTTCGGGAATTCATGCGCTTCGTGCTCAGCCGCGAAGGCCAGGAGATCATCGGCAAGAGCGGGATCTACACGCCGCTGCCGGCCTCGTACATTCGCGAACAGCTGAAGAAGCTCGACAACTGATGGCGCGGGCGGCGACGGTGGCGGCGCTTACGTGGCTGTCGTGCGCCCTCGCCGTCACCGGCGCTCAGGCGCAAGACCTCGCGCAGCTGCCGCAATACCAGCCCGAAGGGCACGTATCCGGCACGATAAGGCTTTCGGGTCACGGCAGCTTCAAGTCGGACTTCATGGGGCGGCTCGTGCGGGCGTGGGCCGCGGGCTTCGCCAAATATCAGCCAGACGTAAAACTCGAGAATCACATGTACGGCACGGCCTCCGCTATCGGCGCGTTGTACGTCGGCGAAGCCGATGTCGCCGTACTCGGTGAGGAGATCAGTCCGGCCGCGGCCGCTGCGTTCGAGCGGTCGAAGCATTACGCGCCGCTGGGAGTCGAAATCGCGACGGGAAGCTTGGACGTCGCGTTCTTCGACTACGCCCACGTCGTCTTCGTCAACAAAGACAACCCGATCTCGCGCCTCACGCTCACGCAGGCCGACGCCATTTTCGGTGCCGAGCATCGCCGTGGTCCGCGCAACATTCGCACGTGGGGTGAGCTCGGGCTGACGGGCGAGTGGGCGGATCACCGAATTCAGCCCTACAGTTGGAAGGATCTCGACTTCTCGCTGTTCGTCCAGGAGGCGATGCTCGGCGGCAGCCACCGCTGGAACAACGATCTTGTGGAGTTCGCTCACCGGACTCGCGCCGACGGCTCGCTCTACGAGCACGGCCAGCAGATTCTCGACGCCCTGGCCGCCGATCGTTTCGGTATCGCGATCTCCAGCCTGCACTACGCGAACCCCGGGGTCAAAGCGATCGCGCTCGCGGCGGCGGACGGCGGGCCATATTACGAAGCGACCAAAGAGAACCTCGTCTCGCAGAACTATCCGCTGACGCGGATCATCCCCGCCTTCATCGATCGCCCCCCAGGGCGGCCCATCGATCCCAAGGTGCGCGAGTTCCTGCGTTACATCCTCAGCCGCGAAGGGCAGCAAGACATCACGCGTGAGACCGGGTATCTGCAGTTGAACGCAGCAGCCGTTCGTGCGCAGCTGCAGAAGCTCCAATGAACCGTTACCTGCGGATCCTTGGCAGCGCGATCGTCGTGCTGACCGCTGCCGCGCCTGCCGCCGCCGGCGAACCCGCCCAGACGGAGTCGCGAACCATCCGCGTGTGGAGCAACGAAGCGATGCGCGCCGTCGTCGCGCGTTGGCAGCAGGGTTTCAGCCGGAAGCATCGCGGCGTCACGATCGTCGCTGCACCGATCGGCACCGACGGCGCGATGGCCGGTCTGTACACCGGCCGCGCCGACATCGCGCTGATGGGTCGCGAAGCTACCGCGAGCGAGGTTCAGGCGTTCGAGTGGATCTACCGGTACAAACCGGCGCGAATCGAGATCATGAACGGCAGCCTCGCAGCACCGGAAAAGTCCCCTGCGCTGGTGGTGTTCGTGCACCCGGACAATCCGCTCTCGAAGCTCACCCTCGCGCAGCTGGACGCGATCTTCGGGCACGAACACCGTCGTGGTCTGGAACCCATCCGCACCTGGGGCCAACTCGGGCTCGGCGGCGAGTGGGCTGATCGGCCGATCGACCTCTACGGCCCCGACACGACGTCCGGCATCGGCATCTTCTTCCGCCACGCGGCGCTGAACGACAGCCGCAACCTGAACTGGGATCGCATGCGAGAGTTTTCCGACGAGAAGGGACCGGGCGGCACGGTACGTTCCGCCAGCCGCCGGATCGTCGACGCGCTCGCCGGAGACCGCTTCGGGATCGCCGTTGCGACCCTCGGTTTCGCGGGTCCGCAGGTGAAAGCGCTCGCGCTTTCCGTCGACGAGCGCGGACCGTTCGTTAACGCAACGAGAGAAAGCGTCGAGTCGCGGACGTACCCGCTCGCGCGTACGGCGTTCGCGCTGTTCAAACGGCCGCCAGGCAAAGCCGTCGATCCGTTGATCCAGGAATTTCTGACGTACATCCTGAGCGACGAAGGCCAGGCGGAGGTCGGCCGTGAGGGCGAGTACCTTCGGCTCCCGGCCGGCGTCGCCCGAGAACAGCTGAGGACCCTTGAATAGCCGCGCTTGCTCCGGGTTGTTCTTGCTGCTCGCAGCCGCTCCGGCTTCGCCTGCAAGCGCGCAGATCCCGACGAAGATCTACGCGCAGCAGCTGGTCGACGAAACCGTCGCCAAGAACCCAGAACTGCTCGTCATCGTCATACACGTCACGCCGCCGAAAAGCGCCGAGACCGTCATCGTCGCCTCGAACATCGGGCGCATCGGCAAGAGATCGGACGCGGACGATCTGCGAGTGATCCAGACGAACGTGCCAAAGCGCGAGCTCGCCGCCGGCGGAACGCGCTTCGAGGTCGAGCTGGTGCTGAGCGATACCTCAGGGACCAGCGTCGGAGCGCTCGATCTCGTGTTTCCCCTCGCTGCCGGCGGCGATCAGGCGGCGCTGCAGCGCAAGGCCGAGAGCATCCGCGACGGCTTGTCGAGGCGGATCCTCAACGAAGCGAATCTCATGGACCCGTATCCGATGGATCCGCTGGCGACGACGAAAACGCGCGCGCAAAAACTCGTGGACCAAACGATGGCCCGGCATCCCGAGGTGTTGAGCCTCGCGATGCACGTCACGCTCCCGAACGGCAACGAAAACGTCATCCTCGGCTCCAGCTTCGGCCGGATCGGAAAGAAGGCCGACGAGGACGACATGAACGTGATCGCGTCCGGCAAGACGATCTCGGGAGTCTACGCCGCCGGCAAACGGTTCGGGCTCGAGCTGGCGCTGCGGGACGTGCGCGGCGCCACGATCGGGTCTTTGAACGTAGCCTATCCGTACAAGGCGGCGCGGCGCAGAAACAATCCGCGACGAACTTCGCGCGCAGATCTACTCGGTCGAGCAGCTCGTCGAGTTGGATCCCTGAGGTCCCCGCGGTCGCTGATGGAAAAGACTGACGGATTCCTGGCGTCATTGGCAGACTGCGGTCAGGACAATACGTCCTTGTCCTTGGTAGCGTTTGGCGAAGATAATTCTTCGCTCGCGCTGCTCGAGAGAGACACGTTGTCGTGATGTCCCTAGTCCGAAAAAGCGTGATTCAACTCCATCGCTGGATTGGGCTGACCGTCGGTCTGTTGGCAGTCTTTCTCGCCGTGACCGGCGGGTGGATCGTCTTGCGGCCGCTGCTGGACCCGGTCACCTATCCCGAGCTGATGGTGATTCCGTCGTGCGCGAAGCCGTTGCCGGTCGATAGATTGGCCGCCGCAGCGCGGGCGGTCCATCCGAAGGGGAAGCTGACCTACGTCTACCTCTACGGCTCACGGAGCGCATCGACCATGGTTCGCTTCTCCGACGCGGATCAGGTGTACGTCGATACCTGCAGCGGTGAGGTTCTCGGTCACCAAGCTCGCTACGGCGGATTGTATGGGACCGTGGAGGCGCTGCACCGGTTCAGATTCATGAGCGGCGGCGCGGGTCTGGCGATCATCGGTACCGCGGCGCTGCTGTTCGCGCTCGTGATGGTTGCCGGCGGGCTCTTTCTGTGGTGGCCTCAGCGCACGAGCGCATGGAAGAGCGCGCTGCAATTCAACCCTCGCTTGACGGGACGCGCGTTCGCTCTCAACGTCCACACCACGATCGGCGCATACGTCGCCGTGGTTGTTTTCGTCGTCGCCGTGACTGCCGTGCCGCTGTCGCTCGGTTGGGCCAAGTCCGCGATGTTCGTCGTGACCGGATCGACGGACATGACGGAAGATGCGAAGCTGCCCGTCGCGGCGCCCAAGAGCATCGAGCCGAAATCCGACACGACGATCTCGATGCAAACGGCTTGGGAGAAAGCGCGGGGTGTGTTCGGCGGGCCGCTGCTCTGGGCTTCGGTGCACTATCCGCCCAAGGGTGAGCCGATCGAGATCGGCATCGTCGAGAGCGGCGCTCCGCACGCCGACGCACGCAATTACGTTTTCATCGATTCCCGCACGGCAAAGATCGTCGAGCTTCGTCCCTGGGCCACGCTCAACGCGGGCTCGAAACTGTACTATTGGCTTCTCGCGCTGCATACCGGTCGTTTCGGCGGCCTCTTCGTTCAATGTCTCATGCTGGCCGGCATGATCGGCGTGGCGGCACTCGGCTACACCGGTGTCGAAACGTTTCTTCGCAGAACGTTCCGGCGGCCGAGGACCTCGACAACTCGCAGACTTTCCCGTCTCGAAAGGTAGAACCGTGTCAAAACCGCTTCGTACAGCCCTGCTCTGCGCATTCTTGATGCTCGGATCCGCTGCGCCCGCGTTCACGTCTCCGACTGCGCCTTCGGCCGCGAAGCCGGCCGCGGAAACCGCGACTTCGACCGAAGGCCTGGACATGCAGGCCGCCCGCGCCAAGATGATGACCAAACGCGGGAAGCTCGTCGCCTACACAAAAAAATGGGACATCAGCGGCATTCCGCACTACGCGCCCAAGGGCGAGCTCACCGGTACGATCCGCGTGTGGGGAAGCAACTACATCACCGACGGGCCTCTCGGCGGATATTGGCAGGCTGCCTTCACGAAATATCATCCCAACGTAAAATTCGATTGGCACATGAAGACGACGCTCGCGGCTGTGCCGTCGCTGATCTTCGGCGTCGGCGACCTCGGCATCGGGCGGAAGATCACGTTCTCCGAGCTCGAGATGTTCCAGCGGTACACGGACCGCGACCCGCTCGAGATCACGCTCGCAACGGGTTCGTACGACGTCCCGGGTTGGAACCCGGGCTTCGGCACGGGCAGTTGACGATGAGGCAGCTCGACGGCATCTTCGGTGCGGAACGCACCGGCGGTTGGGACGGCACGAGCTGGCGGCCCCAGTACGCGCGCGGGCCCGAGGCAAACATCCGCACGTGGGGTCAGCTCGGCCTCAAGGGTGCGTGGGCAAACAAGCCGATTCACGTCTATGGTCTGACCCAGCGTTACCATCAGGCGATCGAGATGTCGGACAAGCTCATCAAGTCGAGCGACAAGTGGAACGAGCACTTGCGGATCTACGCCAACTTCGTCAACAAGAAGGGCGTGCTCGGCCGCGGTCTCAGCGAAGATCTGGCCCGCGACCCGTACGGGATCGCCTACATTGCGGCACCGACCACGAACCTCGGTCGCGACACCGCGCAGCTGAGCCTCAAGATTCTCAAAGTCGCGGCAAAAGACGGCGGTCCGTACGTGCCGTACACGATCGAGACGCTGCACGACCGCACCTACCCGCTCATCGATGAGATCTATTTCTACGCGGATCCGGGTCCGAAGGGCCATCCGCTCGATCCCAAGGTGCTCGAGTTCATGCGCTTCGTCGTGAGCCAAGAGGGTCAGGCCGAGATCATGCGCGACGGAAAGTACTTGCCGCTCACGGCCGACGTCGCAAAAGCGCAGCTCGCAAAACTGGAGGCACCGTGAAGAACCTTTCCATCGCTGCGCTGACGTTCGCGTTGACGGCTTTGGTGACGCCGATCGTGTCGCCGGCTCAAACCGCTTCAGCGGAGGACAGCAAAAAGTCGTTTCAGGCGCAGGCGGAACGCGCCGGCGTCGTCTACGAGCGCGGCAGGCGGCCGCACTACACCAAGAAATTCGACCTCAGCGGCCTGCCGCACTATACGCCGGGCGCCCAGCTCACCGGCTGGATTCGCATTCACGGAAGCAACTACTTGACCGACGGAATGCTCGGCGAGTACTGGCAGCGCGCGTTCGCCAAGTATCAGCCAGGTATCAACCTCTCCTATTACATGCCGACGTCGGCGTCGGCGTTTGGCGCGCTCTACTACGGTCAAGCCGATTTGGTCTTAGGTCACAAGCCGAGTTTCTACGACCTCTTAGCCTACCAGCGCATGCTGGGCTTCGATCCGCTGGAATTCACCGTCGTGACGGGATCGTACGACGTCCCCGGCTGGGAGAACTCGACGGTGATTCTCGTCAACGAGAAGAGTCCGCTCAAGGGCATCACGATGAAGCAGCTCGACGGAATCTTCGGAGCGGCTCGAGACGGCGGCTGGGCCGGTACCAATTTCCGTCCCGATTTGGCGCGCGGCCCCGAGTTGATCCGCCGCAACTGGAGCCAACTCGGACTCACGGGGTCGTACGCGAACAAGCCGATCGGGGTGTACGGGTTCAACCTGCGGTACAACACGGCGACCGACTTCGCCGACAAGGTCCTTGGGGCGAGCGACAAGTGGAACGAGAACATCCACGCCTATGCCCACATCGTGCAGCCGAACGGGAAGCGTTACATCGAGGCGGATCAGATCACCGATGGCATCGCGCGCGATCCGTACGGCATCGGATACAACCGCTACCGCGGCGAACGTGCGGGCGTCAGGCGCCTTCCGGTGGCCGCGAAAGAAGGCGGACCCTACGTCGAGCACACGATCGAGAACGTTCAGAACCGCACCTATCCCTTGTTCAACGAAGCCTACTTCTACACCAGCGTCAAACCGGGAACGAAGATGAATCCCATGGTGAAGGAGTTCATCCGATTCGTCCTCAGCCAGGAAGGTCAGGAAGAAGTGCAGCGCGACGGCAAGTACCTGCCGCTCACCGCCGACGTCGTTCGCGAGCAGCTGAAGAAGCTCGACAACATCTAGGAGATCCACGGTCGGACACTTTTCGCGCGGCCGCAACAGGAGCGCCCGCGCGAAAAGTGTACGATGCCTCGTGCGTTATCGGAATTTGGGACGCTGGGGCGTCAAGGTCTCGTCGGTCGGGCTAGGTTCCTGGTTGACCTACGGCGGCAACGTCGAAGAGGATGCGGCGAAGGCGTGCGTCGCGCGCGCGTTCGAACGCGGCGTGACCTTCTTCGACACGGCGAACGTCTACGCGCGCGGCCGCGCGGAAGAAGTCTACGGCCGCGCGCTCAAAGACGTGCCGCGCGACGCGATCGTGCTCGCGACCAAGGTGTACTTCCCGATGGGCGAAGGTCCGAACGATCGCGGCCTCTCGCGCAAGCACATCCGCATGCAGATCGACGCCTCGCTGCGCCGCCTGCAGGTCGAGTACGTCGACCTCTACCAGTGCCATCGTTACGACGTGACGACGCCGCTGGAAGAAACCGTCGAAGCGATGAACGATCTGGTGCGCGCCGGCAAGATTCTCTACTGGGGCGTCAGCGAGTGGAACGCCGACCAGATCGCCGGCGCGGTGAACCTCGCGCGGGCGCGCGGCTGGGCGGAGCCGGTGTCGAACCAGCCGCAGTACAGCGCCCTCTATCGCCGGGTCGAGCCGCGCGTCTTCCCGACCACGCGCGGGTACGGTCTGGGCAACGTCGTGTGGTCGCCGCTGGCGATGGGGATCTTGACCGGCAAGTACACGACGGCGGAGAATCCGCCGGCCGGGACGCGCGCCGCGGGCCGCTCCAAGGACATGATGGAGGACTACTTCACCCAGCCGGTCCTCGATGCGGTGCAGCGCTTGAAGCCGCTAGCGGAACGCGCGCACTGCAGTCTCGCGCAGCTCGCGCTCGCCTGGTGCCTGCGCACGCCGGACGTCTCGTCGGTCATCATCGGCGCGACGCGCCCCGAGCAGGTCGACGACAACGTCGCCGCGGCCGACCTCGACGTCGATCCCGAGATCTTCCACGCGATGGACAACATCCTCGCCCCTGTCGCGCCGTTCGAGCCCTATATCTCGTAGGCGATCAGTTCTCGTCGATCTCGTCGCCGTCCGCGTCGGGGACGAGCGTGCCGAGGAACGCGCCCAGGATATCCTGCGGCGCGTTGTTCTGCGGACCGCCGATCACGCTCCAGTCGAAGTAGTCGTTCACGTCCGAGCGCCGCAGCGTGCTCTCGAGCTGCTCGAGCGCTTCGTCGGAGTTGATCATCCACAGCAGCACGACCGCGTCGACTTCGTGGGCGCGTTCCATGACGTGGTAGCGGTACGCCCAGATCACGCCCTCGTCTTCGTCGATGAACGCTTCGTTGAGCTGCGCGACGCGGTTCTGCAAGAAGGCCTTCGCTTCTTCCGTTCCGAGGCCGTACCAAGCCGGCTTCGGGATGAACGTGGTCATGTAGAACTGCGGCGGAATGTCTTCTTCGTCGTGCGGATCGAGCGGGTCCTGAGGGTCCATCCGTTTTCCTTGTACCCGTTCGCGCCGGCGCCGGCCTGTCCGCACCCGCGGGGCACGGTCAGTCGTAAACCCCTCGCACGCTCCAGGCCTCGCCCTCGCGCGCGATCCGCAGCAGCGCGCCGTCGTCGAGGCAGACGTCGTACTCGTCGCGGGCCAGCGGCGCGCCTTCGCCCGTCGCGGGACCCCACCAGCGCTCCTCGACGCGCCACGGTCCGGCGTGATCGACCACCTGCTGCGGCGGCGAGCCGACGAACCGCGGCGCGCCCTCGAAGATGCGCACGTCGATCGGCCGCGTCGGGACGATTCGCAACTGCAAGGTCGCGGCAGCAGCAAGAGGCGCCGGCTCGGCGCGCGGCCCGCGGGTCGCGAGGATTTCGAGCGTGAACGGC
>WNFJ01729634.1_pt1 | contig 10894 bp, 7 predicted proteins | sample 5400461 | NCBI WGS metagenome assembly WNFJ01 (sample SAMN13153349, study PRJNA577476) | soil metagenome | isolation source: 115 cm saprolite on Douglas fir-dominated hillslope | place: USA:California | collected 2013-09-17 | reverse complement strand
TATCCACCGTCGGATATCGAGGGAGAAGTTACGTCGCCAACACAGCCGCTGCCTGTTGTGCCGCCTCCTTTCGCGCGCCAGCAGCTTACCGAGGAGATGCTGACCGAGCGAACTCCGCAAGCTCACCAGGAGGCGCTTGAGCGTTTTCGAAAAATTCGCAGTGGCGGCCAGTTTGTGCCCGGCAGTCGCGAGGGCACGATCATCTTCCCAGGCTATGATGGCGGCGCGGAATGGGGAGGACCGGCGTTCGATCCCCAGAGCCACCGTCTCTATGTCAACGCTAATGAGATGGCGTGGATTCTACGTTTGGTTGAGCAAAAGCCGGCGGGCGAACAGACGAGCGGCAAGAACATTTATATGCAGCAGTGCTCGGCCTGCCACGGAACCAACATGCAAGGCACGCCGCCGGAGTTTCCCTCGTTGGTTGGGCTCGAGAAACGCCATTCCGAGTCAGACGTCTTGTCGCTGATCTCACAAGGAGCGGGCCGGATGCCCAGTTTCGCGCGGCTTGGAGACGGCCAATTACACGCGCTTATCGACTATGTGTACCGAGGCATCGACACCAGCGCGAAGGGGAGCGCGCCTTCGCCTTACGATATGAAATACGCTGGCGACGGCTACAACAAATTTCTGGATTCCGAGGGTTACCCGGCGATCAAACCACCCTGGGGGACCATCAACGCGATCAATCTCGACACGGGAAAAATCGACTGGAAGCTTCCTCTGGGAGAGTATCCCGAACTCGCTGCGCAGGGTCTGACGCAGACTGGCAGCGAAAATTATGGCGGTCCGGTGGTGACAGCGGGGGGCCTGCTATTTATTGCAGCTACCAATCACGACAAGAAGTTTCTAAGCTTCTTTGGGAGGCGACGCTGCCCGCCGCTGGTAATGCCACACCGGCAACCTATGAACTGAATGGGCGGCAATTTGTGGTCATTGCCGCCGGGGGAGGCAAGTGGGGGGCGCCCTCCGGGGCCAGCTACGTAGCATTCGCATTGCCCCAGTAAGTTCCTCAAAATCAATCGGGAAGAACTTTCGGCGACCCTGAATTCGGTGCCTCTCATTTTTCGTGCATCTCATTTACGGGGCAAGATTTTTATATTTTCGGCGTAGGGAGGAATCGCATGGCAACGTCCCGAAGAGGATTCTTGATTCAGAGTAGTGCTGCGTTGGCGGCTTCACTTATAACGGGTTATCCGACGCGCTCGAGTTCGGACCCGTTGGGGAAACCGGCCGGGTTGCAGCTTTATTCCGTAATGGCGCTGCTGCAGAAAGATTTCGATGGAACTCTCCATCAGGTGCGGGCGATCGGATATCAGGAAGTCGAAATGGCCGGATTTTTTGGCAAGAAGCCGGTCGAGATAAAAAGGTCATTTGACAACGCAGGCTTGCACTGCGCCAGCATGCACATTTTTTCCGAGGGCATGGCCGCAACCATGGAGTGCGCCGTCACGATTGGAGCGAAATACATCATAACTTCATTCATTGCCCCGCAAAGTCTTCACGACGCAACGCGCATCACGCTCGAGGACTATAAAGTAATGGCCGACAAATGCAATCACATTGGAGAGCAAGCAAAACGGGCTGGGCTGCAATTGGCATACCACAACCACAACGCTGAATTTAAGCCATTGCCTGGGGGTACGGGCTATGATGAGTTCTTGAAATTCACCGATCCCGACCTTGTTAAGTTAGAGCTTGACTGCGGATGGATGTCGGCCGCCGGCCTTGATCCCGCAACCTACATCGGGAAATATCCTGATCGTTATCGACTTTTACATATTAAGGATTTCAAGCCCACTCCACATCCCTTGTACGGGGGTGAGGACCCGGAGGGTACGGAACTCGGTCGAGGGCATGTTGACTATGGGCCGATTTTCCGCGCTGCCAAGAAGGCAGGGATCGACTGGTATTACGTAGAACAGGAACCGCCATTCAAAGATATGCCGGCGTTAGAAGCAATGAAAGTCAATTATAAGTACTTGCAGCAGTTCAAGTAGATAAGGGACTCCAGCGCCTTTGGCAAAAGAACAACTTGGGCAGGAATATAACCCACGCTGCTCGCGGGCGGCGCCTCAGTGATTTGTGCTGAACGCTTGCCCGATCTTCGCGATCAAATTGAACGCGTCCCTGTCGCGCACAACGCGGCTGCGTTTAACAATCTCGGCGGCGTCCTCGCCTCGCGGAATAACCTCGAGTCGGCTATCCGAATGCGGCGTATGCGCAGACGAGGCGATGATTTCCTCGAGATGCTCAATATTTCTCCGATGTACAACAATGTTGATCGTGAATGCTACTCCGGATTGCCTAATTTTTCGCGTAAAGCCGGTCCACCATTCGCGTTTCCGTGCCATGAGCCTTAACTGCGGTATCACCGCTGTGGTTCTCAGCAACAACAAGTTGGTTCTGTTCACCGAGTCCGTCGATTCCGAGACGAAGCCGGCTTCCGTTAGTGAGGAAAATCGGGGGGTGCTGGCCCATGCCGACTTCTCGAGGCACTTGCATTCCAGCTTCTGCTGCATGATCGGAGTAGTTCAGGCCAATGCAGATGAATTTCCCGACTTGTCCCACACATGCTCCGATCCATGGTTTCCCATCGACCACTGGAAGACCATTTATGTTTAGGGCCTTGACTCGCTTTAGCGACTCGGGCAGCAGCACCGGTCCAAAGACGTCGTCTACTTCCCCGCTCAAGTCTCGAATCTGCCCTTTGTCGTCGAGGACCCCAGGCTTCTCTCTCCCAATCGGTCCGTGGCGAAGCAATTTCAAGGTGGCTCCTTCATTTCTTGGTTGTTATGTATATAGTCGTGCGTCGGTGACGCTGCACAGTTCGGATGTATGGGTAATCTTCGGTGCCATTAGCGCCACTAGCATTTGCCGGCTAATACCTCTGCCAGATGTATTGCGCGGCGGTTTGTGCTCTGGCTGATCTGCTCACGGCAACTGAAGCCGTTCGAGACGATAATGTCGTAGAACGCGTTCAGCAAGCGCCTGGGAGATTGTAAATTTTGTCTTTTCGAACCCGAATGGACCAGCCATCCCGCAGCAGCCTGAGTCCAGCACTTCGACATGCGCACCGGTAGAGCGCAGGAGGGCAATATCATCGGTCATCGTCATCACCGACTTTTGATGGCAGTGACCGTGAACGACAATGCGGCGCCCCGGCAGCGCCGCCAGTTTTAATGAAGACGCGTTTTTGGCCAGGGCCTCACCCAACATCATGGTCTGGCGGCTTAATCGAGCGGCTCTCTCGTTGTTGGGGAAAAAGTTCATTAGTTCATCCCGGAATACGCTCGCGCAACTCGGCTCTAACATCAAAACTGGAACACCGGCATCGATCCATTCGGCGAACTCATCTAGGATGCATTCGAGATAGTGGCGAGCCTGCTTCAGGAACCCGAAGTCGTATAGCGGACGTCCGCAGCAGATGTGCTTTTTGTATACGTTCACTACATGTCCGTTCTTCTCGAGCAGATCAACCGATGCCCATAATGCCTCCGGTTGAAAGTAGTTGTTCCAGGTGTCAGGCCACAGCAACACGTCTGGTGGTTTTGAAATGCCAGTCTTCTGACGATATCTCTGGAATTCAGATCTGAACGATCGCTTCGCCAACCGAGGAAGCCTTCGTTGTGGTGCTACACCGAGAATGGCTTTCAGCAGCGATTCCCAGCCCGGCACTTCGAACAAAAGGTTCGCGATTGGTCTCGTCTTTGATCCAAAGCTGGACCAACGATCCATGAACCCGAAAATATAGTGATGCAGGGGGTGCAAGCGGCCTTCATAGTGGTGGGCCAGGAACTCAGCTTTCCAAGTCGCCATATCCACGCTGACCGGACACTCTGTTTTGCAGGCTTTGCATGATAGGCACAGATCGAGTGCCTCATGCACCTGTTCATTCTTCCAAGCGTTATCAATTTCTTTCCCGTGGATCAACTCCCATAAAAGGCGAGCGCGACCGCGTGTGGAGTGACGCTCCTCTGTAGTTGCCATGTAGCTCGGACACATCGTGCCATGGTCCCGTTTGCGACATGCACCGACCCCCACGCAGCGATTGGTAGCTGCCGCGAACGAGCCCTCGTCATGAGGAAACTGAAATGATGTCTTGACGCTAACTGGAGGCAGCGCTGGCCGGAGATTATCGGTTGCATCGTAAACAGCGACCGGATCGATCAATTTCCCCGGATTCATCCTGTTCAGCGGATCCCAAATGGCTTTAAATTCTTGGAAAGCATCCATTAATTCTGGTCCAAACATCTTTGGCAATAGGAATGCCCGTGCTTGTCCGTCGCCGTGCTCTCCTGAGAATGATCCACCGTACTTCAATACGATTTCCGCGGCCTCATCGATGAACTTTCGAAATTGCGAAATGCCGTAATCAGACTTCAAATCAAACGTGATGCGGAGGTGGACGCAACCTTGGCCGAAGTGGCCATAGATTGGGCTTGTATATCCATATCTCTCCATCAGTCGGTAAAGTTCGCGTAGGTACGCTCCAAGAGCGTGAGGAGGAACGGCAGCATCTTCCCAGCCTTCGTACCCGATACCACCGCCAGGAACGAGGACACTTGCTCCCAATGCGGATTCGCGCACCCTCCAGATCCTCTCAGCTTCATCGATCGTGCATCGCGCAATCGCAGGCTTGCCTCTGAAGCCTTGCGCAGCCGTCACGAATGTAGCGATTTCAGTTTCGAGCTGCTCACGAGTCTGCGCGCCGAACTCACAAAGAAGAAAGCCCCGCCCTTTCGGGAGGAGTTCAATGTCGTTGAGCACGAGGTTCTTGCGACGCATGTACTCGACCAACAGACCATCAAATCCTTCAAGGCCAATAGGTGCGAAGTTCAGGATTTCTGGGACGTGATCGGCAGCAATAAACGCATTTTCGAACCCTAGGACCACCAATCGACGGTGCTGTGGACTGGGCTTCAAATTGCATACCGCCTCGAGGATAGTTACGCACGTACCCTCGCTGCCGACCAGCGCTCGTGCGACATTAAACCCGTTTTCCGGCAATAACTGATCGAGGTTGTAACCTGACACCCTGCGCGGAATATCGGGAAAACGGCTCCTGATGAGAGACGCGTTCCTGTCCCGCAGACGTTTGAGCTGTTCGTAAATCTCGCCTCGGCGCCCACCCGCATCAATGATCGCCTGAAGATCTGCTTCGGGAGTCGACCCGACTCGCAGTCTGGTTCCGTCATACAGGAGCACGTCCAGTTCTTGTATATTGTCGACCGTCTTGCCACCCATTAGGGCATGGACGCCACAGGAGTTGTTGCCGATCATGCCTCCGAGTGTGCATCTGCTGTGGGTAGCAGGATCAGGTGCGAACGTCAGCTCAGACTTCTCTGCCTCTAGCCGGAGCGCATCCAGCACAATACCCGGTTCGACACGTGCCGTTCTCGCCTCGGGGTCGAGCTTCAGAATGCGATGCAAATGCTTTGAAAAGTCGAGCACCACGGCAGCATTACAACATTGGCCTGCGAGACTCGTACCGCCCCCACGGGATAATACGGGCGCACCGAACTCGCGACAGGCGGCGACGGTGACCACTACATCTTCGATGTCTCTCGGTAAAACCAGCCCTATTGGTATCTGCCGGTAGTTGGAGGCATCAGTCGAGTAGAGAGCTCGAGAGACTCGGTCAAACCGTACCTCGCCTCGAACAGTCGAGCGCAAGCGCTGTTCCAGTGCCTTCGCCTCCGAGAAGCTTTCGTGGGCATGTGTTCTCTTTCCTTTGGGACTATCCTGCAGGACTTTGAACGGCGAAGGCAGACTCATAGGCCTGATTCAACCCCCAGACCTCTGGCTATAACCCTGAGAATCGCTTCCACATCGAAAACGCATCCTCCCCAGCTTCCCCCGCTGATTTGCTGCAACATCGCCCAAAGGCGAGTTTCGGGTGGTAGCGCCGGGTCTGCTGCAAGATCCGCCCGTAAAGGACGGGACGCAAGGATCCGTGCGGCTTCTGTCGGGGTCACACGTACGCCTGCCTCTCCGACAAAGTTGACGGATGCCTCCAGTGAGTTTTGATCGATAATTACTTCGATCAGATCGCCATCTCTCAGTTTTCCGATGGGTCCTCCAGCCAGCGCCTCGGGAGAGATGTGACCAATGCAGGCGCCGGTTGAGACACCGCTGAAACGCGCATCAGTCAAGAGAACAACGTCTTTTCCAAAGGGTAGGTACTTTAGAGCAGATGTCAGTTGATACGTTTCTTCCATTCCGGCTCCGCTAGGGCCGCGACAGATCAGGACCATGACCTGTCCCGGCTCGATCTGCCGCTCCTTCAAAGCCTTGATTGCGTCCGGTTCTGTGAGAAAAACTCTTGCGGGGCCTGTCCTGCGGAAGACTCCATCTGGATCCACAACAGACGGATCAATTGCAGTGGATTTAATAAGCGAACCCTCTGGAGCAAGGTTCCCATATGGAAAGCACACAGTAGATTTGAGGCCGCGAGTAGTTGCCGCTGAAGAGGACAGGATCACGTCATCCGGATTCACTCCTTCACGCTCTCTCAGGAGCTTTCTCACTCTGTGGCGACGCTCTGAGTCTTGCCATTCATCAAGTTGTTCATCGATTGTGCACCCGCACACCGTGCGAGCGCCGAGATCGAGGAGACCCAAGCCCCGGAGATGGAGCATCACTTCTGGGACGCCCCCAGCCATGAACACTTGAATGGTTGGATGGTTTCTCGGCCCGTTCGGTAGAGCATCTACCAGCCGCGGTATCTGCCGATTGATTCGGGCCCAATCCTGAGCCTTCGGGCGCTGCAGTCCCGCAGCGTGTGCAATTGCAGGAAGATGTATGACGAGGTTGGTCGACCCTCCGAATGCAGCGTGGACAAGCATAGCGTTCGTTACTGACGAGTCGTTAACGATGTCCCGCATTGTGGTCTGTTGTTTCTCCAAATCCAACAATGCGTGAGCTGACCGTCTGGCCATCTCCAACCAGATCGGGTACCCCGAAGGAGCCAAGGCTGAGTGTCCGAGGGACATTCCAAGAGCTTCCCCTACGACCTGTGAGGTTGCAGCCGTACCGAGAAATTGGCAGCCTCCGCCGGGAGAAGCACAAGCCCTACAACCCAACTCGGCCGCTTGCTGAACTGAGATCACCCCATGGGCAAACCGAACGCCTATAGTCTGAATACGACCTGCGTCTTCTCCCTCCTCCGGCAAAAGTGTTACGCCGCCTGGAACCAAAATGCATGGAAGATCGCGCATGGCGGCTAAGGCCATGATCATGGCGGGCAGGCCCTTGTCGCAGGTCGCTACACCCATGACGCCAGACCTCGTCGGCAACGAACGGATCAGCCTTTTGAAAACCGTAGCTGCATCATTGCGATACGGAAGACTGTCGAACATGGCCGTCGTTCCCTGAGATCTTCCATCGCAAGGATCGGTGCATGATGCCGCAAACGGAACAGCTCCGGCCTGCTTAAACTCTTGAGCCGCTGCCTCGACCAGGAGGCCGACTTCCCAATGCCCGGTGTGGTATCCGAGCGCAATAGGAGTGCCGTCCTCTTTTCGGATACCCCCGTGCGTCGAAAGAATCAGGTACTGGTTCCCGTTGAGGGAACCAGGGTCCCATCCCATGCCCGCGTCTTGACTCAGACCAAATAGATCGCCAGATGGCCGTTCGCGCAACATCAGCTCGGTAATCGGCAAGGTCCCTTTCGGCCCGCGAACGTGGGAGTGGAGGTCGTACAGTTCATCAGATTTGTAGTTAAATCCGTTGTGGTTCATAAGCTTTTGGAGCCGACTGCCGACTGGATTGAATATAAGTGTCAACGATCCTACCGAGAAAAGCTTTTCGCAGACGCATAAAACATTTATATCTTTCGGCCTGGAGGGAAATCTCGAGCCGAAGTGTGCGAGCACCAAACCCAGAGGTAGACCGAGAGGTGATCCCGCTAGTCACCTGGGGGCTACACAGGAAAGAGACAAAAACTGCCAATCCCGAACCACTTCGAACGCCTTTCGGCTCGTGTCGCGGCTTCAACAGCTTGGTCTACAGAGCAGCAGTTTGTGAGGAGCTACGAAGAGATTGGTAAGCTTCACGGATGTGAGGAACATGGTTCAACTTCGAAACACGTCAATCGAGCATCAGCAGCTCTGTAGTAACAGGATCTTGTGCTAGCACGACTTTACCCAACCCCCGTGGAGGAAGCTTGCCGAGAACAGGAAAACCCCACGTTTGCCAATTCGCGTGCGTTGAGCCACGAAACCGCCGATCAACCAGCGTTCGCGCGGTGACAGTTTAAGTCTCAAAGGAAATCAATAAATACGTAATGGAATGTAGTAAACCGGCGTGTTTGACCCGATGGCGATCATTATTCTAGAGTAATGCTATGACGTGGACTGAACCGAGGAGACCAGACACCCTTCTTCCATGGCCGATTCTCAGGCTAGTCGTCGCCGATTCCTTAAGTCTCTGAGCCGGACGGCGTTGGTTTTAGGCTTTGCGGATGTATTGCGCATGGCCGAACCGCCGTGGAGGATGGCTTTCGCCCAGCAAATCCCGGGTCCCACAGCTTCCGAGCGGTCTTACGACACCAAACCCAAACCTATGGCCCTCGGCTCTCCATCTCCGATCCTGAGCACCCCTCTCGGCGTCCAGTTCATCGACGTGGCGGGAGAATGTGGTCTTAACGCTAAAACCATCTACGGCGGGAAGATCAAGAACAAGTATCTCCTCGAAACCACCGGTTGCGGGGTCGCCTTCTATGACTACGATCAAGATGGGTGGCTGGACATTTTCCTGGTAAACGGCTGGCGCCTGGAAGATTTTCCGCAAGGCGACGAGCCGACATGTCATCTCTTTAAGAACAATCGGGATGGGACTTTTACAGACGTGACGGCACGAGCTGGGGTGGGAAGGCGTGGCTGGGGACAAGCCTGCTGCGTCGGTGACTACGACAATGACGGCTACGATGATTTGTTTGTCACCTACTACGGGCAGAATGTGTTGTTCCATAACAACGGAGACGGGACCTTTACCGATGTGACGGCGAAGTCCGGGCTGTTGCAGACCAAAACCCGTTGGAACTCGGGCTGTGCGTTCCTGGACTACGACCGTGACGGCCACCTGGACCTGTTCGTAGCCAACTATATTGACCTCGATTTGAAGACGGCCCCGCTTCCGGAATCGGGTCCGTGCACGTATAAGGGAATCTTGGTCGCCTGTGGCCCGCCGGGACTCCCCGGCGGAAAAAACATCCTATACCACAACAACGGAAATGGGACTTTCAGCGATGTTTCAGAGAAATGCGGAATGTGGAACACCACCGGCGTGTACGGCCTTGGGGTATGTGTCGCCGATCTGGACAACGACGGCTGGCCCGACATCTATGTCGCTAACGACTCCAATGCCGCTACTCTCTACCAAAACCAGAAGGACGGGACTTTTGTGGATGTAGGCATCGAGTCCGGGGCCGCACTCTCGCCGGACGGAAAGCCTCAGGCCGGGATGGGCGTCTCTATCGGGGATTACAACCACGATGGCAATCTCGATATCGTGAAAACCAACTTTGCCGGGGATACCGCATCACTCTTCAAGAACCTGGGCGGAGGCGATTTCGATGACCAGACTTACCAGTCAGGGCTCGGTCTTAACACCCGCTATCTGATGTGGGGCGTGGGTTTCTTTGACATGGACAACGATGGCTGGCTGGACATTTTAATCGCCAATGGCCACGTCTATCCGGAAGTGAACACTTCCAAGACGGAAGCACCCTATGCCGAGCCCAAATACTTGTATCGCAATCTGCGGGATGGGAGATTTGAAGATGTAGCCGACAAGGGAGGGCCAGGCCCGCGGCTGCTGCTTCGGGGATTACGACAACGACGGCGATCTAGATGTGGTCGTGAACTGTGTCAATTCATTGCCCCAACTGCTTCGATGTGACTCACTGGTTCGCCGCAACTGGATCAAGATCAAGACCGTCGGAGTCAAGTCAAACCGTACGGGAATTGGGGCCCGGGTACGGATCGTGGCGAGGCCGGGGCCTTCTTCGGCGGTGCCCATGGTACAAGTGGACGAAGTCCATAGCGGAAGCGGCTACTATTCGCAAAACGACTTGCGCCTTCATTTTGGTTTGGACCAGGCCACCACCGTGGACGTTGTGGAAGTTCGTTGGCCTTCTGGCCAGACGGATGTGTTCAAGAACCTGGAGGTAAACCGTCTGTATATATTGCGGGAAGGCGACAACCGGCCGGAGGTAAAAGAACTTGTAGGTTTCAAGAGACGCACGCTTTGAAGACAATTGGAGCGCGAACTGCTGCGGGTTTCCACAAAGAGAGGCTGGGCCTCAAGATGGCAGGCTGCGAAACACCAAAATCGACTTGGGGCAATTTCGGTAATGTTGGTACGGATCGCGTTCCGATCTGTCGCGAGCAGGCGAAATGGGGGTACAACGAGTGCCGTTTTCGACTCCAAAATCCCGGCTTCCCCCCGCCGCTATTCCCGAAAGGCTGAGTGTTCCATGCACGGCGACGCGCGACTTCGCCGCATTTTCATCTTTATCTGTAACGTCAGTTCTCCGTTGATGTACAAGAGGGGCAAAGACTGTTTGCCGCAGGCGCCGTCCACAAGAGGACGTGTAGACGATGTAACGCCGGCGCAAGAACTTCACGTCGTTTTCTTCGCCAAGGGCAAGCTGTCGCTCTTCGATCGGTTTCTTCCGGCTTTGTTGTCGGTGCTTTTTTTTCAACCGGCGCCGTCCGCGGCCTTGGCCGCGCCCTCGTCGCAAACGGAGAACCCTGACACGGTGTGCGCCAAGTGCCATCAGGTCATCTATAACAGCTACCAGAAGACCCCGATGGCGCAAGCCAGCGGAGAGGCCATGGACGGCCTGGTGCCCGGGGAGTTCACCCACGCCGCTTGTGGTGTTCACTAC
>WNFJ01611206.1_pt1 | contig 10894 bp, 5 predicted proteins | sample 5400461 | NCBI WGS metagenome assembly WNFJ01 (sample SAMN13153349, study PRJNA577476) | soil metagenome | isolation source: 115 cm saprolite on Douglas fir-dominated hillslope | place: USA:California | collected 2013-09-17 | reverse complement strand
CTCAAACTATTGAAGTATCCAACAAGAGTCATATATGGATCTGCGGGATTGTTCGTGTCCTTTTTGCCGCCAGCACCCTCATAGGCTTTTTGTGCTGCGGCCAGGAGTGCGAGGTAGGCGCGCAGCAATACGACCTTGAGGCTCTTTCCTTGCGCGGCGATCCCCAGATATCGCCGACCGGGTATCTCTGTGACAGGAACTATCCGAGCGAAGAATGAATCACGTCGATTTGGTCCGGGTGGAGGAAATATTTCAACAGACTGGCGCGCGAAGAGAGCGCCAATTTGTACCTCAGCGCGGCGAACAGTCGCCGTGGAAGCAACCACTTTCGGTCTTATCGTGTGTCCATCGACGGTTCTTGAACTCAGATATAACCCGACCATTGTCCCGAGTGGACCTGAAATGAGATGCAACTCATCCTGAATAATCAGGTCAGGGGGAAGCAGTTGTTTTTCGAGCTTGCTCCCGCGGTTGGGATCACAGGGTCCGTAGAAACCGCCCTTGTCCCAACGGTCTACTTTCCCAAATAGCGCACCACACTGGCCGACCCACGGGAGATTGGCGAACTTATCGACTGTTGCTATCAAAAAGCATGGGATGCGTCGGTACAAAGGCTCGTCAACCGCCACAATCGGGAGATGTCGGTCGCCCTTGAAATCGCAATTGCGATTCATACATACAATATGCAAATCGGTTGGGTTGTCCGCGCTCGGTACGAGGTTAAACGAAGTGGTTTTGAACTTCTCGCCGCACCATGGGCATGTCTCAAGAGGAATAGGCGATGGCTTCTTATCATCGTTCTTAAAGGCAATCGTCTTAGCGCGAGCGGACTCCCGGTTGTTGTCCCCCTTCTGTCCCATGCGGTTCGGTGTGGCTGCTTGGCCGACCCACAATCCAATCTCAAACGGCCATTGGCCAAGTTTGGTCACATCCTTTTCGCGCTCCAATTCGAGCGCGCAAATCAATGCAGCGGCTCGACCTAGTTGATCAAGGGTGAGCAAGCGAAGCGTGTAGCGCATTAGTACGCTGACGCCCGCGGACGCGACTCCGGGATTTCTCAGTCGGCAGCCAACCCGAGGTACGCTTCAGTCTTGCCGCCTCCAGTTGGGAAGAAGAGTAGATCGACGACATCTCGGTTGGCATGAGCCGGCTCGGATAGCCCTCTGAGATTGAGGAGCAGGAATGCGAGCTGAAAAGGTCGCCATTTTGGGGGAGCAAGTTCGGTAGGCTGTTTGCCTTCTATTTGCGCCTGTCGCCTCCGAGCGGCTGCTGCCATCGTCCGGTTTGCGATGCGAAATGCTTCGAGAACGATGGGATCTTCGAGCGTTCGAATCCCTTCGTCGATCCGACGACCCGAGAATTCGGCTCTGTGCAATAGCTCATCGGCTACTTCGAGTCGTCGGCCTTTAAGATTGAGCCCCGTTCGCTGCGAAGCAATCCACGCGGCATATCCACTAACCAATCCGCTCAGCTTTTGCTGCATTTCCGGTGCGCTACTGGTCCCGGCCAGGGCTTCCATCGATAGTTCTACGCCGGGAACCAAGACAGGTTCCACCTTCTCAACGTCCGCCACAGGCATCCATTCAGTAGCAATTTCGTGGCACTGACCATCGCCTGATACAGACGCCTTTGTAGCCACTCCGTGGCCTACCGCGAATTCATATACATCTCGGTATTGGAGGTCTGCCACGCGTTCATCCCAATCGTTAGTGTCGTACCCACGCAGATTTGGCCGTGCTACAAAGGGCTGATCCGCATGCACCTTTAGGCAGGTCTGGAAAATCAATCCCTCATCTTTGCGCTCATCCGGCGCCGGTGGACGATAGTTGACGAGAAAGATCGCTACCGCACGCGTGCCTTCCGGCAACAAAGGCTCTGAATTGCTCCCCTCGGGGCGTGTCATTCGAACTGTACGTACTGAGGTAACGATTCGCACGCCATTGCTATTCGGGACTTCTTTAGAACTCGATTTCCCGGTTGCGGCAGGAAGCGTGACATCAACCGCTTCTGTTCGCTGGGTACGGCGCCAATTCTGGACTGACTTTCCCGCGCCGGTAGGTCCTTGTCCTCCCGTTGCGCCGTTGGGCTCCTGAAGAAGTTTGTAGTCCCCCCATTGCGCAGTAACGCGGAGGCTTTTGGTTTCGGAAGAAACCAACACGCTCAGGCCGATGGACGAGGGAAAAAAGACCTTTCGCGCGGACGCCCTCTCGGGGGGAGCGTCGTCGTCCGTTCCTGCAGTAGCGCCAATCAAATCCAGTTCGTCATCGGCAGTTACTTCCCGGCGTTGGCTCTCAGGAGCCATAAACGGAACTAGATAGCCCGTCAGATACCACCGCGAAGGCGGGATTGGCAGTGTTTCATTCTCATGCTGCCTGCCCGGTTCGGGGCCAATCAGGTCCAGCTCAAGGGCCTCGACAAGGCCGTCACGAATTTCTGCCGATGTCATTGTCTCCCCCTATCCAAAAGACCCGGGACCAACGGCACTTCAACAGCGGACTTCAGTTTATTTGTTTTTCGCGCAGGAGGGTTCGTGCCTCCTGATCTTGAGTCCACTCCACCGGCGACAGCTTCTTGCAATGCGCGCTGGCGATTCAAGTCGAGGAGGCGGGCCAAAACCTCATCACGAATCTTATCGGGCCAACGATACCGCCAGGGCTTCATCTTTTGGCGCGTCCCGTTTTCTTTGTCTTCTTCTTCCTCGTAATCCAGGAGGAATTCACAAGTGGGCTTAATGTCTTCCCAGCCATAAGCCTGTAAGACAGCGCTGTCGATTTCCGCGTGGAATGCGCGAAGTTGGAGGATGTCTGGGCCGCGTTCCTCAGGATCGTGAAATCGGTTGTATGTTGCTGTCAGCCCCTCATCATTCTTGAGCATTATCGCGGCGCGGTGCTCGTAATACGCGCAACCAGCCCCCTCGAGTGTGGCAAGGCTGGCAAAGTCGTCTGGAAAAGGGAAAGTGTCGAAGCAATCGCTTGGCGTATATCTGAGATCATCTTTTATGGAAGACCCGAAGAAGCGAGCCCAGAGTTCGTGTGTCCGAGATTGCAGAACACAGAAGGGGCCATAAGTGGCCAGAGCGAACACGGCAAGCGCGTGTGAGAACACAACTTTAGAGGGTAGAAATGTAAAGGAGAGATCCTTCGTATGCAAAGTAGTCACAAGAACTCTAGGGAGTGCGTGAATAGCGCCATAGAGATCCGCGGCGGAGCGTGCGAACATCCACCACCTATCAGGATTCACAATTGAGCCCTGAGTTCGACGGGCTGGCCTCACCTTCGTCTCGACTATTTCCATCAAATCAGGCCAAGCACGAGCCTCCTTCTCACTCAATTCCCCAAAATTGATCACATATCTATGATGGGCATGGGTTGGACTTTCATTTACCTCCTCGCCACCTATGTACGGAAAGATTCGTTCGCCGTTACGGTGATCCTTCGCGATGAGTCTCTGCATTTCTGAAATGGGATTGGCGACGCCCTTAGTGTCTGCATCGTCGAAAGTGAAGCCCATGCCAAGGACATAACTTCCGATAAAGCCCTTTCCTTCGTTGACCCGAAGCAGGGCAGGATTTTCATGTCCTCCGGCATGGAATAAGTAAGCACTGATCATTGGAACAGAGTGTCCGTCGAGGTCGAACGGCCCAGACGGACTTCCTTTCTCGATATTCACGATGCTAACCACGACAGCCGCTCTGCCCGGCCATTTGTAGCGTCTTCGTGCCGCGTAAATAGTTCCACCATGTGTACAGATCCAGCGCAAACCTGTTGCCCGAGTATCGCCCTGGGCGATTGTGTTTGTTGCGATAAGCCCAAACGTCCCATGCTCCCTGAGCAAATTGAACGCGCGTCGAAAGAAGTGAGAAACGAAATCGGAATTACCGTGACTCGCTTCGTGGGTCATCTGTAGATACTGCAAGTAGCCGGCACGGTGCGACTTGACGACCGTATTTTTCCCACCGAATGGTGGGTTTCCTACGAACGCATCGAAACCTGGATTTCCACGAGCAAAAACCTCAGGGAACTCAATCTCCCAATGAAACGGTGTGACCGGTAACTTGCCATACCGCAACTGGCCGAGAAGTTCGCTCTCCTTTTGCAAGTCGGCAAGAGTTCCCCCTGAAGAGCTTAAGAAAAGGTCGCGGTTGTTTACTCGTAGGTTTTCTCGCTCTTTATCTTTCGAAGCGTTGAAGAATGATGCGACAAGCAGGTCTCCTGCGCGTCGGACTGTTTCAAGAGTCTGGTCGGCAAGGCCGAGCTTTTGCTGCTTAAGCAGAATGCTTGCAACGTTATCCTCAGTCATCTCGAGAATTTCTTTCCTGTAAGCGGTGACACGATCAATCGCTTTTTCGAGATGCTCCTGTCCAAAGACTCGCTTGTGTGCATGAGAGGTGTCCCAGTGGAATTGGCCAATTTGGAGTCGATTAAATCCCACAAGTGAATCGCCTTGGCGAAGTGTATGGTCGAGAAAGGTAAACGGATGGTCCTTCGCCAGAGTCGCGAGCCAAAGCGAAAGTTTTGCCAGGTCGACGGCGAATCGGTTTACGTCAACGCCATAAAGGCATCGCTGCGCGACCAGGCGTTGAGCATAGAGACTGGGATCTTCATCGGGTGGGATAGTCGGCAACTCACGATGGTAATTCCAAGACTCCACAAGCCTGTCGCCGAGGAAACGGCAGGCCTCAACCAAAAATGCGCCGGAGCCCATCGCAGGATCGCATATCTTCAGGTCAAGGATTTGCTGCGGCCGAGGATGTTCACCCATTTTCTCAAAAATGGGACGGAGGGGTGTCCGAACGATCGGCTCAGTAAGTGAACGAGGTGTGTAATCAGACCCGGAACGGCGTCGCTCATCAGTTGGTTGGAGAAACATTCCTCCTCTAGGAACGATATAGGGAGTAAGTCCAGAAATCTTTTTTCCCAACGCTGTGAGGAGATCTTCCGTCTTTGTCGCCAGTTTGAGTTGTTCAAGCGCCTGGCCGGTAAGCTCGCATGCCGCGATTTCGCGCAGCAGTTTCGGGCGTTCATCCCCATTGGCCCGAAGCAATTCTTCAAGGTTAACGACGACGTTGTCTGGCCGTAAGCCGACACTCGGTCCAGTGGCGAGCTGAAGCTCATAGCCCATCATGGCTTCGTACACCGATCCGATCTGTTCCACATCGAGCGTGCGGTATGAGAGACGCTCCCCATCTAAAAGAAGCAAATTCGAAAGCACGCGATAAATCACACCGTCAGACACACTGGGCGGTTTCAGCCTCTCTTCCGCCTGCCGAAGTGATCCATACAGCCGGCCTTCGAGGAAAGGGTATGAGTCGGGATCGAAGAGCTTTCCATTACGGGCCGGAAGGTGAATCGAACGATGCGCACCGCCATCGTAGATCAGGCGGAAAAGAGTCAGAAGCTGCGCCCATGCTCCGTAGCGCTGGTCCATGGTGTCCGGAAACCGCGCATTATCCTCGCGGAGCCGCTGGAAAAGCCCAGCGACCGTGTAGTTGTTCACAAAGATTGGGTCGAGCGGAAGTAAACCCCGGTCCTCTGCATAGAGAATAAAGACCAATCTCATGAGACTGGCGAGAAGTCCCCCATAAATGTGGTTTGGATCTTTTTGCAGAGGGTCTTTCAGCAACTCGCCCTGAGTGGCTTCATTCGCAGCCTGAAAACCACGGAGCAATTCATTTAGCGCAGCAAGTACCTGCTCCGCCAGCTTGGTTGAGACTTCGTTCTGGTATTTGCGGCTTTCTCTAAGAATTGCCGGAAGCCGCTGGCCCGTCGGCACAGTGAATAACCTGTCCGCTGACAAGAGCATGTGAAGAGCTGCAACAATGGGTCGACCGGCAACCTCGCACATGGCTTGCACAGGAAAAGAGACACTGCCAGAGGATTCGCCTCGCGGCGCATATACCAGCCTGAGATGTGTTCCGTTACAAAGTAAGCCGATCGGAACTTCCGTTTCGCGAAGTAACCGCTCGAATCTAGCCTGCGGGCTAGCATGCCATTGACGACCATCTCGCTTTTCTGTGGCGTCGAAATCTGTGCCGGTTTCGACCGTCTCAATCAGCAGCAGCCACTTCCCGTTGTTGTCGGGATCAGGGACTGCGTAATTAGGCTTTAGCGTTTCGCCATACTCTGCGAGACCGATCTGGAGCGATTCAGGAATCTCAGCTTGGCCTTGGGCCCCGGTAAGGTCTGAAGACTGCCACCCGAGGAACTTGACGCAGAACTCGTACAGGTCAGGTATGACCGACTGTTCAACGCGGTGTCGGTCCTGCCCGGCAGACGTTTTCTCGATTTGGACAAGATCGATCAAGACCTGCTGAACTGGAGCGATGTTCCGGTTGACATGAGCCTGTGCTGCGCACAGCGCAGGCGGGGACACCACCAGGCCCTCGGGCTGTAAATACCCAATCCATTCTTGATGCCAGCGATACTCGGGGTCTGTCGCCATACTGTTGTTCAACCTGAGATCGGCCACAGATACACTAAGCCGACAGGTTCGATTCGTCGTGCCTTCACAACATAGCTATCGCGGATTCGTGCCGGTTCGCGGCGCAACTCTTCTTCACTAGACTTGAGGCGCTTCTCCCAATGGCGATGATCGGCTTCAAGTTGGCTTACTTCCATTGGCTCCTTAAAACTTAGAACCAGCTGCGTGTCGGTCTCGTACTTCTTTATGGCTTCTGAAATTCGTTTCCGTTGTGCTTGGATAATCTGCGAAAGGTCCTGGGCTTCCTTTTCTCCTCTTGCCGTAAGCTTTTCCATAGCGCGAGCAGCCAAATCTTCTGATCTCCGTTCTAAGAAGCCGAGCAGTTCCTTTACATCCCGCTCTGCGGAGTTCGCGAGATTGTGCTTCACTTGATCTTGGACATCATGGAGACGGGGGTCGGCAAGCGATTCTTCCAGGAGAATTAACGTCTTCTCTTCGGAATCTTCTGCATAAGGCTTGAGCGGTTCTTTCCTAGTCGTAGGATCTGTCCAACGAGCGGTTACGGCGACCAATTCATCATGCAGTCTGGACGCGCGAGGGCCATACATCGACAATCGCCCTAGAAGAATGACGCGCGGGATCGCGTCACGCGTCTGGCTCACGCACGCTCGTGATAGGTCATCGTGCACAAAACCCTGAGTCAGAAATCGATTGAGGAGGCGCTGCGTAAGGCGATGTTCGAGATGGAGATGTACAACCTCCTCATCCAGAGTTCCGAGGTTTTCAAACACAACCGGGCGTATGGGTGCCTCTTTACGCCATTCCCAGATCTTTTGGTCCTTATGGCGAGGAAGCCTCAGAGTGTCCAACGTATCGACCCAAGTAGGGTCGGCTCCAGCTCTTCGGTCAAGCGCAGGAAACTTCCAGCGCTGGACGTTGGGGCCGCTTCCTTGCGGACTGTTCATCGGCTCCAGAGGCGTAGAACCAAGTATCTCCAAAGAGCGGGAGATGGCCCCACGAAAGTGATCTTCACTTAGAGCTAGGCTTTCTTTCGACTTCGCCAAAATGTCGCGAAGTTGCTCGACTTGGTTGCTTAGGTCAGCCCTTCGCTGTCGGACCACTTCTAGCTCTTCAGCCACCAATGCCATTTGGTCAGGCGGCAAGCTTTCGGCCTCTATCTCCTTCGCGATCGAATCAATTTCGTCTCTTTTGATCCCAAACTTGAGCCGCTTCTCAATTACAGGTGAAAGGCTTCCCAGCTCTCTCTGGATCGTCTCCGTTTTCTTAACCAAGACTTGCAGCACGCGATCCTCAGGACGCTGTTTGTAAACGAAGTAGTAGCAACGCACTTCAGGAGATCGCTGCAGCTTTCGATCAATTCGCCCGTTTCGCTGTTCCATGCGGCTCGGATTCCAGGGCACATCGAAATGGAACAGGTCGGCACAGTGATTTTGGAGGTTTATGCCTTCGCGGGCTGCGTCGGTGGCGATCAAAATTCTTAGAGGATGTTTCTTGGGATCGGTATTAAAGGCGCGCTTAACTTCTTCCCGACTTTCATCATCCATGCCACCGTGGAATGTGGCAATGCGTAATTCCGATTGATTTGTATCAGCGATAGCCGCACTCAACTGCTGCAGAATGTATCTCTTTGTGTCTGCGTATTCCGTGAAGATGAGAACGCGACGGTCGTTCCAGTGTGCGGCCTTACCCACAGGCAATCGCTTCCCGAGTTCTGGGAGCTCGGCGCACATATTTTCGCGCATCCACCCCACAAACCATCGGATTCTGGCATCGGGAAGACCGCGGGCTTCGTCCGCTATACCTTCCATTTCTTCAAGGAGTCTTTTTTCTTTCAGGAGGTGAGGGCTTTCCGATTCTTTGTTTTTTACCGGACTCGTCTGAAGAGTGGCTGATTCGATCTGACTTTCCTCTTCGCTCCTGACCTCCTCCTCGCTGATGTCCGCTCGATCGTCGTCGCCGGCTGGAGCTGATATCAGAAGTGCCAAATCCTGCTCGGAAGGAACGGGAGCTGTTGAGGCAGTGCTTTCGGCTAGCCTCTTTTCGAAGGCCCTTCCGTGCACGCGGAGCGTTAGGGCAAATGCTTCGACTGAGGAGAGCAGGCGTTTCTGTAGAGAAGTCGTGACCAAACCCGAAGCAATTTGAATCGATTTTGTAGCATCTCTCAACCGAGAGTCCCTCGCGTGGCGATAGTCGGCGAGAAGATTCGAAAGTTTTAGTTCGGCCGATTCCTCTGGTAAGCCGTCTATATCGACCTGGATGACTCTGCGCACGGGAAAATCTTCCCCGATCTCGCGAAGATCATCCTTCAAACGACGAACCATGACCTCATCTAGAACTTTGGGACTCTTGAGGGGAACGCCCCGGCAAAATCAGGATCTCAAGCAGAGCCGCAAAGCTATTTGAATGGCCATTGTGGGGCGTCGCGCTCAGGAATAGTCGATGTTCGAATCGCCAGGCAATATCGCGTACTATGCGCGTGAAAGCCGAATCAATAGCGTATCGGGCGCCGCTAGCCGGCGCTGCATTGTGGGCTTCATCCAGAATGAGCAGCGACGATGGGGAGAATTCGCCAAGCCAGTCTCGAAGTGGGCCGGAATACGCTTCGTCTCGCAACAAGGCGTGCGAAATGATAAATCGCGAGTGCGTGGCCCAAGGGTTCACTCCGTATCCGCGTTCTCTGCGTCTTCGGAGTACGTAGTCCCGATCAAACACAACAAAATTAAGGCCAAACCGAGTTTCGAGCTCATCCTTCCACTGGAGAATGACAGACGGAGGCGCAGCAACCACAACCGTGCGCACCTTCTGTCGCATTATCAGCTCGCGCAGGATCAGACCAGCTTCGATGGTTTTACCCAACCCCACATCGTCAGCGATGAAGAGATTCGCTCTGGGAAGTTGAAGCGCCTTTCTCAAAGGCTCAAGCTGATAGGCCTTAACCTGGATTCCGGCTCGGTACGGGGCCTGAAAGAGTCGCGGATTTGACGAGGTGACTAAGTTCCATCGCAACGTGTGCAGGTATGCAGAGAATTGTTTGGGGGGGTCGAAACCGCGCTTCGCGATATCCTTCCACGAACTTGCCTCAATGACATGTCGGTCCACTTCCTTTTCCCAAAGAACCTCCAACGGTGCGCCCTGGGAATCATCATCTATGCAGGATAAGCGGACCAGCGTCTGTTCGCCGGGATTCGAGGCGGGAGAAACTTCCTCGACTAGATACTGCCGTGACCGAACTCGAACGAGCGTCCCTGGCTCCAGCACCATTTGCGTAATTTCCTGAAATCAAAGGTTTGGACCGCGCTAGCGCGGCGAGAGCGAACAACAATATCGGATTGGTGGCTCCAGAATATTGTTACAACGTGCAGCAATAAGGTATCAGATAGGGCGCTGAAAGATAAGCGGGGTTAAACGAGGATGTCGGGCGTACTCTGTGCGTGACTTACGCGGACCTGTTACACGTGAAGAAACAAGAATTGTGCTAACTTCAGGAACACTTAAAGCCAAGTTGACGATGCAGCGATCGGAATCAGCACCGTGATCCCGGCCGAATTTGCGGAAAAGACCTACGAATGGCCGCTCTACAACCAGCTTGAGCGGGCCAATCCATTCGTGTACTCGCCGAGCCAGGTCCTGGAAAAGACCGTAGGCTTCGACGCGGGTCTCTATCTGGCAAGCAATGTCTTATGGCAGACACTCGGATATTCGGCTCCGCCGTCCGGGACGCTGCTCGGTAGTCTGAGTTGGCCTTTGGGGCCGCGCAATCCGAAGAAAGAATTCCCTGATGTGCGGCTGAATCTCTTTCTGCAAGCGAAGCGGCCGGTCTACTACCCCAGACGGCCCAAAGCCTTGAGGAGTCTGGGCGGAGTCGGCGTGCCGCTCTGGGCTTTCCGCGTGACCGAGCATCAGCAGAAGCTTCTCGAATCGCTCGCAAGGAAAACAAAAGGGGAGGCGCACGTCGCCTATGCATCGGCGGCTTTTCACACGAACGCCGCGTTGTTCGCTCACATGAGGCAAGGAACGATTGTCGAGAATTCGACGTTCCCATCGGCCACGTCGCTGAAAGGGCACGATGCATGGTATTACTGGTCGCCCGGTGCGACAGGAGCGGCGAATCCAGATCCCGAGAATATACAGGAAGCGCCGCTGCTGGATCGCATCCGAAACATGGTGGGAGAGAGCAGGGGCTACGAACCGGGCGACATTTCCTGGTTGGATGTGACAGCGCGCGAGGTAATCGAAGCTGCTCGCACCACGGAAGCCCCGGCCGACGCCATCGGCGCGCATTTCTTCGACGATTTGCAGACGCTGAACCGACTGGCCGAGTTGAACGAATTACGCCCGAGCCTGCGCGCCTATGCGCAGATCGGCCTGTTTACTGCGCGCTTCGATCTTCAGTGGCTTGTGGTGACAGGCGCTGTTTGATCAGATCGCCATGACTTCCACTCGGTTTGCTCAC
>WNFJ01260890.1_pt2 | contig 10894 bp, 8 predicted proteins | sample 5400461 | NCBI WGS metagenome assembly WNFJ01 (sample SAMN13153349, study PRJNA577476) | soil metagenome | isolation source: 115 cm saprolite on Douglas fir-dominated hillslope | place: USA:California | collected 2013-09-17 | reverse complement strand
ACCAGTCACATGTGGCTTCCGATCATGCCGCTGCTGGCCACGAACCACACGGTCATCGTTCCCGACGTCCGCGGCGCGGGCGATTCCTCCAAGCCCGAGTCTGGCTACGACAAGAAGAATATGGCAGTGGATATCCACGAGCTCGCCTTGTCCTTAGGAATCAAACGCGCGAGCATCGTCGGGCACGACATCGGTCTGATGGTAGCCTACGCCTACGCCGCTCAATTTCCGCACGAAACCGAGCGCGTGGTGCTGATGGACGCGTTCCTGCCCGGAATCAGCAATTGGAAAGATGTCTGGTTGATGCGCGATTTGTGGCACTTCCACTTCTACGGCAAAACTCCGCTGGCATTGGTCGCGGGTCGTGAGCGGATTTACTTCGAGCATTTCTGGAACGACTTCGCCGCAGATCCAGATCACTCAGTACCTGAGGCCGACCGCCGTTTCTATGCGAAGGCTTACGCGCAGCCGGGAGGGATGCGCGCCGGCTTTGAATACTTTCGCAACTTCGAACAGGATGCGAAGGACTTCGCCCGGTTGAGCGCAACGCCGCTTCCCATGCCGGTGCTGGTGCTAACCGGTGAGAAGGCCAGCGGCAGCTTTCTTATCGAACAAGCCAGGCTGGTGGCAACCAATGTCGAGGGCCAGGTCGTTCCGGGATCGGGCCATTGGCTTATGGAAGAAGCGCCCCAGGCAGTCATTCCGGCGATCCTTAAATTCCTCAACACCGAGCCATAAATAAAGGGCCGACACTATAACAAACAAAAACTTACCCACGATGAAAACTAAATTCCCCACATTATGTCTGACGCATCTTGGCACTGCCACCGGACCGCGAGGCCGTCTCGGCTCGCAGCGGTCGCGCTCGCAGAGAGGTGTCCAAATCAATTCCGCCGTGCCCATGTATTGGGACGCGCTGCGAGCCGAGACGGCCTCGCGGTCCGTTCCCGTCGCGAGTCGCACCACGTTGGCGGCGGTATCAAGATGCGCCCCATTAAGCCTGGCTTTGATGCTGGCTGTCGCCACCGCAAGCGCGGCGGATTCGGCAGCCGCTCCGAAGGAAAAAGTTTTCGAGACCAAACCGCTGGGCATCCAACTGTCCATCAAGATGGTCGGGCCCTACATGGAGGCGGCTGATCTCCAGATCATCTGCCTCTTCAAGCACAAAGACTCCGGTGATACCTACCAGGGCGCGGCGAAAGACACGGACGCGCATCTCGGCGGCCTTCTCTCCGCATGGCGAAATCGCGGCGAGTTTGTCGGCGATCTAGGCGAGTCATTTCTCTTCACACCGCCAAAAGGTTCCATCCCTGCAAAGCGATTCATGGTGATCGGCTTGGGCGATGAAAAGGACTTGTCACTTGATACATTGAGGGTGATCGGGCGCATCGCTGCGCGCGAAGCCGTCCGGCTCAAGGCGACGCATGTCGCCTGGGCGCCGGTGATACGCGACGAGGGCAACACCACAATTGACGTGGGCGAGGGCGACCGCGCATTTGCCGAACAGATGCTTTCTGCCTACGACACGGAGAAGCGTCTCCAGGCGCAGGGACTGGCTCCCAAGTTCAGCATCGAGACTTTTGTAATCGAGGCAGGCCCGTCCTTTTTCGATAGCGCCGTGAAGCAGGTCGGTGAAGGCATTGATGCAGCGACGGCGGAACTCGGCAAACGCAACGCCGTTCCTTACGGCGCGACCATCAAATAGACGATGTTCCATGCCAGGTTTATCTTCCTGCTGCCCGTTCTGCCACTAGCGCTCCTGGCCCAAAATATGGTCACAACAGGAGAAACGCCTTTGCCCCCGCCATCGTACAAACTGCTGCGCTTTGACGAGGATTATTCCTGTCTCACCAACGCTGCAATCCGCGCGGATTGGTTTGACCGCGCCAAATATATCCCGTTACGGGCAAACGACCCTTATTGGTATCTGACCTTCGGCGGAGAACTGAGGGAACGGTTTGAAAGCGTGCATGATGATAACTTCGCGATCAGGTCTGGCCCGGATTCCTACTGGTTGCAGAGGATCACCCTCCTCGGCGACCTTCACCTCGGCGAGCGCGTGCGGGTCTTCGCCGAAGGGATTTCAGGTTTGAATGCCGGGGAACGGCAGCCTGCGCCTCATGTGCAGGACGACCCGCTCGATTTGCAATTCGCGTTTATTGATGTCGCACCTTATCTGACCGACGATGAGCGCCTGACGTTGCGTGCCGGCCGATTCGGAATGAGCTTTGGTTCTGGCCGTCTCGTTGCCACGCGGGCCGCGCCGAATATTCCCTTCAAGTTTGATGGATTTGAAGCGCTCTACGCGCGGCCTTCCTGGGAAGCCACCGCCTTCCTCGCCCAGCCGGTCAAGGATTCGGGCGGATTCGATGGCGAGGACCATTCAATCACCTTCTGGGGCCTTTACACAACTCACTGGTTCGGCTCGCCCCGCAGGACAGGGGTGGATTTATACTACCTCGGCATCCATCGCGAACATGGGAGGTACGCCTCCGGGACCGGAGAAGAATACCGGCATTCGCTGGGCGCGCGCGAGTTTGGCGATTGGAACCATTGGGACTGGAACGCCGAAGAGGTTTTGCAGTTTGGGAGTTTCGGCAGCGACTCCATCCTGGCATGGACCGCCAGCCTTGACGCTGGCTATACGTATGACACAACGCTCCAGCCCCGGCTTGGGATCAAAGCGGATGTCACCAGTGGTGACCACAATGCCAAAGACGGCCAGCAGGAGACTTTCGACGCGCTCTACTTCAAGTCCGGCTATTTTAATGACGCGAGCCTTTTGCGCCCTCAAAACATAATTGATGTCCATCCCAACTTGGGCCTAAAGCTTGCGCGCACCTTGTCCGCCGACGCCGGGGCCGATTTTTTCTGGCGATACTCGAGGAATGACGCTGTCTATGCCGTGCCAGGGTTCATCGCCATTCCAGCGCAGACGTCTGGCTCAAGTTATGTCGCCACAGCGCTTGATTTGAATTTGGAGTGGCGAATCCAAAGGCACGTCGTTTGGCAGGCCTCCTACGTCCACTTTTTTACTGGAAGCTACGTACATCAGGCTGGCGGCAGGGACGTGAATTACGTTTCCACAACCATCAGCTTTCTTTTCTAGGCTCATGAGCGCTGATATATCTACAAACCAGCCCATTCATGTCGCGATCACTCGGCGAATCAAGCCCGGTTGCGAAGCCGAATTTCAGGAGGCGCTCCGTGAATTTTTCAAAACTTCACTTGGCCAGGCCGGTGTCCATGGCGCAAGCATGCTTGTCCCTCCACCTGGTTCTACCTGCTCGGAATATGGCATCCTGAGAACCTTTGCCAATGAGCAGGAACGCGATGCTTTCTACACCTCCGCGATTTTTCGAGCCTGGAAAGAACGAGTCGCCCCGCTCACGCAAGGGGAGGCTCAGTATCGCCAACTGCACGGCCTGGAGGCTTGGTTCCGGACACCAGGATTGCCCAATCCGCCACAGTGGAAAATGGTCTTGCTCACCTTCATCGCCGTGTGGCCCGTGAGCATGGCGGTGCCGGCACTCTTGACTCCGTGGATCGGAAAGGCTGTTTCCCCCGTCATTTTTGCCGGAGCAGTTGCCGCCGGCATTGTCGTCATTCTTACATGGATCGCCATGCCGATTCTTGTCCGGCTGGCCAAAGGATGGCTTTTCCCGAAATAAATTCAAAACCGTTGAAAGCTTATGAAAAATGTCCAAGCCGACCTCATCCTCGCCAATGGCCGTATCTCCACACTCGATTCGAAATACTCCGAAGCGACTAATCTTGCCGTCAAAGACGGTCGCATCATCGGCGTGGATGATGCGGAAGAATATCAGCGCGGGCCGGATACCAAGGTCATCGACCTCAAAGGTCGCCGCGTCGTCCCCGGCTTGAATGATTCCCACATGCATGTCATCCGGGGCGGCCTCAGCTACAACCTCGAGCTTCGCTGGGACGGAGTTCCGTCCCTCGCAGACGCGCTACGCATGCTCAAGGAGCAAGCGCAGCGGACACCTCCCGGCCAATGGATCCGCGTCATCGGTGGCTGGAGCGAATTTCAATTCGCCGAACGGCGTATGCCGACCCTGCAGGAAGTCAACGCCGCGGCGCCCGACACACCTGTCTTCGTCCTGCACTTGTATTGCCGCGGCATGTTGAACAAGGCTGCGCTGCGGGCCTGTGGCTACACGAAAGACACTCCGAATCCGCCAGCCGGTGAAATCCAGCGCGACGGAAATGGCAATCCGACGGGTCTCCTTATCGCCCGTCCCAACGCGGGCATTCTTTACGCCACCGTCGGCAAGCAGCCGAAGCTGCCTCCCGAACACCAAATGAATTCTTCCCGCCACTTCATGCGCGAGTTAAATCGCCTTGGGCTCACCAGCCTGGTGGACGCAGGTGGCGGCTCGCAAATTTATCCGGATGACTACGCTATCATTGAGGAGCTTCACCAGCGCGGCGAAATGACCGTGCGCATGGCCTACAATATCTTCACGCAAAAACCCAAACAGGAGAAGGAGGATTTCCTTCGTTGCATGAGACTGACCGCTCCCGGCAAGGGCGACGATTTCTATCGCTGCAACGGAGCTGGAGAAATGCTGGTTTATTCAGCAGCGGATTTCGAAGATTTCCTGGAACCCCGGCCCGACCTTCCGTCCAACCTGGAGAAGGAGTTGAAAGAGGTCGTTTCGCTGTTGGCTGCGAATAAATGGCCGTTCCGTCTGCACGCTACCTATGACGAAAGCATCTCCCGGATGTTGAGCGTATTCGAAGAGGTCAACCGCGAAATCCCTTTCCAGGGAACAAGTTGGTTCTTCGACCACTGTGAGACCATTACCGACCGCAACCTGGAACGCGTGAAAGGGTTGGGAGGCGGCATTGCCATCCAGGACCGCATGGCCTTCCAAGGCGAGTATTTCCTGGACCGCTACGGGAAGAAAGCGGCGGAGCGGACTCCTCCCGTTCGGAGAATGCTCGAGTTGGGCATTCCCGTGGGGGCGGGCACTGATGCCACGCGTGTTGCCAGCTACAATCCATGGGTGTCGCTGTACTGGCTGGTCACAGGAAAAACTGTCGGCGGCGCTTCGATGTATCCGGATAAGAACTGCCTCAGCCGGGACGAAGCTTTGCGGCTTTACACGCAAGGGAGCAGTTGGTTCTCAAGTGAGAGCGGCAAGAAGGGCGCGATCGCTCCCGGGCAATTGGCCGACTTTGTTGCACTCACTGATGATTATTTTGCCGTGCCTGAGGAAGAAATCAAACGGTTGGAATCCGTTCTAACCGTGGTTGGCGGAAAGATTGTTCATGCGACCGAGGAATTCAATTCGCACGCGCCCCCGCCGATTCCTGTGCTGCCCGAATGGTCGCCCGTCAAAGTGTTTGGCGGCTATGGCGCGCCATTAGACGTTGCCAAAGCGGCACGGGCTGGTATTCCTGTGGAACATCATCACAGCGCCGAGTGTCATCAAGATGGCTGCGCAAACGCGCTGTGTCAACTTTTCACGGCCGCTGAAGCCGCTCGCAGCTCTTACGCCGACTTCTTCGGCCTGGGCTGCGACTGCTTCGCCTTTTGACGCGAGTTCACACCATGTAAAACGAAAAAAGTCTTCGCTGACTCCTGTTATCTCAGCATCGCCCGATAAAACCGGTTGCGGTAGGCTGCGGCAGCAGTATCCGTATAAACGACACTCGAGGTGGCGGCGACATTGGTGGCGATTGGTATCCACGCCTGGAGATCCGTTGAGGCCTGAATCACGTAAGTGCCCCCAGCCGGCAGAGACAACTGAAAAGTGAACCCGCTTGCACTCATTCCTTCGGAAGCGGGAACCGACAAAGTTACGATCGGTATGCCAGTTACCGTCAGGGTCGCCACGGCGCTCGTCACTGAACCCCAGGGGTTTGTCACCACTACCGTGTAGTTGCCGGCCTGATTCGATTGAACATTGCTAAGGACCAGCGTGGCGTTGGTGAACGCCAACATGCGATTAGTGGCGCCGGAGCCGTTGAAACTCCACTGATAGCTGAGCGGCTGCGTGCCGCTGGCCACCACGGAGAACGAAGCGTCTTTACCCTGTACTACCCTCTGGTTCTGGGGCTGGGTCGTGATCCCCGCCGGCACTTGGACCGTCAAGGTCGCCACCACGCTCGTTACCGAGCCGTATGAGTTGTTCACCACCACCGCGTAATTGCCCGCGTTATTCGTCCCGGCATTGCTGATTGTGAGAGTTGAATTGTCAGGCCCCAATTGTGAGCCGTTAAGTGACCAGCGATAGTGGAGCGTCCCCGTGCCAACTGCTCCTACCGAAAACGATGCATTCTGGCCCTGGAGTACCACTTGGCTCGACGGTTGGTTCGTGATCTCCGGCGGACCAAGAACCGTCAGGGTGGCGCCGGAACTCGTCACCGTACCTCCTGCATTGGTTACCTTGACCGCATAAACCCCCGCATCGGTCGCGTGGGCGTTGGTGACCGTGTATGAGCTTCCAGTCGCTCCAGCAATATCAACGCTATCTTTGAGCCACTGATAATCCATCGTGGTCAGGCTGGAGGCCACCACGGAAAAGGTGGCACTGCCGTGATACGAGACAGTTTGGCTCAAAGGTGGGACAACAATGATAGGGGCAAGGCCACCCGCCAAGCAAGGTCTCGCCAGCAGCACCCCCAAAAAGAGCACGCCGCTAGCCGTCCTTCGCAGCCGCCCATTCAAACAAGCATACATCGCCTCAAACACGCAAAAGCTTATTCTGTGCCACTGTCTAAAAGTGGTACGTTGCTTTCAATCGAAAACTACGCCCGTCCTGCTCGATTATCTCCTGCACATGGAAACGAGAGGCCGGATCTCCATAACGCCGGTCCAGAATATTGTACACGCTGGCTGAGAATTCAAGGTTTTTGATGAGATTCTGGCTGAAAATCGTGAGATTCACGATGCCATAACTCGCCGCATCCTCCCCCTGCACGGTAATCGGCTGACCGCTTGCAGCCGTGGTGTCGTGGAGCGTTCGCCGGCTGGTGGCATACCGCAATTCCGCCCCGGCGAAGACTTTATCTCTCACCAACGGCACGCTGAGATTGAATTTGAACAGGTGGTTTGGCGAGTCCGGCATCTCCCAAGGCACGGACTCATTCCTGGTGTCCTCAAATGAATAGCTCGCGCGGCCCCGAATTCCGCTTGCCCAAGAACCTTCGAGCGCCAGCTCCATGCCCTTCGTATCTGCGTCAAAGTTCGTGTAACTCCCGCTATTGAAGACGATCAAATCGTCCAATTGATTGTAAAAACCTGAGAGGGAGGTTCGCAGATGACGTCCGATTTCCTGCTCCCAGACCAACTCATAGGCGGCGATTTTCTCCGGCGAGATGTTTTGGAACCGGGGATCGCTCAATTCCGTAAAATTCGGCGCGCGAAAGGCGGTTCCGTAAATGGCTTTGATTGTCGAGCCAATGAACGGATTGTAGATCAATGCCAGGCGAGGATCGAACGAGGGAGCGAAATGGCCGTATTGGTCGTAGCGCCCGCCTGCGTTGAGATGGAGATTTGTCAGCACCATAAAATCGCCCTGCAAATAAATCCCCTGGCTTTGCCGGTCGCGATTGACGGGAATCTGGCCGGAAATGCGCTGTTCCTGTATGAAATCGTCCCGGTATTCCCCGCCCAGTGTGATGACGTGCCGGTCCCATAAAGTCTTGGTAAGCTGCAGTTCCGCGCCCCACCATTCGCCCCTGTCCTCTTCGGTGGAAAACGTGCTGAAGACCACATTCGTGCCGATTACCAGCGATTGCGGATAGCCAATGTCGTGAGTGTACCGGTCGTAATAAACTTGCGCGGTGACGTCCACCACGTCCGCAAAGCTGTGAACGTATTTCAATGCTGCATAACTCCGCTCATCTATCGTGCGCAAGCGCGGGTCGTTGAAGGTGGTAAGGTTGAATTGCGCCGTGGGATTTACTTTTTCGCGACGGTTGTAGGCCCCCTCCAGCGTGAAATCCTGATACGCCAAAGAACCAAAGATACTGCTGAACGAATCGGCATCCATGTCCTCTGCCACTCCATTGTTTTGAGACGGCGTGTTGAACTCCTTGTAAAACAGTCGCTCAGCCCCTTCGCTGTCGTAGAGCGTGCCGGAGAGCAGCAAATGCACTCCGTTGGTGAACAGCTTTCCGACGGTCACCCGGCCCTTGTAGGTGTCAAATCCCCCATACTCGAAAGAAGACTCGACGCCGTTGATCTGTTTGCCCCGCCGGGTAATCACGTTGATGACACCGAAAAAGGCATTGTTGCCGTAAAGCACCGAGCCGGGGCCGCGAATAACTTCGATCCGATCCACCAGATCAATGTCCAGGATGAAGGCCGTATCAATGAAAGCGCCGTCCGTCAGGTTCTCATTGATGCGGTGGCCGTCCACCAGGAGCAAGGTCCGGCTGTTAAAATCGCCCAGGCTGACCCCCCTGACTCCCAGAAAAGCATAGTTGCGGTCATACGATACGTTAAAGCCCTGCACTCCCTGAAGGACGTCCACCAGGGTTCGATAGCCATACCTTTTAATCTCATCAGCCGTGACGATAGTAATGGAGGAGGGCGCTTCCGTCGTCTTTTGCTCGATCTTGGACGCGGCGTACACCTTCGGAATCTCCAGATTCATCAACTCCTCCAGCGGGAGTTGGGTCAGATCGAGGCGCTTTGGCGCAGGATTGAGCTCAGCCGATTGGGCGCCGAGGGCGAACGAAAGGGCGAGAGCCTGCAAAGTTCGACCCATGAGCATGGGGCGGAAAACCGCGCAAGCAAGGGTGGGGCGGGGAGCGTAACTTAGCTGGTTCATGCTTCCGCGCTGAGCCAATCAGCCTGCCAGGGGTGCTGGCAAGCCATTTCTCGCGGTTTGAACGAGCTTTGCCTTGCCTTTTCAGCCAATCTCGGCGGAAATGAAACGGAGTGTTCCGCAGCGGCGAGGCCAGCCCGCGTCACTGCAAGTCCATGGTTTATGCGTTTTCGGACGACCACATTTTTAGACATTAGTCTGATCTGGCTGTTGCTCGCTGGCGGCGATGGCCGCGCGCAAGAGTCCCAGCCAACGGAGTACCAGATCAAGGCCGCGTTCATTTTCAATTTTGCCAGGTTCGTCGAATGGCCGCCGCAGGCCTTTAACGGGTTAAAGTCGCCTTTTGTCATCGGCATTCTGGGCGAAAATCCCTTCCATGACGATCTTGAACAAACGGTTCGAGACAAAACCATTGATGACCACCCAATGGTGGTGAAGGAGTTTCGCTCGCCGACCGACGCAACAAACTGCCACATCCTTTTTATCAGCACCTCCGAAAAACCGCGCCTGGCGCAGATTCTCAAGGGCCTCAAAGGGGCCAGTGTGCTGACGGTGGGCGAAATGGACCGTTTCTCCGAAAGCGGCGGTATGATCAATTTCATAGTGCAAGGGACCAAAATCCGCTTCAAGATCAACAACGAAGCGGCGACGAGCGCGGGCCTGAAAATCAGTTCCAAGCTCTTGAACCTCGCCTTGCGCGCGCGGACCTAACGCCCGAATCTCTTACAGTCATACGTTTCGCACTGTCCGCCAAGCTCAGTAGCAGCGGCATGTGTTCGTCTTCCGTCGGGCACCGCCGATTGTCTGTGGGGGCCGAAGTCTGCTTGTATGCCGCTCCTAAGGAGCTTGGCAATACCTCGTGCGTGGTGGCTACTATAAACATGACGCTCCTAACGGAGCTTGACCGGCCTCCCCCGCCGAAGATGCGTGTGAGATGCATAGTCCTCTGGCGCTTTGGGATTGGGCTAATCAGCCCTAAACCGGGTGCTTGGCACATTAGTTGCCGCTAGACTAGCCCTGCATGGGAAACGCCTTAATTGCGCAAAAGATGAGACGAATCGTCCTGTTTCTGGACAGTCGGATGTATTCATAATGAAACTCTTCCGAGATCTCCCCATTCAACAGAAGATGCTGGTCTTGACGCTGCTCATCTGCGGCGCGGTCCTTTGCGTCGCCATTGCCGCGCTCTTTACTTTCCAAGTCCTGAACTTCCGTTCGAATTTCCAAAGCGACACCGCTACGCTGGCGGTCATAATCGCCAACAACAGCACCGCGGCGATGGCTTTCAAAGATGATAAGGCAGCGACCGAGGTCGTGGGTGCCCTTGAAGCCAAACCCACCGTGGTGGCGGCGAGCCTGGTATTGCCCGACGGCTCCGTATTCGCTCACTTCGGAGAGCCTGAAGACGCCTTGTCGCGGTCCAAGTTTCCGCCCGCCGGCGAATACCGCTTCACGGGCGGACAACTGCTCGTCACCCAACCAGTCAGGTTGAAGAAGGAGCAAGTGGGCACACTCTACTTTCGGTCGGATTACCATCGAACATTTCTGCAACTGCTCGGCTTGTACGGGCTGGTGGTCGCGGGCATCACGGTCGTGTCCGTTAGTCTGGCGGTGTTCCTTTCAAGCCGGTTGGGCCGCAGAATCACTCATCCTATCCTGCAGCTTGCGCGGACCGCCCATATTGTCGGCGAGGAAAAGGACTACTCGGTGCGGGCGGTCGTTAACAGCCACGGGGACGAAGTGGGCCGGCTGGCCGAGTCTTTCAACGAGATGCTCAGCCGCATTCAGAGCCAGGATGCCGCGCTGAGCCTGTCGCAGCAAAAGATGGAGGCCTTGATTCATTCGATTGATGGCATCGTCTGGGAACGTACGCCGGATACCTTCCGATTCACGTTTGTCAGCCGTCAGTGTGAAGAGATTCTCGGCTATCCGCCCGGGGCGTGGCTGGACCAGGCAAACTTTTGGGAGGAGAAACTGCACGCGCAAGACGCCGCCAAAGCCATCCAGACCGCCCGCGATATGGCTGCCCGGGGCCAGCCGTACACAAGCGAATACCGCATGATTGCCGCCGATGGCCGGATTGTGTGGAT
>WNFJ01151809.1_pt1 | contig 10894 bp, 6 predicted proteins | sample 5400461 | NCBI WGS metagenome assembly WNFJ01 (sample SAMN13153349, study PRJNA577476) | soil metagenome | isolation source: 115 cm saprolite on Douglas fir-dominated hillslope | place: USA:California | collected 2013-09-17 | reverse complement strand
ATCTCCTTCGCCTGCCGGGTTTGCGAAGCCGCGGTGCCGCCATCGTAAATCGGCACATTGATCTGGCCCAAGATCGAAGCCTGATCCGTGCCGGTCGTGGTGAGTGACGGATCCGACTGCATCGATCGGCTGGCGCTCGCCTGGACCGACGCAGTCGGCAGCAGACTGCTTTCAGCGACCTTGATCGTGGTTTGAGCCACATCAACATCGAAACCAGCGCCAAGTACGGCCGGATGCTCATGGCTGGCGGTATCCGTTGCCGCGGCAAGCACACTCGGCGACAGGCGATCGACCGGCGCGGCTGGAATCAATTGAGACGGAGCTTCGCCAATGACCTGCGTGTAGGTTGCCTTGCTGACGGCCAGCGCGACTTCCGCCGCGTTAAGGTCGGCAAGTCCCCGGCTCAACCGCGCTTCGGCCTGCGCCGTGTCCGTTGGCGTGACGTCGCCGGCGTCTAGACGCTTTTTGGTGGTCGCCTGGATTTCGCGCAGGACCATAACGTTGGTGCGCTGCGCCTCGACCAGGGCCTGATTGGCGAGCACGTTCATGTAAGCCGTCACAGCGTCCAACAGGACACCCTGGCCGACATTGCGTAGAGCTTCGCGTCCGGACCGGACTTGAAGTTCCGCGTCGCGAACGCTATTGGCGGTCTTGAAGCCGTTGAACAAGACTTGGGTGACCGTCACGCCGATCGTCCATGGACGCAACGTTGCGCCCTGCACCGTATTGTCGGGCAGGAGATTGCGAACCGCCTGCAATCCTGCGCTTAAACTCGCCACGACCTGCGGGCGATAGCCCGCAAGTGCCTGCGGTACATTCTCGTCGGTCCCGCGTTGCCGGGCCCGATCCGCATTGAGTTGCGGATTCGACTGATAAGCCTTCACTAAGGCTTCAGGAAGAGTCTCGGCAGCAGATGGCCCCACTGAGCCGAAAAACAAGATCATGAAAGAAAGCGCAGACCAAATACCGCCCAAGCTCTGCTCTCTGAAGATCAAGTGCCACTTATTACTCACCATTGACCTCAAATCGGCGCTCGCATATTCGCTACCTGACATCTGATCGCCCCAACGAGATCGCGGTTTTCAACGGCGTTTGGCGACCTGTTATTCAGCCGGTTCCAACACAGCATTTGAACTTGGTATTTGCCGAGCTCGGCGAGAGAACAGTCCTATGAGTACGGGGAGAACGAGCAGAACCAGCGAAGGGGCGAGCAGAATTCCGCCGACAACGACCAGCGCCAGCGGTCGTTGAACTTGCGAACCAATGGCCGTGGAGAATGCGGCGGGCAGCAAGCCAACGCATGCCGCATTACAGGTCATCATCACCGGACGGAACCGCGTTTGGCACGCTTCTGAGAGCGCGGAAAAGCGTTCCTTGCCGGCCTCGATAAGCTGGTTGTAATAGGAAAGCAGGATGATGCCCTCCATGACCGAAATACCGCGAACAATGCGATAAAGCCGATCGCCGCCGAGACGCTGAACGGTGTGCCGGTCAGGACGAGCGCAAAGATTCCTCCCACCATCGCCATGGGAATGACGGTGAGCCCCAGCAGCGTGTCTGCCAGCAATGAGAAATTGAAATAGAGCAATACGCTGATCAAAAGGATGGTGACCGGCACGATGACTTTGAGGCGCTTGATCGCATCCTGCAGATTGCCAAATTCACCGACCCATTCGAGCCGATAGCCCGGTGGTAGTTTGACCTCTTCAGCAATCTTGCGCTGGGCGTCGAGGACGGCGCCGCCGAGATCGCGCCCGCGTACGCTGAATTTAATGGGGAGGTAACGCTGCTGTTGCTCGCGGTAGATGAATGAGGCTCCAGAAACCAGGCTGACTTTTGCGACTTCCTTCAATGGGATCTGCGTCACAGTATTCGTTGTTGGATTCTGCGATCCGATTGTAAGTCTGTCGATGGCTTCAACGCTTTGTCGATAGGGTTGAGCCAGCCGCACGATATTCGGAAAATGTCGGTCGCTGCTTTCTTCATAAGCGTCGCCTGCCGCCTGTCCGCCAATCGCCGTTTGGACTGCGGAGTTAATATCCCCGGGGGCCAAGCCATAGCGTCCGGCTGCGAACCGGTCGATGTCGATGCGAATCGTAGGCTGACCGACCGAACTGAATACCGCCAGATCAGTGATCCCCCGTATGGTCTTCATTACGGCCTTGATCTGGTTCGCGGCCTTCGTCAGCGTTTGAAGATCATTGCCGAAAAGCTTGATCGAGTTCTCACCCTTTACCCCGGATACTGCCTCCTGAACATTGTCCTGGATGTACTGCGAGAAGTTGAATTCGATGCCGGGAAAATCTTCGGTCAGCTTGGATGACAGTTCACTCGTCAATGCATCCTTGTCGACGCCCTTTCGCCAATCGCTCTCGGGCTTCAGCGGCACAAAGAATTCGGCGTTGAAGAATCCATCGTCGGGGCGACCTTGCTGCGAAACAATGGTTTCGACTTCCTGGAAACTTTTGATCGTCTTTCGTATTCGATTGACGTAATCGTTTCCTTCTTCCAGCGAGACCGCCGGTGGCATCGTTGCTCTGATCCAGAGATTGCCTTCCTCGAGATGGGGCAAGAATTCGAGGCCCAGCGAACGGCCGGCAAAAATGGCCAGCGAAAGCAACAGGGCTGTTGCGGTCAACGTCACGACCCTATTAATCAAGACAAATTCGAGAACCGGCGTGTATAGCCGGCGCAGCCAACTCACAATTAGAGTTTCGGTCTCTTCGACACGGGTAGGCAGCAATAATGCGCTCAGGGCAGGCGAGACCGTGAAGGTGGCCAGCAATCCACCCGCTAAGGCATAAGCATAAGTCTTCGCCATCGGACCGAAGATATGTCCTTCGACCCCACTCAGAGTAAACAGAGGCACGAATCCAACGATGATAATGGCAGCGGAAAAGAAGATCGCGTGACTGACTTCCGTTGCAGATCTATAAATTGTTGCAAGGTTTCCTGTAAATCCGTGCGGCACAGGGTATGAAGCTTCCGGCTCATTAGCTTCCCTTCGCGTAGTTGCTTCGGCAAGATGGCGATAGATGTTCTCTACCATAATGACGGTGGCGTCGACGATGAGCCCAAAATCAATAGCGCCCATTGAGAGAAGATTGGCTGACTCGCCTCGCAGGACCAGGATGCCAATTGCGAAGAAGAGCGCGAACGGAATGGTCGCGGCGACAATTGTTGCACTCCGCAAATCTCCAAGAAAAATCCACTGCACAAAGAAAACCAAAATGATCCCGAATAATAGATTATGAAGCACCGTCTCGGTCGTGACCTTGATGAGATCGCTACGATCATAGATCCGCTCGATCCGCACGCCAGGCGGAAGAATCTCCAAGGTATTGATTTTTTCCACTTCGGCCTCAACGCGCCGGATGGTCGGCAGGCTCTGCTGGCCACGGCGCATCAAGACGATGCCCTGGACAATATCGTCTTCGCTGTCCTTCCCGGCGATACCGAGCCGCGGCTTGTTGCCGATGGTCACCTCTGCGATATCGCTCACGCGGATTGGATTGCCATTAGTGGAAGCCAACATCGTGTTGCGGATGTCATCGATCGAACGAATAAGACCAACGCCGCGAACGACAGCGGATTTGGGGCCAATGTTGACTGTATTGCCGCCGACATTGATGTTGCTGTTGTTCAGTACTTGTAGGACCTGCGATAGGGTTAGCCCGTTCGCATTGAGTTTGTTCAGGTCGATGTTGACGTCGAAGGTCTTACTTTTGCCTCCCCAGCCAGTTACATCGATGACTCCCGGCACGGCGCGGAACCTGCGCGCGAGGACCCATTCCTGAAGGGTTTTGAGATCCGTGACGCTGTAGTTCGGTGGACCCACGAGCCGGTAGCGAAAGATTTCTCCGATTGGACTTGTTGGCGATATCGTCGGCTGCGCCTGGTTGGGCAGTGGCGGCAACTGGCTGAGCCGATTCAGGACCTTTTGTTCGGCCTCTTCGTAAGTCAGGTCATAGGTGAATTGCAGCTTCACATCGGACAGTCCGAACAACGAAATCGTCCGCATAGCAGTCAAGTAGGGAACCGACGAGACCGAACCCTCAATGGGTATCGTAATATAACGCTCAATCTCCTCAGCCGACTGACCGGCGCTTTGAGTGATGACATCGACAAGCGGCGGCACCGGGTCGGGATAGGATTCGATGTTAAGTTGAATGAAGGCAATTCCGCCAGCCAGCAGAAGCAGTCCGGAAAGCACGACAACAAGTGCCCGGAGCTTCAAGGCATAGCCAATGATCGCATTCATAAGCGTGGCTTTCTCAACTCGATCGGCTTTCAAATCGAACTTGCGTTTTGACGTCCGAGATCTAGCTGCTGGTCGCCGCCCGATCGATGAACAGGCTGCCCTTGGTGATCACCTTCTCGCCGAGCCGAACGCCAGCCAGAACCTGGACCATCTTGCCGTTTGTCAATCCAAGCTTGACTTGCCGAAGCTCGATCGACTGATCGTCGCGCGCGACCCAAACCCGCGAAACATCGCCTTCGTAGATTACGGCGTTGCGCGGAACGCCAAGCATGTCGATTTTGGACAGATCGCCACTGGAATAAAGCGTGACGTTCGCAAACATCTCAGGCTTCAGGACACCATCCTTGTTGTCGACAGTCGCCCGAACAAGGAGGCGGCGCGTTGCAGGGTCAAATGCCGAAGCAACATAGTTGATACGAGCATGATAGTTGCGACCCGGAGCCGCCAAAACGCTAAAGACAATATCCTGACCGACGCCCACATTTGACGCGTCGGTTTCACGAACGAACGCGGTCAACCAGACCGTCGACAGATCGCCGATTACAAAGGCGGGATCGGTTGCGCCGCTGCTGATATATTGCCCAGGCCCGATCTTGCGTTGGACGACGGTGCCTTCAATCGGCGAATAAATCGGCGTATCCGGACTAATCTGCCGCTTTTCTTGAAAAGCGGCGATTTCTTCATCGGTGCGGCCGAGAATGCGCAATCGGTTACGCGCGGCCTCAACGGCAGTCTCCGATGAACGCATGTCGTTCTGGGCGGCCGCCAAGTCGGCCTGTGCCTGCTGCCAATCCTTGAGTGGAACGGCCTTGCCGGCATAAAGATCGTTGGCGCGCTTTTCGACGATTTGAGCGAGATTGAGCTTGGAGCGCGCCGAGTTCGTCGCGCTAAGCGCGGCGATAAAATCATTCAATCCTTGAACGGTGTCGGTAGCCTCGACAACAAAGAGCAGTTGACCGCGTTTTACAAATTCTCCGGGCTTCGCCCGAAGTGTGGTCACACGCCCGGCATAGGGCGAAAAGATTGGCGTTGAACTATCTTCATTGACGGCGATTTTACCCTCGGTTGCAAACTCCATCCGAAATTGTTGTTGTTCGACCGGCTCGACGGTCAACGTCGTCCATTGCGCTGCCGTCGGATGGAATATTCCGGCAGGGCGTCTAGCTTGGCTCGAGAGTTCGCTATTGAGATCGGGCAGGGGGCGACGATCTGCTTTTGACAGCAAAAACACACCTGCGGCGAACGCCAGGACGAAGAAGACGATAATCGACCTTTGCCATCCTCGCTCCTTCGATTGCCACTTATAATCGGAGAGCTGCGGGATCAGGCTCCGGACAAAAGCCTCTGCGTTCGGCGAGGATCCGAATGCGAGGTCCCCTCGGGGGCCATCGCTCAATACGACGATTTCACGCGCAATCTGTTCGGGGGGTAGTGTCGTTCGCAATGCATTCATGACGCGCTGGGCATGCCATCGGCCTTGAACACTGTCATCGGATACATCAACGACAATAACCTCCTCGCCAGCCGCTCTGGGGACGACACAAATCCAAACCGTCCAGACCATGATAAATTCGCCCGCGTCCGCAAATGTCAGCCTGACTATTCAATGTTGGGCAAGGGATTCGCATAAAGGGGCTTCTTAACCACTTTAACGCACCGCTACGCGTGGCTGGAGCCAAGGCTGGTTGCCCCTTTGGGGTGACTTACAGGGCCTAGCTTACAGCAGCCTTACACAGGCGCTCCCTTTGAAACTTTCTGAGCTTGTCCAACGCCACGAAAGGTCTCAATGCTAATCCTTAAGGTCTGAACAGGTCTGAGGATGGCCGTCTATGCGATTGCTGGTCGTTGAAGACAATCCACAACTTTCCCAATTATTGGCCAAGGGGCTGCAGGCCGCCGGCTACGATACGGACCTCCTGGCTACGGCCGCGGAAGCCCGGGCGGCCCTGATGACGACTTCCTACGCGGCTTTGATACTCGACCTAGGACTGCCCGACGGTGACGGCCTATCGATTCTGCGAGAGCTCAGGCATCGCAAGGATCCAATGCCTGTACTGGTACTCACCGCACGTGGTGGACTCCACGATCGTGTCAATGGTCTGCGCAGTGGAGCCGATGACTATCTGGTGAAGCCGTTCGCGTTAGAAGAGCTGGTAGCCCGATTGGAGGCTCAATTGCGCAGGCCGGGTCAGCAGCTTGGGAGTTCGCTGCGTGTCGCCAATCTAGAATTTGATTCGCGAAATCGACAGGCGTCCATCGACGATCGGCCCCAGGTCTTGTCGTCTCGCGAAACCGCAGTGCTCGAACTTCTCATGCGCAGCAAGGGACGTGTCGTTTCGAAAAAACTGGTTGAAGATCATATTTTTGGCCTGTCAGGCGATGTCGCTTCGAACGCTGTCGAGGTCTATGTTCACCGTTTAAGAAAACAGCTCTCAGAGAAGGGCGCTCGAGTGCAAATACACACGGTGCGGGGCGTAGGGTATTTGATCGCCGAGGAAAAGTAGCGTGATTAGGTTTAAATCGATTATTTCCCGTATTGTGATTCTGCACGTGATCGCTGTAGCCATCACTTCAATTTTGATGTCGCTCGCTCTGTCATGGCTGTTGAATTTGGCGACAAACAATATCCACAATAAGGCGATGGAAGAACAGGCTACATCGCTCGCTCATCATCTTGTCGCGCAGGCCGATGGCAGCCTATCACTTGAACTGCCTCCTGATCTCCTGGGTCTCTATTCTCAGCCCTACGGGCGATATTCGTATGCTGTGGTCGATGACAGCGGAAATGCGCTGTTTTCGTCGCTGAAGGATCAGGCGCCGATATTTCCTGCGGATCCAAGGGCTGCCGCCGTTCAATTTCTCGAAACACGGAAGGGCGACGCAGCAATCTCAGGTGCAAGCATTCGCCGAGTTGTCGGCACCAAGACCGTGTGGATCCAGGCGGCGGAGGATTTGGCGAACCGCGACGTATTAATCGACGACATTGTTGCGGATTTCTTCAAGAACGTAGGCTGGATAACGCTACCGATATTGCTGGTGTTACTGGCTACTGATATCGCGATCTTCAGGCGTGCATTGCTGCCGCTCCGGCAAGCGTCGGAAATCGCGCAGCAGATTGGTCCGGCCCGCACCGATGTTCGTTTACCCGTCGATGACATCCCAAGTGAGGTGCGCCCGCTGGTCTCAGCGGTGAACCAAGCCCTCGACCGGCTTGATCAGGGGTTTCGGGTTCAGCGTGAATTTACAGCTGATGCAGCGCACGAACTTCGCACGCCTCTGACCATTTTACGCACGCGCGTAGATACCTTGGAAGATCAGCGCATCGCCATAGCTCTCCATCAGGATATCGAAGCGATGAGCCGGATTGTCGGTCAATTGCTGGATATTGCGGAACTTGACGCATTCATGATTGATCCGCTGGAGACGGCAGACTTGCGAGGTGTTTGCGCCGAGGTGGCTGAGTTCATTGTCCCTTTGGCACTTGAGCAGGGGAGAGAAATCGCGTTGCTTGGCGCCGAGACGCCTATGTGGGTCAAGGGCAATGCCGAGATGATGAAACGCGCGATCCGCAATCTCGCAGAGAACGCCATCAAACACGCTCCTCCAGATACGGTCGTCGAGTTCGTCGTTGAGGAAAACGGTACGGTGAGGGTGCGGGATCGAGGTCCCGGCATTTCGGAGGAGGAACGGGAACTTATCTTTCTCCGCTTCTGGCGTCGCGATCGTAGCCAACAGGGGAGCACGGGATTGGGGCTTTCTATCGTGCAACGCATTGTCGAATTGCATGGCGCTACGATCGCCGTCGAGAATCGGGTCTCCGGCGGCGCGCAGTTCTCTTATCCATTTCCTTGCTGCGGATAAAACGCGCTGCGAAGCCGCCGAATACGTAAATGTGGAGATCGCGGAATGAGCGATAAAATTATTTGGGTGGCATTTGTTCGAATCATGAATCCACTTGGCGCGATAAAGATTGCAGCAAACTAATTATTTGCTGCATGCGGGTCATTGACGAACTGGCTATCAACCGAAGTATGTAGCTGATGCTATATCTGAATCTAGACGTTTCCGAGATGTTTGTGGACCGGCAGTCACAGCGCAGTTCCATGCATTCGCGCCACTTAAATGAGCAGCTCGTAAGGGTCCTCAAAACAATTGGTTACGATGTCGGCTTTCAGAAGGGTCAAGGCCAGTATCTCTTCGATCGGGATGGCGCACGTTATCTCGATTTATTGAGTGGTTTTGGCGTTTTTGCGATTGGCCGGAATCATCCGGCGCTGCGCCAGGCGTTGAAGAGCGTCCTCGACAGCGACCTGCCCAACCTCGTGCAACTCGATGTCTCGACGCTGGCGGGCGTGCTGGCCGAACGCCTGCTGGAATTCGTACCCTATCTGGACAAGGTCTTTTTCGCGAATTCCGGAGCGGAATGTGTCGAAGCTGCGATCAAATTCGCACGCGGCGCGACCGGCCGGCCGGGCATCGTGTACTGCGCCCACGGCTACCACGGATTAACCTACGGCGCGCTTTCGTTGACTGACGATCCAAATTTCCGCGCCGGTTTCGAGCCGCTGCTGCCTGGGTGCACGTCCATTCCTTTCAACGATCTCGCCGCTCTGGAGCACGCGCTGTCGTCGCGCCAGGTTGCCGCCTTTATTGTCGAACCGATCCAGGGCAAAGGCGTCAACATGCCCACGGATGAATTTCTGCCGGGCGCAGCAGCGCTCTGCCGTAAATACGGGACCTTGATGGTCGCCGACGAAATTCAGACCGGAATGGGTCGAACCGGAAGGTTCCTCGCGGTCGAACACTGGAATGTCGAGCCGGACATCGTTCTGCTCTCCAAGGCGCTGTCGGGCGGTCATGTTCCGGTCGGCGCATTGCTCACCCGCAAGAGTATCTTCGACAAGATCTTCAATCAAATGGATCGCGCCGTGGTGCACGGATCGACATTTGCGAAAAACGATCTGGCGATGGCGGCCGGAATTGCCACGCTTGAAGTGATCAAGTCCGAAAAGCTGGTCGAGGCCGCCGCCAAGCGCGGCGCCGAACTTCGGCTGGCGTTGACCCGGATGGTTCCCGGCTATGAATTGATGAAGGAAGTTCGCGGCAAGGGGCTGATGATCGGTGTCGAGTTCGGTCCGCCGAAGTCGCTGCGGCTCAAGGCGTCATGGAATCTGCTGGAAAGCGCCAACAAGGGCCTGTTCTGCCAGCTCATCACGGTGCCGCTGTTTAAAGATCACAAGATCCTCACCCAGGTCTCGGGCCACGGCAGCCACACCATCAAGCTGTTGCCGCCGTTGACCATCACCGCGGAAGACTGCAGCTGGATCGAAACGGCGTTCGATTCCGTCATCGCTTCCAGTCACAAGGTCCCCGGCGCGATCTGGTCGCTGGGCAAGACGCTGGTCGACAACGCCGTGCGCAAGTCTGTGTAAGCACTAATGCGAAACTCGCAGATCCTTTCTAGCAACGTCAGTTCAGTATACCAACCGCCCGCGATGCGACTAAAGCTATCGTAATCAACGAGATGAATGATTCTGCCATCATAAGAAGCTTGGCCCGGATCGTGAGCGGAAACGTGTCCGCGGGCGAAAACGCTGTTGCGTTCGTGTAGGCGAGAAACACGTAGTCCATGAAACCTGGAGACCAGTCCGCGAACGTAGGATTGGTATCAGGAGCCTGTTGCTGTTGAGTAAAAAGGAAATCTCTTTTGTCGGGCAAGACGAGGCCTCGACTAGAGGGACTACCACGATCCAGGGTCCAGAACCAAAGGGCGAAAATGACGACATTCGTCGCCCAGATATTAATTGCATCCAGCAACAAAGTTCGTCCTGTGCCGGCATGACCCTGAAAAATTGCCTTTGTCAGGAGGAAAAGCGCCGCGAAATTTAGAACCGTACTCACCGCCGTCAGCGCGATGGCGAGCCTGCGCACCCACTTCCGCCTGGCGCCGACATGATCCCACTCCTCTTCTGTTCCAGCTCTTGCTGCTGAGCGCTGGGTCCACACAGTTCCAATCGACAGGGGAATCAGCAGCGCCAATTCGACTGCAGGGCCCAACCACCATGGACCGAAGGAGAGATCGTTCACGATTACAGTCTGCAACCCGACAATGACAACGACAGCTCCCCGAGCAAGCCATCGATCCAACCGTTGATCGCGGACATGTTGATGAAGTCTCTGTTTCATAGATGGCCTTTAATCAAAACTGCGGGCTGGTAAACACGCGGAAATTGCAGCGACTTTGTCCCAAATTCAGGCGGCTTCGTGTGTCGGAACAGTCGAGCAACGCCAGATCATAGACGATCTTCGGGCTTCCGTATGCCGCGAGCGTCAGGTCGGAAAAATGACAGCGGCGATCGCGATCGCCTCAACAAGCCTATTGACTACTCTGCTGGTTCGAATGTTGTTTCCTCACTCACTCTTGGCTGCGTACGCCGTGAGAACAGCGCGATCAGCGCCGGCAGCGTGATTAGGATGATGGCGGGGGCCAGCATCATTCCCCCAACCACGACGACGGCGAGCGGCTTTTGCACCTGGGAGCCGATTCCGGTGGACACGGCAGCCGGCAGCAGGCCGACGCCGGCGATCACACAGGTCATCAATACCGGACGCATCTGAATTTCGCCCGTTCGC
>WNFJ01300948.1_pt2 | contig 10895 bp, 9 predicted proteins | sample 5400461 | NCBI WGS metagenome assembly WNFJ01 (sample SAMN13153349, study PRJNA577476) | soil metagenome | isolation source: 115 cm saprolite on Douglas fir-dominated hillslope | place: USA:California | collected 2013-09-17 | reverse complement strand
TCATAACCGAGACCGCGACGTTCTGGCTCGACTCGCCTGAGGTTTCGAGCGGCGAGTTGAATCCCGATGATGTCGCGACGGAGATTTTCTTTTTCCCGGCGGCCTCGCATGTGGAGAAGGCGGGAACGTTTACCAACACGCAGCGCTTGCTGCAGTTTCGCGAGAAGGCGATCGATCCGCCCGGCGATGCGCGCAGCGATCTCACATTCATGGTGCAGATCGGCCGCCGAATGCAGGCGCGAGCGACCGATCGTCCGCGTGACGCCGGACTCCGCGCGTTGACCTGGAACTACAGCAACGATGATGCCGAAGAAGTGCTGCACGAAATCCAGGGAAATGTGAAGAATTTCTCGGAGCTCAAGCCCGACGGCTCCACGAGCTGTGGCTGCTGGATCTACTCCGGCGTTTTCGACGGCGAGAATCTCGCGAACAAACGTGATCCGCACGGGCGTTACGGTCACGGATGGGGATTCGCGTGGCCTCTCGATCGCCGCATCCTCTACAACCGTTGCTCTGCGGCGCCGGACGGAAAGCCTTGGAGCGAAAAGAAGAACCTCATCTGGTGGGACGAGGAGAAACGCGAGTGGACCGGCGACGACATTCCCGACTTCACGAAGAAGAAGCCGCCCGACGCAAAAGGCGATCCGGAAAAAGGCGGCGATGAAGCGCTGCCCGGCGACGCGCCATTCATCATGCATCCGGACGGCCTCGGCTGGATCTGGGTCGCATCAGGATTGAAAGATGGTCCGCTGCCGGCGCACTACGAACCACTCGAGTCGAACATCGCCAACGCGCTCTATCCGAGTCAGCCGGGAAACCCGGCCGCTGACAAGAAAGAGCGTCCCGATAATCCGTACGCGAAGTCTCCCGACGATCGCTATCCCTACGTTCTGACGACATACCGGTTGACGGAGCATCACACCGCGGGCGGAATGTCGCGCACGCTCTCGCACCTCGCCGAGCTGCAGCCGCAACTCTTCGCGGAGATCTCGCCCGAGCTGGCGGCGGAAGTCGAAGTCACGAACGGCGAATGGGTCACGATCAGCACCGCGCGATCATCGATTCAGGCGCGCGCTCTGGTCACGCCGCGCATGCCGTCGCTCGATGTCGACGGCCGCCGCGTGCACCAGGTCGGCCTGCCGTACCACTGGGGATATCGTGGGCTGGTGCGGGGCGATGTCGTGAATGACCTTCTCGCGATTTCCGAAGAGCCGAATGTGCGGATCTTCGAATCGAAGGGACTCACGTGTAACGTGCGGAAGAGCGCGTGATGAACACGCCCCTCATCCGCCGCTGCGCGGCACCTTCTCTCCGCAAGCGGGGCGAAGGGCACTCGCGTGAGATCCCTCGCCCCGCGGAGCGGGGAGAGGGTGGCCCGGCAGGGCCGGGTGAGGGGTGTGTGCGATGGCAGTAACGGGCTTCTTCACCGACTCGACGCTGTGCATCGGATGCAAAGCGTGTGAAGTCGCGTGCAAGGAATGGAACGAAGTTCCTGACGACGGTTTCCGCTGGTCCGGTCTCTCCTACGACAACACTCTTGCGCTCGGCCATTCGACATGGCGACATGTGAAGTTCGTCGAACACGCGCCGTCGATCGGCGCCGGCGGAAACGCTCCCGATCTGATGTCGTGGCAATTCTCGTCGGATGTCTGCAAGCACTGCGACAACGCCGGATGTCTCGAAGCTTGCCCGACCGGATCGATCGTGCGCACGGAGTTCGGCAGCGTGTACGTGCAGCCCGACATCTGCAATGGATGCGGCTATTGCGTCGTCACGTGTCCATTCGGTGTGATCGATCGGCGTCCCGACGACGGCCGCGCGTTCAAATGCACGTTCTGCTACGACCGGCAGAAAGCCGGGCTCGAGCCGGCGTGCGCGAAGGCCTGTCCGACCGGGTCGATTCTCTTCGGCGATCTCGACGCGCTGGAACGCGCCGCCGATCAGCGCATCGCGCAACTACACGCCGCCGGGATGAACGACGCGACAATCTACAATCCGAAAGACTCGAGCGTGGGCGGCACGCACGCATTCTTTCTGGTGCGTGGCGATCCGAAGACCTACAACCTTCCGCCCAACCCGATCGTCCCGACCACGCTGTTGAAGCCGGCCTGGAACGCGGTCGCAATCGCGTCGGCCGCCATGGCGCTCGGATCGCTGCTGGCATTTGCGTTAGGCGGCCGCAAGTGATCACCGAAAATCGCCTCGACGAACTGCGCCGCAACGCGGTGCCGATGAAACCGGATACCGGCTACTACGGCATGCCGCTGCTCAAGGAGCCGGTGTGGACGTGGGAAGTGCCGGCGTACTTTTTCGTCGGCGGGGCGGCGGGGGCGGCGGCGGCGGTGGGGGCGGCGGCGCAAACTGCGGGGGCCGATCGCGATCTCGTCAGCGACGCGCGTTGGATCGCCGGCGCCGGCGCACTACTAGCCGGTCCGCTGTTGATCGCCGACCTTGGGCGGCCCGAGCGTTTCCTCAACATGCTCCGCGTGTTCAAGATCCAGAGTCCGATGTCGGTCGGCGCGTGGACGCTGACAGCGTTTGGCGCGTTTGCATCGGCCGCCCTGTTCGCCGACGAAATGCAAAAGCGAACGCAGTTGCCCGTGCAGTTGATCGGAGACGCGTCCGCGATTCTCTCCGCCGCGACCGGACTCGTGATGGCGACTTACACCGGAGTACTGATCGGCGCGACTGCGATTCCGGTCTGGTCGAATCACGTTTCGATTCTGCCGATTCACTTCGGCGCTTCCGCCCTGGCCTCCGCGGTGTCGATGCTGGAGCTCGCCGGACACGACGAAGAAGCGCTCAACCTCCTCGGTCTCGGCGTGGCTGCGTTCGAGACTTACATGGGATACCGCATCGAATCGGATCGAGGAATCGAATCCGATCCGTTGCGGCGCGGTATGACCGGCATGACCACTCGCATCGGCGGATTCTTTTCCGGTCCGCTCCCGCTGTTGCTGCGCATCGCGCGTTTTCGCAAAGCGGCCGCCGCCTCATCGCTCCTGGGCTCTCTGATCACGCGGATGGCGTGGGTCGAAGCGGGAAAAACTNNNNGACACGCAGCGGGTTCCGGAGATGCGATCGGGGAGTGACAGCCGCGATGGCAGCAGTGCCAGCGCGAATCCGATTCCGCCGGTGATCAACGAGAGAAAAACGCCGAGCCAGCGCAACGTCGTCCGCTTCAGAGCCATCGCGTCGTTTCCGGCCGCGACGACTTTGACATCGAAGATCGTCCCACCGATCGTCTTGCCCCACAGAAGCCAGGTGCCGACGAAGTAGTAGTACGAGATGACGATCACGAATCCGGCGAGGCCTGCGACCGCGAGCCAATTGCGAGAATTCGGAAGTAGCGGGGAGAGCGCGAGCGCGAGTGCCACGAAGAGCGAGAGATCGGTGAGGAGGGCGGCCAGCCGGCGAAATCGCGGCGCGTGAGAAACGCCGGTCGAGCTCGGCGTCTCTTTCTCTTCGAGAACTACCGGCTCGAGCTCGAGTTCATCAAACCGCGCCATCCGCCCTCCCGTTTGGGGTCAGGCCTACCGTTTGCCCTTTTTTCTACGCGGAGGAGAAAAAAGGGCAAACGGTAGGCCTGACCCCATTACATCGCCTTGCGCAGCGGTAAATATTTCACGTAAATTTTATACAATAAATCTTTAGGTTGTCCTTCGTAGCGCTCGGCCAGCAGTTTCGAGCGCTTCGCGAGCTCGTCGTTCGGATCGTTTTTTAGCACGTCGTCGAATTCGCGCGTGGCATCGGTCAGCCGTTCTTCCTGCAGCGCGATGGCGCCAAGGTTGAAGTGGGAGTCGGTGATCATGCGGCGGATGCTCTGATTCTGCGGATCCTGCTGCGCGAGGCTCTCCAGATTGGTGAGCGCGTCCTGATATTTCTGGCTGTTGAAGAGCGCCTTGGCGCCCTCCAGTTTCGCGACCTGCTGCGACGCGGTGTCATACAGCGCCTTCATATCAGGAGGCAGCGGCTTGATTCGCGCGGCGGTTTCAAACGCTTTCTTGGAGGCGTCGTAGTCATGGGCCTCGAACGCGCTCTTCCCGCTCGCCATCGATTCCCGAAAAACGGCTTCGGAGGGCCGGCCGTTGTTCAGCTCGGTTGCCTGTGATTTCTTCGCCTGCAGGTCGGCGATCATCGACAGCGCTTTGTCATGCTGCGGATCGTTTGGTTTGACGTCCTGCAGCAGAGCGATCGCGGCGTCGTACTGCCCTTTTTGCGAAAGCGTATTCGCACTTGTGAAGATTGCTTCGGTGGCAGCGGTGTCGACGGCCGGCTTCGCCATGAACTTCGACCACGCGAACCATCCGCCCGCGGCCAGCACTGCCACGACCACGACGATACCGATCGTGCGCATTGGCAGCGCGGAGCTCGCAGCCGCTGCAGGTTTCGCCGCTGCTTTTGTGGCCGCCGGTTTCCGCGTGGCGGCGGGAGGGCGGGGCGGCGGAGGAAGAAGTGAAGCATCCGAGGTGACCGCCTCATCTGACCAGATGTCGGAGGGCGGGGGGGAGGCTGCCGATGGTTTGGGAGCGATATACGGAGCCGCGAAGCCGGTCGCACCACCTTCGGTCGCAACCTCGCTCAACTTCTCCATGTATTCCTGTGCGGTCGGATTGGTTGGATCGAGCTGCAAAAGCTTCGCGAAACACTCCCGCGCGGCGTCGCGGTCGCCGCGATCGAATGCCTGAATGCCCGTCGCGAGTAGCGTCTCGCCTTTCTGATCCATCTCGCGGCGCCGCGCCTTCGCCCTTTCGATGCGCTCGGAGGCTTGCTCGTTGGTTACATCGATGAGAAAGATGCGCGACCAGAGATCGATGGCCTGTTGAAGCTGACCGGCGTCGAATGCGCGATCGCCGTCCGCAAGGTATTGCTGCACTTTCTTCTGATCGTCGGGAGTGGTCTCGACCGACGCGGTTGTGAAATCGAACTCACCCGATGACGGTTGCTCCGGTGGCGAAAATGACGATGGGGCCGGAATGGGAGTGTCGAACGAAAAGGCCGTCGACTGGGGCGCCTTTGGCTGTTGAGGCGGAGGCGACGGAGCATCGAACGAGAAATTTCCGGGCGGCGTGACCGACGGAACTGTTCCGGTGTCGGTCGAAAATGGAGAATCGAATGAGAATGACTGCGGCGCTGCCGCCGTCTTCTCCTCTTCGAATGTGAATCCAAAATCGCTGGCCTGCGCCGAGGAGCGCGCGCCTGGCGCGGCGGCCGGCGTGTCGACGACAAACGATGGGCTGCCGCTCGCCGCTGCCGGCTTGATGCTCTTGATGCCGGTTTCCAGACGTTCGATCGCGGTGTCGTCGCCGTCGAGCGTTTTCAATTTCTCGAGACTCGCCTTCGCCGCCTGCGCGTCGCCGCTGGCGATCGCCTTCTCGGCTTTTTTTACGAATTGATCGACGAACGGCGCAGCCTCGAGCTTCTCGCGCGCTTGTTCGTTGAGCACGCGCGCTTCTTCGTTCATCAGGTCGTTTGTGAGAATTTCCGTGGTGATGTCGACGACCTTCTGAAAATTGCGCCCTTGCAGCGCCGCGCGAGCCTCGGCCATCGGATCGGCTGCGATCAGGTTGTCGACATTGACTGGTGCGGACGGATTGCGCGCTTTTTCCATCAACTTCTTGGCAGGATCGAACAGCGGATCCATGCGTAGGATGAGACCGCAGCCCTGAACGACCTCTTCTGTGCGTCCCTGTTTGTAGAGCGCCACGGTTTGCTGGAACGTCGAGAGGACGCGATCTTTAACTGCAGTGGACAGTGCGCTGTTTCCGGGATAAACGAGCATCAGTCCAGCGATTATACTGTCACGTCGACGTGCAAGACGCGCTTTGGCGCGTCCAGTTTGGAGATGTGGATGGATTTCATTGCCACTAAAGATGCGCAATCGGACCGTACTCGCAGGCCGTGCGGAGCGGGAACACGCTTTATCTGTCCGGACAGATTGCGCTCGACCCGGCCAGCGGGAATCTGATCGAAGGAGACTTCTCCACGCAGGCGCGGCGCGTTTTCGACAATCTGCGCGCAGTGCTGCGGGCAAGCGGTGCGGACTTTCACAACGTTGCGCGCGCGACTGTCTACCTAACCGATCTCGGCAATTTTCAGGCGCTCAACTCGATCTACGGGCAGTATTTCGGCGATCACAAGCCCGCGAGGTCAACGGTTGGCGTTGCGCAACTCCCTCGAGGCGCAGCAGTTGAGATTGATTTGATTGCAGTTATTTGATGGCACCTCGGTTGCACGATCGTTCGGCAAATGTCCACTCTTCGTAAAGCCCTTTTCCCGGCCATCGCTCTCATTGCGATGCCGGCTCTCGCGGGCGTGCGGTTGACATATCAGCTCTATGGAACGGCAGTACCGGTGGCGTGGCCGACGAGCGCTTTTCCTGTGCGATATTCGGTGGATCGCAAAGTCGCCGATGCTTTTCCGGCGGGACTTGTCGATCGCGCATTCGCGGCGTGGACAGAAGTTCCAGACGCGCGTCTATCTTTCGAATCGGCGGGCGTAGGGAACGTGCAAGCAGGAAAGAATGGACAGAACTCCGTCACGTTCGTCGATGATCTCTTCAAGGGGCAGAACTTTCTCGCGCTGACGACGAACTGGTACGACGACACCGGCCATATCACCGAGGCGGATATTCAGATCGATCCGTCGGTGGTGCCGAATCACTACAATCTCCAACTCCTCGTCGAGCACGAAGTCGGACATCTCCTTGGCCTCGATCATTCCGCGGTCCTGTCATCGGTGATGTACCCGTTTGTCGGACGCGGAGCGGGGGCGACACTCGACAGCGATGACATCGTTGCGATCAGCAGTCTCTATCCGCGAGTCGACCCGACCGCGACGGCTGCGACTCTCTCCGGACATCTGACCGGCGACAACGGCGGCATCTACGCCGGGCAAGTCGTCGCGCTGAATGACAAAGGACAACCGGTTGCGGCTGCGCTGACCAATCAGCAGGGCGACTTCGAGATCGACGGAGTTCCGCCGGGAACGTATCGGCTTTACGCCGAACCTCTCGACGGGCCGGTCGAAGTCAAGAATCTGTCGGGAAGCTGGCAGAACGCGAAGACATATTCGTTTCCGACCGCGTTCTTCGATGGCGCGCCGATGCGCGTGCAGACGGGACGCGTGTACGGAAATCTCGTGCTCAGCACCATGGGATCGATCAAACTGAATCCGAAATTCATCGGAGCCTTCGCGCCGGGGACGAACAATCTCTCGCTCAACGCGACGGCGCTCAATGTGAGTCCCGGTCAGACGATCTCGATTGCGGTGGCAGGCGACGGGTTCATCAGCGGCATGACGACGTTTGAGGTTCCGAATGCAGGTTTCCGACGCACGTCGGATTTCTCCTACTCCGGCAACTACGTCTACGCGAATTTCGCGATCGCTTCGGATGCGCCCAGCGGCTCGTTCGCGGTGCTCGTGAGGAACGGAAACGAGCTTGCGGCGCTCACCGGTGGGCTGCGCGTCGCGAGTCAGGATCGCGGCCGCGCGGTCGGACGGTAAGTCGACGCGTACCACAGTTGCGCGATCATTAGCAACATCCCGCTGTCGCGCAGGATGACCAGTCGCATGTCGGCGAGACGCTCGGCAGTCGTCTTGCCGGCAGCCGAAACGTCGAAGCATCCGCAATCGATCGCGTTACCGCGCAGGAGATTGATCGAGATCGCGACGATGAAAGTGAGGAGTAGCGCGGCGATGATCGTTCGCGCTGTTCCTTTCCAGATTCCCAGAATCAACGCCAGGCCGCATAGCAGCTCGATCCACGGCATGACGAGCGCCATCGGCTTGATCAGCGCAAAGGGAATCAGCTTGTAGTTGTAGATCATGTGGGCGAACGATGGCGGATCGACGATTTTCGGCAGGGCCGCCGCCACGAAGATGACGCCGAGAGCGATCTGGACGCGGATCGTGAGCCAGGGGTGGGCGAGCCACTTCATGGAGCAGAGCCGGTGTGAATCGGCAGGCCGCGTTTCTGCCAGTCGGGGAAGCCGTCTTTGTAGACGTAGACGTTGTTGAACTGGATGCCCCACAACTTCTGCGCCAGCATGTGCGAGTCCTCGCAGTCGCCGCCCGAGCAATAGATCACGATCGGCAGGTTTTGATCGCGCGGATCGCTCCGCTCTGCGAAGAGTTTCTTCACTTTCTCGTCGATGTCCGATTCCCAGACGGAGTAGGAACGCGCGCCGGGAATGTGTCCCTGCTCATAAACCGAAGTGCGACGTGCATCGAGGAAGAGGACGCCTTTCTTGTGCAGCGCTTCGACGTCGTCGCCGTGGATCTCGATGTAGGCCTTGTCGGGATGGGGAGCGAAAGCGGTTGTCGGTTGTCGGTTCTGGGTTGCCGGCTGTTTGGTCGCTGCGGGCTTTTTTGGAGTTGCCGGTTGGATCTCGGTTGCCGTCGTTGTCGTTGCCGGCACTGGCACGTCAGGTGTGGTGGCGGCCGCCCCCGGCCGCCCGATGACGGGCGGGGCGCCCGTCATCACACCAGGCACCACCACGAGTTTCCGCTCGCGCGACGCAAACGCATTGGCGACCATCGCGCAAACGACGGCGGCAACAATCAGCGTGGCGGCTTCGACAAAGTGTTTTGGCCAGTCCATCGACGGTGAGACGCTATCAGCCGCGCGAATGTTACGGCATCAATCGACGCGCCGCAGCACGATCATCGAGTGCGCCTCGAGTCGCACGCCCTCGCCGGCGCGCATCTGGCGATGCTCGCGGAGGTCGGGAACGGGATGATTCGTATCGACGATCTTCACCCAGCGGTCGCCCCACACCGACGGAAGGGTGAACGTCATTGCCTCGTAATGCGCGTTGAACAGGATGTAGAAGCTGTCGTCGACGATGGGTTCGCCCTGTGAATCGGGCGTCGGTATCGCCTTGCCGTTGAGGAAGACGCCGAGGGTCCGGGAGAAGCCGGTTTTCCAGTCGTCTTCGCTCATCGGTTGACCGTCGGGCTTGAACCAGCCGATGTCGCCTACTTCCGCGCCGCGAAGTGCGCGTCCGACGAACCAGCGCCGCCGTTGAAAGACGGCATGGTCGTGTCGGAAATGAATCATGCGCGAGACGAATGCGCTCAACTCGTCATCGATGTTTTCCCAGTCGAACCATGAGATCTCGTTGTCCTGGCAGTAGGCATTGTTGTTTCCCTTCTGCGTGCGGCCGATCTCATCGCCGCCGCAGATCATGGGCACGCCGATCGACAGCAACAGCGTCGTCAGAAAGTTTCGCTGCTGCCGCGATCGGAGTGCATTGATCGTCTGGTCATCGGTCGGTCCTTCGACTCCGCAGTTCCAGGCGCGATTGTCATTCGTGCCGTCGTTGTTGGACTCGCCGTTGGCTTCGTTGTGTTTGTCGTTGTACGAAACGAGATCGCGGAGCGTGAAGCCGTCGTGCGCTGTGACGAAGTTGATGCTGGCGTATGGCCTGCGGCCGGTGAGCTCGTAGAGATCGGAGCTGCCCGTCAGGCGATTTCCGAATTCGCCGAGGGTCTGATCGGTGCCGCGCCAGTAATCGCGTACGGTATCGCGATATTTTCCGTTCCACTCCGACCACAGCGGCGGAAAGTTTCCAACCTGATAGCCGCCTTCGCCGACGTCCCACGGCTCCGCAATCAGCTTGACCTGACTGATGACCGGATCCTGCTGGATGATGTCGAAGAACGCCGAGAGGCGATCGACGTCGTGCAATTCGCGCGCGAGTGTCGAGGCCAGGTCGAAGCGGAATCCATCGACGTGCATCTCGGTGTGCCAGTAGCGCAGCGAATCCATGATCAGCTGCAGCACGTGCGGATGCCGCATGTTCAGGCTGTTTCCAGTGCCGGTGTAATCGGTGTAGTAGCGCGGGTTTTCGGGGGAGAGGCGATAGTACGCGGCGTTGTCGATGCCCTTCATCGAAAGCATGGGTCCGAGGTGGTTGCCCTCGGCGGTGTGGTTGTAGACGACGTCGAGGATGACCTCGATGCCTTCGTCGTGCAGGATCTTCACCATCTGTTTGAATTCCTGCACCTGCTGGGCGAGCTGCCCGCCCGATGAATACTCGTTGTGCGCCGCCAGATAGGCGACCGAGTTGTAGCCCCAGTAGTTTCGGAGTCCGCGCTCGATCAGAAGCGACAGCTCGACCGCGGTGATGCCGAGCGTCCGAAGATGCTTGAGCGCCGCCGGATGCGAGAGTCCGGCATACGTCCCGCGCATGTTCTCCGGAATCTGCGGATGACGTTTCGTGAAGCCCTTGACGTGCACCTCGTAGATCACGGTCTCGTGCCACGGCGTGCGCGGGTAGCGATCGTTTCCCCAGTTGAAATAGGGATTGATGACGACCGACTTCGGCATGAAAGGCGCGCTGTCGATCTCGTTCTTCGAATCCTCGCCCTGATTGAAGAGATAGGGAAAGATCGCCTCGTTCCACTTCAGGTCGCCCTCCACCGCTTTGCCGTAGGGATCGAGAAGAAGCTTCGATGGATTGCATCGATTGCCCTTTTGCGGTTCCCACGGTCCGTGCACGCGGAAGCCGTAACGTTGACCGGGACCGATGTTCGGAACGTAGCCGTGCCAGATGAAGCCCGTGGATTCGGCAAGATCGGCACACGTCTGCGCGTCGTGGTCATCGAAGAAACACAACTCCACGCGCGTTGCGACTTCCGAGAAGACCGAGAAATTCGTTCCTGATCCGTCGTAGGTGGCGCCGAGCGGATAAGGATTTCCGGGCCAGATCTTCACTGCAGGCGTTCTCGGCAATTCGAGTGCCAGCGTGGCACACGCCTCGCTTTCCTCCAAGCGTCATGAGACATCGATCCGCGAGCGAGCGTCGATGCACATACCTGGTCGTGCTGCAGCGCGAATTCGCATCGACCGAGGAACTTCACGATCTCGCCGGCTATCTCTCGTCACTCTC
>WNFJ01370749.1_pt1 | contig 10896 bp, 10 predicted proteins | sample 5400461 | NCBI WGS metagenome assembly WNFJ01 (sample SAMN13153349, study PRJNA577476) | soil metagenome | isolation source: 115 cm saprolite on Douglas fir-dominated hillslope | place: USA:California | collected 2013-09-17 | reverse complement strand
CATCGAGCTCTCGGGCCGCGTCAACGCCGCCATGCCGAACTACGTCGTGCAGAAGGTCATGCGCTTGCTGAACGCCAACCACAAGGCGCTCAACGGGTCCCGCGTCGGCCTGCTTGGGGTTGCGTACAAGAAAAACAGCTCCGACGTGCGCGAGTCGCCGTCGATCAAGATCGTCGAGCTCCTGCTGCAGGAGGGCGCCGTCGTCAGCTACCACGACCCGCACGTGCCGTCGTTCAACGTCAACGGCCACGAGCTCCGCTCCGAGCCTGTCCTGCGCAACTTCCTGGCGAGTCAGGACTGCGCGGTGGTGGTCGCGGACCACGACGCCATCGACTGGACGCTCGTCCTCCAGTACGCCCCGATGATCATCGACACTCGCAACGTGCTGGGGAGGCTCAGCCCCCTGGCGGTCAAGCCGGCGTCGGGGTCAGAGCGTCGCCTGCGGCGAGGGGAGCCGGCTTAGCGGCACGGCGACCAGCCCCAACGCGACGGCGAGGAACAGGCTGGTGAACGTCACGCCCCCGAGCAAGAGGCTTTCGAAGGTCAGCGCCGGCACGAGCCCGATCAATGAAGCGGCCAGCGCGAGGTGGACCGGATCGCCTATGGATTCGCCGCGCAGCCGCCCGCGGATGAAGATCCACGCGACGACTGCGAGCACCCAAACCAGGAATACAAGACCGGGAATGCCCATCTCGACGCCGGCTCTGAACCAGGCGCTGTGTGAGGTGAGGGTCTCGATCTGGTTGGCGCCGCCCTTCAGGAAGGGATAGAGCGCGGGCACGTTGTTGCCAGGTCCGTAACCAAAGATCGGGCGCTGCTCGATCGCGGAGACGGAGGCTCTCCATAGATACTCGCGACCGCTCAGGCCGGTGCCTCCACGGAGGGTGGTATCGGGGTTCACCGGGCAATTCACACGGCACGAACCGAAGAGCGAGTTGGCTCCGACCGCGCTCACGAAGACGGCCAGGAAGACCGACGCGAAGACGACACAGACGACCGCTGCCGCCGCGGCCTGAAAACGTGTGGCCCGGGTCAGCACGGCGATCGCGCCCGCGGAGACGATGACCGCAAGCCACGCCGTGCGGTCCAGCGTCAGCAGGATGGCCGGCACCATGAAGAGGATGCCGAGCAGCGCCAGAACCCTCGGTCTGCCCACTCGCGTCGCGCCCCAGCCGAGCAACGTGGCGACGCCGAGAGCCATCGTCATGCCGGGTTCGAAGGGGGCCAGGTAGACGCCGGATGAGCGACCAAACAGAAAACCCGTCGAATGCCCGCCAAGGGTGAGATCGGCGAGCTGGTAATCGCCAACCTGGTGGCCGAAAACATTCACATTGCCGCTGACCGCAACCACGTACACCGACAGCGCGACCACCACTCCGAGCAGACCCACCGAAGCCAGCAGGTTCTCGCGATCCGACTGCTCGCGCAGGGCTCCCGGAATCCACCAGATGGCGAGCGCAATCACAGCGACCATGCCGGCCAGGTAGACGGCGCTGACCCGGTGATCGATCGAGGTCAGCGTCGTCAGCGCCGCCCACGCCAGGTAAAGCCCGACCGCAACCAGGACCACGCGCGGGGTCAGAGATTCGAGGCGCCGGCTCCTCCACGCCTCGAGCGCGGCCCGGAGTCCGAGCGCTCCGCCAGTCACGGCGACCGGCATGTAGTGGGTGGGATCGGTGACGAGCCCGCTCGCGACGAATGCGCTCGCGATGACGAGGCCGCACACAAGGACGCCTGGTGTGAAGCGGCGGGTCAGCCATTCGACGGCCACCGCCAGCGCGATCGCGGCCAGCCATCCGACCGCAGCGCGGATGGTCGCGCCGGCGAGCACAGGGATCCAGGACGCGGCCACGACCGCGAGCACGGCGCCGGCAAACTCACCTGGGCGGGGTGTGCTTGCCGCTGCCGTCGTCGTCGATTCGATCTTGACCGCCTCCACCGCTTCAGTATCGGTTACGCGAAGTAGCTCGCTTGAAGGAGCTCGAGGTGCCGGGCGTAACCGTGATTACGTCGCACCCATTCGCGACCTTCGGTCCAAAGCCCCCCTAACCGGACGTGATCTGCCTTGAGCTGCTCCACGGCCACGCCGATTCCGTCGACCCCTGTTGGTGCGATCACCGGTGGCGGGTCCTCCGGATAGAGCGTCCGGTCGATGGCGGTGATCACAGGTCGACCGGCGGCGAGGGCCTCGATCTCCATCAGGCTGAGGATGCCCTGGCGCATCTGCCCGATCACAACGTCGAATTGCTGCAGGAACGATCCGATCTGGTCGTGCGGAACGGGCGGCACGAATCGAACGAGCCCGTTGTAGCGCTGGACGTATTCGTGGGCCAGAGGACCCCAGTCGAGCGCGGTCAGCTCGAGCCCACGACTCAGCTGGTCGGCGACTGCAAAGATCACCTCGACCCCCTTCACGGGGTCGAGGCGGGTGAAGATCACTGCCTTGGCGACGCCAGTGGGCGGCCGGGAGTTGGGCGCCACGACGTCCACCTCCACCGGGTTGGGAAGATAACGTGCTTTCTGCTCGAAGCCGGCCAGGTAGCCGAGCAGGTTCGGGGTGACGTAGAACACCAATTTGGCTTTGCGCAGGACCCGTCGGGTCAGCCAACGCAGAGCGCGGTTTTGCAGGTTGACGTGCAGGTCGGAACCGTGGGCCTGCACGAAAAACGGCGCGCCCACCAACAACCCGACGATCCCCTGCGTCAACCAGTGGATGTGGATGACGTCATACCGGCCGCGTCTCAGCCGGCTGACGGCGGGGATGTATGCAAGCAGTCGAATCGGGATGGTGATCGCCTTCGCCGGCCAGCTCCAGGACGCGCCAATCTGAGGCAGCGAGATGCGATCGACCTCGTGTCCAGCCTCTCGAAGCAGCTGGGCCTGGATCGCCGCCACACCTGCGATGTCATGGACCAGCGCAACGCGAGCCACGCGGCAAAGTGTGAACACTCGGGTATGCTCTCGCGTCATCGGCAAAGGCGCCGCGACGAACGTCCGGGTGGCCGTGACCGGTGGAGCGGGCTTCATCGGCTCGCACACGGTGGAGAGGCTGGTGGCGGCCAATGCCAATGTGCTGGTCATCGACGACCACAGCCACCCGTGCGGGGAGCCGCTGCCCGGCGAGGTCGAGGTGGTTTCGGCGGACTGTGGGTCGGAGGGCGTCGCCAAAGCCTTGGCCGCCTTCAAGCCTGAAGTGGTCCTACACCTCGCCTCCAAGGGCGGCGTGCAGAGAGCGGCCCGTGATCCGGGCGAGCATGTCAAGACCAGCCTCGCCAGCTCGGTGGGCCTCTTCGACGCGGCGGTCAAAGCCGGCGCGCGCCGTCTGGTGATGGCATCGTCGGGCGGCACCATCTACGGCGAGGGTGCGAAGCTGCCCGCCCGGGAGATCTACAAGCCGAGCCCGCTCTCCGCGCACGGTGCGGCCAAGCGGTCGGAGGAGGTCTACATGGCCGCGCTCGGGTTGCGCCACGGGATCGCTACGCTCGCGCTGCGCTACGGCAACGTCTACGGTCCACGCCAGGACGGCACGGGCGACACGGGCATCGTCGCCATCACCTGCTACCGGATGCTCGAGCGTGCAGCCCTGCGCATTTACGGGGATGGCGGGCAGACTCGTGATTTCGTCTACGTGAGCGACGTGGTCGCCGCCAACGTGGCCGCAGTGCTCGGTCGCGTCTCGGGCGAGGTGAACATCGGGACCGGCCGCGAGACCAACATCAACGCGATCGTCAAGCGCCTGCTCGACGAGTCGGGCCGGCACACCAAGACCGAGTTTCTGCCTGCGCGCGAGTTTGAGGTTCGACGCGTCTGCCTCGACCCCAGCCGGGCGCATCGCCACCTAAGCTGGAAGGCAAAGGTTTCGATCAACGCCGGGCTCGCGGCGACATGGGCATGGTTTCGCAAACGCCACGCGGCGCAGCGAGCCGCCACGCTGGGCCTACCTTAACCAGGTCAGCCGCGCGCGGTCCTCGAGGTGCTCGCCGCCAAACCAGCGGAAGAACACCGCGATGGCGGCGATCGCCATGGCGGCCTTGCCCAGGATCATCAACGTCGCGCCGGCGAGGGTCTGGTCGATGAGCGGGGTCAGCGAAGGGACCAGCCTGGGCGCCTGCACGTAAAAGTCATAGAACGGCACACGCGAGAAGAGAAGGACGAGGGCGACCCCGTCCTGCGGCAGTGTCGCGACGAGCATGTACAGGAGCTTGATGGCGGGCGACATCTGCCAGCGGGCGTAAGCCGAGGTCGCTTCCAGCATCGGCCAGTACAGCACGAGCCCCGCGCCGATGAACATGAGGTGCTCGACGACGTGCAGCGATTCGGAGCGTAGGGTCGCGTCGTAGAGCGGCGGTAGGTGCCAGGCGATCATCACGCCGGCGGCGACGACCTGGGCCGGGATCGGCTCGGTGATCGCCCTCACGAGCGGGATGCGTGAGAGCAGGCCGGCCATCTTTGGCGACAGGCCGAGCAGCATCAGCGGCGGCGCGAAGAAGCCGAGCAGAACGTGCTGGAGCATGTGGACGCTGTCGAGGTAGTGGTCGCTGATCGTGTCGATCGGTGTCTCGAGCGCAACCCAGAGGGTGACCAGCCCGAGGCCGAAGTAAAAGGTGTGCTTGGGCTGCGCGTCGTCGGCGCGGCGGGCGAGCCATGCATGTCCGAGGAAAAGTGCGACGAGACCGGCGTAGACGGTCGGATCGAGCGGCCAGCTCACCGGCTAAGCCTACTCACGCCCCTCTCCCCAACCCTCTCCCCTTGGGGGGAGAGGGGAACTAACCCCCCGCCGTGATGGGTTGGGCCAGGATCCACAGGCTGGTCATCGTGTACATGACCATCAGCAGCAGCATCGGGTACTGGCTCAGCAGCGCGCGCTGGGCGGTGCGGAATTTCTCGCCGGCCTTGAGGTGGGATAGGTAGACCGCGATGACGTGCCCGACCACGATCAGGACGATTTGCGCGAACCAGACCGTCGACGCCTGCGCGAGCGCGAAGCTGGGCTTGTAGCCGGCGAGCGCCGGCAACAGATGCCATCCCTTCGCCAACGGGTCGTTCAGCAATGGAATCAGGCCTTGCGACTGGACCACCACGTAGCTGTAGTTGTGGGCGGCGTTGTAGACGAGGGCGATTGGTACAAGGGTCAAGGCGAAGGCGGTGACGGTCGACTTGAGATCCAGCTTGCGACTGCCGAAGTAGATGACCATCTCCATGAAGGCGATGAAGATGAGCAGGAATGCGCCCGTGAGCAGGGTCATGCTTAACGTTTTCAGAAGGAAGAAACCGAACGCCCCGCTCGGCTGCCAGTAGGGCTCGGTCGCGATCGTGAAGTCACTCCATGCCCTCGTGCCCTCGATGCCATCGAACGCGAGCGTGCTCAACATGAGGATCACGAACACCACGCGATCCCAGCCGGACGGGCCGGGCTGGAGCAGTCCGACTCCCCAGGGGCGCAGGTAGACGGTCGTGATTCGGCCGGTCTCGTTGCGCTCGGCTTCTACCGGGCTGAACCTGCCGACGATCCCGAACAGGACCGTGAAGGCCTCGCAGTGCTCGAGCCACTCGTCGCGTCCGAAGAAGTACATCCCCGCCAGCGTCACGGCCGAGTAGAGAAGGGCCAGGCTGCCGACCAGCCACGGCCGGTTGGCCATGCCCGTCGTGAGTTCGAGGCAGGCGAACAGAAAGAACGCGAGGACCGCGGGCCAGATGCCCAATCTGGCCAGGGTGAGCCGCCCTACACGGCTGGTCTCCCCGCGTGGTGGTGTGAATCTAGCGACTGCGTCGTAAATGGCCGCCCAGGGGTTGAGCAGGTACCAGAGGTTGCCGACTAGTCCGGACAGGATCACGGTCCCCGCCCAGAAATAGATCCACGTCAGGTACTCGGTGGGGTTGCGGGTCGCCTCGGTCGAACCGAAGAGTCCCGTGACGATGGTCGCGGCCAGGCCGAGCACGCCGATGACACCGCCCACGACCCTAGGCCAGGGCGAGCGCGCGACGGGCAGCAGAAATGGCACCGCGCGTCGTGGGTACTGGATCGCCTTCGCGCCCACCTGGTCGCCCACGAAAAGGACGACCAGGACGAAGGAGATGACCACGACTCCGCCCGCCGCAAAGAGATAAAGGGCGAGTGAGGCCGGCAGGTCGTAGCGCGCCCCGAATCCGTGGAGAAGGATTCCGATGGCAAGCATCAAGACACCACGAGGTGGCCGAGATGTTTGCTGGTCGACTCCCATTCGATCTCGAAGTCGCCGGTGTTCACAGCTTTGAACGTTTGCGTGACGACCTTGCCGGCCTTGGTGTCGAAATGGATGTCGTAGCCATGGAGGTGGACCTCGCCGTCGGTGTCGCTGGTGATGTTGATCGTGACAGTGTCGTTGCGATGCGCCGTGAGCGTGTCTTGCGACATCGATTTGGCGCCCGTCACCGTCACATCGAATGTGACGCTCTGGCCGCCGGCGTTCTGGTTGGCAAAGATCAGGATCCCGCCCACGACGATAAAGACGACGAGGACGGCGACGACGATGGGTATTCGATAGCGACTCACGAATTTCCTCCGTATGAATGGCGCGCGTCCGTGCGCGGCGAATCAGTACTGACTGATGCGCGAGGAGGTCGGTGGCCCGCGCCTGGTCAAGTCAGACCAGGCAATGCGGGACGTGAGGAGTGCTTGATCGGACGCTGCGTAAACGGGGATCGCCACCGGCGACGTCAGCCGCCAAGGAACGGTGGCGCCGATCACGTCCCGGATCAGCCCGACGGCGGAGTCCACGCGGGCCGAAAGCCATCGGAACGCAAGCGCGGCCACGATGGCGATGGGGAGCTGGCCCAGTGTGCCCCAGAGCATCAGGTCCGGAGCGGACGCCACCCTGTTGCCCGCGATGATCGCCTCAGCGACCTCCTGGGCGACGAAGGCCGCCAGCTGGATGCTGAACAGCACCGCCAGGACGCTGACATAGGAAGGTTCCGAAGCAGACTTGACGCGCCGGCCGCTGAGGCTGCGGGCGAGGCCGACGAGCAGGAGGGCACCGATGAGCGCCGCCGCGGCCGCCCCCAGAGCCGTCTTCGCCACCAGCGGGAAGTAGGCATGGGCGCCCGAGCTCTGGATCTGCTGAGCGGCGGCCCCGAACCGGACCTGATATGCGAGCAGATGCCCTGCTTGCGACCCGAGCAGGCCCAACCCGAGCACGGCGAACGCCATCCGCCTACCCGTCATGGCTGTCGATCATAAAAGGCTCTCGGGAGGCCTGCGTAAGAAGCGCCATGTCCGCGCGCCGAGACCGCAACCAAATGATCGTGAAGATGGGGACGATCGTCAGCAGCATCACGATCGCGGTGAGCTGCGCCTGCTTCAGGCCCCAAAGGATGGCCGGCGTCTCGGAGTCGGTGCGCCAGTAGAACAGGATCAGCTGGCTCACCGGGTACAGGGTCAGATAAGTAAGGCCCAGGATCCCTGGCGGTACGCCTCGACGGCGCAGGTAGAGCAGTACGCCAAGGATCAGCAGAACGCCGATCGCTTCGTAGAGATTCGCGGGCTGGTAGGCGACACCGAGATGCGGAGCCATGGACGCCGGGTTCGTGTATCGAATCGCCCAGGGCAGGTCCGAGGGTGGGCCGAGAATCTCGCCGTTCATGACATTGCCGAGCCTTCCGATCGGCTGGCCGACGGCGGCGAACAACACACCGGCGTCGAGCACATCCCAGAAGTTGAGGTGGAGCCGCCACGCCATCACCACCAGGACGGCGACGGCGGCGAAGATCGCGCCGAAGAACGCCATCCCGCCTTCCCAGAACGCGAGGATGTGCTGCGGGTGCGTGAGGTAGAACCACCAGCCCGACTGGACGTCGAAGTAAAGACGTGCCCCGATCAGCCCGAAGACGATGGCCCAGAACGCGATGTCGTTGGTGACGTTCGTGGGCACGCCGCGCCGGGCCATGTGGCGGGCGGCGACGGCCGTGCCGGCGATGAAGGCGATCGCGTACGCGAGGCCGTAGAACCGAATCGGCAAGGGCCCGATGTTGAAGCTCGGCGGGAAAGGATCGGTGATGACGAGCCAGGGCACCTACGCAGCCTAACGCGAGCAGGCCCCCTCCCCCACCGGGGGGAGGGTTGGGGAGAGGGGCGCGGTTGCCCAAGTTGCCTGTAAAGGGCATTGGCGTCCAGCCTCTTGTCAAACACGATTGGTTGGATGAGACGCGATCCAGTCACGGTCGATCGAGCACGCGAGTTGCGCCGAAACGAGACAGCAGCCGAGAAGCGCCTTTGGTCACGACTGTGCGCACATCGATTCCTAGGATTCAAGTTCAGACGTCAGTACCCGATTGGCACATACATCGTCGATTTCATCTGCCTCGGCGCACACCTGGTGATCGAAGTCGACGGCGACTCGCATGGCGACGATCGGGCCGACACGTTGGACGCGGCTCGTACCGCTTGGCTTGAAGCTCACGGCTTTCGCGTGGTGCGTTTCTGGAACCACGACGTGCTTGAAGGCACGGACGACGTCATGGAGGCGATCTTCTACGCGCTGGAAGGCAGCGCTGTTCATATTCGCGCCCCTCTCCCCAACCCTCTCCCCTGCGGGGAGAGGGGGATCTAACCTCGCGCCCCTCTCCCCAACCCTCTCCCCTTCGGGGAGAGGGGGATCTAGTGCAGCGATTCCCCGGGGGCTGCGCCCTCCCATGCCGTGGTCTCCCAGTTGTCCTGGCGCGCCTTCAGAGGCATCCACGGCGGAAGCTCCATCACCAGCTCATGGGCCAGCGCCATTGCGTACGGCTCGTAACCCTTGCGCAGCTTCTTCAAGCGGTCGCGAAATGCAACTGCATCGACCGCGACGCCCGCCTCCAACAAGACCTGGACCAAAGTCGCGAACTCTGGCTCGGACAGGCGGTCGGGCATGTCGAACTGCGGGGCAGCTCGCATCACCTGGCTGAGGTCGCCCAGCGCATGGCGGCCCATCGCGTAGACGCGGCGCGCCTGCCATGTATGACCTGTCGCCTTGGCCGCCTGCCACACGGCCGAGAAGTCGAGGATCGCCGTCAGCGCGGCGACCCACGACTGGTTCTCGTGCTGCGAGCGGAAATAGCACAGCACCTGGTACGAGAGGTGGCTCTCGAGCAGCTCTGCCGTCCAAAGCTCCCACGTCTCCATCAGCGGTACCAGCTCCTCGATCTCGCCCGCGGCGCTCGCTCGGCGCAGCAGGTCGCCGGCGCTCGGCGGCGAACCGGCCCACTCGTCCAGCATCGAGATCCTCGTCTCGCGGCGCGAGAAGCCCTGATAGAGGACGGGAAGATAGGAGATCACGATGGCGAGGAAGCCGAAGCCCATGCCGGCCTCAGCCACCGTGATTAGGCGCGCGAGGTCCGTCTTGGGCGCGAAGTCGCCGATGCCGAGCGTAGTGAACGTCCAGCCGCTCACATACAGCGCGGTGATCGGAGACGCAAAGTCGAACCCGGCCGCCCAGAGCAGCAGCGCAAAGCCGGTGATGAGGATGACTCCCCAAAGGCCGATCAGGATGAGCAGAGAGATGGGCCCGTAAGTGCTGAGGTAGCTCTCGCGTCGTTCCGACGGCGGCAACCGGCGGCCGACCGCGGCCCAGGGCTTCCAGGTCGCCTGGTAGAAGACCTTCGACACGCGCAACCGACCTGACACGCGTCGGGGCAAGACGATGGTCTCGAAGGCGTCGCGCAATACCACGAACACCATGACCAGCCCGACCACCGCCGCGGTGAGATGCATCGTCAGATCAACCCTGCCACTACGCCGGAAATTCTGCTCAGACTGGGGCGGCTAGGGCGGGGTTCCAGGCGCTGAACGCCAGCGCGAGCGCGCCCAGCAGCTCGGCCCGTTCCACGAAGTCGGCCGGCACTACCACCACGCGTTCAGCCGCGGCGAGCACAGCATGGCGCCGGATCGACTCCCGGATCGGCCGAAGCAGCAGGTCTCCGGCTCGGCTTAGGAGGCCGCCGACGATCACGCGCTCCGGGTTGACAAGGTTGCACAGGCCGGCGACCGCCACCCCGATCTGGAGACCGGCGTCGGAGATGGCGCGGCGGCAGCGGACGTCGCCTTCGATCGCAAGCTCGATGACCCGGCCGAGGGTCAACGTCTCCTCGCGGCCCTGGCCGACCAGTTGGAGGATCGCCGGGCCCGACGCGACCGTCTCGAGACATCCGCGGTTCCCGCAGTAGCAAAGGAGGCCGCTCTCGTCGAGGGTCGTGTGCCCGATCTCGCCAGCCGTCCCGGACGCGCCACGCAGGAGCTTGCCGTCGATCACGAGCCCGGCGCCGATGCCGGTCGCGGCTTTGATGTACGCGAAGTTCGAGCAGTCGCGGCCGGCGCCCCAGGTCAGCTCCGCGAGCGCGCCACAATTGGCGTCGTTCTCGATCTCGACCGGCATGCCGAGGCGGGCCTCCATCTCGGTGGCGATGTGCAGGCCGCGCCAGCTCGGCAGGATGTTCGCCGACCCGACAGTTCCCCGCGCCCGGTCGACTGGGCCCGGGATACCGATGCCGGCGCAGATGACGGCGGCGCGCTGCACACCCGTTTCAACCAGCACCTCCTCGATCATCCGGGCCGACGCATCGAGGGCATTCGCGGCCTCGTGGTCGACGTCGAGCTCGGTTCGGCGCTCCGCCAGCACGTTGTGTGCGAGATCAGCGACCGCAACCTGCACGTGGCTGTGTCCGAAGTCGATGCCGACCACAGCCCTGGTCGAGTCCTGGAGCACCAGCTGGACGCCGGGCCGCCCGCCGCGCTGGCCGGACGTCTTGCCGTCGACCTCGAACACCAGGCCCGAACCCTTGAGCTCGGCGACCAGGGTGGAAACGGTCGTCCGCGACAGGCCTGTCGACCGGGCGATGTCAGCCTGGCTGGTGCGGCCGAGCGTCCGCAGCACCCCGACCACCCGC
>WNFJ01526413.1_pt1 | contig 10897 bp, 18 predicted proteins | sample 5400461 | NCBI WGS metagenome assembly WNFJ01 (sample SAMN13153349, study PRJNA577476) | soil metagenome | isolation source: 115 cm saprolite on Douglas fir-dominated hillslope | place: USA:California | collected 2013-09-17 | reverse complement strand
GTTGCTTTGCTCAATTTCTTGGGGTCGCGTTGAGCAACCTACAAGGCGCGGTGACCGGTGCAAGCGGGCATTAGGCCAAATTTCCGATCCTTCCTCCTTTCCTGTGATGCTCATTCCACGATGTCTCGGCGAGCCACCGCAGGAGAGATCGCACAGTCGTCTCTGATCACCGGTCACGCCCGAACCAGCGGTAGACAGGACTCGACTCCTCGAGGTTGGCGAAACCGTCTACGAATGCCCACGCCGCCTTGCCGACTGCTGGAAGAGCCAGAACGAGGCTAACGACGATGGAGACGGCGATCGCGACGATCGATCCGGTCAAGGATGGCTTGGCCGTCATGACAAGAACGATGCCTACCAGGTCGCCCAGAATGATGTGAAGTGCCAGCTTCGGAATTGGATCGCGTAGCCGCGCAAGCAGAACAGGCGAAGGTGGGCCTTCTTCAGCCAGCCTCGCCTCCCGGAACGCTCGCTCTAATCGAGGAGCCACTACCAAAGGACCAACCGGCGCCAGTACTGCGAAGGCGCCGATCGCGACTTGAATCCAGCCAAACCCCAGGCTTCCGGTGCTCACGGCCATGTCGAGGCCGGCCACTGACAGGATCAGGATGCCGGTCACGCCCACAACGCCGCCCACCCGAAAAATTGGGGCCAGAATCGTAATTTCTGCAACGCCGCGAGCTCGCCGGAGGGCCAGGACCACGAAGAACCAGGCGCCCACTCCGACAAAGGCTGCCATCGCCGCCGCTACATGTACAAATAGGGCAACCTGATACACGCTCATCTCCGGCAAACCCTCCTAATGACACAGCGCGAGGCTTGCCGCCGCGACGCGGCTGCGCAAACTGCCCTCCGCGTTCTCACCTTATTACTGACGACAGCACCGCCATCCGCAGACCCTCGTCGTGGCTTGATCGCGTGCGATGTCGGTGGTGGGCCGCGGTGGACTCGAACCACCTACCTCCGCGTTAATACCCGGTCTCTATTGTGCTTCCGAATGGCAGCACGGCCTAGTTCCATGCGGGTTTATCAAGTGCGCTGAAACGATGCCCACCAACTACCCAAATTGGTGACGCTTCCGTACATAATTGCGCTACTAGGCAAGTGCCCTGTCCACTGACAGGAGAGGCAGTCCGAGGCAAGGTTGCCTCGGACTGTTTCGTTTCGGTACCCCCGGCGAGACTCGAACTCGCGACCTCTTGATTACTAGGCAAGTGCTCTATCCCCTGAGCTACGAGGGCGTGATTTGGGACCTACCCTCCTTTGGCCGGGATTCGGTACACCATCCGCAGTGAGATCTCCATGAGCTTCAACCACTGCTGAAGATCGGGCTCATTCCACTCACCCGACTCTGGAAGCTGTTCAAGCGCACCTTCAATCAGCTTCGGATACCGGCTGATTGCAGGCGAAGGGGCCGGTATGTATCCAGGTTCGCTGGTTGTGGCCGCCGCGGCGCGTTGGGTAGGTAAAACACCCAGAATCGATGGTCGGATCATCTTCGTGCGATCAGGTGACGCCTTGAAAAGGCCTGCTTGTGCCGCAGAGTCGAGAAGTCGTGCCGCAACGTGCTTCACGCTCTTCGGAGGCACCCCGAACTGTGTCAACGCGTTCTGGATTCCGGCTATGGGAGGCAGTGGCCTGCCCTCGTACTTCTCCAAGAAAGCCTGGAACAGCGGAACGCCCATGAAGGCGTTTAGGCGAGCGCTTTCAGCGGTCTCGGGGTAATCCGGTTGCAAAATGTCATAGGCACGTGGAGTGAGTCCGATCGCCCCGCCAGACCCCACCACCAACTCAAATAGCCGTGCGGCGGCGACCCGGTTGAGGAATGCACCGTTGTGGGCGCTCTTGTAGTCGAGGTAGGAAGCGAGCTCATGGGTGGACGCAGTGCCCCCATGCTCGTGCAAGGTTTTGGCGACCTCGATGGAGCTGTCCAGGTCGTACACCGGAAACCGTAGGGCTGGCATCTCCGTAGTCTACTACCACCGAGCCGTAAATTGCAACTCTCACCGTAATTTACGGATTCCTCCCTCGGGCCTTACGGAGCGGGAAAGGGGCGGTGCCAGCAAAGCAAGAGTGGTCATTAGGCTCGCCAGCCGAACGTGGGTTGGACAACCCTTCCCCGCAACTACCTCGAAGGACAATTGGACAGCCTCGGTTTAGAGCGTACATTCGAGAACGGCATCCCCGATACGGCCGAGAATGTCGAGAGACTGAGCGATTATTCAGACAGCAACGACGACAACGTCTGCCCGCATTCCGGCGCACGGATCATGGACGGGGATGAGATTGTCGAACGATCTAGCCCGCATTTCGTGCTTGTGAAGTGCCCGACCTGCCGCGTCGTCGTGCGCGCTTGGTGGAAGCCTCGATTCAAAGAGTGGACCTTAACCACCCACTAAAAACACCTCTGCCAAGACCGCTTGTGGGACTCGACTGAACCACACATATTCATAGCTGGTCCGTTTCAGTCATTCGTAGGAGACAGCGATGAAAGTCAAGAAGATCGGCATGGAGAGGTACCGCGCACAAATCACGGTTGAGTTCGAGGCGGCATCGAAAGAAGAGGCAGTGGATCGCGCCAAGTCACTGGTCGATAGGCCTGACGCGAAGATCAAGATTCAGAAGGCGGCACTGTCGTGGGTGTCGATTCCTGACGCCTAGCTAGTTCGTCTCTTCGAGGGTGCGACGTGCGCCCTCGCTCACTAACGGCGAGCACCGTCAGCGCTTGCCCTCGCCGACTCCGCCGCACACAATCACGCGCTGTCGTAACCTGTCGGTGCTAACCGGTCTCTCTGCGTCACTCTGTACGGCTACCTTGCTTGCGATGACGTGCGCGCAGGCTCTTTACCTTCCTCGCCTCAGTCCGAGGTACATGGTGTGCTCGCCTCCGCAGCTCACGCACGAGCCCCGCCTCCTGCACCTTGCGGTGAAATTCCAGGAGGGCGTGATGCAGATCTAGGTCGCCGTCCCGAACCCAGACTGTTAAAGACACGTCAACTATTCAGAGGTGAGGCGAGGGCCGAGCTGCCTCGAACCCTCGCCGTAGACGTAGGTGTCACTTCCGACGCGTCGCTTTCAGTTCCTTTGACTGGTCGAGTTCATTAAGGTCGAGCGCCAAGGAGTACATGGTGATGATCTCCCCTTTCTTCTCTTCGATGAAGAGGCGGCGAGATTCTGCCGCTAGCTCCTCTTCGAAATGAGAGGCACGCGCCTCATCTGGAAGCATCGACAGGATGGGGTGGGTCATTTCGTGACTGCCTCCTTCTCGAACCGCTGGATCGCGGCATCGATCTGTCCGACCAGGGCGTGGATCATCTGGCGCAGTCCGACCGCCTTCAACGGATTTCCGATCACGATCTCGAAGTCGCCAGGCGTGGACATCAGGTTCAGGACCTCCTGGATGTGCGAGAAACACTCGAAGTTCGACACGTTGACGTTGACTAGGCGCCTCGCAGCTGCGTCAGCACTGCCAAGCTTGGCGTCGGTCTCAACGAGTGCTGCTCGCAGTCCTCGCAAGGCCTCAATGTCGGTTGGGTCAGCCGTGACCTTGGGCTTCAGTGGTTCCGCGACAGCTGACACCCCGCGCCCCAAGATCGTCATCACCGGAGTAGGGCGCACGTCTTTCTCAGAGAACATGAGCGAACGGCAGTTGCCTTGGCGGCAGAAGTCAGGCCCGATCCAGTCTTTGCCGCACACCTCGCACGTGCGCTTGACTTGACCAAGCGTCAGCGCCTTCTCTGCGAGGGCTACTCTCGCCTCGATGACTGAGCCGGGTTCTGGTTCGCCTCTCATTCGTCCTCTGTGTCCCATCCAACCGAGGGTTGACCACCGAGGACACCAGGCATCGACGGACCCAAGTCGTGCTGGACGTCCGGTGCCTGAATCTTGGGGTTGTCGTGCGGCTGGGGTTCAGCGTGGGGTGGCGTCCAACCAATCTTGTCGTCGAGGGAACCGGGTACGTAAGGCGTCTGTCCGTTGGGGTCCCGGTCGCTCATCTCACACTCCTTGTGGTGCACTTGCAAATGGATTGGTCGCTTGCTCTTTCGTCTTTCGGAGTCCGAGGCGCACCTCCTCGGATGGCAGGATTCCGAAAGACGCCATATAACCGCGCAGATTGCGCGAGGCCTCCTCGACTACGCCAATGGCCGGATGACGTCCCTTGTCGGGATCGTGTCCAAGAACACCTTGAACGCGGATCAGTCGAGTCGCTAGCATCATCCGCGAGTAGCACTCCGCCATGGCAATCAGGCCGGCGAAGTTTGCCTCTCCGACCAGTTCCAGACGCTCCAGCTCAGGGACGACTTTGTCCCAAAACTCATCGGCATCTGGCGATAGATCGGTCGGTTTCTGTACCCCTCCCTTTGTGAAAGGCGGTGGAATCTTGATCGCGTGTCCACCCCGGTCGAAACCCGGACTCGACTGAGTCAGGACTTTCAATTTGTAGGGCGCTGGCTTTCGTCCACGCATCGAATTTCAATTCCGAGACTGACAACTCGCTGCCGCAGTCGCAACCTCGCCACGGGTCATAGGATGGCGTGACTGTGCTCGACGACGAGGATGAGGACGACGAGAAGGAACAAGAGGAGGAGAGGCAGCGGCTGATCGACGTTGGCCTCAATCTTGAGCGCCGCCAGAACGAGGACCGACGCCGCGAGGACAGCGAGAGGTTCTGGCGCAGGATTGGAATAGCTGGTTTGGTCGTACTGGCGGCAACAGGGACCCAGTTCCCTTTTGGGTCTCCTCACGAAGGGGAACCGTTGTCCTTGGCGCTACTAATGGGCGCGCTCCTGCAGTTGGGACTTGCCATTGCCGGGATCGTCTACGGCGCTGTGCTCGCGTATCGGATTGGCAGATGGGCCTTCGTCAAGGTCCAGGGTCGACGAGTCAGCCAGCGTTAGCGAGTTTGTGAACGCTCAGTTCTGAGTGGAAGGGAGCGAGGGCGGGGCGCCCGGAGCGGAATCCGTGACGACTTCTTAAAACTATGTGGGGTGTAGCCGCGCCGGGGAAGCACTACGATCCACCCGCAATGGGTGGTGCAGAAACGGGGCGCTCACCTGAGTCAATTCAAGCAGCACGCCCGCGCCTTCGGCCGAAAGCTCAAAGCCTCACCGTCTATCTTCCTCATGCTCGCCTGTTTCTCGATGACATTGAGGCAATCTGGCATCTGCTAGAGGAACTCGGCAAGGTCGAAATCGAGACCAACCGCTATGAACTAGAAGGGCTGGATGACCTCCAGGCCGTGTCGCCTGACGAAGCAGTCGATGTAACGCTGCGAGTACGCGGCGACAACGATTTGACGGTCTACCTGCACAGGAACATGGGCGTAATTAGCAGTTGGCGGGCAACCCTTGGCGTGCGCGGTGCGGCCGACCAGATCGCCGACAGGGTGAAGCAACGTAGAGACTGGTGGGACTGGCTGCTCCATTGGTGGGTTCCTTATTTAGGTCTGGTGCTTATCCTCGGCCCGGTGGCTGTGTCGCTTGGACCTGGGCTACCGGGTGGGCTGCCAGGGAGGTGGTTGGGAGGCTCCGTTGCATTTCTTGGGCTAGCTGTAGTCACTGGCTGGCAACTACTGAGGTTCATTGCGAGGGACATCTTGGTCGTCCCGGTGCGAAGGCTTGAGGCACCCTCATTCTGGACTAGGAATCGCGATGCAGTGGTCGTTGGTCTGGTAGTCGGCATCGTGGCTGCGATCATCGGTGCCGTGGCAGGAGTCCTGCTGTCAAGGGGACACTAACCAAACGACTGGCCCATCAGGCGAACAGGAAGTTGAAGAGTGCGCTACTCAGCCTTGGGCACGGCGCCGACTGTCAAGAGGTTGATTCCCTTGTGCTGCTGGATTGTCAGCTCCCAGGCATGCGGACACTCGCCATCGAACACAATCACGAGGGCATCCCGGCGGCTGTTTGGATTGGTACCTTTCGCAGTAGTGCCTTTGTACGGATGTCCACCTTCGTGGGGATCAGTACCGAAGCGTGTGAAGACCTCTCGGATGTGTGATTCATTCGCGCCGCACTCGGGACAGCGGATGTTTACCTCGCCCTGGTAACCCTCTCCGGATAGTGCACTCAGGATATCCTGCCGATCTCTCATCAATCTCCTCCAGGTGACTTCGCCCATTTGCTCGTTTTCTCGTTCGTGGGCGTGCGGATGTGAAGCAAGAGGCCAAAGCAAAACGGCTCCAGCTACGAGATAAACGAGATATTAGCCTTGGTCTTGATAAGCACGAGAGATTGCGAGCTTGGGCGCACGAGATAAACGAGCAAAACGAGGAAACCTAGATCTGAATTGGAATTTCCTCGTATTTCCCCGTTTCGTTTCATCGTTCCGGACGAGGTAATCCCGTTACCTGAGCCGTTCCCAGATCTCTCGCGGCCGCCCTGCTTTACCGGCCTCCTGCTCGCGTACACACCTTGCCTTGCCCATGTCCTCAAGCAATTGCAGCGCCGTCTGTAGGACGTTGGCTGAGATGTTCCGCTGGAATATGTCCATGATCTGGCTGCGTGACATGCGGCCGTAGACAAGCTCTCGGTAAATCTTGTCAGCGACCACGTTGCCGGTGGTCTGGCTGAATATATAGAGGACGGACGCTTGCGCATAGTCCCACAACGCGATGGCGGCCTCGATGTGCGGCAGCTTGATATCCGGTGAGGCGTCGAGCAGGGCGTACGTCACGGCGAAGCGAAGCGCATGAGCCTCGGCCCGATTAGATAGAGCGGCGACCTGCCCGTATTGCGTCTTGGACGTCACGGCGCTGTACCACTCATCCCACAGTTGGCTAGCTTTCGTCTCCCACGGCATGTAGCCGATTGCCTGCGCCCGTCCGAGCTGCCGGGAGATGGCAGCAGCCATCTTGTCTACGTCTTGCCCTTGAAAGGGCGCTGGCCTCGGAATCGACTTCGCGCGCGACGACATGAAATAAGCGATTCGGTTGCCCAAGCCGTTACTGATCGAGTCCTCCTTCAAGCGCCGACGTAGCTCGTCCGGCGTCGACTGCCCCAACAGCGAGATGTGGTGCACGGACGCACTGGCTGGACTACCTTTGACGAGGTTGCGGATCGGCCTGCCGTCGAACGCCAGGCGGAGGTATTGGCTCAAGGTCGAGGTGTCAGTGCGGTTGACGACCACGAACAGGCGGCCAAGCTCGGACTCCTGCAGTAGGAGCCGCTTGTCGGAAACCCCTGGGTCCACGACCACGACGTTTCCTTTCTTGTCCACGCCCATGAGGACGTCGCGCACCTGGTGGACCAGAGCTTCTCCTGAACCCAGACCGCCGACGATTCTGTCGGCGAAGGACGGATCGGCCTGCGTCAGCAAGTACTCGACCGGTGCCCAGGATGTGCCCTTGCGTGAGCGCGAGGTCTCGCCGACGAGCGCCACGAACAGGTTGGGGCCATGCCGGACGGCACCGACGAGAGCATGCGGACCCAACCCAACCGCTGAGCCATACCCGGCCAGGAACTGAACCAGCACGGCCACGCGATCGGTTTCGCAATAAGGCTCGATCAGGTCGACCACGTCGCCAGCCAACCCGTAGAACGCTTCTTTGCGCGGGCCAGCGGGGAGATCAGCCGCCTTCAAGGATTCGACCACAACCGGCGCGAGCGTGGTGAGCGACGTGCCAACGAAGTCGTTGGAGACTGGCTCGCGAACCCCGGATTCCGCTAGCGCGAACATCTCGTCTGTAGTGTGCGTGAGCAGGTAGTCGTCCAGCCCAACCTTCAGCCCATCAGGACGCGGCGTTAGGTAGATGACCTTGACGGTCGCGCCCTTGTCTTCTAACAAGGCTTTCAGTTCGTGCAGCGCGCGGTCTACGTCCGGCTTGGTCGTTACGTCGGAGTCGAAGGCGATGAACACGCGACGGCCGGTGAGTGTGATCTGGTCCCAATCCTTGACTCGGAACATCCACACGCCGAGAATAGCGACGCAGAACAGACCCTTCGAGACGCCCGCGTCAGCCTTCTTGATGCCCTCGGTGACAACGAGATCGATGCTCGGATCCGTCAGCCAGTCCCTCGGCATCGGCGGTGGGATATCGAGGTGCGGCGTGGACCCGTTAGGGCTCTCGTACTTGATCGGTTTGCCGTCCTTGAACCGCGGGTTATCCGGCCTGATCTGGTGTCCCACGACCTTAGCGTCGGCGTCGTAGATCGGGATCACCAGTGCAGGCACACGGCACTGGAACTGGCTGAAGCCCACCTTCTTCAGTTGTTCGCAGTTGGTCGCTGTCCAATATTCGCGAGCCGCCATAACGTCGGGCTTGATACCTGAGCCACGCAGCATCCATCGGTGTTCGGTCTTCGGCTGTATCAGCGAGAAATCGACGGTGATGCGGCTCATGCCACCCCTTTCTCGCGCGGCAGCTTGACTATCGGATCGGCCAAGGCCACCAGCATTTCCGGCAACCGCTTGGGTCGCTCAAGATCCACCTCTAGGCGTCCGATCAGGTATCGAGCGCACTCGAAGTGCAGCATGAGGGTGCCACCTGCTCTGAACTGCAGCAGACCCCGTTCAACCTGCTTGCCGCACATGAAGCACGGCGGGATCACGTAGCCGCATTGGCGGTAGTGCTCACGCCCATCAGAGCCCGTGTACGATCGAAGCGATCTGCTCGACGAGCGCCCTCCTCCCAGGGGGCGTTTGTCATTTATCACGGACTTGCCTTCGCCTCCCGCTTCTGTCGCTGCGACTTCAACCGCCGATAACGGAGACGCTCGTACCAGAGCAGGCGCGCCGCCTCAGATCGCTTGGCTCGCTCCCTGTCCGAAAGGATTCGATCTGGATCAACTTGGTCGAGGAACTTGTCACGGAACGCCTGGCGTGCAACCGCAGTGTTGGTGCGACCTTTGACGACAAGTGCACGTCCACCCATGCGGGAGATGGACTGACGCTCTGCTGGACTCAGGGGCAAATGTGGTTCTCCTTTCAAGGAGTCCCACCAGTAACTGCCCCTGGATCTCCGACCTCTTCAGTCGGGCGGCTAGGGTTCCCTAGCCTTTAGGACCGTATTCGATTGCTCACAGTATAAAACGGCACTACAGAGCCCGCACAAAAGTGATGCTTGATAGGCCTATAGGCGATCCCCTGGCGACAACCGGCGGTGCGTTTCTTGCGCCCTAGCTACAGCAGCTGAGGCACCGTAACGAGCCATGACGTTTCTATCTCTCCACCTGCCGAGGACCATCGTGTCCTCGTCGCTTGCCCCAGCCATCTTCATGCTGTGCGCCCAGGTGTGTCGCAGAAGGTGAGGGTGCAGATGTCGCATCACTCCACCAGCACGACCGCGCCTCTGCAACATCTGCAACAAACCATCCCCACTCAAACCGCCGTTCTGAGCCAGCCAGAGCCCCGGCAGGTCGGCGAGACGGTGACGCGGTCGAGTGCGCAGATAGCGGTCGAGATCACGGGCGGTACGGACACCGAAAAACACGACACCGGGGCGTCCACCTTTGCCGACGAGCCTGACTGCCTGGCCTTGGAGGTCGAGGTCGTCGAGTTTCATTGCAGCGACCTCGCCTCTTCGCAGGCCGGTGTCGAGCATCAACCGCAAGATCGCAGCGTCCCGACGATCCTCGAACGCCGACCCGCGGCATGCGTCGAGCAGACGTCGTTGCTCGTCATCTGTGAGGACGTTTGGTGCAACCACCTCGACCTTCGGAGCCTTCATGCGGATCATCGGGGACAACGCGATTTCGCCCTCCGCCTCCAACCAGGTGAAGAACCGTCGCAAAGCTGAGAACCGAGCTGAGAGGGTCGCTGGCTTGACCATGCGCTCCTCGCGCAGGTGGATCAACCACGCCTCGACGTGTGCCTTCTGGATCACCGCTGGATCGGTCGGCATGGCATGTTCGGCGAAGTAGTCATGGGCCTGTCCACCTGCCTCGCGGTACATCCGCAGTGTGAGCGGGGACGCACCGTCCGCTCGAAGTGATCTCTCGAACGATTCCCACAACAGTGGCCATGGGTCGACTCTTGGGTCCGGAAGAACTAGAAGTTTCGCTGTCATTTTGTCTGGTTGCCTCCTGCTTGGGTTGACGGAGGCCGGCAGCGTAATGACCGCCCTTGCTCTACGCAAGTTATTTATCAAGTGCGATTCAACTGTGCTTGGCACGAGTGAACCGTTATCAAGTGCGCTTGAATACAAGAACGTTGGTGGGCCGCGGTGGACTCGAACCACCTACCTCCGCGTTATCAGCACGGCGCTCTGCCAGTTGAGCTAGCGGCCCATGGTCTCGGCAAGGGATCATGCCCGGAGCGAAACGGGCGAACCGGAACTCTACCATGGCAGGAATCCGCGCTAGCGGGCGGCGCCGGGCGGGTGAGCGGAGCCTTTGCCGGCCCCGCCCCGACCCGCGCGAGCTACATCGCCGGCGTGATTTCGTAAACCGAGATCTTGCCGCCGGACTTGAGCACCGGACATGCTTTCGCCAGCTCGACCGACTGGCTCAGCGACTCAGCCTTGAGGATCGAGTAGCCCGTCGCTGCGGTGCCGACCGCGCCGTCGTGCACAGAGCCGTCACTCGAAATGCTCTTCGCCTTCGGCGCGGTCGGGTTGCCGGCATCCACAACCGCCGGCCCCAACTTGCCAAACCATGCGCCCCAGTCGGCCATCACCTTGTTGCGCTCCGCCTCAGTCGCGGGCATGCCGCCGCCGTGGTAAACGAGCAGAAAATTCGCCATCGTCAGTCTCCTTTTGGATCGTCTCGGGCCGGCCCTAAACCGGCGCCTGCTGACACGACGAACCAAGACGGCTGAATTCGACAGCCTGAACCGCGGTCGGCTAGCAGCCCACCCAGCCCACTAGCTGCTGAACCTTGATCCGATCGAGGCCGCGCACAATTCCAGCGCTGCCGAGCCGAAGCATGGGGATGCTCTCGCCGTCGAGGTCTTCCCATTC
>WNFJ01253140.1_pt3 | contig 10898 bp, 12 predicted proteins | sample 5400461 | NCBI WGS metagenome assembly WNFJ01 (sample SAMN13153349, study PRJNA577476) | soil metagenome | isolation source: 115 cm saprolite on Douglas fir-dominated hillslope | place: USA:California | collected 2013-09-17 | reverse complement strand
AAACCACGTCGTGTACGGATGGATGACGACCCTGCAGCACAATCCCGAGTCGCCACGACAGATTGGCCGGACCGCAGGCAACGGCTAACCCCGACAGAGCTAGCAGACCTAGCAGACCTATTAACAAGGAGCGACGCGATCATGCGCATACTCGTGAACGTCCACATACCGCACGAACCGTTCAACACGCTGGTTCGAGACGGCAGGGCTGGCGCCGTCATCTCGCAGATAGTGGAGGAATGCAAGCCGGAGGTGATCTATTTCACTGAACAAAGCAGGAAACGCGGTGCCGTTCTAGTCGTCGATATCGCGGAACCCAGTGATCTTCCATCGATCGCAGAACCATGGTTCCTCAAATTCAACGCGGAATGCGAGTTCCGGCTTGCGATGAAGCCCGAAGATCTACAAAAGGCCGGGCTCGATAAGCTCGGCGCGAAGTGGAAGTGACGCGTCGCGTAGTGAATCGGCATTCGCTGGGGTCATGAGGACCGACGGATGCCGCTTGCCTGGTGCGTCATTCGAACGATACGTCATGCTGCAGCGCGAAAGGGTCTGTCAAACCATGCCAGCCCCCAACGGTTTTACTTGACTCATAAGCGCCCGGTCAGCGCTCTAGCTTTCCATAGACGCTGCACCATCCGTTCGCACTGACGAATTTGCCCAGGAAGATCGTGCAGGGACCTGAACGGTCGACGGCAAGACCTTTATAGTGGCGACAGTTCGCGCAAACCTGTCCGCTTACGTATTTGGGGTGTTCGGCTTTGTCGACGGATGTTGCGTCAATCCGATAGCTGAGTAACCGCGCCGTCAGGTCGCTTTCAGAAACGGAATCTGTCTCGCCGAAGGCGTTTGCCCCCGGTACACAAGCGGAGATAAGTGACGCCGTTCGCAAAATGAAGTGACGACGAGAGGTTTTCACAGCTCAACTGCTCAAACATGATCCCCAAGAAGGCGACTGGTTACGCAAGATCCCAACGGGGTTGCGGTAGATCGGCTCAAGCTCAATGAGCTAAATTGCGCGCCCGGCGAAGCCGTCGCAGCGGCGTGCGCGGCAATTGTGCGGCCGTGCGACTTACTTGACACTTACCGCGCAGGCGCGGATCGCGCGTGTTTCACTCAAGCCCATCAACCGGGGGATCTTAAGTCCGCACATCAGTTCGGTTAATATTTGTCGCTTAGGCGAACCTTGGTGGGTCATACGCGGCCTGATTTATTTCGAATGATTATGGGAACAGTAATGCCTAGTTTGAAGGAACTACTGGCGCAGCGCGAAGCGCTCCAACAGGAGTTGGAGCAAGCCCGTCAGCAGGAAGCAGATCGAACGCTGCGCGAGATCGTCGCGAAAATGAGGGAATACAAAATCACGCTGCAGGAGGTCGTGGGCACCAAAGCTCATGCCCGCATGGTCCCGCTGGCCGCCAACGCGAAATATCGCGACCCGGCCACCGGGGCCACCTGGAGCGGGCGGGGACGGGTGCCCAACTGGATCGCAGACAAAAACCGCGACGATTTCCTTATCCAGCCATCTTTGTTTCGCAGTTAGTGTCGCTCAGAAGTGGGACGTGATGGCGTTCGCGTTCACTGTCATGATGGCTGTGATCCTGATCGGAGGATCGATCTGGATCATGCATAACGTGAGCATGAATATGATGTCGCTGAACGCAGCTTCACCATGGTCAGCGAAAACTGAAACTGGCATTCAGTGGTTTTCACTGGTGACCAGTTGCAACGGCGTTTCGATGAGGCGCGACAAGTCCGGCTGCTTCCTCCTTTCGATAAGCGCTTTTAACGCGACGTCGACCCCGAACGCTGCCTGTCTTTCGGCAAACTGATCCATGGTCGCGAGAATCCGGCCGTTGTCGAGCAGCGGTTTGACTGCGTCGATGTTGTTATAGCCCGTGACATACACGCGGCCGGTTCTTCGCGCGTTGTGAACCGCCTCGACAGCGCCCATGGCCATGTTGTCGTTGCCGCACATGAGCGCCCGGATCCGCGGGTGTTCGCTCAGCATCTGCGACGCGGCCTCCTTGCCTTTTCCGTATTCCCAGTCGCCCGGCTGTATGGCGACAATCCTTATGCCCGCGGCGTTCATCGCATCCTTGCAACCCGCCGTTCGCTGCTGTGCGTTGCGGTCGGCGGAAACGCCTTCGATGATCCCGACTTCGTCGCCCGGCTTGAGCTTGCCTGCCAGATATTTTCCTACCTGTGCAGCACCTCTGCGGTTGTCCGGGCCGACGAAAGGTACGGAAATGCCGTCGGCATCCTGGGACGCTTCGTCGAGCGGATTGTCGATGGAGATCACAATGACTCCCGCGTTGATTCCGCGCGCCACCACGGGTATCAACGCTTTTGAATCGGTGGAGGCGAGCACGATTGCGTTCGTCCGGGCGCCAATCAGTTCGTCGACGATGCGTGTTTGGGCGAGGGTATCGGTTTCCGTCGCCGTGCCCCGGACGGTCAGGTCAAATTGCGACGCATAGTGCTTCTGATAGTTCTGCGCACCGCCTGCCATGGCGACGGAAAACGGATCCGCGAGCGACTTCAGCACGAGGGCAATTGTCAGCTTGCCGTCCTGCACAGCGTTGGCGCTCTTCGCGAGCGGCAGGCCGGTCGCTGCGAGAGCACCGGCCACGAGCAAACGCCGGCGTATCTTTTGTAGCATCGGTTCCTTCCTTGTACGCTCAGCCCGGCATGCAACTGCTGTGAATTAGCGTCAGTATCGTTCGACGAGCTTATTTTCGCCGGCACTGGCCACTCCAGGACAAACGAAGAAGTGCAGGCAGATTGCCATGAAAATCAAGACTCTCACGACCATTGCAACGGCCACGCTGAGTGTTCTGTTACTGCTGCTTCTATTCATTCTGTACCAGATCCTCGATATTGAGCACTACACAATCCGCGGTCAGGAAAAGCGCTTCGAGTCGTTCAAGCTGGCGGACGAATTGCGGCAAAGCTCCGACGACCTGACGCGCATGGCGAGCACTTATATTTCGACTGGAAACCGGCTCTACGAAAACCGGTACTTTGAGATTCTGGATATCCGTAATGGGAAAAGGCCCCGGCCGGCCGACTACACCAGTACTTATTGGTGGCTGCCACATGACACGCACCTTCCGGGGGCACGCGCGGTGCCGCTCAAGGAACTCATGCGCCGCGCCGGTTTTACCGCACACGAATTCGATTTACTTGAGTAATCCCAGTCGCGCTCGGACAAACTCGTCAATGTGGAGAAAGAAGCCTTCGCAGCCATGGAAGGTCTGTTGGCGTCCGGCGGTTCGACCAGTCGCGAGCGCGGTTCGTGAACGCACCGCTTTCGGGCGTCCAGGCTGCCGCCGGTTCAGGTCAGTGCCGCAGGTCTTTGCCGATCATGCAATTGTCGAGACCGGACCTGAAGAGATCTGCCGGCAATTGCTTTCCGATGAAGACGATCTTCGTTTCACGCGTTTCATGCTTACCCCACGGCTTATCGATGTTTGCACCGAAGATCATATGCACCCCCTGGAAGACCGTGCGGTGCTCGAGGCCGTGGAGATCGAGCACCCCTTTATAGCGCAGCATTGCCGCACCGTAGGTGGCGACCATTGCGCTGAAGAAGTCTTCCACCTTATCACGATCGAGCGGGACGGAAGTGCGATAGACAAACGAAGTAATGTCGTCATCGTGTTCGTGCGACACGTCTTCGAGGAAGTCCGGTTCTATATCGATGATCGCATTGAGGTTGAAACTCCGGATGTCCAGCAATTCGTTGAGGTCGGCATCGCCGAAATGCACCGGTTTGATCGATGCCCGCGCGTTCATCTGCCGCAAGCGCGCGGTGAGCACCCTGGCCGCTTCCGGCGATACGAGATCCACCTTCGACAACAGGATGCGGTCCGCAAATCCGACCTGCTCCTGCGCCTCGTGATGCTCGCTCAATTGCGCCTCGGCATGCTTCGCGTCGACTACCGTGACGATTGCATCGAGCGTGTACGACTCCTGCACCGTGTCGTCGACAAAGAACGTCTGCGCGACAGGTGCGGGGTCAGCAAGGCCTGTCGTTTCAATAATGACGCGTTCGAAGTTCAATTCCCCTTTAGCGCGCCGTTCGGCGAGTGTTGTCAGGATGCGCACCAGATCCCCGCGCACCGTGCAGCACATTTCGACGATCTGTTCATCGCCGTCGTGTACGAGCAGTTCATTATCGATGCCGGTTTCCCCGAATTCGTTTTCGATCACAGCGACGCGACCGCCATGATGCTCGGACAGAATGCGGTTGAGCAGCGTGGTTTTGCCACTGCCGAGGAAGCCCGTCAGAATTGTCGTGGGAATCAGGCGAGGGGTGTTTTTGGCGCTCATGGCAGATCAAATCTCCAGGACAGTGGGTGCCGCGGATCGAGTCGGGAAACGGGCGCAGCGACTCGGGACGGTGCTACAGGCGCAGACATACCAGCGACCCGCTGCATGGCATGCGCGCTATACTGTTAGAAATGTTATAACATTGCATTGAAGTTTGAAAGAGCGGCGTTGTAACCGGTTCTCGCAGTGGAATCGCGGGGTATTCACGCGTCCAGGTTTGCTCAGACGAGATGCGCTTCGTGTGGTCGACGTCGCACATGGAATCGCCGATACGTACCGGCGCCATCGTAAAGACCTTCGCTTCACCCTAGTTGAGTCCTTAGTTAAACTGATCTTTGTGGTTGCACCCACAAACAGGGCCCGGTCTATAGGTCGCTAACTGATCGATACAGGGGAGCAACAGGCATCGGGTTGTCCGCTTCACATACCAGCCATAAGACAAGATCCGCGGCATGTCGTGCTGCACATCCAAAACACGCGGGAAATATTCGGTAAGGCCTTGAGAAGGTCGCCTCCTTTTCGAGGGGTTCACTCGCTCGAAAACTAGGATCATCGTCTTAACGAATTCCGCTGGCAGGCACATGCCTAGGGGAGGCTTTCCAACTTGTGCAACTTTAACGATGGATCGACGGGGGCAGGTATGACAAGGTCAGGCAAATTGAAAACGAAATTGTTCAACGCGAGGCGTGCGGCCGGGACCGTCACGCTGACGTTACTGGGATTGGGCGGCGGCTTGTTATCCGGATCCGCACACGCAGCGAGTTTCCATTGCGGCAAGAACGTCTCAAGCTCCGAGAAGCTTGTGTGCACGGACCCGGAGCTGTCGTCTCTCGACGACAAGCTGGCGATATCCTTCAAACGTGCGAAAGACGTGACTCCGGACACAGAGGCTTTTGAGGACGACCACGTCAAGCAGTGGCAATGGCGTCAGCACAACTGCAAAGATAAGACCTGCGTGGTCAACTGGTACAACCGTCGTATCAGTGAACTCGATGCGGACTTCAATCAAGGAACGCAGAACCAGGTTGTTGTCCTCAAGGCCAATCTGGCAGAGCAAAAGATCACGGATACGGCTCAAGCAGCCGTGTTGAGAATGAAGGGCGATGCAGTTCCCGGATCTTTGCAATAAGGTGCACACGCTGCTTGCTTAGCGGTTTTTGTTTGTATGCCGGCTGGCTTAGGTATTCCCTGAGCCAGCCGACGGAGATCGCCGGTTTTCTTCCAGATCCGCTTTCCGTGCGTTGACGAGGGAGCGGTTTTTCGCATCTCGCGTTTCTTCCACGCTCGCGGGGTCCCCGCGCCTTTGGTCTACTCCTCGTCCTCGACGCTGGAAAAATACCGCGTCGGCGCTGCGCCTAGCGCGCTGCGAAACATCGCGGTGAATGAACTTGGATGTTCGTAGCCGACCCGGGCAGCCACCGCGGACACCGACTCTCCATCAGCGAGCCTCGATACGGCATCCAGCAGGCGTGCCTGCTTGCGCCACGCCGCGAACGGCAAGCCCGTCTCCCTGACGAACACCCGCGCGAGCGTACGGGCGCTCGCCCCTACCTTCAGGCCCCATTGCTCAATGGTCGCGCCGTTCGATAAATCCGCCATCAGCGCCTGGGCGACCCGCAGGGCGCGCGCGTCGCGCGGCAGGGGGAGGAACATCGACGTGAGCTGGGTTTCGGCTATCTCGTCGCAAATCAGGCTGGCGACGCGCTCTTCGCGCCGGCTCGCGGGGTGCGGGCGGGAAAACCGCGCAGCCACATTGGTGAGTTCGCGCAAGAGCGGCGAGACCTGCACCACGGCGCAGTTGTTTTGCAGCAACGCGCCGATCGCCGCCGGATCGACGTCGATGCTGCGCTTGTCCAGGTCGTCGCGGGCGTGGATCCGGTGCTCCGCGCCGGCCGGAATCCAGACGGCGCATTTGGGCGGCACGATCCAGTTGCCCTGCGGCGTAAAAACCGTCATTACGCCTGAATCGGTGTACGTAAGCCGCGCACGCCGGTGGCTGTGCGCCGCGTGGGAGTAGCCGCGCGGCAAGACGCTGGCGAGCGCGACCACAGGTGGCAGCGCGCCGGGGAGTTCGAGCGGATCCGAGGGGCCGAGCAACATGGCAGGTTCGCGATAGTGGTTGTCCGGGTTCCGGTGACGGCGCCCGGGCGATGCTTCGTAGAATGTCGTGAGATTACCGCAAGGCGCATGAAGCCGTCTTGCACGGACAAAAAGGACCCGCATGAAGATCATCGATATCCGCGAAATCACCCAGCCAATCAAGTCGGACATCCGCAACGCCTACATCGACTTTTCGAAGATGACGCTGAGCCTTGTCGCCGTCGTGACGGACGTCATCCGCGACGGCAAGCCGGTGATCGGCTACGGTTTCAACTCGAACGGCCGCTATGGTCAGGGCACCCTGATGCGCGAACGTTTCATCCCGCGCGTGCTGGAAGCGGACCCGGCTACGCTTATCGATGAAACCGGCGAGAACCTCGATCCGCACAAGATCTGGGCGACGATGTTCATGAACGAGAAGCCGGGCGGTCACGGCGAGCGGTCGGTAGCAATGGGCACCATCGATATGGCCGTGTGGGACGCGGTGGCGAAGATCGCCGGCAAGCCGCTCTTTCAACTGCTCGCCGAGCGTTACGGCAACGGCCAGCCGGAGCGCCGCGTGTTTGTTTATGCGGCGGGCGGTTATTACTATCCCGGCAAGAACCTGGACGCGCTCAAGTCGGAGATGCTGAGCTACACGGGGCGCGGTTATTCGGTGGTGAAGATGAAGATCGGCGGCGAGTCGCTTGCCGATGACCAGCGGCGCATTGAAGCCGTGCTCGGCGTGCTCGAAAAAGGCCAGCGCCTGGCCGTCGATGCCAACGGCCGCTTCGATGTGGCGACGGCCGTCGCCTATGCGAAGGCGCTGTCGCAATACGACCTGTTCTGGTACGAGGAAGCCGGCGACCCGCTCGACTACGCGCTTCAGGCCGAACTCGCGAACCACTACGCCGGCAGCATGGCCACCGGAGAAAACCTGTTCTCGATGCAGGACGCCCGCAACCTGATTCGCTACGGCGGCATGCGCCCGGACCGCGACTGGCTGCAGTTCGACTGCGCGCTCGCCTATGGCCTCGTGGAATACCTGCGCACGCTCGACATGCTGCGTGAGAACGGCTGGTCGCCGAGCCGCTGCGTCCCGCATGGGGGCCACCAGATGTCGCTGAACATTGCAGCGGGCCTGGGCCTCGGCGGCAACGAATCCTATCCGGACCTGTTCCAGCCCTACGGCGGTTTCCCTGACGGCGTGAAGGTGGACAACGGCTACATCACGATGCCGGACCTGCCGGGCATCGGCTTCGAGGGCAAGGCGGACCTGTACGCCGAGATGAAAAAGCTCGCCTCGTAAGCCCGTCGCCGTTCGACGAAGCGAGGCTGGATAACAACTAACGTTCGGATTGGCGCGCGAGCACGCTGCACCGTAAAACGTTCGCTCGCGCCAGGCTGGAGGAGACCTCATGGCTAGTCAAAATACACGCGGCAACGCGAAGACGCCGCTATTGCGCCGGCTGTACGTACAGGTGCTGATCGGGATCGCGCTGGGCATCTTGCTGGGTCATTTCTGGCCGGCTGCCGGCGCCGACATGAAGCCGCTCGGCGACGGGTTCATCAAGCTCATCAAGATGCTGCTTGCGCCGATCATCTTCGGCACGATCGTGGTCGGGATCGCGCGGATGGGCGCTATCCACGAGGTGGGCAGGGTCGGTGCGAAAGCGCTGCTGTATTTCGAGGTGATGTCGACGCTGGCGCTCGTGATCGGCCTGGTCGTGGTCGATATCGTAAAGCCCGGCGCAGGCATGAATGTCGACGCCGCCGCACTCGATGCGCATGCGGTAGCGTCGTACACAACGGCCGCGCATACCCAGGCGCAGGGTGTGACCGGCTTCCTGATGAACATCATTCCATCGACGATCATCGGTTCGTTCGCCGACGGCAACGTCCTCCAGATCATCCTGTTCGCGGTGCTCTTCGGTCTGGCGCTGGGGCGCATCGGCGAGCCTGCCGCAAGGCTGGTCGATATCATCGACAACTTCCTGCAGGGCATGTTCGGGATCGTGCGCATGGTCATGGCGCTGGCGCCCATCGGCGCATTCGGCGCGATCGCCTTCACGATCGGCAAGTACGGACTGGGCTCGCTCGCGTCATACGGACGGTTGATGCTGTGCGTGTACCTGACTTCCATACTCTTCGTATTCGGCGCGCTCGGGGTCGTGGCGCGGGTTTGCCGCGTCTCGCTGTGGAGTTACCTGCGTTATATCCGCGAAGAGATCCTGGTGACCTTCGGCACCCGACAGAATCCGTGCTGCCCCAGATGCTGGTCAAGCTCGAACAAGCAGGCTGCCCGCGACCGATCGTTGGACTGGTGCTGCCCGCGGGTTACACGTTCAACGCCGACGGCACATCGATTTACCTGACGATGGCCGCCATCTTCGTGGCTCAGGCGATGAACATCCACCTCACGTTCTACGAGCAGTTGCAGATCCTCGCGGTGCTGATGCTGACATCGAAAGGTTCTGCGGGTGTAGCGGGCGCGGGTTTCGTCACGCTGGCGGCGACGCTCGCAAGCATGGGCAAGATCCCGGTGTCGGGCCTGGTCCTGCTGCTCGGCGTGGATCGCCTGCTGAACGAGGCGCGTGCCATCACGAACCTGATCGGCAACGGTCTGGCGACAATTGCCGTGGCCCGCTGGGAAAACGCATTCGACGATGTCAAATGGCGCGCGGCGTCCGGGTACCAGACGCGGGTGGCAGGATCGCCTGCGACCGTAAAGTTAGCTGACGTATCTGCCGATAACCAGTCTTGACCCACTGAAAAAAGACGTGACATTCATGCGTTTCAAGCTAACGATCAAGTTGCGTTTACTGGCCACGCTAGCATTGCTCGGCGTCTTGCTCGTCTCGACAGGGATACTCGGAATTGCAGGCATGCGCGCCTCTAACGGCGCCGTCAAACAGGCTTATCTGAACGATGTGGCTGCCGCCACCGCGCTCGGCAGATCCAACCTGAACCTCACGGTCGTGCGCACGACGCTCGACCGCGTGCTCCTGCATCCGGAGGCGCCTGACACGGCCGCGCTCGTGGACAAGGCATTAAGTTATCTGGCGGTATCGAACACGGCGTGGACGGCTTACCAGGCGCTACCTGCCTCCGATGCCGAAGCGGAGCTGTCGAAAGCGGTGTCGGATGCCCGTGCTGCGCTGCTGCATGACGCTATCGAACCGATGATGGAGGCCATCAGGAAGGGCGATCACGCAACGGCGGACAAGCTTGCGATGGTCGACGTTCCGCCGCTGTCTGCCGCGCTCACGCAGAAATCCGCTGCGCTGGACAAGTTCCGTAACGAGCAGGGCGCCACGCGTTACCAATCGGCGCAGGATCGTTACGACACGCTGCAGACGTTCACCTTGATTGCTATCGCCGTGGGACTGCTTGCGTGCGTCATCAGCGGTTTCAACCTGCTGCGCTCGATCTCGCGCCCACTGAATCTCACACTGCGTCATCTTGAACGGATTGCCCGGGGTGACATGACGGAGAAGCTGAGCCTCGACGCCGGCGACGAAATGGGCCAACTGGCCGCGAGCGTAGGCACGATGCAGGACGGCATCGCGACGATGATCGAGCAGATCGCGCGAGGCACGGAGTCGATCGCAGCGGCAACGCACCAGATCTCGGCCGGTAATACCGACCTCTCGCAGCGCACCGAAGAACAGGCGGCGTCGGTAGAAGAGACCGCCGCGAGTATGGAACAACTGACAAGCGCGGTCACGCAGAACGCAGAGCACGCGCGGCAAGGCAGGGCGCTGGCGGAGTCCACGAACGTCGCCGCGACCCGTGGAGCCGACGTGGTCGACAGGGTGGTCACGACCATGGGGCAGATCGACGAAAGCGCCAGGAAGATGGGCGAAATCATCGGCGTGATCGAAGGGATTGCATTCCAGACCAATATCCTGGCGCTCAATGCCGCCGTGGAAGCGGCGCGAGCGGGCGACAAGGGCCGCGGGTTCGCGGTGGTTGCTGCGGAGGTCCGCACGCTGGCCCAGCGTTCCGCCGTTGCGTCGAAGGAGATCAAGGAACTGATCGACGTGTCCGCGGCGCGCGTGGCAGACGGCTCGCTGCTCGTCAATGAAGCGGGCGTGACTATTGGCGAGGTTCGTGCGGCGGTGCGCCGCGTGACCGTCATCATGGGCGAGATCGCGACGGCATCCGCGGAACAGAGCGACGGCATCGAGGAAGTCAATCGCGCGGTCTCGCAAATGGACGAGATGTCGCAGCAGAACGCCGCGCTGGTCGAACAGGCGGCCGCTGCGGCAGCGTCGCTCGATGAACAGACGGGCTTGCTCAAGGCCGCAGCCGGGCGCTTTCAATTGCGGCGGCTTGCATAGTACGGAGTGTGGGTATCGCGCAAGGTCGAGTCGTATCGACATGTGACAGACGTTCCCGGTTTCGGAAAGTTGTTGTAGCCTGTGGCGTGGATTTTTCCACGGCATGAACCCGCTGTGTCTGAAAGCGTGGTTCACCTAGCG
>WNFJ01033150.1_pt4 | contig 10899 bp, 12 predicted proteins | sample 5400461 | NCBI WGS metagenome assembly WNFJ01 (sample SAMN13153349, study PRJNA577476) | soil metagenome | isolation source: 115 cm saprolite on Douglas fir-dominated hillslope | place: USA:California | collected 2013-09-17 | reverse complement strand
AGCGCTGCAGTACTCGAAATCGCGCATTCAATTCGGCGGACAGCCGATCGCCGCACACCAGCTCGTGCAAAACAAGCTGGCGTGGATGATCACCGAGATCACAAAGGGACAACTCCTCGCGCTGCAGATGGGACGTTTGAAGGATCAGGGAAAACTGAAGCCGCAACACGTCTCGATGGGCAAGATGAACAACGTGAACATCGCCCTCGAGACCGCCCGCATGGCCCGCGACATCCTCGGCGCCAACGGCATCTCGGATGAATATCCCGTCATCCGTCACATGCTCAACCTCGAATCGGTCAAGACGTACGAAGGCACGCACGACATTCACAACCTGATCATCGGCGAAGCGGTCACTGGAATCCCGGCCTACAACCCGCCCATGAGCGCACAGGCGGAGCGTGAGGCCACCGAGCGGCGAGCAACGGAGACTGCCACGAAGAAGTGAGCGCCTTTTTTCACCACAGAGACACAGAGATCACAAAGCTCCGTGTGCTCTGTGCCTCTGTGGTGAGCTTTTACTCGAGGCGCAAGAGCAGAACTCCCCGATATTCATCCACCTTCTTCCAATGAGCGTCGAAACGCTGAACGTCTAACCATTCATGCGCCGGCAGGACGGCATACCAATGCAGATTGGCATTGGCCGCGTACGCGCGCAGAAGTTGAAAGCGATCGTTGTCGAGCTGGTCGTAACGCACGCAATCGCGGTCGAGGTAGTACAGAAAGCTTCCGCTGAACAGCCCGCTCATGATGATCGCATCGCGCGGCAGCTTCGGCCCGAACCGCGCCGCAATCTCAGGATAGATGGATTCCTCGTGGCCGACGTTCAGCGGTTTCAGCGACCTCCGATCCTGCCGCACGGCAACGAACAGAATCACGATGACGAGAAAGGCGGCGATCCCCACGCGTACATTGCGGATCAACAACAGAAATCCGACGATCAGCGGCGGAATTGCGGGAAGAAGAAATCGCGTGTACCACCACGTCTCGTACGGCCCATAAAAACAGTAGAAGGTGAAAAACGGGAGAAACCAGAAAATGAGAACGGCGCGGCGGAAGGGGTCGATGCGCCGATCGAATCCCGCAAGCAGACCTCCCGGGAAAACGAGAGGCGTGAGTTGCGCGCCCAGCCAGTAGGAGTAGTGCTGCAGTCGCACGCGCGGATGCGCCCACGACAGCAGACCGCCGAACTCGCCGTAGCCGGTCACGATCGGATTATCGTAGAGAGCGTAGTTCCACGACATCAGCGCGATCGCTAATGGAATCGCGGCCGCAATCGCGATCGCGAGCCGAGATGGACGCCACCGCAGTGCGAACGCCACCGCCAGCGCCGCGAGAAGATTGCTCGGCCGGACGCAGACGCTGATCCCGAAAGCGGCTCCCGCCAGAGCCGCCAATGCGGGCTTACGCTCGGCCGCGATTGCGCAGACGATCGATGTCAGCGTCCACCCCGTCGCGAAAACATCGCTCATCGGTTGCGCTGTCATGAAGAGAAACACGGGACAGACCGCAAGGATCGCGCTAGCCGCGCCGCTCTGCCAGGCGTTCAAACCGAACTGCCGCGACAAAACAAAAAGAAGCGCGATGGATAGCAGGCCGGCGATGAGCGGCATGAGAAATGGCGCCTGTGACCAACCGCCGACGTTGCCAGCGATCGCGAAATGCGCCGGCAGTCCTGGCGGGTACGTCGGCACCATCCGGCCGGGATGGCGGCGCGAGGGTGCGAACCCCAGCGGCGTGAAGATGTACGCGAATTCCGATGGCAGATGCAGCGTGCTCAAAAGCCGTATCGGGAGCGATGTTTTGCCGGCGGCCATCATGCGCGCCTCGTTCAGATAGCCGGAGCTGTCGGCGCTCCCCGCGGCGGTCGACCGATGCAGAAACAGCATCAGGCCGTACAGCGACGCCGCGACCACCACCAACGCCGCCACGACGCGCTTGTCGAGTTTCACCGCTAACATTTTCTGCTAGAGTGCCCGCGGAAATGGAATCCAGCCTCGAGATCGGATTTTTGCGCGTGACAGAGAAGGCGGCCATCGCCGCCGCGCGCACGATGGGCTACGGCAAGCGGAAATACTCCGACCAGGTGGCCGTCGAGTCGATGCGCGAGGAGCTGAATCGCCTGAAGATGCGCGGCACGGTCGTCATCGGCGAGGGCGAACGCGACAAAGCCCCCATGCTTTACGTCGGCGAGCCCCTCGGACGCGGCTGGACCGAGGGCGAGATCTATCCGGAGGTCGACATCGCGGTCGATCCGCTGGAAGGAACGAACCTCTGCGCGACCGGCGCCGCGAACGCCATCGCCGTCCTGGCGGCCTCGGAAAAAGGCGGCCTGCTGAATGCGCCCGACGTCTACATGGACAAGATCGTGGTCGGACCGACGGCCGCCGAATTCGTCAGCCTCGCGAAATCGGTGCAGGAGAATCTGAATCACATCGCCGAGGCGTTTGAGCGCGACGTGGATGAGCTGACGATCGTCGTACTCGATCGCGAACGCCATCACGATCTGATCGCGCAGATCCGCGAGGCCGGCGCACGGATCAAATTGATCAGCGACGGCGATCTCTCGGCCGGCATCGCGGCAGCAGTCCGCGGAACCGGAATTCACTCGGCGATGGGAATCGGCGGCGCGCCCGAAGGCGTGCTGACAGCGGCAGCAATGCGATGCCTCAACGGCCGCATGCAGGGACGCCTCAAGCCGCTCGAGAAATGGCAGGAAGAGCGGCTGCGGTCGATGGGGTACACCGACGGCGAAAAGATCTACGACACCGCCGAACTGGCCGCCGGCAACGACATCATCTTCTGCGCTACCGGAGTCACCGACGGCGATCTTCTGCGCGGTGTGCGCTTCTTCGGCGGCGGCGTGCGGACATCGTCGCTGTTCATGTCGCTGAAGACGAACAGCATCCGCTTTGTCGACACGATCTTTCGCGAGGAGGGAACGCGCCTGGCGGTGTCGTTTACCTAGCGCATCAACTGGTAAACGAAGGGCATCGCCTCGCTGGCGTGTGACTGCGCGCCGGAAGCGTCACCGCTCAGAGCTGCCTTGCGCATCTCCCGGACGTGCATCTGTAGATCGCGCGCGGCCTTCTGGCCACCGGAATTCGCAGCGATTCGATTGGCGAGCGCATTGGCCTCGTTGGCAGTGACCTTCCAGGCGTCGGCGCTGATCGTCACCTTCGAATTCTGCGAGTCGAGCAGGATTGCGGACAGATGTGACAGATCATTCGACAGTTTGTTTTGTTGCGCGAAGATCGGCATCGCGGCGAGAAACAGCACTACTGCGATTCGGGCCTTCAACATAGTCACTCCTTCTTCGCGGTCCCCGATGCAAGAATCGCGCGAAACGACTTCGGCAGCGGCGCGGTAAACGTCATTTTCTTCCCCGTCGTGGGGTGCGCGAAGCCGAGGAGCTTGGCGTGCAGGCCCAGACGGCCCAGCGGGTTGATCGTACTGCCGTAGAGCTGATCGCCGACGACCGGACGCGCGGCTTCCGAGAGATGCGCGCGGATCTGATTCTTGCGGCCGGTCTCCAATCGCACTTCCAGCATCGAGTAGGCCGATGACGTCGTGATGGTCCGGTAGTGCGTGATCGCGAGTTTCGCGTCGGGCCGCGCGTCGACGCTCACCATTCGAAGATCCTTGCGCTCGAACAGGTAGGATCGAATCGTTCCGCTCGGCGGATGCATCACGCCTTCGACGATCGCGATGTAGATCCGATCGACCGCGTGCGCAGCGAATTGCTCCTTGAGCTGCTCGCGGGCGTGAAAGTTTTTCGCGAACACCAGCACACCCGAAGTCTCGCGATCGAGACGATGCACGACGTGGATCCGCTCCTCGCGGCGGGCGCCGAGGTAGGTGTTGAGGTACGCCTGGACGGTGTTCTCGCGTTCGCGTTCGGTGGCCACCGTCAGGAGGCCGTTCGCTTTGAGGACGACGATCACATCGACATCTTCGTGGAGGATCAGGAGTCCCGGTGGTAGCGCCAGGCGGTCGGATTTCTGCGCGATGTCGAGGACATCGTCGGCGTCGAGCTGCAGCTTGGCGTCCTTTTCGATGTCGCCGTTCACGCGCACTCGGCCGCTCTGCAGAATCTGGCGAAGCGACGTTTTCGACGAGTCGGGATAGACCTCACCGAGGGCATCGAGAAGAGAGAGTGGCGCGGCTACAATTCGGCGCATGGAATACAAGATCGTAGGCGATGTGATGCAGGCGCTCCAGTTCGAGTTGCAGCGCAACAAGGAGCTCTAGTTTCACCACAGAGGCACAGAGAGCTCTGTGTCTCTGTGGTGAGCAAGCTCGCGCTCGCCAATCCGATCGCGGGAAAGGCCGGCGGCGTGTTGGGCGGGATCATCTCCGGCGACGATTAATTTGCGGTAGCTGCAAATAGGACTAAAATCGAGCTCTCCAGCAGAGGGGGGAGCCAAATGTTGCGGGTCCCGATCCGTTCGCGGTTAGGCAACGGCGTGCTCGGCTTTCTGGGCGTGGTCTACTTCCTTTCGGCAACTGCAACGCTGATTTACTACGTTGTCACGAGCTGGGGCGCCATGGGTCTCACGGATTACGTGCTGCAGACGGGATTGATCGCGTCGGCGATCGGAGGTCTTTTCTTCATCGCGATCGCTGCACAGAATCTTCGCCCCTCAGCGTCGCAGGGCGCTCCGAAGACTCCGACCGCTCGAGATCATCGAACAGCCGCTGCAACCGGGTCGTAATCTCCCCGCGCCGGCTGTTGCCGATCACGCGCCCGTCGATCTCGGCGACCGGCATTACGCCCATCGTCGTGCTGGTGATGAAGGCCTCGTCGAGATCGAGGAGCTCCGTCTCTCGAATAGGGCGCTCATCGACGCGAATCTTCGACGCCAGCGCGAGCCCGATGACGCGATCGCGAACGACGCCCGGCAGAATGTGCTCGTCGAGCGGATGTGCGACGAAAATGCTGGAGCTGGCCCCTTCACGCACCAGGCCGTCGCCGACCAGAAGGGCTTCGTCCGCCGCCGCGCGTTGCGCACGCTTCTTCGCGATTACGTTCGCAAGAAGATTGACCGACTTGACCTGACACTGTTTCCAGCGCTGATCGGGCGCTGTGATCAAACGGATTCCGCGCTCTTTCTTGGCTTCATCAGGAAACCGAAACTTGCGCGAGTACGCGACCGCCGTCGGTTTCATGTCGTCGGGATAGAAATGCGCGCGCTCGCTCTCCCCTCGCGAAACCTGGACATAGACGATGCCTTCCTCGAACGCCGTCCGCTCGAGAAGCTCCTCAGCCGTGCGCACAAACGACGACTCGTTCCACGGACTGCGGATTTCGATTGCGTCGAGACCTCGCTGCATTCGGCGGAAGTGATCGAGGATGAAAATCGGACGCTTGCGCGCGAACTTGAAGACCTCGTACACCGCGTCCCCGAACTGGAAGCCGCGATCCTCGACGCCTAACACGCGGTCGGCGGTCGTCATCCAGCGGCCGTTGAAGTAGAGAGTGTCGTTCATGCGGTCATCTTTTTTCACCACAGAGGCACAGAGGACACTGAGCTAGGCCTGTACCGCTTTGACGATCACGATCGTACGATCATCCTCCCCTTCCCGCCCCCATTTTCCCACGCGCCCGAGGACTTCGCGACCGACCTCGGCCGCCGACCGGGTGCGATGCTGCTTCACGAGACGCTGCAATCGATCCACGCCGAATTCGCGATCGTGGCGATCGTGCGCTTCGACGACGCCGTCGGAGTAGAGGCACAGCAAGTCGCCGGGATCGAGCTTCGCGAATCCACGCGTGTAGGTCGCATCCGGCGTCGGTCCGAGAACGGGACCGCCGTATGCCAGTTGCTCGCACCGATTGTTGCGCTTGAGGAGAAAGGGCGGATTGTGTCCGGCATTCGAATAAATCAGGATGCCGCCCGTTTCGAGCTCGCCGTAGAAGAGCGACACAAACTTCGTCGTCAGCCGGCTGCGATGGATGATGTGATTCAGTTTCTCGAGCGTACGGATGATTTTGAAGTCGCGATCGGTCGCCATGCGCAAGCCCATGTAGATGTCGCGGACGACCAGCGCAGCCGGCAAACCGTGTCCTGACCCGTCGGCGATGGCGATGCCGAGGATGTTGTCGGAGACCGGGATGAAATCGTAGAAGTCGCCGCTGACAATTTCGGCGGGCACGGTCTTGCATGCGCTGAGGAAGAATCGACTGCTGGATGCGCTGGGCCTCGACGATGAGCGACTCGTATCTCTCGGCGCGCAACCGCTGATTCAGCGCGTAGCGAACGAGGTTCAGCGAGAAGAGGATGTCTTCGCGGCTCAGCTCCGGCGAGACGTCGAAGCCGAGGATGTGCTGGTTGTCGTCGCCGGCGGCGATGGCGGCGAAGCGTCGCGTGCCGAGTCGCTCCTCGAGCTCCCGGTCGACGCCCGGATCGTTTGGATCCATGACGACCACGCCGTTCTCCAGCGCCAGTTGCAACGGCTTGTAATCGTTGCTGACAGAAATTCCGAGCTCGCCCTCATTCGACTTTCCGAAACGTCCGACCAGCGCATAGGTGTTGTCGCCGCTGGCCTCGTAAATACGGCCGCCGGTGATTCCGAGCTCGTCACGGAAATTCGTGGCGATCGTCTGACCGATCTGCTCGATGGTCAGACGGCGCGTTCCTGCGCTCTCGATTTGCGCGAGAGTTTTTTCGACTTTGGTTAGGAGACTCTTATAGTCCATTTCAGGAGAAGTTCGAAGTTCGAAGTTCGAACGTAGAACTGAGAATGTCATTCTTCTTCATTCTTAATTCGAACTTCGAACTTCGGACTTCATTTCAACTCGACCCCATCGAGTTGATAAGGCGACTTAACCCCCAACAATCCCAATACGGTCGGATAAACATCCCCAATGTACGGCGGTCGATCCGTCCCGAGTTTGCGATTGTAGAAAAATATCCCGCGTACGATCTCCGGATCGACCGAACAGTGATCGCCGCTCCACCCCTGTTTGTTCGGCTCGATGAGTGCCTTGGGGATTCCGCCTAACGACGTCTGCCACGACACGCGGTAGCCGTCGTTGTTCGTGACGAAGAGATCGGGAATCATGTTCGGATCGAACTGCCGGTAGGCCTCCTCGCGAGCAATGACGCGGCGCACAGGATGCTCGCCGTTTTCGACATCGACCATCGTGACGAGTCTTTGTTTCAGCTCGGCCTTCAAGGCGTCGTATTCGGCGCCTGGCTGCACGATCCCCTGTGACTCGCGTCCGCGGAGGTTGATGTACATCTCGCCGAGACCCATCGCGTATGCGCGGGTCTTCGACCAGTCGACGTTCTCCCAGAACTGACCCTGATCGAACAGCATCTCGACATTTCGCGCTTTCACCTGCACGCCCGTTTTCACGGTCAGATAGCCGTTCATCACGAGCCAGGTGTTGTAGTTCACCGATTTTCGGAACGACGCGAATCCATGATCGGAGAGAACGATCAGGGCGGCGTGGTGCGCATCGGCTGCGCGCATGGCATCGCCGACGATCGCATCCATCAACTGGTAAGTGCGCAGAAGCGCGTCGCCCCATTTCGGAACGAGCGCTGCGTTGTACGCCGGATGCTGTGGATCGATGATGCGCCAGAAGACGTGACCGACGCGATCGGGAAACTCGAACTGATGGACGAGCAGGTCGTCGTCGCCTTCCAGGAAGGCATCGAACATCTTGCGGTCCTGCGCGACGGTCCAGTTCATGTCATCCCAGAACATCTCCTCCGTCGCAAACCCCTCGGAGATCGCCCAGGTGTCGATCTGCCAGCCGAGCGTTTTGTACAGGCCGAATTGCTTCGCGAGCTGCGGCGCCCAAGCCGACGGCGTTGAGATCTTGAATCCGGGCGGCAGCTTGCGCGGATCGAAGTTGATCGGCGACAGATAGAGCTTCACTTCCGGTTGCGAGGCGATGAGATGGAATCGGCTGATGCCGTGCAGCTTGATCAGCGGGTTGAACGGGAAGACGAACTCCGTCCAGCCGCTCCACTCCCCGGGCCGCAGCGTGAGTTTCTGACCACTCTCGGCGATCTCGATCGAGTTGCGATCGCTCGCGACCGTGATCGTCATCGGAGTCGAGATGTACGGCGGATTTCCAAAGAGCTTGTTAGGCGGGCCCTGAATGTGCGTGTTGATCACGCCTTTGTTGTCTTCGAGCTGAACGACATCGATCGAAAACTCATTGGAGGATCCGCCGCGATGGAAGTCGAGCTCGGAGGTGAAATAGAAGGGCTTGCCGACGCGCCCCGACATGTCGGGAACGCCGAGTCCGGAGAGCATCTCGCCTGACGGGAAGTCATGCGCAGGGAACGTCACCGGGATGTGGACGACCCTCGCTTTCTTGCCGGCGTTGGCGGCGACTTCCCAGAACGGAATTCCCTGGCGGCGATTCACGACGCCGGGCCGAGTCACCGGCAGATATTTCTTGACCGCCCAACCGGTCGCAAATCCCAAACCGATCGCAACGATGATCAGCGCGAAGCGCGGACCCCGACTCAGAAACATCGCGATCACGCTGAGGATGACAGCCACCGCGACCGCGGCAGCAGGTCCGTTCTTCTCGCCGAGCAGGAACGGCTCCTTCGTTTCATCGAAGGCCGCGAAGAGCGGAAGGTAGGTCTTGGGATCGCGCCGCAGAAAATCGAAGATTCCAGTGCGGCCGGGATCGATTCCCGTTGAGAACGTCGACCACGAAACCGGCGTTTGTGCCGGGAGGGTTGGGCGGAGAGGGCGAAACGTGCCCATCCCGCGCAGGCGCGCGAGATTCGGCAGCTTCCCCTCGTTCATCCAGCGCTCGGTGTACTTCGCGTCGACGCCGTCGAAGCCGAGGACGATGACTTTTTGCTGGGCGGCGCGGAGGGTGGGAAGGAAAAACAGCGCACACACCACGAACGGGGCGAGACGACGCATCAGACCGGCATCATACTTGATAGGCGTCAGGCGTCAGGCGTCAGGCGTTAGGAGTACCGATGCGATTTCGTCAACTACTCGTTCTCGTTCTTATTGCATTTTTCATCGGCTGTGGTGGCGAGAAAAAGGCTGGTAGCGGCGGAGGTGGCGGTGCTGCCTCCAAAGACACGCTCGTGATCGCGCTGATGTCGTCGCCGACAAATCTCGATTCGCGCGTCGGTGCGGACAACGCGTCCGGGCGGCTGTTCGATCTGATCCACAGCGGCCTGATCAAAGTCACGCCCAACTACGACTACGCGCCTGACGTCGCCGAGAAGTGGGAAACGCCGGACGACAAGACGATCGTCTTCCATCTCAATCCGAATGCGAAGTTCCAGAATGGTCAGGCGGTCAAGGCCGCCGACGTGAAGTGGACCTACGACTCGATGATGGATTCGAACTTCGTGACGTCGAAGCGATCGGGATATTCGGCCGTCGACCACATCGAGGCACCGGACGACCACACTGTCATTTTCAAACTGAAGGAAACCAATCCCGGCATCTTCGACAACCTCACCGTCGGAATCCTTCCGACCGGAGCAGACACGAACATCTACAAGACGAAGCCAATCGGCGCCGGGCCCTACAAAGTGATCGAGTTCCGCGCCGACGATCGCGTTGTCCTGGAAGCATTCGATCAGTGGCACGGCGGCGCACCGAAGATCAAGAACGTGATCGTGCGGATCATCCCCGACGCGACGACGCGCGTGCTCGAACTGCGGCGCGGCAGCGTCAACTTCGAGCATCGCGGAATTCGAGAAGAGCTCCGACTTCAAAATCGTCAACACGTCCGGCTCGGTTTATCAGTACGTCAGCATCAACATGCGCGATCCGATCCTGTCAAAGCCGGACGTGCGACGCGCAATCCATCATGCGATCGATCGCGAGCGGATCATTCGCGACATCCAGCGCGGCTACGCCGAGCAGACCGATACGATGTTCGCCAAAGGTCATTGGGCCCGCGCCGAGAATCTGCCGGCGTATCCGTTCGATCCGAACAAGGCGAGGCAACTGCTGGCGCAGGCCGGCTTTCCGAAGGGATTCTCGTTCACGTTCAAGACTTCGACGGATGCCGAGGCGAATTCGCGCGCGCAGGTGATCCAGCAGATGCTCAAGGAGGTCGGCATCAACATGCAGATTCAGTCCAATGAGATGTCGACGTTCTTTGCGGACATCGGCAACATCGCGGAATTCGAGAAGAGCTCCGACTTCAAAATCGTCAACACGTCCGGCTCGGTTTATCAGTACGTCAGCATCAACATGCGCGATCCGATCCTGTCGAAGCCGGACGTGCGACGCGCAATCCATCATGCGATTGATCGCGAGCGGATCATTCGCGACATCCAGCGGGGCTACGCCGAGATCCAGAAAATCGTTCAGGAGGACCTGCCCTACATCTCGCTTTACATGCAAAAGAACGTGGCGGTCATGCGCAGCAACATCGACGGGTACGTGCAGTACCCGGCTGGATTCTGGTTGTCGGTGCCGCAGATGAGCATTCGGTAACCCGTTAGGTGTTAGGTGTTACGTGTTCGACGTTAGGAGTGAACTAACACCTAACACCTAACACCGGTATCCTTCCCACATGACATGGATCAAGACGATCCCTCGCGAGAAAGCCGAGGGTGTCCTCCGAGAAGTGCTGGAAAAGCAGCGCGCGCTTTATCCGATCGAATATGCGACACCGTCGGTTCCCGGACTGGCGCCCGGCGGAAGCATCGTCGAGTCGCACAGCCTCATTCCGGATGCGCTCTATCACGCCTTCTCGACGTTCGGCGCGCTGATGTCGCCCGATCTTCCGCTGGCCCGCCGCCAGCACGAGATGATCGCGACGGTCGTCTCGGCCACCAACCGTTGTCACTATTGAATCGTGGCGCACGCAGAGTTACTGCGCCGGACTTCGTTGGATGATGCGCTGGCCGCGGCGATTCGCGAGGATTACACCCGCGCGCCGAT
>WNFJ01003150.1_pt1 | contig 10899 bp, 15 predicted proteins | sample 5400461 | NCBI WGS metagenome assembly WNFJ01 (sample SAMN13153349, study PRJNA577476) | soil metagenome | isolation source: 115 cm saprolite on Douglas fir-dominated hillslope | place: USA:California | collected 2013-09-17 | reverse complement strand
AGCGGGAGACGAGACTCGAACTCGCGACCACCTGCTTGGAAGGCAGGCGCTCTACCAACTGAGCTACTCCCGCGTCGCCGCGAATTCTAGCGGGCTACGGCCGGTCGTCGATCCAGGCCTCGCCTTCGGTGTAGATCTCTTTCTTCCAGATCGGCACGGTGTGCTTCAGCTCATCGATCAGCCACTCGCAGGCATCGAAGGCCTCACCGCGATGAGACGCCGCCACGGCGATCACCACGCTGACCTCCCCGACCTTAAGCGCACCTGTGCGGTGGACGACCGCGAGGTCCAGGATGGGCCACCGCCGGCGGGCCTCTTCGGCGAGGTCTTCCATCTGCTTGTGCGCCATCGACCCGTAGGCCTCGTAGACCAGCGCCCGAACTTGCTTGCCACGCGAGTGTTCCCGCACGATCCCCTGGAACAGCACCAGCGCCCCGTCCGCATCGCTGCGGATCCCATCGGCGATCGCCATCGGGTCGAGCGGCTCCTCGCGCAGGGCCACGACGCCACGCCGCTCGCCGATCGCGCCCCCGCTCACAGGGGGGATCACGGCCAGCTCGTCACCGTCCTTGAGGGGGTCATCCCAGCCCGCGTACTCGGAGTTCACCGCGCAACGGAACGACCGCGGAAGCGGACCGAGGTCATACCGGGTGCTGAGCTGACTCCACGCGTCGGCGGCGGTCGCCCCGGCCGGCAGCGCCAGATCGACATTGGGCTGCCCGACCAGCTCGCGCGGCTTGGCGAAAAGCACGACGCGCACGTTCATGCCGTCATAATATCGCCGCTCGTTTGGGGAACTTCGGAACCAATAGCTTCTCGACTCGCAACTCGCCCTCGAACGCCAGCCGTGCCATCGTTCGCTCCGTGCCGCCAAACTGCGGACGGGTCGCCGTCCCCGGGTTGATGAAGCGGGTTCGCCCAATCACCTCATCTCGCCACCGATGGGTGTGGCCGTGGATCAGGACGTCGTAGCCTGCCGCCCAGCGGGCCCGCTGTTTGTCCAGGTTGTGGACCATTCCGAGGCGCCAGCGCCCGATCGTGCCCTCGATCGTCGTGGGGTAGCGGGAGTCGCTGGGCGCATTCCCGTTCACCACCACGACCCGCCCCAGCCGGCGCAACCCTTCGAGGACATCCTCGCTGCCCCAGTCACCCGCATGCCAGATCTCATCGACGCCCGCGAATTCCCGGGCGACATACGACAAGAACGCCTCAACGTCGAAGCTCCCCTGGGTGTCGGCGATCAGGCCGATCTTCATCGGAACAGGTCGGTTGCCGGGTCCCGCAGCAACGAACGCACGCTGCCGTCGCCGACCAGCTGCGCGCCTCGGATCAGCGCCACCGGGACCCGATCCAGCTTTCCCATCACGAGCTCGGCGGCGGAAGCGAGCTCGTCGACGACCGCCAGCTCGGTGCCCTGGAGCTCGTAGCCGTCCGGGTCCTGGCGACCACGGTAATCGCGTAGCGCCACGACGCCCGCCGCGCCGATTGCAACATTGACCTGACCTTCCCTCCAGGGACGGCCGAAGCTGTCGGAGATCACCACACCGACCAAGACACCCGATAACTCACGCAAGCTCTCTCGAAGCCGGCGGGCCGACTCGTCGGGGTGCTCGGGCAGCAGGACGACCTGCTCCTTCCCGCCGGTGTTCGATCGGTCGACCCCGGCATTGGCGCAGACGAAGCCATGCCGGGTCTCCGTGATCAGGACACGCGGCGCCTCGCGAACGACCCGCACCGATTCGGACAGAACGACCTCCACATGGCGCGGGTCGAAGCCGATTCGCTGGCCGATTTCGGTTGCCCGGAAGGAAGGATGCACCTGCGCGAGTGACACCACCCGGCCTTCGGCTTTGGAGACGACCTTCTGCGTGATCACGACGACGTCCCCGGACTCGAGCAGCATCCCGAGGCGCGCGATGCCTTCGACGATAAGCGCCGGCAACGATGCTCCGTTGGCGATCTCGGGAAGACCCGGCACGGGATAGATCGAGACCGCATTCAACCGCGCGGCGGCGTGGTCGCGAGGACCCTCTCGGCGACGCCGAGCTCCTGCAGCAAACGCCGCGTCGCTGTGTCGCGGGGCAACTGCAGGAAGGCGACGACGTCGTCGGGACGATCGAGGTCGTATCGAAGGCCCTCGATCTCCTTCACGGCGAAGCTTCGGTTGGCCCGCCGGGCTTCGGCCTGGTGCAGGCTGAAGCTGTCCTCGCCGAAACGCAGGGCGATGGCGTCCGGCGGCGCCAGGCGCAGTCCATTGGTGCCCAGGCGCTCGCGATCGGGTGCGAGCAGGACTTCAATTTCCGGGCGATAGGAAATCAGCTCAGTCAGTTCCTCCGCGGTAACCCCTGGAACATCTCCCGGAATGGTGAGCGCCGAGGTGAAGCCTCGCTCCCACGCGAACGCGAACCCCTGCCGAACCGCCGAACTCTGCCCCTGCGAGATTTCGTCGGTGAGTGGTTCGAGTGCGAAGCGCCGGGCCTCTTCCAGGATCTCGGGATCGTCGGAAATCACGAATCGCCCGTAGGCGTGGAGCAACGAAACCGCCGCGAAGACGTCACGAGCCATCACGCCGGCGAGCCGCACGCGCTCGGGTTCGCTGAGGACCGACTCAAGCCGGTGCTTCGCGCGGCGGGTTGATTTGACCGGGACGACGATGGCGAGGCTCATGCGGCCGCCGGTTGGCGTAGCAGATCCAGCGCGGCCGAGGCAACCTCGCGCGCCGCATCGAGGTCATCGAGCATCGTCGGGCGGATGGCGATCCGGTAGCCGAGGCCCGCGATTTTCGTGGCAAGGGCCGCATCCGTGGTGTCGAGAACGAAGCCGGCCGCCAACTCCTGGTAGCGCTCCGCGACGCCGAACGCATCCGGCCGTGTCCCCTCGGCACGCATCAGCTCGACGGTCGGGCCCTTCACCGCGCGGCCGCCGATCAATGGCGAGATCGCGACGGTCCGCCTGCGAGCGGCGCTCACCAGGGCGCGCATCCCGGGGACACGCAGGATGGGCCCGATGCTGATACTCGGATTGCTCGGCGCGATCAGCACCAGGCGGGCCGCGGCGAGCGCCTCGGCAACCCCCGGCGCGGGGCTGGCCGCTTCCAGACCGGTCCAGTAGATCTCGTGGACGGTCGGACGGCTGCGTTCGCGCACGAAGTACTCCTGGAAATGCAGGTCGCCCACATCGGTCTTGAGCCGAGTCTCAACCGGCGCATCGCTCATGGGCAGGATCCGGCTGCGGACACCGAGCCGTTCAGCGAGCTCCGCCGTTACGCGATGGAGAGGGACGCCGTCGGCCAGCCGTCCGGTTCGGTACAGATGCGTCGCCAGGTCGCGGTCGCCCAGCTGGAACCAGGCTTTGTCGCTGAGCTGGGCGAAGGCCGCCTGGGCGGTGAAGGTGTCACCTCGGATTCCCCAGCCACGCGACTCATCCGCCACCCCGGCCAGCCAATAGGTTACGGTGTCGAGATCGGGGGCGATATAAAGCCCGTGCCACCACATGTCGTCGCCGGTGTTTCCGATCACGACGATGTCCTCCGGCGGCACCACCCGTACCAGGCCGCGCAGGAAGCGGGCCGCGCCGACGCCGCCGGCGAGGACGACGACGGGCCCGGAAGTCATTCCAGCATCATAGGAAACGATGTCGCTCTTCCAGGCGCTCGTATTGGCGTTGCTCCAGGGCATCACCGAACTCTTCCCGGTGAGCAGCCTTGGACACACCGTGATCCTGCCCAGGCTGCTGGGCTGGAACATCAACCAGGCTGATCCGACGTTCCTGGCCTTCGTCGTCCTGCTCCACGTCGGAACCGCCACCGCCCTCGTGATCTATTTCTGGCGCGACTGGCTCGCCATCGTTCGGGCGGTGTTTCGCAGTGTCATCGACGGCCGCATGCACGGAACCGCTGACGAACGGCTGGGCTGGCGCCTGATCGCGGGGACGATCCCCGCCGGCCTCGTAGGACTCCTCTTTCAGAAGCAGGTGCAGAGCCTGTTTGCCAACCCCCGCGCGGCGGCCGGGTTCCTGATCGTGAACGGCGCCATCATGTTCGTCGGAGAGCGCGTTCGCCGACGGGCGGTCGCTTTCGATGACGGGCGCACGCAACTCTATACGCTGCCGGTGCGCACCGCGGTCGGCATCGGCTCGGCGCAGATCCTCGCACTTCTCCCCGGCATCTCGCGGTCCGGTACGACGATGGTGGCCGGCCTGATGGCGAACCTTACGCACGAGGCCGCCGCCCGCTTCGCCTTCCTGCTGGCGACGCCCATCATCTTCGGCGCCGGGGTCCTCAAAATTCCGGACCTCTTCACTCCGGTGGCCCTGCCGCACCTACCGGTCTATTTGCTCGCGGGCGCGACCGCTGGAGTTGCCGCCTTCCTGAGCGTGGCCTACCTCATGCGATACTTTCGGGTGGGACGGCTTGATCCATTTGCGTATTACTGTGCGGCGTTTGGGATCGTTTCCCTGATCCTGCTCAGCCGCTAACCAGCCTCAGGAGGGCACATGCAAAACAACCCGCTGCAAAACAACCCGTTGGTCTTCTGGGTGGGTCTCGTCCTGCTCTTCGTCGGCCTGGTGGCCGCCTTCCTCTATCTGGTCGGGCCCCATATCGCGATGTTCGGCCCCGGCATCCGCGTCAAGCATGGGTTACTGGCGCTCGCCGTTGCGGTGGCCGGAGCGGTGATTGCCTCCTTTGCCCGCCCGCAAACGTCGTCCACCTCCGATCGGCCGCGTTTCAACTAATAGGCCAAGAACAAGCGGCAATGGCGCAGATCGGCTATGCGGCCATGCTCGAGCAGTTCCATCCGCGCGACCTGATCGGCTTCTGCGCCAAGGCAGAAGCCGCCGGCTTCTCGGGCGTGATGGCGGCCGACCACGTCCAGCCCTGGGTCCCGCAGCAGGGCCAGGCATCGTTCGTCTGGTCGTTCATGGCGGCGGCCGCGGAGCACACCCGCGGCGACATTGGCCCGGGCGTCACCTGCCCGTCGTTTCGTTCCCACCCGGCGATCATCGCTCAGGCCGCGGCCACCCTGACCGCCATCTACCCGGGCCGTTTCTGGCTGGGCCTGGGATCCGGTGAGGCGCTGAACGAGCACCTCGTCGCCGGCTATTGGCCGGAAGTCGCGGAGCGAATCAACCGGATGTTCGAATCGATCGAGATCATCCGCAAGCTCTTCACCGGCAAGGACGTCAAGCACGCGGGCGAGTACTACAAGATGGAAACCATGCGGCTCTGGACCATGCCGGAGCAGCCGCCGCCCATCTACGTCGCCACCGCCGGGCCGGTGACCGCCGAAAAGACGGGGCGATTTTGCGATGGGATCATCACGGTCGGAGCCCCCGAGGAGAAGATTGGCACGGTCTTCGAACGATTCGAGAAGGGGGCGCGCGAGGCCGGCAAGGATCCGTCGAAGTTGCACAAACTCCTCCAGTTGCACCTCTCCTGGGCGCCGACCGACGAGGAGGCGATGCGCAACGCGCTGACCGAATGGCCAAACGGTGGGATGAAGTTCCCCAAGGCCGACATCCGGTCCCCATTTGACTTCGAGCAGATGGCCAAGATCGTCCGGCCGGAAGACTTCAAGGGCCGAATGCTGATCTCATCCGATCCGGATGCTCACGCGCGCGAGATCCAGAAGTTCATCGACCTCGGGTTCGATCGCGTCTACCTGCACAACGTCGGCCGGAACCAGGTCGAGTGGATCGAGGTCTTCGGCAAGCAAGTCCTGCCAAAGCTCCACTAGCGCGACTCCGGTGAGTCAGCGGGACGGCGGCTCTGTTTCTGCGACGCGCTTCAGATAGGCGTTTCGTTCGCGCAATAGCCGGCTCATGTACTGACAAAGAAAGAGGCGATCCGCCAGCCATCCGAGCGGCCCCAGGGGCGCGGTGTAGTCAAAGATGTCGACCATCTCCGTCCCACCGTCCACCGGCCGGAATTGATGCTCGTGGCGAAACCGTCGGAAGGCACCCCGCACCATCTCATCGACGAACCGACTCGGCGGGTCGAACTCCGTAATGCGAGAGGAGAGCCGCTGTCGCACGCCGAAGTGCGTGGCTTCCCACGTTACCTCGTCGCCCGGTCCTAGTAGGCCGGAGGTCACACCGCCAACCGCACGCTCGCGCGACGCCGCGGTCGAGCGCTGATGGAGGTCCACATCACGAGCCAGGTCGAAGCAGCGCGAGGGCGGCGCCGCGACCCGCGTCCTGAGCACGATGACCGGCACGACGACGAGCCTAGCGGCGTGCCGGAAGCGGCAGTTTCCGGCCGCGGACCTCGATGAAGGCCGGGAAAAGCGTGTCGAGATGGGCGTCCGAGCCCGGCTCCGTCTCGTCGTCGTCATCGCCGGGCGAGAACTCCCAAATGCCGTCCACCACCATGCCCGCTGCGGCCATCCCGTTCACGATGGTTTCGAAGCGGTGGCCGAACTCGATGGTCGGCGCGACCAACTTCTTCTTGCCTAGGGTCCATGTCATTCCCCACTCATCGGTGTAGGGCACCGGCTTGTCTTCGAAATAGGTGATCTTCGGGCTCCAGCGCCCATCCTTGTAGCTGCCGTACAGGCGCAGTGTCGTGGGGTGCATGGTCGATAACAGGTAAGTTCCGCCCGGCGCCAGCACCCGACCGACCTCCTTGAGCACGCGGACGGCATCATCGACGAAGACCAGCGAGTGGCAATGCCAGACGACGTCAAAAGAGGCGTCCTTGAACACAGAGAGATCCTTCATGTTGCCTCGGACCAGCCGGATCTTGACTCGCTGCCGCGCCGCCAGGTCTTTTACGGTCTTCAGTTGGGTCGGCGAGATATCGAAGACGGTCGTGGTCGCACCGAGCTTGGCGAAGATGATGGGATCCCAGCCGCCCCCCGCGGCCAGGCCGAGGACCCGGGCGCCCTGCAGCCTAACGCCCTTCAGGCGGGCGCGTGGATCCATGAAGCGGCGCATGCCGGCCTTCGTCTTGGGGGGCCGGCCGAAGGGGCGCGTGTAGTTCATCGCCGCCTTGGCCAGGCGCTCCCACATCTGCTTGTTGTGCTCGGCGATCCGGTCCTTCACCGACTCGGCATCGTACCGAATCGCATCACGTCGCCCTCCTTAGACTGAGCGACGGTGACCGACATCGACGTCGTGACCGGCGCTTTCAGCTACAGCGGTCGGTTCATCGCCGCGACGTTGCTCGAGCGCGGCCGGGCCCTGCGGACGCTGACCAACCACCCACGGCCGGACGACCCGCTCGCGTCACACATTCCGACATATCCGCTCGACTTCTCGGACGGCGCCGCCCTGGTCACCGCCCTGGCGGGCACGGATACCCTCTACAACACCTACTGGGTTCGCGCGCCTCACGGCAGCCTGACTCATGGCGTCGCGGTCGAGAACACCCGGCGTGCGGCGCATCGTCCAAACGAGCATTGCCAACCCGACCGCCTCGACCACCAGCTACTACCGGGGTAAGGCCGCGCTCGAAGAGGCGGTCCGCTCCTCGGGCCTCTCCTATGCGATCGTGCGGCCGACCCTCCTCTTCGGCGAAGGCGATGTCCTGATCAACAACATCGCGTGGTTGCTGCGGCATCTTCCGGTCTTTGCGATCCCTGGCGACGGCCGCTACCGCCTGCAGCCGATGTACGTCAAGGACCACGCGGGGCTGCTGGTCGAGGTTGGCTCCCAATCGAGTGATGTAATCGTCGATTCGGCCGGGCCCGAGATCTTCACCTTTGACGAGCTGGTTCATCTCCTTCGCCTGGCGATGAACGTTCGCACGCTGGTCGTCCATACGCCGCCGGTGGCGCCTGGCGGGCGACATGCTGCTCACGCGCGACGAGCTCGACGATCTGATGCGCGACATCCTGGTCTCCCACGAGCCACCGCGCGGCACGACGCGCCTAACCGACTGGCTGCCGATGCACCGCGATGAGGTCGGGCGCCACTACGCATCTGAAATCAAGCGTCACTACAGGCCAAACCCGCGAGCTATGGGGTAGTAAACGGGGTCGCGAGTTTAGCCGGCCTGGGATTGAATGCGCTCGGTAGCTACCTTCCGAGCATCGTCACCTTCGACATTATCTGCCGAGAGTTCGGCAAGCCGCTCGCGAACTCGCGGTTCGCCGAGCGACGCCACCGTTGCACCCAAGGCACGTGTGTCTTCTTCGCAGTCCCAGAGACACTCGATGGCTAGGCCGCGTGGAAACTCAGACGAGACGGCAGACAATGCTTCCGCGGCGCGACGACGAAGGTACGAGTAGGCGGTCTCCGCAAAGATCACCTCAATCATTGATGCGGACCGCTCGGCCCTCAGGCGACCAAGACCCTCGACGAGGCTGCTCTGCGCATAAAGATTCTGCTCGGCGCGAGCGCGCTCCAATGCTTCCATCAGCGCCGGAATGTCGGCCGCTGTTCCGTGCTCCGAGAGGATGTGCGCGGCTGCGTCACCTAAGTGTCCGGACTCCCTCAGCCAGCCTCGGGCCTTTGTCACTGCAGAGTCGGACGAGAGGCGAAATAGAGCCATGCGGCCCGCGCGTGCAACCTGCTCAGAACCAGTGCGGACGGCGAGCTCCGCCGGTTCCAGCACGGCACCGTTGTTCTGTTCGCCCAGCGCGATGAGGGCAGCCGACTTAGCGCCATCACTTCCATCCCGAGTCGCTGCCATCAGCAGATTGACGTCCGCCTGAGAAGTTCGGTCCTTCAAGATCCGCCAGGTGTTGAATTGGGAAAGTTGAAGTAGCTCTTCGGTGCTCCTCGACTCAGGCACCTCACCTTGGGTCCGAGACTTCTGCGTCGCTTCGATTGAGGCAAAGGCCCGGTCGATCCGCGGAGTGGACAGGCGCCATTCGTTCCAGACCGGCTGTTCGCTCCTGAGCCACATGAGTGCTTGGACTAGATCCTTATCAGTTGCGCAGCTCGCGGCAACAGCCGGACCTAGGCCGCGGACGGCATCGGCACTGCCGACCTCGGCTAACGCGTCGAGTGCCCACTCCCAATTCGAGCCGACTTCCACATACCGCCTCAGAAGCGAGACTGCAGCCGAGTTGCCTAACCGACCGAGATCTCCCAGGGTGTACAGCGCCAAGCCGGTAAGATCTTCATCTCGATCCTTGTCGTCGTCAGCGCTGAACAGATGGGCCCTTACGGGCGAAAGGTCCAGACTGACCCGCGTAGCAAGCCGAGCGTAAAAGAGGGACCGGCTCTCCACCTGAGAATCCCACCGCGGATCATGGGTCAAACATTCGACGAGGTCTGCCGCAACCTCTTCTCTAGGCGCTTCGAGAGCCGCCAGGTAGCCCTGGCCCCGCCCTCTCTGGAGCATGTCGAGCAGCGTATCCGGAAATGCAATCGCGGAGTCTTCCAAGCGGAACGATTCTAAGTGCTTACGACGACGAGAAGCCTCCCCAGCGAAGTCAGGCCGCGACTTTCTGACGAACGGCGGGGAGAACTTCGCGGACGAACAGCTCCAGTTGAGCCGGGTCGTACGGTGCGCGTAGGGACAGGATGATGTGGGTGACGCCCATGTCGCGGAAGGCTTCGATCTTCTCAATGGCGTCGTCGGGCGTACCCCAGAGCATGTTGGCCTTCGCCTCGTCGATGGTCATCGCGCGGCGCGAGGCCATGTCGGCCAGCATGACGTCGAGCTTAGAGCGGTCCTTGGAGAGAACCGGCGGAAGGCTGACGGACTTCTCGATCGTGTCCTGGTCACGACCGATGTCACGGCAGTGCGATGCAAGCACCTCGATCTTGTGCTTGAAGACGTCCAGTGACCCGAAAGCGTTCCAGGCATCCGCGTAGCGCGCCACCATCTTCAGCGTGAGCTGCTCGCCGGCGCCGCCGATCAGGATCGGCGGGTGCGGCTTCTGCACCGGCTTCGGGTTGCAATACGCCTCTTTGATCTCGTAGTACTGTCCCTTCCAGGTCGCCGCCTCTTCGGTCCACATCCGTTTGATGACCTCGCAGGCTTCCCCGAGCCGCTTGATCCGTTCGGCGATGGGTGGAAACGGAATGCCGAGCGCCTCGTGCTCTTGCTGGAACCACGCCGCGCCGAGACCCATCTCTAGCCGCCCGCCCGTGATCACGTCCAGCGTTGCGCCCATCTTGGCCAGCACAGCCGGCTCACGGTACGTGATGCCGGTCACGAGCGTCCCCACCCGGACGTGCCTTGTGGCTTGCGCCAGCGCCGTCAACGTGATCCATCCCTCGAGCTGAGAGCCCTTCGGGTCCGACATGATCGGGAAGAAATGGTCGAAGGTCCAGGCGGTATCGAACTTCAAGCCATCGGCGACCTGCCAGATATTGAGCACCTCCGGCCAGGTCACGTGTTGCGGGCCGGTCTGGATGCCGAATCGCATCGCTCGTGTCATCTCGTCTCCTTGATCAGCGACTTGCCTTGCGTTTGCGGTCGACGTAATCGAGCAGCACGTAATCGCCCAGGCGGTCGGCGCTGGCGAAGAAAGCACGGCCGCCATTCATGCGCGTCATCTGCTTGACGAACGACACCAGGTGATAGTCGTTGTCGAGCATGAAGGTGTTGATGACGATGTGCTCCCGGGTACAGCGCTGCAGTGAAAGGTCTCCGGCAGCGGTGGATAGAAGAAGACCGCCTGCTGGCCTTCCATGTGCGCCGTCGGCTCGCCGTCGGTGACGATGATCACCTGCTTGTTTCCGGTCTTGTGCCGGTTGAGGAACTGGCGGGCCAGCATCAGGCCGTGTTGGATGTTCGTCCCGTAGATCGACTCGTTGTAGGTCAGCTCCGCAAGCTGGTGTGATTTGACCGGCCGGGCATAGTCGCTGAACGCGATCACCTGCAGATAATCGCGCGGGAATTGGCTGCGGATCAAGGCATCGAGCGCGAGCGCGACCTTCTTGGCGGCGTAGAAATACCCGCGCAGAGGCATCGACCGGCTCATGTCGATCATCAACACGGTC